>WNFD01009643.1_pt1 | contig 10855 bp, 8 predicted proteins | sample 5400491 | NCBI WGS metagenome assembly WNFD01 (sample SAMN13153343, study PRJNA577476) | soil metagenome | isolation source: 120 cm saprolite under Douglas fir tree site 2 hole 2 replicate 2 | place: USA:California | collected 2015-04-18 | reverse complement strand
GGTTCTGTGGTTTCGTCGGGCCAGCCGCGCATCAACCCGAACCAGCGCGGTTCGGCGGCGGGGCATTCACCGAGCAGCGCGACCTCGAACAAGTGCACATCGCGCTTGCCCTTGAGGGAGTCTCGCAACGCGATCCCGCAATCTATAGCCTGCAGGTATTTACGAACGTTCTGGGGGGCGGGATGTCGTCGCGCCTGTTCCAGGAGGTCCGCGAATTGCGTGGATTGTGCTACTCGATTTACGCGTTCCATGCGCCCTATGCGGATACTGGAATGTTCGGACTCTATGCCGGGACCGACGCGATCGACGCGCCGGAGCTCATGCGCGTCGTCGTCGACGAGATCGCGACCGCGGCCGACACCATCACGGAGGCCGAAGTTGCGCGCGCCAAAGCCCAGATGAAGGCGGGGCTGCTGATGGCTCTTGAGAGCTCGGGCGCCCGTGCCGAGCAACTGGCGCGCCAGATTATCATTTACGGCAGGCCGATTCCGATGGACGAAATCGTCGCCAGAGTGGACACCGTCACGGTCGAAAGTGCGCGTGCGGCCGGCAGCGCCCTGATCGCCCGCTCACGCCCGGCGGTGGCGGCGCTCGGACCGTCCGGGCTCGACAGCGCGGCAGCGATTGCCGAGCGCCTCACTCAGAAGGCTGCTTAAGCCCTAAGGTCGCGGTGCCATGGCGTTCTTTCGCACCGGCGCGTTCGCCGAGACGCTTCCCGCGATTGAGGGCGAAGGAGTGATGCTGCGCCCGCCGCAAATGTCGGATCATCCCGAATGGGCGGCGCTGCGCGCGAAGAGCCGCGCTTTTCTTGAGCCATGGGAGCCGATCTGGCCGGCGGACGATCTCACCCGCGCCGCGTTCCGCCGCCGCCTCAAGCGCTACGCGGAGGATCAGCGCTCCGACCAAGCCTACTCGTTCTTCATTTTCCTCAATACACACGACGCGCTGGTCGGCGGCATAACGCTGTCGAATTTGCGCCGCGGCGTGGCGCAGGCCGGCAGCATCGGCTACTGGATGGGCGAACCTTATGCGCGCCAAGGCCTGATGTCGATGGCGCTACGCGTCTTGATCCCGTTCAGCTTTGCAACCTTGCGCCTGCACCGGCTCGAGGCGGCGTGCATCACCACCAACGTGGCATCGATTCGACTCCTGGAAAGATGCGGTTTCCAGCGCGAAGGCTACGCACGGCAATACCTCTGCATTAACGGCATGTGGCAGGATCATTTACTTTATGCGCGACTCAAGGACGATCCGCCGCATCTCATCGGATGATATGTGGGCCTACCCTCGCGGCAACTGCCGAGCTGAGTCGCTTGCCGCGGCTTATCTGCCCGTTTGCGCGGGAAGATAGCGCGCGGGGGGCGGCTCGGAACACGGGTTTCGCATGATCAACGTAGACAGCCGCAACCTGCCCACGGCCACTGCGGGCGCCTTGCACAAGGAGGTGCTGCGCTGGTGTTGGCGGCTCCCCGCCGCTGCGGCTACGGTCGCGGTGACACTGGCGGCGTGTTCCTCATTTGGGGGCCTGACCGGCGACAGCGCGCCGCCCGCTCCGGCGTCCACGGCACCGGCAACGCCAGCGCCGGCATCGTCAAATGCTTCGTTCGCCAGCAGGGTGAAGGCCTTTTTCTCTGGGGATTCAGGAAACCTCAATTCGCCGGCGCCGCAATTGGCGGCGGGCACCGCGGAGATCGAGTGTCCGGGCGTTGAGTATCGCCAGGGTGCAGCGACCCTGGCGGTCAACAATCCCGGAGCTGAGAATACAGCGCTCAGCCTGCGCTATCAGGCGAGCTTCACGCAGACCGCCCGTGAATGCATCCTGGGCGGCAACAGTCTGACCATAAAGGTCGGCGTCCAGGGGCGGGTTGTCGTCGGACCGGCCGGTGGACCCGGGTCGATCAATATCCCGCTTCGCTATGCGCTGGTTCGCGAAGGCGTAGAGCCGAAGACCTTGTGGACCAAGCTATTCATGGTGCCGGTCGCGATCCCGCAAAATCAGCTCAATCTGCCGTGGCTCCACATCGAGGAGGAGATGACGGTACCGCGCCTGAGCGGCGACGAAATCGAAACCTACGTGATCTATATTGGATTCGATCCAGAGGGCTTGGGGGCGGCGAGGCCGAAGCCCGCAGCCAAGCCAAGGGTTGCCCGCCCGCGATGAGGCAGGCGATCCGCTTCTGATGATCGCCGACCGCGTGGCGGCCGCCGGCGTCGCGCCGATGTCGATGGAGGAGGTCGACACGGAGGTGAAGGCCGCTCGTGCCAGCCGACGGCAGCGTGCGGGCCGTCATTGACACCAATGTAGAGATCGCTACTCGTCCAAATATCTGAGGACCTCAGTAAAGCATTTCACTTCGGTCCGATGCCAACCGTGTCGTTGCCCGGCTTTGAACAATGAGAGCGCAGCGGATGAGAAAAACTCCAGAAAGCATCTCTTTTTTCGGTAGTGGGTACCCACTACCCTTTTTTCAGATTCATATGTCAAAACTTGTCCTCCGCTGAGATACCCAGGCCCCTGGGATGGCGGCAGCCTGATTGGCCGCGACGTTTTGACCTCATCGGCCGAACCTATGGGGAAGTCGTCAGAACCCGATGAGGACGAACGCCAGAACTTCCTTACAAATTCTTAACAATCAGGACTACTCTTTCATTTTGCAAGGAAATTTGGTTCGCGCGGCGGCTCGGGCAAAACCGCCCGGCTCCCCCCGCGTTGAAAGCAACATTGTTTTGCCCGATGAAAGCGCCGCTGGCGCAAATCCCGTCCAGCAAGTCGCACCCAAGCCGCTTGTCAGAGGCGGGAAGGCGCGGCCATAAGGTCGCCGGTGGGTCAGACTCAAGGCTAATCTCAAATTTTTCGGAGCGTACTGTGTTGGACTGCCATGCTTGAAAAAGTCAAACGTCTGTTCGGCGAATTGCACGGCGGAAGCAAACATTCCGGCCATTTCGATGCCGACGATTACCGGGTTGCGGCGGCAGCATTGCTGGTCCATGTGGCGACGCTCGACAACGATCTCACCGGCCCGGCCCGGCAGAAGCTGGGCGCCCTCCTCATGGCGCAGTTCTCCTTGACTGACCAGCTGACTGATGAGCTTATCGAGGCCGCCGTGGCTGCCGATCGGGAGGCGGTCGATTTTTATCATTTTACCCACCTGCTCATGCGCACCCTCGACGAACAAGGCCGGTTACGCGTTGTCGAAATGTTATGGAAAATGGCTTTCGCAGATGGTGCCATCAGCGAATTCGAGGATAACGTGATGTGGCGCGTTGCGGATTTGCTGGCCGTACCGCCGCGCGACCGCATTGTGTTGCGCCAACAGGTCATGGGCCAAGTGGTGGGCGCCGAGCCGAACAAGGGGGGAACATGAGCGAGGCCGCGCCAATTCGGCGGCCGGTGGCGCTGATCACAGGAGCATCGGCAGGCATCGGCGCGGAATTTGCGCGGGTGTTTGCGCGACACGGCCATCGTTTGGTCCTGGTGGCTCGGCGGGAGCAAAGGCTCAACGATCTTGCCGATCAGATAGCAGCGACAGGCCAGCCGCGGCCGCACGTGTTGGCCATCGATCTTGGGCGCAACGAGGCGCCGAAGAAAATCGCCGCGGAGATGGCCGCGCTGGCGGTCGAGCCGCAATATGTCGTCAACAATGCCGGCTTCGGTTTGATGGGGCCTGCGGTGGAGCTCGAGCCCGCCGAGCAACTCGCTATCATCGATCTCAATGTCCGCGTTCTAACGGAATTGTCGCTGGCATTCATTGACAGCCTCAGTCGCCACCGCGGCGGTATTCTCAATGTGGCGTCGGTGGCGAGCTTCCTGCCCGGTCCCGGAATGGCGGTCTACTACGCGTCCAAGGCGTTCGTGTTGTCCCTCGGCGAGTCCTTGCACCAGGAACTGTCGGACCAGGGAATCCGCGTGACGACGCTGTGTCCGGGCGTGGTGCCGACCGAGTTCCAGGCGCGGGCCGGCATGAAGAAAATTCCAGGATGGAAGCTATTGCACACTCCGCCAGCAGACATTGCGGCGGCCGGATACGTTGCCCTGATGAAGGGGCAAAGGGTAATAATACCAGGTATTGCCAACAAATTCGTGACGTCCCTGCCGCGCATCCTGCCCAGAGGCTTCTTGCTTCGGCAGGTGGCGCGTTCGCAACTCAAGCGGCGCAAGTCTTCGCCGTCGTCATAGGTGCTGCGCGCATACACTGCTTGCTAACGGCTTCGTAAAAGATTGAGCTGTTCGAAGCAACCCTTAACTCCTAAACTTCCCAGCCGCCCATGACACGGCCTGTTCTGATTGTGCTGCATCAGGAGCAATCGACTTCCGGCCGCGTCGGCCACTACCTCCAGGCCCGCGGCATTCCATTGGACATTCGCCGACCGCGGTGCGGCGATCCGCTTCCAGACACATTGGCGGCACATTCGGGAGCGGTCGTTTTCGGCGGGCCGATGAGCGTCAACGATACGGACGGCTACATTCGCGCGGAGATCGAATGGATCAAGGTGCCGCTCGGTGAGAGCAAGCCCTTTCTTGGGATTTGCCTTGGCGCCCAGATGCTGGCACGCCACCTTGGCGCGACAGTTGCGTTTCACCCGGAGGGTAAGGCCGAGGTCGGCTATTATCCGATCCGGATCACGCCGGCCGGGCGCTCCGTGATGGAGGCTTGGCCCGAGGTCGTCTATCAATGGCACCGGGAAGGCTTCGACCTCCCATCCGGCGCCGAGTTGCTCGCCGAAGGCGAAATCTTCAAGGTGCAGGCATTTCGCTACGGGCGCGCGGCCTACGGCATCCAATTTCACGCGGAAGTCACCCACGCCATGATGTGCCGCTGGACGACGCGCGGCGAGGAGCGGCTCGCGCTACCGGGCGCCAAACCCCGCAATCAGCATTTTGTCGATCGCCCGGTCTACGACCTCGCCATCCGCACCTGGCTGTGCGACTTCCTGGACCGCTGGTGCGCGCTGGATCGCGACGGCGCCGGGCATGCGGTCGCGGTGTAGCGGACGCGACAGCCGGGCTTTATTCCTGCTCAGACGTCTTTACGCGCTTCCGGCCAGCCCTGCGATGACGTGCGCCGTGAACGCTTTGGTGCCCAACGGACCGCCGAGGTCGCGGGTGCGGTGATGAGGCACCGCAATGGCGGCATCGACCGCACTTATGATCCGCTGGCTGGCCGCAACGAATTTCTCCCCGCGCCCGCGCTCCTCCAGCCACGCGAGCAGCATCGCGGCCGACTCGATGAGCGACGTCGGGTTGGCGAGATCGCGTCCCGCAATATCGGGCGCCGATCCGTGCTGCGCCTGGGCAACCGCGAAATGATGCCCGGCATTGAGCGAGGCGCCGATGCCGAGGCTGCCGGCAATCTCGGAGGCTTCGTCCGACAGGATGTCGCCGAACATGTTGGTGGTGACGATCACGTCGAACTGGCCGGGATCGCGGATCAGCAATGCCGCCACGGCGTCGACCAGGCGCTCCTCGCAGTCGATGCCGGAATGCCGCGCCGCCACCCGTCGTGCGCAATCGAGGAAGAAGCCGTCGGACAGACGCAGCACATTGGCCTTGTGAACGACCGTGACCTTGCGGCGGCGGCGCGCCGCAAGGGAGAACGCCGCCTCGACGATGCGCTCGGAGCCGTCGCGGGTGATCTTGCGGACCGCCACCGCAACGTCCGGGGTCGGCATGAACTCGCCGGGACCCTTATGCATGGAGCGGTCCGCATAAAAGCCCTCGGTGTTCTCGCGAACGATCACGAGGTCGATGTCGCGCCCGCATCGCGGCGGCAATCCGGCCCGCGAGCGCGCCGGCCTGATATTGGCGAACAGGTCGAGCCGTTTGCGCAACTCGCCGGACGGGTTGAGCCCGCCCTGGGCGACCGGCGGGTATTCGTTGTGCGACACCGGCCCCAGAATGACTCCGTGCGCCTGCTTGGCCTGCGCGACCACTTCATCCTTGATGGTGGTGCCGGCCGTCTTGAGTGAATCGAATCCAATCGCGGCCGTCTGAAGGGTCAGGTCGAGCCCGAATATACGATCGGCTTCACGCAGCACATCGAGGGTGGCGCCAACGATCTCCGGCCCGATGCCGTCGCCCGGCAGGACAAGGAGGTGGGTCGCTCCAGCGTGAAGTTGGGGGCTGCCTGTTTCGGCTTGGTCTGCCAACGTCATCTCCTGTTGCGCCGAAATTAAACTAATTAACGGTGGACCACGCGCCAGTCACGCTTGCATGACCATACTTCGGTGCAATCATACTGGCGAATCAGCGAGTGATCCTCCAGCATAGTACGGTCATGGCAAGACTTGTTCCCGAGCGACGCGACCCATCCAAATCCCCTCAACGCCCGAACCGAAAATCCGCCCGCAAGCGCAAGGCGAAAGCTGTGCTCGACCGGCCTGCCTTGCCGCCCGGTTGGCACAGCAGCGACGACCACGAAATCACCCTGCGGCGCTGGCGTGGGCGAACCGAAATCCTGTCCGTCAATGCCCTTGAGGCAGACCATCCCTATTTCGGCGCGTTTCGTGCGCAGTCGGCGAGCGGCGGCAGCTACGAAGTGGAAATCCGCAGCCTGAACGAGTTGATCAATTCATGCGGCTGCATCGACTCCCGCGTCAATGGGCTCGGCACCTGCAAGCACATCGAAGGAGCCATCGCCGCAATGGCGCGCGGCCGGGCCAAGAGTTTTCGCGCCGCCAAGGCAACGGGCAGCTCCCGAGTCGAGGTTTTCCTGGATCGCCGCGCATCTGCCGGACCCGCCGTTACGTGGCCGGCAGAGAGTCCAGGCCGCAACTTCAAATCGGTCCGTGAGTGGCTCGCCCCCCACCTTGCGGCGGATGGGACCCTAACGCGCGACCCAGAGCGGATCGAACGCCTGATCGCCTCATGGGATCGGGCACCCGGGCGAATTCGCACAATGCTGCGGGTGTCCCGTTATTTCACACCGTGGCTTGATCGCCGCCGGCGCGAGCAGCAGCGCCTCGAGGCTCGCGCGGCTTTCGAAGCTGAGGTTGCGGCCGGGCGCGAAACACTCGATATCGTCAAGCACCCGCTGCTGCCCTATCAGCGCGAGGGCGTCCTTCATCTGGCGTTCGGCGAGCGCGCCTTGCTGGCGGACGAAATGGGGTTGGGCAAAACCATACAGGCCATTGCGGCGTGTATCTTGCTGGCGAAACTGAAGCAGATCGAGCGTGTTTTGGTGGTGTGCCCGGCGTCCTTGAAAGCGGAATGGGAAGAACAGATCGCCCGGTTCTGTGACCGGTCCACGCGCCTCGTCTTCGGCTCCAGGGTGCAGCGCCACGCCGCCTACCGGGACCCGGCATTCTTTACAATCGTCAACTACGAGCAGGTGCTCGGCGACGCCGAAGAGATCAACGGCACACTCAAGCCGGACATTATCGTGCTCGACGAGGCGCAGCGCATCAAGAACTGGCAGACTAAGACGGCCCGTCGCGTCAAATCCTTGCGCTCGCGCTACGCCTTCGTGCTGACCGGGACTCCGCTGGAAAACCGCATCGATGAACTCTATTCGATCGTCCAGTATCTCGACCCGGAAATCCTTGGACCGCTGTTCCGCTTCAACCGCGACTTCTACACGCTCGACGAACGGGGACGGCCGATCGATTACCAGAATCTCGCGGATCTGCGGGCGCGCCTTCAGCCAGTACTGTTGCGCCGGCGCAAATCCGACGTCGAGGCGCAGTTGCCCGGCCGCACCGTTAAGACCTATTTCCTGCCAATGGCGGAAGAGCAACAGTCGCGCTATGAGGACTATTACGCTCCCGCCAGGCAGCTTATCGCCAAAGCCCAGCGCCGTCCGCTGACACAGGCGGAATTCGAGCGGCTGCAAATGCTGCTCGCCTGCATGCGCATGGTCTGCGATACACCGGCCATTCTCGACCCGGCCTGCCGCATCAGCCCCAAGCTTGAGGAGCTGGAGGGCATTTTGGATGACCTCCTTGATGAGCCAGACCGCAAGGTGATCGTGTTCTCCGAGTGGGAGCGGATGCTGACCATGGTCCGCGAACTCGCCGGCGAAATGGGTGTCGACGCCGCGTGGCACACCGGGTCGCTGTCGCAGCAGCGGCGGCGAGCCGAGATCAACCGGTTCAAGCACGACCCCGCCTGCCGGCTGTTTCTGTCGACCGACAGCGGCAGCGTCGGCCTCAATCTTCAGGTCGCCAGCGCCGTGATCAACGTCGATCTGCCGTGGAATCCCGCCAAGCTCGAACAGCGGATTGCCCGCGCCTGGCGCAAGAATCAGGTGCGTTCCGTCAGCGTCATCAATCTCGTCACCGAAGATTCGATCGAGCACAACATCCTCCACTTGCTCGGCCGCAAGCAGGCGCTTGCCGATGGCGTCATCGATGGCGCCGGCGATCTCGCAACCCTGAAGATGCCGTCGGGAGGCCGCGCCGCGCTTGTCGAGCGCATGCAGGCCATCATGGCAGCGTCGCCACGCCTGGTGACGCGCGTGCGTCCGCCCGAGGAAATATTGGTGACCGACCTCGTCGAGCGGCACGGTGACAAGCTCCTGTTGGCCGAGGCGCGGCACGGCATCGACGGACGCCCGAAGCTCCTGATCGTGTTCGATCTGGACGCGCCAACCTTGGCCGCCGAGACGGCGCGTCTGGCCTCCGCGGACGCCGTCGCGGTCGATGTGGTTGACCGCGCGACTTGGCTCGCGATGCAACGATTCGCCGCTTCCGGCTTGTTGCAATTCACCCACGAGTCGCGGCTTCTCCATCGCTCCGCGGCGCTGATCGAACAACGTGCTGACACGCCCGCGCCGGACCAGCGTTCCGGGCACTTGATCGAGGAGGCTCAACGCGCCCTGCGCATGGCAAAGGTCCTGGCGTCCGGGGGCTTTCCGGAGGAAGCGCCTGCGCTTCTCGCCAAGGTCCTGCAGAAGGCCGGCGCGGCCAGGATGGCGGAACGATCGGAACTTCCGGCCGGAGCATCGACCGCATCCACCACGGACATCAGGCATCTTGTGGAACGCGGCGAATTTCCGGCAGAGGCGCTCGCCATTCTGGACGCCAGCCAGCCAAGCGCCGAGCCGCTGGTTCCAGATGTGATCAATGCGCTCGTTTCGACGGCCGAGCAGATTTTGATGGCAATCGGGCGCGATGTTCTGGCCGAGCCCAGCCTGCGGGCGGCTTAGGGCATTTTTCGATCAGGTTGACCTACCTCTGTGCTGTCATCGCCCGGCTTGACCGGGCGATCTAGTAACCACAGACCGGGGATACTGGATTGCCCGGTCAAGCCGGGCAATGACACTGACGTCGCCCTGCCTTACGGTAACTGCCTTTTTCCTCTATGATGACATTGCGTATCTGAGCAATCGCTGGTGGGCCTACTTGCAAACCTACGGCCGGCGCTCGCGCCATGGCTTTGTCGACGGCTATCCGTTTCCCAAGATGACGCCGATCGCGTGTCGCCGCGATGCATGGCCGCCCGGCGGCGGCGGGCCGGGGAGCGACCTCGGATTCATGCAGGAGCAGCATCTCGATCACTACGGCATCGACTTCGGCGTGCTCAATCCGCTGGCGCCGTCCGGACAGGGCGACCAGAATGCCGGTCTCTCGGCCGCGCTCGCTTTCGCCGCCAACGAATGCCAGTTGGAGCGCTGGACCTTGCGCGACAAGCGGCTCAAGGCCTCGGTGGTGGTGCCCTATGAGGACGCCGAGGCCTCCGCCCAGGAAATCCGCCGCCGCGCCGGCGACCGCAATTTCGTCCAGGTGCTAATGCTCAGCCGCACCGCGGAAGCGCTCGGCCGCAAGCGCTACTGGCCGATCTACGAGGCCGCAGTCGAAGCCGGCCTCCCGGTCGGCATCCACGCGTTCGGCTACAGCGGCTGGGCCATGACCAATGGGGGCTGGCCGTCGTTTTATATCGAGGAGGCGACCGAGCACGCCACCTCCGCCCAGACGGTGGTCACCAGCATGGTGATGGAAGGCCTGTTCGAGCGCTATCGCGATCTCAAGGTGATCATGATCGAATGCGGGTTCGGCTGGCTGCCAGCGCTCGGCTGGCGTCTCGACAAGCTGTGGCAGAAGATGCGCGACGAGGTCCCGCATCTGCGGCGTCCGCCGTCGGAATATATCCGCGAGCATTTCTACGTCTCGACGCAGCCGATGGAGGAGCCGGAGGATCCAAGCCACGTGCTCGACGCCATGCGCTGGATCGGCTTCGACCGCATCGTGTTCGCGAGCGACTATCCGCACTGGGATTTCGACGATCCCGTTATGGCGATCCCGCCAAGCCTTACTGAGGAGCAGCGCCGGATGATCTTTGCCGGCAATGCGCGGACCGTGTATCGGCTCGATTGATTTGCTCGGTACAACTCGATGAACTATGGCATGTCATCGCCCGCGAAAGCGGGCGATCCAGTAACCCCGGCGATGCTGCGGAGTACTGGATTCCCGTTTTCGCGGGAATGACACCGCAGAGTTTGTGGCCGTCAGCATGGTTCCATTTCACCGGCTGCTCTAGCTACTCCCACGCCCGGTTATCGACGGTGTTCTCGTAGGTGGCGCCCGGCACCGTCATGTTCCACTTGACGGTCCAGTTATAGGTATCGTCGAACCGCTCGCGGGTGTAGGGCTGCGGCGCGGCGTGAAGAAGGCGCCACGCCTGGAACTCATGGGGTTCCAGGAGGCCGCCGGTCTCTGCGACAAAATAGTGGACGAAGGGCGTCGGGTCCTTTTCGATCAGCTCGACGGCCCTGGCCTGTGCGCGGAACATCTTCGCCAGCGTCGGTCCGTCGAGATCGTCGCCTGCCGCCTCGCTGCGGGTCGAATGCGATTCGATCAGGATGCGCAGGCCCTGTTTCTGCGCCACGCTGATCCACGGCTCCATGACGCTCGCGGCCGC
>WNFD01010338.1_pt1 | contig 10856 bp, 7 predicted proteins | sample 5400491 | NCBI WGS metagenome assembly WNFD01 (sample SAMN13153343, study PRJNA577476) | soil metagenome | isolation source: 120 cm saprolite under Douglas fir tree site 2 hole 2 replicate 2 | place: USA:California | collected 2015-04-18 | reverse complement strand
ATTTCTGGTTCGCAGTCAACCAGCGAACAAATGAGCCTCCGGCTCGTAGCGTCAGGTTCCGCTATTAGAACTCGGATGGGTGGGCCGGGCACGTAACCCAGTGCGTGCACTTCCTCACCGGGTAACTCGGGGAAGGATCTCAACGCTGCTCTCCTGTCATTCTGGTTACTGCCGCTCTGCCGGCAAACTGGCACGGCTAGTCCGCTTTTTCTCGCGCCACACGCCTTTCGCGATGGATTGTGGCTGCTGCGGCCTCTCCTCGTGCTACATGTCGGCCTGAATGTCGCCCTGTTTGTACGATGAATACTCGACCAAGAAAGTTTCGTGCGAAGTGAAAAAAGTGAGAACCGTAAACAACGACAGATCTTGCGCCGGCCTTTCTACCCGGTCTGACAGGAATCCGAATCACCGACCGCACGGGAGAAATTAGCAGCGTGCGTGACTGCTTCGGGAATAAAGATAGCGCTTTTCCGGTTTTATCAGTAAAGCAAGGAAGAACCAGCATGTTGATTCTGGAGCAGACCAATTCGAGCCGAGGTTCAGTACAACTCTTCACTTCAACGCCAGCAACTCAGGAGGCGGACCTTGTCCTCGCCAGCAAGGCGGGGAACGTTGCTGCATTCGAGGAGCTTGTCACCCGCTACGACCGGAAACTACTCCGAGTCGCACAGCATATTATTCATAACTTCGAGGACGCACAGGATGTGGTCCAAGAAGCCTTTCTCAAAGCTTTTCAAAAACTCGGTGACTTCAGAGGGGATTCGAAATTCTCAACTTGGCTATTTCGTATCGTTGTGAATCAGTCGCTCATGGAACTGCGGAAGCAAAAAACAAAGCAGCGTGCTACAACCGAGTCCTTAGTAAATACTGAAGAAGAGGACCAACTGCCGATCGACTTCTCGGACTGGAGGCCGAATCCGGAGGCACTGTACGAAACATCAGAGCTGAGAGAATTGCTCGCCGGCGCCCTGCGGGGCATCGGACCAGGATTGAGAGTGGTCTTTGTCCTCCACGATATCGAAGGCCATTCCTTGCAAGAGACGGCAGAGGCACTGGGCCTAAGTGTGGCCGCTGTCAAGACACGATCTCTGCGGGCCAGGCTCAAGCTTCGGGAGCGATTGAGTCCGCATTTCAAAAAAGAAGCAAATCCCAAAGCTCGAAAAAAAGCTGAACGAAGATCGGCATCGAACATTTGGCCATCGTCGCTCGACATCGTACGCGCAGCCGCTTCGGGTTGAGGAATCTCATCGGCGTAGCAACGGAACAAAGCCATGTGTATCGCTGCGGTATTTCCGTTCGTGAGCCCCACGTAAATCCCTCCTGCCCTCGATGCTGGCTCTTACTGCGGGGAGAAATACTTAAAATCAGGGCGACGGCATTAGGTTCCACCAGTTCTGCGATTCGCCGTCACGGTGTCGCTGGGGGCACTGGCAGCCCTCGGCTGGATTGTTATTGCCGGCTCGACTGGATACCATGGCGAACTCGGGAGCGGAATTCATTCTTCCCGCGGATGTCTGAAATGAGGTGATAGAGCGGGCCTCCAACGTAGACTTTTTCAGGGTCATATCCGGGGGGAGCAAGCGAGAGCGCATTGCTTGCGGCCGCCGATGTTATAAACATCTCATTGAGGTCCGGTCCGCCAAATGCAAGGGATGAAGTCTGTGCGGCCGGAGTGGGGATTCGCCGTTCCAGTTTGCCGTCCGGGTCATAGCGAGTCAGGCACCCGCCAAACCAGTGTGCGCACCAGACGAAACCTGCGGCGTCCACGGTCAAGCCGTCCGGCAGCCCCTCCTCGAGTGGCACGCGCACGAACATACGGCGATTACTAAGCGCTCCATCCTCACGACGCCAATCGTATGCGTATATACAACGCGCGACTGTGTCGGCAAAATACAGGGTGCTGCAATCCGGCGAGAACGCAAGTCCATTGGAGAACTGAATGCCTTCGTCGGCAACGTGGACCGAACCGTCCGTGTCCACTCGAAACAGGTAGCTCGGCGAATCTTCGTTGCTTAGATCATTTGGGAATGAACCTGAGTACACTCTGCCTTCAGGGTCAGCGATGCAGTCGTTTAGGATGCACTCTTTCCCCTCAGCTTCTGATGCCAGCAATACTGGTTCGTTGGCAGGACTCCATAGCCAAATCCCGGCGCTGTTTATGACCAAGAAACCTCCGCTCTCTTGTAAACAGAATCCACGGATTTCGAAACCTTCGTGCACTGGCTCGTGCCGTCGGTTCTGCCATTGATATCGAAAGAATCTCTTTCCTGTTAAGTCGGTCCAATACAAAACTTGGTTTCTTTCGTCCCACAGGGGTCCTTCGCCGCAGAGATTCCCATAATCGGCAATCACATGGATCGCCCGATCCTGTGGGCCACGTTGTTCAGACGTCATTTCGAGTGTCCTATCTTGACTAGCTAAACTCGTGCCAGTACGCATGACGGTATATCGCGGGCTGAAAGCTCTGTCAAGCGCCGCATGTCCGAAGCACCCTTAATAGTTCATATGCGGTGGCCGACTTAGGCTGTTTCACTCACAATAGTTTATTAGTAGTTGAAACTCGATCACATGTGGTGATAGGTTTCCTCGGGCGGGTGAACCGTCTCGGGAGATTCTATCGGTGCGCCTACAAGGGAGAATCGCGCTCGTAACCGGAGCTGCGATGGGAATAGGGAAAGCCATCGCCGCGCTGTGCGCTCAAGAGGGTGCCAAGGTGCTCGCCGCAGACATTGACGGGCAACGCGGACAAACCACAGCCCAGGAGATTCGCGCGGCCGGAGGACACTGCTTCTTTCGCTCTACCGATGTCAGCGTTGAAAGTGAAGTGGAGGCGCTAGTCGCGGCTGCAAAAACCGAATTTGGCCAGGCAATTGACGTCCTCCATAATGTGGCGGGCATTACCCACGAGTCGCCGGCTCACCTTCTCGATCTAGCCGATTGGGATCGGATCCTCAAGGTAAATTTGACGAGTATGTTTCTGTGCTCGAAGCATGTCTTACCCGGAATGCTGGCGGCAAGGCGAGGCGCAATCGTAAACATGGCATCAGTACAGGGCCTATTTGGATTCCCCAGCTTTCCCCACTATGCCGCCAGCAAAGGCGGCATCATTAGTCTGACGCGGCAGATGGCGCGCGAATACGCTGGCCAAGGCGTTCGCGTGAACTGCATCGCACCAGGGACAGTGGAAACCCCGATGTTGACACAGGTCATTGCGCAGGCGCCCAATCCTGCCGAGCTGCGCGCAACCTGGGAGAAGATGCACCCGCTTGGCAGAATCGGGCGTCCCATCGATATTGCTTACGGCGCACTCTTTCTGGCGTCCGATGAAAGTGCTTGGATAACCGGGCAATGCATTGCGATCGACGGGGGCTTATCTTGCGCGGTGGTTTGAGCGGGTCAACACGTTCGACCATGAGAAAAACGCCGCACCGGCAAAGATCTACTTCACAGGTCCCAAATTGTATTTTGCAAGAAACTGCCACACTGCTGCATAAGCCTTCCGATTTTCTTCGTCTGTGAATTGTCCGTGACCGCCACCTTTTACCGTGTACAACTGATTCGCAACACCGACCTTGTCGAGCGCCTCATGCAGCCGCACCGCGTGACTGTATGGCACCACGTCGTCCGCGTCTCCATGAATCGTGATAACAGGGGGATTGTCTTTGCGGATATAGGTGAGAGGCGAGACGCGGCGTGCGATTTCTTCTTTGTTCGATAAACTGCCGAGCCATTCCACGGCATAAGTCTTACGATTTTCGCCCGTGACCAGGTCAGCGACATCGGCGATGCCATACCAGTTGACGATGGCAGCAACGCGGGGTTGCACCTCGCCTTTGTCTCCGGGACAGTTATTGTCGAGTCCATCGTTATCCGTCAGCATCCCGGTTGTGAGCGAGAGGTGTCCTCCGGCGGAGTGACCGGTCGCCACCAAGCGCGTGGGATCGATGTGATAATCCTTGGCATTGCGAACTACCCAACGCAAGGCGCACCGGCAGTCCTCGACAGCGCCAGGAGCTTTCGAAGCACTCGCCATCCGGTACTCGACGTTCACTGCCGCCCACCCCATCCGCAGGTAGGGGAGGACTTCCAATACGGCGCCCGCTTTGTCCCCGAAGATCCAGCCGCCTCCGTGAATGTAGATTACGGCTGGAACGGGAGCGGTAGCGTTGTGTGGATAGATGACGTCCAGCTTGTTTTCGTGGCCATTTTCAACGCCATAAACTACGTCGGGCCTGATCCAGTATTTGTTGCCGGCATCTTCAGCAAACAAGGGAGACTCTTGAGCCGTTGCCGACGGCACGCCAAGAATCACCACGAACAGAAAAACGATGAGTCTTACTTTCATTCTGGGCCTCCGTCGGCATAGACATCTTGATGACATTCTTTTGAGCAAACACCCGGATGGTTTGGGATACTCAGGGTTCGAACCGCTGCCACAGATTTCCAAGCCTCGCCGGATCGGACACCCACTGAACCGATTCAGGATCGTGACGAAACTGTTCATAGATTGTCATTGACGGTGAAAGCCCGAGTTCGGGATAAGTCCTCGCCTTCCTGCGTTCGAGTCGGGAAAGGGAGTAGGTTGGATTCGGTTCCCAGCCGACCTCTCCATCGTCTGCCATCAATGGGAACCAGGCGAGTCCGTGATGCGCGCGCATTTGGGTATAGTCGAAGCCATATTGCCGGTCACACCACGCGCCGAAGATCAACGGAGAATTCAAATTCGCATTTGCGACGTAGTGGGACCAGCCAGGCGGCATTACCACCCGTTCACCCGGGCCTGCGTCAAGGGCAATGCACCGACCCGGATCTTCCCCGGAGTTCTCCTGGCAATAAATAAATGCGCGTCCCTCCCAGATCTCGAACAGCTCAGGTGTTGACCAGCCACAGTGTGGCGAAATTGCGTGGACGTGGCCCTGACTCCGTACCGGACCATCACCGAGCCTTCCTTTGGCATACATGACAACGCCAAAGAGCAGCATCCGCCGCTTCAGTTCGTCGAGGTCCTCGACGCGGCCTACATCCATGGCTATCGCATAAACCGGGTCCGGCCCACCGCAGTTGGGATCTCGCAGGCTACCCCGAATGGCATCGAGCGAGCGATATTCTGGCTTGGGACCGAATACTCCGGGACCGTACCGAAAATTCAGAGTGTCTTTCAGGACTCGTACGTCGAGGCCGGGATCGAACTTCGGCTCAGCCGCAACGGATTTGGAGAGAGACGAAGTCACGGGCCGCTCCGGACCAGCACCGCGCTGCCGTTGACGTTCAGCAGTCGCGCGCCAAAACCATGTTGGCGAATGGAATCGTAATCGTGTCCTGCATCACTTGGCCAACAGGCAACGAATCGAAGCGGAATGCTGCCGACATTGGCGACCCGGTGGCCTACATTCGGCGGAACGAAGTGCAAACTACCGGCAGACATCGGCTCCATCCAGGTTCTGCGAGTTCCATCCATCAGGATCAGCGCACCTTCGCCTTCTACAGTGGCGTAGTATTCAGTTCGGTTTCGCTTCAGATGAAAGTGTCCGTGAGTCATGAAGTACTCAGAATCGACCTTCCCCGGCTCGATAACGGTATTGCCCCAGAACAGTGCGCCTTCTGTGCCCTCTGGTATGGGGCACCACGCTTGCACCCGGTACACGACCGTGTTCGGATCCATTCCGCGTAAAGCATCTGCATTCGCGAAAATTCCTTCCAATTGTCCAAGAGTCTTTACACTTTCGCGAACTTCGGCATTGGACTCTAATCGGCCACTCGCCCAATCTAATCGCACCATGCATTCACTCCAACTGCGGAAAGCTGCGTTTCCCTGCTAAGGTGGTCGGCAGCGCCTGAGTCACGACAACCGGATGATACAGGTTCATGTTATTGTTGTGACATCGCTCGGCTAGACGGAGTTGCAGGCGTAAGTAAAAGAAAATCTGACCAGCAGTCTCAAGCTCGACCTGCTCTGTTGCCGCATAGCAAAAAACGCCCGGTATGAGACCGAGTAGGCGCCGTCGGCACCGAGCCATCCCTGTTGGTAGGGGAAATATCCTGACGCGCCGGGCGGTGGCGGTGGAGGATTCGCAGATTGCGTTCCTCCCCTACAAGAGAGCAGAGGCTCGAAGCGGGAAAGATACTCAGCCCCCCTCAACTCGAACCTACCTAGCTAGCACTCTCAGTCCTCCTCGCTAACCCTCAGCCTAAAACGTAGAGCGAGCCTTCTTGTACTTATTAGAAGATGACCTTCATCGACAATTGCATCTGGCGCGCGGTGCCATTACCGATTGCGCCTCCACTCACATCAGCGATCGTTTGGCCAGTGCGGCCAAAATTGTGGTTAAGTGCTTGCCCTGTGGGATCGGCCGGCGCTGGAGCACATCCTGGTGTCGGCGTCGACACCGGCGAAGCCACCGCAGTGCAGATTCCACCGTCGGGGTTAGTGAAATTAGGATGGTTCAGAAGATTGAAAAGGTCGGCTCGGAACTGCAGCTTTATCCTTTCCGTTATTGGGAAGTTCTTCATCCCCGACAAGTCCCACTGGAAGAATCCCGGGGCGCGAAGGGCGTTGCGGCCGACATCGCCGAGATTACTCCCCCATGCTCCATTGTAGCCAGCTGGGACCGTGAACGCGTTTAAGTTATAGTTGCCATTCGGCCAACTGGCGCTGGAGAGTGTCGTCTTTTGACCCGACACGAAGTTAGGCCGCATCGGCAGACCAAAGAATCCACTTATCAGCTGGATGTTTTCGGGAAGGCCTGAACGAGTCTGGAGGATGCTGGAAGCCTGCCATCCACCGAGAATTCCACGAAGGAGCGAACTCGAGCCTTTCAGATCGGGCAGGCTGTACACTACGCTGCCGGTCAGATTGTGCCGTACGTCCCAATCTCCACTGCCGCGGTCGACGTTGGGGTTAAGCGGATCCGACCACCCGCCGAAGACATTAACCAGATCGTCGATTTCGTGTGACCAGGTGTAGTTCGCTTCGAAGTTGAGCCGCCCGATATTGCGGCGCAGTTGCACCTGCAGGGCATTGTAATAAGAGTAGAGGTTGGCGGCGTCCAAGTTCTCATTGGCGAAGCCCGACTGTGGCCGCGTTTGGGTCACGACGTTCGCGGGATTGAGATTTATAGCGGCGAAGTCCACGCCTGCCTGCAAGTGCTGCACCTTGTTACCCGTGTAATTCACGGTCAGCACCGTGTTCGGCGCCACTTCCTGCTGAATCCCGAACAACCAATTCGTGGAATAGGGATCTTTTGGGTTTCGAGGGAATATGCTTACGTTTTGCGTCCCAGCGGGCAGCGGCGGATTGGGCGATGGGTACGTGATATTTGCCTGAAAAAAGTTCGCGTTGTAACTCGAATACAGGGGGATGTTACTGATTAGTCCGAAGCCAAACTGCATCGGCATGTAGAATATTCCGCCATAGCCGTGGACAACCGTTTTTCCCTTACCGAACGGGTCCCAGGAAAAGCCAATCCGGGGTGCGAAATCGGACTTCGGTGTATTGTACGGGGCCTGAGTGGCGGTGAGAAACGACTGCGTGGCAAAGTCGAAATTCTGCATTCGGTTTTGCCCCTCACGCCACACCGTGTTGTAGTCGTACCGAAGCCCGAGGTTCACCGTAAGTCTGCGCGTCACTCTCCAGTCATCCTGCGCGTAGAAATCCCAGTTGGAATTTCTGATGCCGACAAATCCCGGGAATCCAATTTTCGCTAGAACAAAGGGCTGATCGTTTTCCAGACCTGAGAAGTCTCCGAAGTAATACGTTTGTTGCGGCCGCAACCATTCATTGAGCCGGTTGGCACGAATTTGGGGGCCAAACTTTAGCGTATGGTTCCCCACCGTTTTGGTCACGTTGTCAAACACTTCAAAGACCGAGAACGGAGTAACTTGGTTGAACGTATTCGGTCCGGGCAGCGAACCCAGATCGGTGAAGAAACCAGAAAACCCAACCAGGGGTTTGGGAGTATTCGAATTGGTATCGGAATAGAACCGGTTTAAGGCCACACTGAACTCATTAAGTAGCGTCGAACTGAAGGTGTGGGTCTCGTCGATCTTGCCCAATTGCGTCCTCAGCGCCTGGGGTGCTACCTGCCCTTCGTTAAGACCAAGAGTCTGCGTAGTTAGCGAGTCGTTTATGTTGTACCGGCCAAACAAGCGATCTTTGTCCGAAATGTTGTAATCCATCCTGACCGACCCAGTATCCTCCCGAAGAATGTCCGGAAGTACAGCAGGATCGTAAACCATATTCGCCCCACCCGGTGTTCCGCTGTCGGAGCCCGGATATGCACACGAGGTGGGCGCCGGTATGGCGGTGCAGCCAGCCGGCAGAGGCGCCATCTGGGCCAATACAGGCTGCATGGCCGGCACGAACAGGGATCGCGCGTATGCGCTCAGGGTATGGTTAAGAGCGTTGAAGGAAGTGATACGCTGGCGATCCCCTTCATAGTTCACGAAAAAAAAGAGCTTATTCTTGATGATCGGACCGCCCAAATTGCCGCCGAACTGATTGAGCCTCAAAGGTTGTTTCGAACCGGTCTCGAAATAATCCCGGGCATCCATAGCATCGTTGCGAAAAAAGTCGAACAGCTCTCCATGGTATGCGTTGCTTCCGGATTTCGTGATGACGTTCATTTGCGGGCCGAGCGAGCGACCGTTGTCTGCGCTATAGCCGCTATTGGTGAAGTCGATCTCCTGAATGCTATCCACGCTCGCCCGTGTGATCCGGGCACCCTCGCCGCCTTCAGTATCCAAGAAACCATTGATATCGCCGCGCGACGCATTTTGCCCGTCCACCGTTACATTCAATCCGGTGAAGATGTTCTCCAGCCCATTGACGCTCCCCTGGAAGAATCCCGTCGAGCCAACTGAGCCGGGAGCGATCTCTAGGAAGTCGCTGACGTCTCTGCCATTGACCGGCAGGTTTGCAACCTGGATGGCGTTAAACGTGGTGCCGGCGGTGGTGGTATCGGTCGCGACAGTCGTGGTGGTACCCGTAACCTCGACCTTCTGCTCAGCGGCGGCGACAGTCAACGTCAGGTTCACGTGAACGGTCGCGCCTGCCGAAACGACGTAGTTTCCAAAGGGGACGGCCGACGCGACAAAACCTCCGCTGTTATCGGTCTGCAAAGTCTTCTGGATGGATGTCCCGACATTGGTAATCGTGACCGTGGCGTGAGGAATGACGGCGCCCGACGAATCGGTTACCGACCCGGCAATCGTACCGGTATCGAATTGTGCGCTCGCAACGACGGAGCACAATAACACGAAGCCGATAGCTGTAAGCAAACGCTGCCATACGGCAGCTGTGGATCGAAGCTCCGTCATCTCTCGCCTCTTTCTGTTCAGTGCTCAAACGATCTTTCCCCCCGCTGGCAACTGAACCTTCGCGGATGTTAACGCCACTGTTTGGCGTTAGTCAATCTTTTTTTTGTTTTATTTGCGGCAAAACAATCTTTGTTTTATGCTTTATATGGATAAAACGCTCTTTCGGTTCCTAGCCGCCCAGCACACCATCACGAGAATGAAGGCGAGGAACTCATTCGGCGGCAGGAACTTACAAGAATCTGACTGGAGCCTTGCGACACTACGCCCTATCCTCAGAAGGTTACGAACCCCTTCGATTCAATGCCAGACTGCGCTCCATGTCCCAGCGTCCGGATCAATCAGGATTTTTCGATGTTGAATGCGAAAATTTGCTCTGGTCACGCGCTCGAACTTTTGCCCCATAATTGAAACGGGAATCTCAACCGTTGAAACCCGCTGCGTGGGTTCAATTGTCACATCCAACTTCCAACCCCGCTTCTTCGCGAGCGGCTCCAGCTGCAGGGTGACATGTCCGAACCGAGTCGGTGTGTGCTCCAGCCGGAACACGCCGGGCTCAAGGGAGCTCGCAGGGATCATTCCTTCCAAGAACCGCATGCGCGAGCCATCTTCCAGCAAAAGCATGTGACGCAAATAACGAATGCACTCTGCGCTCGCCCAGTTGTGCGGCATGTCACCCCAGTCCTGACCTACCAGCGCATGTTGCAGCGGTTGTTCCTCACGCCAGCAATATAGAGGGGACGCGTGATTCAGGAAGCCCCGGAAAGTCCGATCTGCCCACTCCGGCAAATCCGCCCAAAGGTAAACATGGGCGGCAAACGAGGCGTTGTAGTTCCACACGCTTTCATGCCAGAGCCACCCAGTCTCGGCCGGCACATCTTCCTGCGCGCAAGATTGCAGGAGTCGGATGTGTCCTTGAACGATCGGATCGTCTTTGTCAAATACATTGCCCGGGAAAATAGTGTGGGAAAGCGCCCATTGCGCGGTTTGCGGACGCGGTCGATTCCACTGATCAGGATCTTGCAGCGCGGGATCGTCATGCGCCAACATCGGGAGGTATTCAAATCCGCGAGGATGTCGGACCATTTCCACTTTCGCAGCCGCCACAAATGAGGCGCGAAGTTCCTCATAAAATGTGCGTGCGGTTCGAAGGGAGTCCACGCCGAGGCGCTCTGCGGCGTCTGCGACCGCCTTCAATCCGGCGAGAACCCAAACGGTATTAGTGAATTCTGAACGCACGCCGCCGATTCCACCGTCAGCGAAACCAGGCGCGAGCAGGCCATAGCGCCCGTTCGTGCTGTTGTCTGTTTTCGCCTTTTCACGGAGTTGCTGAAGAAAATCAAGAGCGTGACGAACGTTAGGCTCCAGATCCTTGAAGAATTGCCAATCTTGCTTCAATTCACACTGTCGAACCAGCGTGAACATGGCAATCGCCGTGTCCTTCCAGTGTTCCCCTCCACCTCCGGCCACAACTTGACCGGACGGCAGCTGCTTGGCCCACTCGGAGAGCAAGCCATCATCCGCTTCCTTGTCGTATCCCAGGT
>WNFD01013262.1_pt1 | contig 10858 bp, 9 predicted proteins | sample 5400491 | NCBI WGS metagenome assembly WNFD01 (sample SAMN13153343, study PRJNA577476) | soil metagenome | isolation source: 120 cm saprolite under Douglas fir tree site 2 hole 2 replicate 2 | place: USA:California | collected 2015-04-18 | reverse complement strand
TGGTAGAAGTCAATTGCGAGAGCGACTTCGTTGCCCGCACCGATGACTTCAAGGAACTGGTGCACGATATCGCCATGCACATCGCTGCCAGCGACCCGAAGTTCATCCGCAAGGAAGACGTTACGTCCGCGGACCTGGAGCGCGAGAAAGACATTTACCTCGCGCAAGCCATCGCCAGCGGGAAGCCGGCGGACATTGCCGAGAAGATGGTCAAAGGCAAAATGGCGAAGTTCTACGAGGAGGTCTGCCTCTACCAGCAGCCCTTCATCAAGGACCAGACCATGACGATCCTGCAGTTGATCACCAACAAGATCAGCAAGCTGGGCGAGAATATTTCCGTCAAGCGCTTCGCCCGATTCAAAGTCGGCGACGCTGGCGAGACCATCGCCATCTCGAAGCCGGAACAAAAACCGGAGTAAACTGAAGGGCACCGCAAGGTGCCTTTTTTACTGTCCGATTTTACTGTCCCGATTTTAATATCTAAAGCTACTATCTGGAGAGACATGTCAGAGCCGGTCTTCAAACGCGTGCTACTGAAAATTTCTGGCGAGGCCCTGGCTGCTTCCCAGGGTTTCGGCATTGACACCCCTCGCATTCACGAGATCGCCGCTGAACTCGCGGATGCCCATACCCTCGGCGTCCAGATCGCGATCGTCGTCGGAGGCGGAAACTTCTTCCGCGGCGTGGCTGAGCAGGCCAAGGACATGGACCGCGTCTCTGCCGACCACATGGGCATGCTGGCCACGGTGATCAACGCGCTCGCGCTGCAGGACGCGCTCGAGAAGCAGAACATTCATACCCGCGTGCAGTCGGCGATCGAGATGAATCAGGTCGCCGAACCGTTCATTCGCCGCCGGGCGATTCGTCATCTGGAAAAGAACCGCATCGTGATTTTTGCTGGAGGCACCGGCAACCCGTATTTTTCGACCGACACCGCCGCATCCCTTCGCGCCATGGAAATCAAGGCCGACGCGATTATGAAAGCCACGAAAGTTGACGGCATCTACGACGCCGATCCCATGCTCGTGAAAGACGCCCAGAAGTTTGAGCACATCACTTACATGGACGTTCTGAAGCGCGGCCTCAAAGTCATGGACTCAACCGCCATCTCCCTCTGCAAAGACAACAATCTCCCCATTATTATCTTCAGTCTGAATCAGCGGGGGAACATCCGCAAAGTTGTGAGCGGAGAAAAGATTGGGTCGCTGGTGAGTGCGTAAAACCAGCTCTTAGCCATTAGCTCTTAGCTTTTGGCTAAACGCTAATAGCTAACAGCTAGAAGCTGCTCTTAATTCACCCACCCCGACTTCCCTCCACCATTCTTCTTATCCGACTCCTCAGGCGGAACGAAGTTTCCATGTTCGTCGAAAGTGACGGTACGGTTTTGATCGCGCATGTACACCTCGAACTTGCGAGCGGCGCGGCGGCGTTTCCAGCGATAGTAGGAATTTCGCAGGCTGAAATATTTCTCGGAGAGGTGGAGCGACGTCTTTCGGGTCAGGAACAGTGAGTACCACACGTACCCTGCCCCCAGGCCAAGAAGCAGCACAAAATAGTACAGTGCGAAATGGTAGATCAACAAATAAGCCGTTTCGAGCGCGGCAAAAAACAGGACCAGCCACTTCACGGGAATACGAATCACAAAGAACGCCATGATCGGCGCGTCACGGTTAAACAGGTAGAACACCATAAGAATGGCATTCGTAGCGGCCCCGACGGTGAGCGCGGACCCTTGGGCAATAACGCCGGTAAGCGAGAGCGCGAAACCGGCGAGACCAGCCAAAGTCGAGCTCCCTAAGAAGAAAATCCAAAACCTCCTGGGGCCGATACGATCTTCAACGGTCGGTCCTAGAAAATAGACTCCGGCCACAGATACGGCGAATTGCCAGGGATCGCCCGCCATAAACGCATATGTAACGAGCTGCCAAATCCACCCGTGGCGAACATGCCCAGGATCTAGTGCTCCAATTTCGAGGACCGCAGCACCGACTCTCGGTGCGAACGCCGCCAATAGCAGAATAAAAACGTAGAACGCAACACAAACAAGTACGATTTGGCGCACTGCTCCTCGAAAAGGCGGCAGTCCCATTTCAGACGGTGTGCTTCTCGGCATAGCAATTACTACCTGTCTTGAGTGGACCGGCGCAGATGCCGCTCCACTTCAACTAATCCTAGCAGCAGTTAGCGTTCCGGCGCAGGCACGATGGGCAGGCTCCTGTGCCCCGCCTCATCCACCGCCCGCACCGCGAAAATGACATTATCCTTCGACACCGGTAGCGTAGCCTGTGAAGCCTTGCCCACCAACTGTGCATGCTCCCAATCCGGAGCGGCCGTCGTCCGCCACAGCACCTCGTATCCCGCCGCGCGCCCGTCTGCCGGAGCTTCCCAAACCACTGTCGAGTCGTTCTCCAGGTCTTTCGTTCGCAGACTCACATTGCGCGGCGGCGCCGGAGCCGCTGCCAGCGACGCCAGTGCCGCCGCATTCAACCGCGCCACACTGGCTACGTAGTCGAAGTCTACAAACTTTGGCAAATCCCCATATTCGATGCCATTTTCCGTGCGCACGTTCTGGTGCTGGTGATTGTAATTTTCGCGGAATTCGGTGAAGCGCACCGCCGCAAAGCCTGCCTCGTTAAACGAAATATGGTCCCCGCCGCGAAGGTAACGATCGCGCCGGAATTCGAGGAGCGGAGCAACTTCCGTACGATAGGTGCGCGCCGTCTGAACGATGTAGCGAGCCAGTTCCCGCGAAGCGGAGTCATTCTCGCCGCCGAGCGCACGAATCATGCGAAGCTGCGCCTCGGTCACGCCGTCAGGAATACTTTCGGAAAAAACGCGCACAACTTTAGGGTCCTGTCCTCGTTGTTCAGGACGGCTTCAATTTGCCAGCCTTGCGCCTTGGCGAGTTCCGCTACATGTTTGCTGCCGTATAGACCCTGCTCTTCACCTGCCACAGTCAAAAAGATTATCGTCCCCGGAAACTTCAACTTGCTTAAAACCCGCGCACATTCAAGGCTCACGGCCGTGCCACTGCCGTCATCGTTTGCGCCTGGAGCGAATCCAGTTTTGTCCAATGGGTCGCTGTTTCTCGAATCGTAGTGCCCTGTGACCAGCACAATGCGCTTCGTATCTGTTGGGTCTGTGCCCTTTAAGACTGCGAAAACGTCTGTGATGCCGACCGGTTCCGGCACACGTTCACTCACCGGCTGATCAAACGTGTCGGTTGTCACTTCCAGGCAGCCGCCGCAATCCCGCGAATAGCGCTCGAATTGCCCCTTGATCCATTCTCGCGCCGCACCGACTCCCCTTCCCGCAGAAATCGAAGCCGAATCCTGCGCTGAAATGGTCGAGCGCGTCTGAAAGCTCACCAGCTTCTCAATGTCGGATTGGATTTGTCCCGCGGAAATTTCGCTCAGAGCGGCTTTAAATTGAGGATCAATATAAGCTGGCGCCTTCTGCGCCAGCACAAGCGAGGACGGGAAGACAACAACCGCTAGGATCCGTAGCCAACTTCGCGCCGAACGCCACGATGCTGCCCTCAGAGCCTTGTCGTTAGAGATCACCACAATTTTCCGTCGGTTAAGGAGCAGCTCCGGACCAGCCGGCGGCATCCGAAGCCGGTCAAACCCCCAATGACCCACTTGACCTGCATCCCCGAAGAAACTAAATATAACAGGGTGCAACCATAAGAACGGAGGCCAATGTGCTTTATTGTCCTGAATGCGAAACCAGCCTGGACGTGGACGAAGATGAGGTGGATGAGGGCGAAATTCTCTCCTGCCCGGAATGCGGGCTGGATTTCGAAGTTATTACCATCAATCCGGTCGAACTCAAAGCTGTCGAAGAAGAAGAAAAGTACGAGGACGATGATGAGGAAGAGATCGCGGACGGCGATGATTCCTAGAGGTATGCATTCATCTCGGCGCGGCCCCCGACGGCCACGCATTTTCTCCTGTCTTGTAGTTCTCTTAGTAATTCCTGCGGTCGCGCAGGCCGGGCAGCGCCTCAACGCTAAAAACTCAGCGGTAATCTTCGGCACCGTCTGGGGACCGGACGACCGGCCGGTATACGGCGTGACCGTGAAGATTCGCCGCGCCCGCGACAAAAAGGCACGTTGGGAGGTCCATTCCAATCGCCTCGGCGAGTTCGAGCAGTTGGTTCCCGCAGGCAAGGAAACTTATGTACTGTGGGCGGATACTCGAGGCGTCAAGACGCCGGAGGGCCAACATTTGCGGCCCGGCCAACTGGTTACGGTCGAAGTTGAGGATAAGGAGCGTGTAAACACCGGAGTGCATCTAAAATAACAGCAGCTCTATTGGGGAGGTGCACACATGAAAACCGGCCGGCTTCTGCTCGCCGCTTTGCTGACGATTACCCTGCTTGCCTTGCCTTCGTTTGCCAAGGAAAAAGACACCACTCCCGGACGCCTGCTTACCGGCAAAGTGCTCGATAAGCAAGATAATCCCGTGTCCAACGCCGTGGTTTACGTCACCGATAGCCGCACCCGTGCAGTGAAGACCTACATTGTGGGCGCCGACGGCACATACAGATTCCCCGCGCTGGCCGCCAATGTGGACTATGAAATCTACGCGCAAGTGAATGGGAAGACCAGCGACACCAAGAAGATGAGTCAGTTCGATGATCGCAAGCAGGTGAAAATCGACTTGCGGATTGATACCAGATAAAAGCTGCGGTCAGGCTCCGGGCAGTACCCGTGCGGGTCGGACATTCTTGTCCGACGCTTTTGATTTTGATTTTGATTCTTTCCGAAGCCTGGAGCCCAGAGCCCGAAGCCGCCTTTCCTACCCGTTCTCGTTCCCGGCCCGCTTCCACGACATCAATTCGCCGATCGTAGACCCCGTGCTCGAAGACGGCTGCTTGTAGGCTTCCACTTCAGTATGTGACGCTTCCTCGCCGGCGGCCCGGATGCTGAGGCCGACTTTCTTTTCTTCCGGGCTCATCTTGATAATCTTGAAATCGTGCTCCTGGCCGGGTTCCAAATGAAGTGGCTGCCCGTTTCCATCCACCGCTTCCGAGTTGTGGCACAGCCCCTCGATTCCCTCGGCGATTTCCACAAAAGCCCCGAAAGTCGCCACCCGCAGCACTTTGCCATGGACCACGTCGCCAATGCGGCGGTCGCGGAAAAATGACTCCCAAACATCCGGCTGTAATTGTTTCACGCCCAACGACAGGCGACGCTTCTCGGTATCAATCGCCAGAATCACAGCCTTTACCCGGTCGCCCTTCTTCAGAACTTCCGACGGATGCTTCACCCGCTTCGTCCAGCTCAGATTGCTGACGTGCACCAGTCCGTCAATGCCTTCTTCGATTTCGATGAATGCGCCGAAGTCGGTCAAGTTGCGTACACGCCCTTCAACCGTTGCACCCACGGGAAACTTGTCGATCAGCGAATCCCAGGGATTGGCCGCCAGTTGCCGCATGCCCAATGAAATCCGCCGTTCGCCAGGATTCACATTCAGCACCACACAATCCACCTGATCGCCTACGTTCACCAGCTTTGACGGATGCTTCATGCGTTTCGACCAGGTCATCTCGCTGACGTGCACCAAGCCTTCGATCCCCTGTTCCAGCTCAACAAACGCTCCGTAATCGGTCACGCTGATCACTCGCCCATGCACGTGCGCGCCCACGGGATAACGATGCTCGGCATCGAGCCAGGGGTCGGGCGTCAGCTGCTTGAATCCCAGCGATACCCGCTGCTTGTCGGGATCGTATTTGAGAACCTTCACCTGGATTTGATCGCCGACATTCACCAGATCTTTCGGATGAGTCAACCGTCCCCAGGACATGTCGGTGATATGCAGCAGGCCATCAATGCCGCCAAGGTCCACGAAAGCTCCGTAGTCAGTCAGGTTCTTCACTACTCCGGTGAGAATCGTGCCTTCCTGCAGGTGCTCGAGCGTCTTGGAGCGCTTCTCGTTTTGCTCAGCCTCCAGAAGCTGCTTGCGCGAGACGACAATGTTGCCCCGCTTCTTGTTCAGTTTGACGATGGCGACATCGAAACTCTGCCCCTTCATCCCATCCAGGTTGTGCACTGGGCGGAGATCGATCTGCGATCCCGGCAGGAACGCTCGTGCGCCATTGATATCCACAGTGACGCCGCCCTTGGTCCGCTCTACGACGGTCGCATGAATGGGCTGATTTTCGCTGTAGGCCTTTTCAATGTCGTCCCAGGCGCGCAGTTTCTGCGCTTTCAGGAAAGAGAGATTGATGTATCCCTCTTCGGCCTCGCCCTTGTCGCGCATGACGTCAATTTCATCGCCGGGCTTAAACCGGGGATTGCCTTGGTGATCCAACACTTCAGCCAGCGGCAACATGCCTTCCGACTTGGCGCCGATATCCACCACCACGTGGGTCGAGGTCAGCTTGAGCACCGTGCCTTTGAGCACGTGATCTTCACTGACGGCTTCTGCCGCTTCGGCGGTGAAGCTATCGAGCACGGAGGCGAAGTCCTCGGCGGGGGCAGGCTTTTCGTCGGCGGTCTGAGCTTGGGCCGACGGGGCCTTACTCGGCTGAGTCTCACTCAGTTGAGCGGACTGCTCGCCGCGGTCTTCCTGACCGCGATCTTCCAAACCATGATTCGGTTGCTCATGCTCCGGTTGATCGTGGGCAGAGTGTTCAGGCTGCTCGGTTAAGGTTGTGGTGTTGGAATCGGAATAGGGGGCGTCGGTATCTTCGAACAAGGTCGTTGCCTCTCAGCTGGCGATCGAGGAAGCGGGCTGGCTAGCGAACTGCTGGTGTGAGTCTAAGTTAATGTTGAGCCCACCCTGGCGGATGGACATGACCCAGCGGTCGTAAAGATCGAACCCGCGTCCAAAGGGAACTCTTTGACTATAACAACCGCTTGGAAAGAGTGTCAATCAGGCAAGCAGAATCTTAACAATCGGGCGATCGGCATAATCGGGTGATCTGGTGATCGGGTCGTCGGGTGATCTGGAATCACCAGCACCCCTGTGGGCCGGACACTCTTGTCCGACGCCTTTGATGTTAGGTTTTTTAGATCACCCGATGGCTCGATCACCCGATGACCCGATTCTTTGCTACTCTCCCTGTCATGGACTACCTCTGGACCCCCTGGCGCTACGCCTACATCACCACCGCCGGCAAGAACGACGGCAAGCCCGAAGGCTGCATCTTCTGCGAGCTGCCCAAACTCGACGATGAAGCGGCCAAAATCGTCCACCGCGGCCAACACTGCTACATCATTCTGAACAGTTTCCCCTACACCTCCGGCCACGTGATGGTCGTCCCCTTCGCTCATCTCGATGAACTCCAGAAGCTGCCCGAAGCCGCCGCCCAGGAAATGATGGCCCTGTCGCAAACGATGGAGCACGTCCTTCGCCAGGTTTACACGCCCGATGGCATCAACCTGGGCATGAACATCGGCCGCGCCGCCGGAGCCGGAATCGCTGGCCACGTCCACATGCACGTGCTGCCCCGCTGGATTGGGGACACGAACTTCATGACGGTCACGGGAGAGAGCCGCGTGCTGCCGGAATCGCTAGAGGAGACGTGGAGGAGGGTGAAGGTGGCGCTGGACGTACCATGAATATCCCGCGACTACCTAGGGATATTCATGGTTCAAGAACGCTGCTATTTTTAGGAATCGGGCAGGTGAATGTAAGGCTTGGCTGCTGCCCCAGGGAAAGCAGGCCCTTTCAGCGGGCAAGTGTTTCCATTTCCTTCTCGTCTATGACCATAACTCCCAAGTCCTTCGCTTTATCCAGCTTGGAACCGGCATCCGCACCCGCCACGACGTAATCCGTTTTCTTGCTGACCGACCCCGTGACCTTCCCGCCAGCATCTTCAATCATCTTCTTGGCCTCATCGCGACTGTAGTTGGCTAGAGTTCCGGTGAGGACAAACGTCTTGCCTGCGAGTTTAGTCCCGCGTTCTTTTTTCTTGCCGCGGAGGGTCAACCCGGCAGTGCGAAGCTCCTCCACAAGCTCGCGGTTCTTGGGCTCGGCGAAGAATTCGACGATGCTCTTCGCGATGCGCGGGCCAACTTCTTCCACCTGCTGCAATTCTTCCTCGCCGGCTTTTACGAGTTCGTCTAACGACCCGAAATGCTCGGCCAGAAATTGCGCCGTGCGCTCGCCGACGAAGCGAATGCCCAGGCCATAAATCACGCGCTCCAGCGGCAGCTTCTTCGAGCGCTCGATTTCATCCAGAACATTCTTTGCGGATTTGTCCCCCATGCGTTCGAGTTTGAGCAGATCGTCTTTGGTGAGCTTATAAATGTCGGCCACATCCTTCACCATGCCGCGATCGGTGAGCTGCGTGACTAGCGCGTCGCCCATGCCGTCAATGTTCATCACGCCGCGCGAGGCAAAGTGTAGGATCGTCTCCCGCAGCTTGGCCGGGCATTTTTGGTTAACACAGCGATGGTCGGCTTCGCCCTCGGCACGCACAACGTGCCCACCGCACACGGGGCACTTCTCCGGCATATGAAATAACTTGTGCCCGCGCGGATGGTCTTTATCGTCCAACACCCTGGTGACCTTAGGGATGACGTCGCCGCCGCGCTCAACCTCCACCCAGTCGCCCATCTTCACGCCCAGCCGCTCGATCTCATCCATGTTGTGCAGCGTGGCGCGGCTCACGGTGGTGCCACCGATGGGGACAGGCTTCAACTCCGCAACCGGCGTGAGTTTCCCGGTGCGCCCAACCTGCACGTGGATGTTTTCAATCTGTGTAATCCCCGAACGGGCGGCGTACTTGTAAGCAATCGCCCAGCGTGGAGCTTTGCCGGTGAATCCCAACCCGCGCTGCATCGCGGTGCTGTTGACTTTGATCACCACCCCATCGATCTCATATGGCAACGCCTCGCGCTTTTCTTCCCACTGGCCGATGAACTTCCAGACTTCGTCAAAATTCGTCGCCAGGGTCCGGCGAGGATTCACTTTGAACCCGGCGGCCTCGAGCGCATTCAACGTCGCCCACTGATTGTCGAAGATGGCCGCTGAACGGGCGAGGACGCCCGTTGCTCCAGAACCTAAGACTTTGGAGGCACGGGCGTCCCCGCCCGTGCGTGCCTGAGCCGTTCCCCCATCTGCCAACAGCATGTAAGTGAAATAATCGAGTCGCCTCTGCGCCGTAATACTCGGCTCAAGCTGCCGCACCGTTCCGGCAGTCGCGTTGCGAGGATTGGCGAACACAGACAAGCCCTGCTTCTCTCGCTCTTCGTTCATCTTCTTGAAAGAAGCAAGCGGCATCAACATCTCGCCACGAACCTCGAAATCCGCAAGAATGCCGGCCTTCTTCAATTTTTCCAGAGAAATGGACAGTGGCACAGAACGAACGGTGCGTACATTCCCAGTCACATCTTCTCCCGTCGAGCCATCGCCGCGCGTGATCCCGTGCACCAGCTTGCCATCTTCGTAACGCAGAGCCAGCGAGATGCCATCCAGCTTGAGTTCGCACACGTACTCAATGTCGGTGCGACCGCTGAGTTCATGCACCCGCCGCTCCCAGTTGCGCAGCTCTTCTTCGCTGTAAGCGTTGTCGAGCGAGAGCATCTGTATGGAATGCGCAACCTTGACAAATCCCTCGCGCGGCTTCCCGCCAACCCGCTGCGTAGGAGAATCAGGCGCAACCAGTTCGGGATGCTCGGCCTCGAGCTTTTTCAGCTCGTTCATCAAGCGATCGAATTCCGCGTCGCTGATCTCCGGATCGTCGAGCACGTAATAGCGGTACTCGTGATGCCGAATCTCCTCGCGCAGAGACTCGATCTTCGAGTCAACGTTTTTGGTCGCAGTAGTCACAAGCAAAACCAATCTACCGCAGAGAACGCAGAGCTCGCAGAGATTTGAGAAATTGTTCTTCTCTGCGAGCTCTGCGTTCTCTGCGGTTGAATGTTGTTGCCCTTGCTTTATGTTCCCGGCTTCCCTTCGAACAGCGGCCACAGCTTGTCGCCGATCACGCTATAAATCGCAAACGCCGATCCGGCTTCAGAAGTCAGTCGAAACAACAACTCCGCCCGGCCATCGCCATCGGCATCCACCGCGTCGATAAATTCATATTTCGGCGTCGCATCCAAATGCTGATTGTCGGTGACCTGTGCAGAAACTTTGTGCAGCTCGCCGTAAATGTCCTCGCGCGCAACCAAAGCGATCATGAATACTACATCGGCGCGCGATGGCATGGTCGCGGTGGCGGTCAGAATCAGGACGGGTTCGTTGGTGCTCGAGAGATCGAAAACCCGCAACTGGACGTTTTGAAACTGCGGCGTCCGTGGGGGTCGGACACTGGACGCTTTTGACTTAGGTTCTGCGTCCTTTCCCAAAGCCGCTGCCCGTCCGGCGACTTCCGTCCCGGCCATAGCCAGCATCTTCTTGAGGAACGCTGCCTCTTCGTCCGGCTTCATCTGGAAGGCGTAGGGACGCGGCTCCGGCCCTGCAGCATCGGAAACCGCGGGGATCCAGTCGACCGGGTTCTTAATGTCCCCGGGGGTCACTTTCGTTTGCTCGTGCGACGTTTCAGACGGCTCCTGGCGCCGAAGCACCGGCCGATCCGGAGCTTCCTTAGCAGATGACTTTTTTTCTGACGAGCCTTTGTCCGATGAATCTTTCGCCGGCGAAGCTGACGAAGCAGAGGAGCCGGACGCCGGTGCGGGACTCGCACTTCCGGCCCCGGTCGGCGCGGGAGGTGGGGTGTTCTTCGTCGCAGGCTGCGAAGGAGAAGAACCTTGTGGCGATGCATCCCCGGGGCGCTTCAGCCGCGGGGGTCCGCTGTTAATCGGCTCCTCCGAAGCTTTCTGCGCTTTTTTCTCAGCCTCGGCTTTCGCTTTTGCCTTCGCGGCCTCTATCTGGGCATTGGACCGCCACTTACCGTCGGC
>WNFD01008740.1_pt1 | contig 10858 bp, 8 predicted proteins | sample 5400491 | NCBI WGS metagenome assembly WNFD01 (sample SAMN13153343, study PRJNA577476) | soil metagenome | isolation source: 120 cm saprolite under Douglas fir tree site 2 hole 2 replicate 2 | place: USA:California | collected 2015-04-18 | reverse complement strand
CCTCCGGACCCGGCTCTTCCGGCCCTGGGCGTCCCGTCCCCGGGCTGGCCCCCGGCGGGCTCGTGGGCGCGCTATCCGGCGGGTGAGGCGTTCCTCGCCGGGCTCGCCGCCGGGCGTGCCCCGCGCGCCGCCTGGTCAGCGCTGCCAGGCGCGGACTGGCCGGATGAGATCGCCCGCGCGGTCGCGACGGCCGCGTCGGCCGGGCGCGGTGCCCTGATCGTCGTCCCCGACGCCAGGGACCTGGCCAGGGTTGACGCCGCGCTTGCCAGCGTCCTCGGCGCCGGCAAGCACGTCTGCCTGGCAGCCGATCTCGGTCCTGCCGAACGCTACCGCCGCTGGCTCGCCGTGCTCCGCGGCACGGTCCGGGTCGCGGCGGGCACCAGGGCCGCCATGTTCGCTCCCGTTCGGGATCTTGGGCTTGTTGTTGTCTGGGACGATGGCGATGACCTGCACGCCGAGCCGAGGGCCCCGTACCCGCACGCCAGGGAAGTGCTCGCGCTCCGCGCGCATCACTGCCACGCGGCGGCCCTGATCGGCGGGTTCGCCAGGACCGCCGAGATGACCCAGCTCGTCGCGACGGGATGGGCGCGCCCGCTCGCCGGCGGCAGGTCGGCGGTCCGGCGGGCCGCGCCGCTGATCCGGGCGGCGGGTGACGAGGCGGAGCTTGCCAGGGACGAGGCGGCGACGACGGCGCGGCTTCCCGCGCTCGCCCTGCGCGCCGCCCGTGACGCGCTCGGCCGGGGGCCAGTGCTCGTGCAGGTGCCGCGCCGCGGGTACCTGGCCGCCATCGGCTGCGGCCGGTGCCGTGCGCCCGCCCGCTGCGCCGCGTGCGGCGGTCCGCTCACCCTCAGCGGCGCGCACGCGAGCGCGCGCTGCGGATGGTGCGGAGCCATCGCGGGCGGCTGGCGGTGCCCGCGCCCTCGGGGCGCGGCGGGGTGATCGCGACCGTGCCGCCCGACCCTGCGCTCGTCGTCACCACCCCGGGCGCGGAGCCGGTCGCAGCCGGCGGCTACGCGGCGGCGCTGCTGCTCGACGGCTGGGCGCTGCTCGGCCGGCCGAGCCTGCGCGCGGCCGAGGAGGCCCTGCGCCGGTGGATGAACGCCGCGGCACTGGTCAGGGGTGCCGCCGACGGCGGCACGGTGATCGTCCTCGCCGACGCCGGGCTGGCCGCGGTACAGGCGCTGATCCGCTGGGATGCGGTGACCCATTCAGAACGCGAATATTCCGAACGGGCACAGCTCGGGTTCCCGCCAGCGGTACGGATGGCAGCCATCACGGGACCGGACGCCGCGGTGCGGGACCTGCTCGCCGCGGCCGAACTGCCAGAACTGGCTGAGGTGCTCGGGCCGGTCGCGACGGACGGCGGCGGGAGCCCCGGAGGCCACGGGGACGCCCCGGTGGCAGGCGGCGGGGCGGCAGGCGGCGGGGCGGGCGGCGGCGCGCGCGCGGGTGACGCCGCGCGGGCGCTGATCCGGGTGCCGAGACCCGGGGGGGCCGCGCTGGCGCGCGCGCTCCAGGTCGCCCAGGCGGTGCGCAGCGCGCACAAGGAGCCAGGCGCCGTCCGGGTCCAGCTCGATCCGCCTGACGTGATCTGAGCCGCGGCAGACGCGCCGCCCGCCGGCGCGGGGCCAGGAGCGCGCGTGGCGCGTCGCTGGTCCGGAGGAGGGGGTGGTTGACCTAAGAGCCGCCGGTCCCGGCCCGGCCTCGGCCTCGGCCCGGGAGGGTGACCCGCGGGCCCGGCCTCGCTACGGGGCCGGGCGGTCGACGCGGATCTCGCCGGTCTCGCCGCCCGGACCGGTGTACTCCGCCGCCCGCGCGACAGGCGCGGGGGGCGCGACAGGCGCGGGGGCCACGGACGTGGCGGCTGCGCGCCGGGGCGCCACGGTGGCCCCACCGTGCTCGGGTGTCTGCCTGCCGGCGATGCGATAGACGGACGAGCCGTCCACGGTCTCCTCGTCGAGCAGCAGGTCAACGAGCTCGCCCAGTTCCCTGCGGTGACCGCTGAGCAGCTCGGTGGCACGATCCTCTGCCTCGCGCAGCAGCCGGGAGACCTCGGCGTCTATCGCCGCCTGAGTGGCCTCGGCGTACGGGCGGCTCGAGAGCCCGCTGCCCCCGCCGCCGAGGAACACAGAGCCGCCCTGCGGGTAGCCAACCGGCCCGAGTGCGGGCGACAGGCCGAACTCGCGCACCATCTTCGTGGCGAGGTCGGTCGCCTGGGCAAGGTCGTTCGCCGCGCCTGTCGAGCCCTGGCCAAGCACAACCAGCTCCGCGGCGCGCCCGCCGAGGCGCACGGCGAGCGAGTCATGGAGGTAGTCCTCGCCGTAGAGATGACGTTCGACGAGAGGGAGCTGCTGCGTCACCCCCAGGGCCTGGCCGGCCGGGAGGATCGTGACCTTGGCAACCGGATCGGCGTGTGCCGAGAAGGCGGCGACGAGCGCGTGCCCGGCCTCGTGCACGGCCACCGCGTGCTTCTCCTCGGGCAGCAGCACGTTCGAGTCCTCGCGCCGGCCAAGCAGGATCCGGTCCCTGGCTTCATCGAAGTCCGCCATCGCGATCACGTCCCGGCCCGCCCGGACGGCCACGATCGCCGCCTCGTTGGCCAGGTTGGCAAGATCGGCTCCGGAGAAGCCAGGGGTTCCCCTTGCCACGACGCTGAGGTCCACGTCGGGCCCGAGGCTCTTGCCGCGGCAGTGCACGGCCAGGATCGCGGCGCGCTCGGCGAGATTGGGCAGCGGGATCGTCACCTGGCGGTCGAAGCGCCCTGGCCGCAGGAGTGCCGGGTCGAGCGCCTCCGGCCGGTTGGTCGCCGCGAGCACCACGATGCCCTGGGTGGGCTCGAAGCCGTCCATCTCCGACAGCAGCTGGTTGAGTGTCTGCTCCCGCTCGTCGTTGGCGACCGCCGCCCCCGCGCCCGCCCGCCGCTGGCCGATCGCGTCGACCTCGTCGATGAAGACGATCGCGGGGGCGCGCTTGCGGGCCTCGGCGAACAGGTCACGGACCCGCGCGGCGCCGACGCCGACGAACATCTCGACGAAGCTCGATCCGGCGACGGAGAAGAACGGCACCGCGGCCTCCCCTGCCACCGCGCGGGCGAGCAGCGTCTTGCCGGTGCCGGGCGGCCCCACCATGAGCACCCCACGGGGGGTGGCGGCCCCGGCGCGCCGGTAGCGCTCGGGCTGGCGGAGGAAGTCGACGACCTCGGCGATCTCGGACTTGGCGCCCTCGTAGCCAGCGACGTCGGCGAAGGTGGTCTCAGGCCGCTCGGCGTCGAACACCTTCGCCCGGGACCTGCCCACCCCGAGTACCCCCTGGAGCTGGCCGGCGGCCCGGCGCGAGAGCCGCAGCCACAGCCAGCCGAAGATCACGAATGGCGCCAGCAGCAGGAGCCATGACAGCACTTCCGAGCCGAACGACGTCGACGGCGACGAGGCGTCGATCTGCACCCCGGCCGCCTGGAGGCGGTCAAGCAGGCTGGAGCCGGCCAGCTGGATCGGGATGACCGTGGTGTAGTCGTGCCCGCTGGTGAACGTGCCGGACGCCTGGCCGCTTGACTGGATGGTGACGGTCTTCACCTGGTGAGCGCTGACGTCACTCAGGAACTTGGAATAGGTGAGGTTCACCGGGGTCGCGGTATGCATCGTCGGCAGCAGCACCCATAGCACGACGGCCACCGCGATCGCGCCCGGCCATAGCCAGTGCCGCCAGCCGGGCGGCGGCGGCGGCGCGGGCTGCGCGGGCCTGTCACCGGGTGGCGGGGGCTGAGCCTGCTTGGTCATCAAGGTCCCTTCTTATGACACAAACGCTACTCCTCGGTACCACTGATCTCGCCAGCCAAGGCGCTCGCCGGGAGCAGATGGCGCTCCTCCCGGCTACCTCTCCCAACTATGCCTAACGCGGCAAGCGCGCGGTGACAGCCATCGCATCCCGTTCGGCATAATGCGGGGCAAACCCCTCCTACATGGACGGATCCAGCTCCCGCAGGAGCGGCGGCCGATTTAGGGGCGCGCTCTTGCCCTGCGGAGGCCATAGGGTGCTTGCGTGGCCACCTCGCGCAGGGACCCCGCCAAGACCCGCCGATCGCGGCATGCACAGCGCGGACGGTCGCGGTCCGGGGAGCCAGCCAGGTCCGCGGATGACTCCCGGGATAGCCCGCCGGCGTCCGGGGGTGTCTCCCTGAATAGCGTGCCCAGGCAGAGCGCTGTGCCCAGGCAGAGCGCTGTGCCCAGGCAGAGCGCTGTGCCCAGGCAGAGCGCTGTGCCCGGGGAAGGCAGCCAGCCGCCTCGCATGCCGCCCGCGCGGCTCGCCCCTCGCGACGAGCTCGCGGCCGCGGCCAGGGTGGCACCGCTGCTCCGCGCGGCACGTGATCTCGCCCGCTGGGCGGGACAGCGGCGCCCGCTCGCGGACGACGACAGGCTTTCCGGTGCGGACGCGGCCGCCGCGGCCGCCGCGCTTGACATCTCGGCCGCCGAGCTCGACGCGGCCTGGGACGTCGCGGCGGGCACGGCCATGCTCGCGGTGGCCGCCCGCCAGGCGGGACCTGGCGACGAGCGAGACGTGCTCAGCTCAGGCGACGCGGACAAGATCCTCGCGGCCTGGAATGACGCACTTGGCGTGGTGCTGCGCTCCGCGGAGCTTGACGGCCTGGCGACCGTGCTCTACACGGCCGCCGCACCGGTCAGGATGGACGCGCTGTTCGATGCGTACGCGGCGGCCGCGGGCGCCACCCGTGGCGGTGGCCGGGATGGCGCGGGAAGTGACGGCGGCGACGCGGCCGCTCTGTCCGCGGCGCTTGAGACGCTCGCCGACCTCGCCGTGGTGGAGCTGGGCACCGATGAGGACGTCGGCGGCCTGACGGTGGCCCTTTCCCCGCTCGGCGTGTGGGGCATGCACGGCAGGCTCCGGGCGCGAGGGTGGCGCGTTCCCGTGCTCGGCGGCTCCTCGTCCGGCGGCGCCGCCGCGCTGCTCGCCGCGCTGACCGCCTGCGACGCAGAGGACGGCGAGGCGGAAATCGCGACCTGGCTGGCCGCGCGCAGCCCCCTGCAGGCCGCCGCGGAGCTGACAGAAGCCGCAAGCGGGGGATCACCAGGGCCGCGCGGCGCGGCGTTCGCCGTGCTTGACCGGATCGGCGGCGACGCCATTCCCGCTGTGCGGACCGCGCTGGCTGACCCGGTGCTCCGCCCGCACGCCGCGGTATGGCTGCGCGAGCACGGCGAGCAGGCCGAGCTGGATCGCGATGACCGCGCGTGGCTTCTCGTCGACCTGGGGGCCGGACTGCTCGAGGAGGCCGACCCGGCGGATGTCGTGGCCGAACTGCTGCCCGACCTGCCGTCGCGTGCGCAGGCGGAGCTTGTGGCCGGGTTGTGGCAGGTCGGCCACCCAGGGGTGGTCGCGCTGCTCACCACGCTGAGCGACCATCATTCCGACGCCGCGGTGTCCAAGGCAGCGCGCAAGGCCGCGTTCAAGGCCCGATCGCGCTCCGTTTAGTGCCCAGCTGAGAGGCTGACCAGAGATTGAGGTGTTCATGAGCTCCCGCGGCCGGCCCGTTGTCGGCGTGATCGACTACCAGGCCGGGAACTCGCAGAGCGTGGTGTACGCACTCAATTTCCGCGGTGTGCCGAATCGGCTGCTGAAGACGCCGGATGATCTCGCGGGGATTGACCGGATCATCCTGCCGGGAGTGGGCTCGGCGGGAACGACGATGGACTACCTGAACGGCGCGGGGTGGCCCCGGGCGCTGCACTCCCGGGTAGCCGAGGGCGGCATGCCGTTCCTGGGTATCTGCGTGGGCCTGCAGGTGCTGTTCGAGTCCAGCGCGGAACAGGACGCCAGGTGCCTGGGCTGGCTGCCGGGCACGGTGCGGCCGTTCGACCCTGAGCAGGTGCGCGTGCCGCATACGGGCTGGAACCAGGTACGCGGCTGTTCCGCGCATCCCTTCGTGACCGCTCTTCCGGACGACGGCTATTTCTACTTCGTCAATTCCTACTACGCGGAGCTGGGCGACGCGGCGGACGCCGCTGCGACGACCGGGTACGGAGTGGAGTTCGTCTCGGTTGTGGCCAGGGGAAACATCATGGCCACGCAGTTTCACACGGAGAAGTCCGGAGCGCTCGGGCTGGATCTGCTCGAGCGCTTCGCGACGCTTCCCCGGGAGGAGCTGTGCTGACCGCGCGGCTGATCGCCTGCTTCGACGTCGTGGAGGGCCGGGTGACGAAGGCCCGCCGGTTCCAGGACAACATCGATGTCGGGGATGCGGCCGAGATCGCCGCGTCGGTGTACGCCGATGGGGTTGATGAGGTCATTTTCTATGACATCCTGGCCAGCGCGCAGCGCAGGCGGGCTGACCTGCGGACGATCGAGGCGGTTGCCCGGCAGGTTTTCGTGCCGCTGACGGTGGGGGGAGGCATCCGCTCGGTGGAGGACATGCACGCGGTGCTGGACGCGGGAGCGGAAAAGATCTCGCTGGATTCCATGGCGGTGCGTGACCCGGAGATCATCGCGCAGGGGGCCAAAGAGTTCGGCCGGCAGTGCATGGTGCAGTCCATGCAGGTCAAGCGTGTCGCAGCGACACCGGATGTGCCGAGCGGCTACGAGGTGATGATCGACGGCGCGCGGGTGGCCACCGGCCTGGACGCGGTGGCCTGGGCGCGGCGGGGCGAGGAACTCGGGGCCGGTGAGATCGTGGTCAATTCCATCGATCAGGACGGGACGCACCAGGGGTACGACCTGCGCATCACGCAGGCGATCGCCGATGCGGTGAACCTGCCGGTGATCGCGTCCGGAGGGGCGGGATCGGCGGACCACGTGGCAGCGGCGTTCCGGCAGGCGGGCGTGTCGGCAGCCATCATCAGCTCGCTGCTGTACTCCCCGCGGATGGAGCGCACCGTGTCGGTGCGGGAAGTCAAGGCGGATCTCGCCGAGGGCTACGACCTGCCGGTGCGGCCCTGCCTGTAGCGGCGGCACGTAGTCCCGGGCAATACACTGGACCGATCAGCGCTGCCCGTCACGTGTTCGAGAGGATCCCTCGTGAGCGTCAAGCCGATCCGCCTTTTCGGCGATCCGGTGCTGCGCACCCCAGCGGAACCGGTCCGCGACTTCGACGCCGAGCTGCGCAGGCTCGTCAAGGACCTCGCCGATACGATGCTCGATGCGCCGGGGGTCGGTCTCGCCGCACCGCAGATCGGCGTCGGGCTGCGGGTCTTCACCTATTACGTGGATGACCAGCTTGGGCACCTTGTCAACCCGTCGCTCGAACTGTCGCAGGAGCAGGAGTCCGATGAGGAGGGCTGCCTGTCGTTCCCCGGCCTTGCTTACCCGGTTAAGCGGGCTTACGCGGTCGTCGCGAAGGGCTTCGACATGCACGGCGAGCCGGTGACCCTGGAAGGCACGCAGCGGCTGGCCAGGTGCGTGCAGCACGAGACGGATCACCTGGACGGGGTGCTGTTCATCGACCGGCTCGACTCGGAGCAGCGCAAGCTTGCCATGCGGGCGATCCGCGAGGCGGAGTGGTGGGGTGACGCGGTCACGCAGCTCAAGGCGTCACCGCACCCCACGCTCGGCAAGGCTCTGTAGGCAGCTGATGCGGCTTGTGTTCGCCGGCACACCGCAGGCTGGCGCAGCGTCCCTCGATGCCCTGCTGTCCTCACGCCATGACGTCGCGGCGGTGATCACTCGTCCGGACGCGCCAGCCGGGCGGGGCCGCAAGCTGGTGGCGAGCCCGGTCGCGCAGCGAGCCAGCGAGGCCGGCCTCGAGGTGCTCAAGCCGTCCAGGCCCCGCGATCCCGCCTTCCTGGAGCGGCTGCGGGCGATCGCGCCTGACTGCTGCCCGGTCACCGCCTACGGCGCGCTGCTCCCGCAGGCGGCGCTTGACATCCCGCCGTACGGCTGGATCAACCTGCACTTCTCCGTGCTCCCTGCCTGGCGCGGCGCGGCTCCCGTGCAGCATGCCATCCTGCATGGCGATGACGTTACCGGCGCCACCACGTTCCGCCTCGTGGCGGAGCTGGATGCCGGGCCTGTCTACGGTGTCGTCACCGAGCCGATCGGACTCGCGGATACCGCGGGGGACCTGCTTGCCCGGCTTGCGAAATCAGGGTCGGAACTGCTGGTGGCCACCATCGACGGAATCGAGTCCGGGCAGCTCGAGGCCAGGCCGCAGCCGTCAGGCGAGGTGAGCTACGCGCCCAAGATCACCTCCGACGACGCGCGGGTGGACTGGCGCATGACCGCGCTGGTGATCAGCAGGCTGACCCGCGCGTGCACGCCGGTTCCCGGCGCCTGGACGGAACTCGACGGCACCAGGCTCAAGCTCGGCCCGGTGGAGGAGGTGGCTCCGGCCGACACTGTCGCGGGACTCAGCCCAGGGGAGCTGCTCGCCGGCCGGTCAAGGGTGCTCGCCGGCACGGGGTCGGGCCCTGTCGAGCTTGGCGAGGTCCAGCTCCAGGGCAAGCGCCGCATGCCGGCGATCGACTGGCTACGAGGCTTGCGCTTGGACGATAACCGGCGGGACCGCAAGGTCCGGCTCAGATGACGCGGCAGGGAGAGAACGGACGGCCGCGCACCGGAGCCGCCGCGAAGGGCAGGCGCAGTCCGGACGGGAACCCCGCGGATCCGGCGAAGCGGGGCGCGGGCGGTAAGCCCGGGGGAGGCCGTCAGCAGGGCGCGGGCAGCGGGCGAGGCACGAGCGGTCCGGCGCACGCCGGCGGGCAACGCGGGGTTGCGGCCGGGGGAGCAGACCCGGTGCGCCGCGTCGCCTGCGATGTGCTGCGTGCCGTGGCGGAGCGGGACGCCTACGCGAACCTGCTGCTTCCCTCGCTCCTGCGCTCCCGCGGCCTGACCGGGCGCGACGCCGCGCTGGCCACCGAGCTGACCTACGGGACGCTGCGCGGCCGGGGAGCCTACGACGCGATTCTCGCTGTGTGCGCTGACCGCCGTATCGAAGACGTCGACCCGCCGCTTCGCGATGTGCTCCGGCTCGGGGCGCACCAGCTGCTCGCCACCAGGGTCCGCAGTCATGCCGCCGTCGCGACCTCGGTCGACCTCGCGAAGGACGTCGCCGGGCAGCGTACTGCCGGGTTCGTCAACGCGGTGCTCCGCCGTGTCGCCACCCGGGATCTGGATGAGTGGCTACGGATCGTCGAACCCGACGGGACGGCGGACCCCGTCGGACGGCTGGCCATCAGGTACAGCCATCCGCCCTGGATCGTGGCGGCGTTCCGGGACGCCCTCGGCGGGGAGCCCGCAGGTGCCCTGGCGGAGACCGAGGCGGCGCTTGCGGCAGGGAACAGCCGGGCCAGGGTGGCCCTCTGCGCCGTGCCCGGGCTAGCCGACCCGGCCGAGCTCGTCGCCAGCGGGGGAGAGGCGATGCGATGGTCCCCGTTCGGCGTCTATCTGGAAAAGGGCGATCCGGCAGCCGTTCCGGCGGTCGCCGAAGGGCGGGCAGCGGTCCAGGACGAGGCCAGCCAGCTGGCGGCACTCGCGCTCGCCCGGGCAGAGCTGACCGGGCCGGATCACCGGTGGCTCGACATCTGCGCGGGTCCGGGCGGCAAGACGAGATTGCTTGCCGGGCTCGCCCGCGAGCGCGGCGCGCGGCTGCTTGCCGCGGACGTGCGGCCACACCGGGCTGGCCTGGTCCGCGCGGCGACCCGGTTCCTGGCCAATACCGGGGTGGTGGTAGCAGACGGCACCGCTGGCGCCTGGCGGGACGGGATGTTCGACCGTGTGCTTGCCGACGTCCCGTGCTCCGGCCTCGGATCGCTGCGCCGCCGCCCGGAGGCCCGCTGGCGCAAGACCCCGGCGGACGTGAACGGCCTGGCTGTCCTGCAGCGCGCCCTGCTCACTGCCGCACTCGACTCGGCGCGGCCCGGCGGGGTGGTCGCCTACGTGACGTGTTCCCCCCACGTCGCGGAGACGCGCGAGGCGGTGGCAGCCGTGACCGAGACGAGGAATGACGTCACCGTCCTCGACGCCGCCGCCGTGCTGGCCGAGGTGCCGGACGTGCGCTGCCCGGATGCTGGCGGCGGGTACGCGCAGTTCTGGCCGCACCGGCATGGCACGGACGCGATCTTCCTTGCCCTGCTCCGCCGCGAGGCCGCTGTTTCCTAGAGCCGCCCTAGAGCGCCCGGCAATAGGGCTGCCGGGCTCGCGCCGTCCAGCGACGGCTGGCGGCGTTGTCGCTCGGTTGCTCAGTACCTCCGGCTAGGCGCCCTCGCTCCTGCCCCTTGCGGGGGGTATTGGGGGGTCGTCCCCCCAGGCAGGCACTGCCAGCCGCCGCCTGGATGCCGCTCTCCGTCGTGCCGGAGGCAAGCCGGCCAGCACTGTCAGCGCCGTATTGCCGGGCGCTCTTAACGTCGGCGTGCGCGGGCGCCGGGGTGGGCCGGGGCGGGTGGCGCGGGCCAGCGGGCGCGGCTTCACCGGTAGGAACGCGCGTGTCAGCGGGTCAGCGCGCGTCCGGAACCTGTCTGTAGCCGGCTCCCGCCGATGTCCGCCTTCTGTCCCTCGGCGTACCCGGCTCCGTAGCCGCTGCCGGTGTAGGTGAGCCGGGTGGCGCGGGTCACCGGGTAGGCCTGCTCGCACTGTCGGCGGATGGTCAGCGCGCGGTCGGCGAGCACCACCGCCGTGCCCGGGCCGGAGACCGCCGCCCCGGTGGCCCGGGTGGCCGCCCGCTCCTCGGCGGCGCGGACCCTGGCGACGACGGCGGAGGCGAAGCCGAGCAGCCAGGAGCGCCGCCAGGCCCGGACGCTGCGGGCCGCGGCGGGGACGTCCGCCGCGGCCAGGCCGTGGGCCATCTGGACGAGCAGCGAGGTGTACAGGATGTCGGCGCGCTCCAGGTCCGAGGCGTAGCCGAACACGTGGATCCGGG
>WNFD01007442.1_pt1 | contig 10858 bp, 11 predicted proteins | sample 5400491 | NCBI WGS metagenome assembly WNFD01 (sample SAMN13153343, study PRJNA577476) | soil metagenome | isolation source: 120 cm saprolite under Douglas fir tree site 2 hole 2 replicate 2 | place: USA:California | collected 2015-04-18 | reverse complement strand
AGTCCTTGACCCTTTGCACGTAGTCATGTTGGGTCTTCGCTGCGAACTTGCGGATCGACATGTCTTCGATCATGCGCCGACGCAACGGGCTGATGGCTTGCTCGGTCATGGGGATGCTCCTGTCTTGAGTGAGGTTGTCGAAACCCCTCGATCTCAAGACAGGACGCACCGTCCCGCTATGGCGTTGGTCGTGCCGCTTGCCGCAGCGCTCTACCGCGCGAGCGGTTTAGTCCCCTGGCCCAAGGCTGCCCCGATCCGGCCGCCCCTTATGGGTCCGCTTACTGGGGAGCACCGGCCGCGCATTCGCGTGCAAGAGAGTTTGATTGTGGTAGACGCGCTAGGGCGCCTTGGTAAGCACAACTACAGCACGCCCGTCGCGGCCATCTCTTGGGTTCTTGTTGATGGCCGTTGTTATCGTAAGCGTCGTCCCGTCGATTTTGAAAAAGCGGACTTGGTCGCCGCCTGTCCAACTCTGATTCCATGACAAATCGACCTTGTAGGTGGCCTTGTCGCCTTCCACGACGTATGTGCCTGAGTACGCGATCAGTGTCCCGAAAAGCGTTGCCTTTTCCTCATCAGTAGGGGGCGTCCCAGTCGGCTTCGCTCGATTGTCGCCGACAAGCATAAAGAACATGCGGCCATCTGGCTGATAAATGATGTATCCATTCGGCTTTTCGCCAAATTCGTTCTGCCGTTCGCCGGTACCTACGACCTCACGAATGAACGATTGAACCCTCCAAGTGCCGACAATCGAATTATCATTAGCGACGGCATTTGATGAGGACAGTGCGAACGTCAATGCAACTCCCAAGAATAGCTTCTTCATGGCTCGCCCTCTTTGACCGGATTGTCACGCGCACCGGGCTTGCGGAGCGCGGCCTCGAATATACGTTCACAAACAAGCGTCTCGGACTTCGCGGAATACAACTACCACGATTTCGACACCTGGACGAACAACTTCACCTTCGTCCTCGGCGGAACTTCAATCGACATCCGGTCATCAGCCGCTCCCGCGCCGTTGCCATTTGCGGAACGGATTTTTGGATCACTCCGGCTTCGCCCCCGAGAACTTGACCACCTTGGCCCACTTCTCGGTTTCCTCGGCGACGAGCTTCCCGAAGTCGGCGGGTGAGCCGGGAATCAACGAGGCGCTAAGCTCGGCAAACCGCGCCTTCGTCTTGGGATCGGCGAGGATCGCATTGATCTCCTTGTTGAGCTTGTCGATGATCTCGGCGGGCGTGCCCTTGGGCACGCCGACGCCGTACCACGCGCTCGCCTCGTAGCCAGGCACAAAATCGGCCACGGTGGGCAAGTCCGGCAGCACCTCCGATCGCGTCGCGCCGGTCACCGCCAGGGGCCGCAGCTTGCCGGCCCTGATGAACTCGAGTCCGCCGGCGCAAGCTTTCCTTGAAAGTAGCCATTGCGGCCTGGTAGCAATTCTTTCGCCGAACATAATATCGGCGGCGATTTTCGCGCGAGCGGCGATATTCTTCCAGCGCGGTGCACCCGGCTGTCCACATAAGGCACTTACCGCGTTATCATAAGCGTTAGCTCTCCTCCCCAACTGTTGAGCTTCAGAGGAACACCACCGCACCCACCGTCGAGGACCTCTGCCCGTAATCCGATGACGTCCTTTGCGTCCACTTGGCCTAAGTCTAGAAAATTGGTGAGAACGCCATGACCAATCTGTCCCGTATCGTCCTTGTATCCGAAATCTCGCGTACCTCTTTCTTGGCCATTAACTAAAAAGTGCAGCCTTATTGGCGCGCGATGTCGCCCGAATTCTCCAGGTAATCCAGAAGCTACGGTAAACGTAACCCTCGCCTGTCCTCTGGCGCCCGCACTCGTCTTAAAAAGTTGGTCGCACATAGCCGCGTTGCCCGCACAGAATTGTGTAATCCGCTCACGGATTGGAAAAGGTGGAGTTGCGGGACGATAAGCCGTGCAAGGTTCGCCCTTACGGCCTATTGTTGTTTGCATTGTGAATCTCGTAGCCTTGGATGGATCGATAATTGTGGTGACAACAAACGTGGCGTTTTTTTTGAGAAAATCTCCCTCTTTGAGAACTTTCGAAGGGACCTTTATATTTGTGGGTTGAATGGACGTTATCTTAGCTCGGCCATCATCGTCGCTGTAGTAATATATTTCGAGCGTGAGCACGTCCTCACCCGGCGAGAACATGCAGACTAACGTTTGACGTCTTACGCATTCCAGATAGTCAGCTCCCGCTTTTTGTGGAATGATTTTCGCGGAGTGATAATAGAGGGATTGATCGCTTTCTTGCTTCGTAAGTCTATTGCAGTCGCTTGTCTGACGCTTCTCGTAATTATCAGAGGTGAAATTTCCTCTACCGCTAATTTCGAAGTACTTCGCACCTGTATCCGCCCCGTAGGATTTTTTGAATTCCTCATAGTTCTTGTGGCACATTGCAGAGTCAAGAAACGCATAAGTGTCCTTCTTTGTAAGATCAACGGTCATGTCAGGGGTAAGAAACCCCTCGCACTGCTGAGCACCCGCTAAGGCAACCAGCGAAAAGTATATCCATGTGCAGGCGATTGCACTAAGATAAAGCCTTCCAGACATACTAGCCTCCCTCTGGCGGATCGTGTGAGTTACTAATTGGTTGTGCCACTGTAAATAAGTACCGCGGAACCTTCCCGACCACCGGCGGCCCCGAGCCTTCAGGACGCCAATCCTCGCTGCCATTCTACCAGCGAGGTGGTCGGCCCGTCGGTTCATGCCCGTCGCCGCGGCTGCGACCTCTCGATCCTTACTAGGCCCACCGGCCCAAAGGCTAACGTGCGTACGCCTGAAGTTTAAGATTAACGCCATACGAACAGCGTTCGGCCGAGTAGGCCCGGGGAATTTCACCCCGAGCCCCTCACAGAACCGTACGTGAACCTCTCGATTCATACGGCTCGTGCCACCGCGCGAGGGCTGCCGCCCTCCATTGATCATCGGGTTCATCCCGTTGCCGGTTGACCCGAGCCAATGGCGATGACCTGCTCCCTTCGCTCCGCGGGCATTACACCTGCTTCAACGCTACTACGAGGCAGTCCGCCCCTAACCGGCGCATCGGTACTTTCGGCCTCGCGGTTGGAGCCGCTTGCGCCTTTTTCCTTGGCATCGCCGTGTAGGTTCTCACGTTCCGTACAAGAGCCTGATTGAGCTTCGCGCCGCCTCCATGCCGGATGCCGCTTGGGCAGTCTCAGTGCATCCCCCAAGCTGATCCCGGAGGATTGGCCACCCTCCGGTTTTGACATCGTCTAATCCGCTTTCGACACGTCATCAGCGGTTCACTTGCGTTCGCCTCTCTCAACCATGCCTGCCGGGATCATGCCCCGACGTTTCCGCAACGTTCACCACCATCGCTTTTGACGACAGCAGCTTGCGGTGGCTTGAGATCAGCACCTGATTGCCGAACTCGAAGGGCCTTCCTTCATCTCTCGTACAGTTACGCATCGCCGTGTGGACCGGCGTTACTCGTGACACAAGGCCAATAGCGGACGTCACAAAAGCAATCGGCCCGCAACTGCGCGGGCCGATTAAGAGATGTCCGACGGCGCTATCCAGCGCGGGCGACTAACCTACTCGGCTACTGCTTCGGCGAAGATCGCCTTGCCGTGCGGCGTCTGCGAGTACCAGTCGGTAAAGCGCAAAACCTGAAAACCGCCGGCATCACCGACGATCCAGAGATTCAACTCGTGCCCTTTCCCGTCAGCGGCAGGAACTTTGACAAAGCGCGCCAAACCAGCTTGTTTTTCGACGGTTCGATCGACGCCCGGTGACCAGCTACCGGATCCGGGAAGAAAGGCCGTTCGCGGAGCCGGCCCCTTCCAGTACGCGATCTCTGCAGGGTGGAGGGGATCGCGAATGTCGTAAACGCGGGTGCCTGTACCTCTTGAACCGCAAGCGGCCATCGTCGGATTTATCGGACGGTCTACAGCGCATCTTTCAGTGGAGTAGTCGAGGGGTCCGCCGCCGACCTCTGGCGGCTCAGCAAGGAATTTCGTGCAGTTCTTGGGGTCATGCACCTCGAGCATGATCTTGGAGACGATTCTAGGGTTCGTCTCGTCGGTTATGTCGATGACATTCGAATACCCGTACGGTGACGCTCCTCGGGCACATGCCGCCGCCAGACGGCCGATGCCTGCTTGCCCGCCGGACTCGTCGGTACTGATCAGGTACGAGCGCCCGTGGGAGAAGAAGGGGAGGATCTGTTCGGCTTGCCCTTGATCATCCCAGAAGAGCCTGCTGATAATTCGGATTTGTGGATTGGGGAGACGGAACTGAATGTCGCTCACGTCCAGGATCACTAGCCCGTCCGGTCCGAACGAAGAATTGTTCGGCGGAGCGCCGAAGTTGCCCGGTTGCCCGGCGTACAAACGTGTGCCGTCGTTGTTGGTGTTGACGTCGTGGGGCCGACCATCACCGGTGAACGTCCAGTTGAGGAGCCACTTGGCATTGTACGGGTTGGTCACGTCGATAATCGGCAGGATGCCGCCGACGCCTCGAAACTGCTGGCCAATGTAGTACGTCTTTCCGTCGTCGGCCCAGCCACCCATGTGGCCAAAGCTATTGGGCACCGTGATGCTAGACGCCAGCCTCGGGTGGGCGCAGTCCCCGCTTAGGTCATAGACAGCGAAATTCGGCCCGTTACTTTGTGCCAGCCCGAGGAGTCCGCGCTCTTCGTTCACCTTGTTGTTTTCGTGCGGGCTGAGCCCCGCCGGAGTGTCGGCGAGGTACGCGGTCGCCTGTGGATTCGTGGGATCCGAAACATCGATCACCACGATACCGGGGTGCGCCTGCAGCGGGTTATTTTCCGTTGCCATGTAGACGCAGTGATCAAAGTATGACGGCCCGTCCTGCGAAAAGGCCCCCTCCCCCCGGAACTGGCCGACGAGCTCGAGATTGCAATTGTAGCCGAGTTCCGAGTCGCCGCTCGCGCGTTCCTCCGAAGTGGTCTGGCCCTGCAAACCGCTTTCGGTGCGATCCGAAGGGCCGCATTGGGCCTTGGGCACCGGTCCCATCGATCCGATCTCGTTGGCCCGTTTGCCCCCGGCGTCGGCGAAGGCCGAATTGCTGAACAAAAGACCCAGCAACAAGACAGTTGAAACTGCGAATCTGCTGACTAGGGGCCCCTTGTGCATTGTTTCCTCCTCAATATGCAAAGCATTCAGCGGGTCGCGTCCCTGTGGGTCAGTAGCCCGCTGAGCTACTAATTTGCAGTCCTGGAACTCAGCTCTCGACGAACCGCAAACGAGGCATCGTCGACTATTTTAGCGGCGGCACTTTCGGTACGTTCGAATACGGTCGCCATGATCTCCTTTGCGGTGGCAGCCCTTCGCTGTTCAGCGAATAATTGCTTCCCTTCCCCCGGCCACCTTGAACCACGTAGCGGTGGTTTCTTGCGTATTCTTTTGCAAGGCCACGGATGGAGATTCCGGATTGTTCGGCGGACCGATAGAGTTCGGTCGCCAAAACATATTCTTTTTTGACTTGGTGATAGCCATACAAAAGGAGCAGTAATGCATGTGCGCACTGCGCCGGCCCCTCTGGAAGCACCTTCAAAATGACGATGCCGTCCCGACGAAGATCGAAAACGCGTTCCAGAAGAACTGGGTTAAACATCTCGCGGTGAATGTTCGGAAGGTTGGATCGACCTTCGCGCAGCGCAATCCCCGATAGCGTGCTGTGGCCTCGTCGAGTTCCAGGGATTAATGGCTGAAAGATCGCCCGGTCGAGCGATTAAGGTTTCAGCCCCAACAGCTTCGCCGGATTGGTCTGGGACATCTGCACAATGTCCGCCTCGGAGATGCCCTGCGCGATCAGTCCTTTGTAGAACGCCAGCAGTCCGTCAGGATGGAGAGGATTGTTGGGTTGACCCAGGTCGGTTGACAGGACCACCGAGGACGCTCCGACAGCGCGGATCACTTCCGCGTCCCTACGCAGCAGGTCTTCAGAAAGCCCGCCATAGATCAGTTCGATATACGCGCCCAGCTTCGCGGCTTGTTGAATCTCGGATAGCGTGAGGGGGCCGCCGGGGTTGGTTAGCGCATGAGTGACCATCACGTTCTGCACGCCCTGCCGCCTAGCCTCCTGTATGGTCACCAGGTCTTCGCTTCCCGACGAGTGTCCGGTTTCGAGCACCAGGTTGTTTCTGGCGGCGATTGCGATCACCTGTGCCACCTCCGGCACGACTTTGCCATCTCTAACCACGGGGGCAAACGGGCGCTGCTGCCTCGTGAGTTTCACCTGGGCCTCGGAGTCGAAGGTCGGCAGCCAGACCACCCGGCCGTAGCCGCCCCTGACCTTGGTCATCCATTCGACCGCCGCCGGATTGACGCCGCCGACGGTAAGATCCAGCGAGATTCCGCCGAAGACCTCGATTCCCGGCACATCTTTGCGAACGATATAAGCAAGGGACGCCGTGGGCTCGTAGTGATTTTTGAGCACGATGGCGCGCATTCCGCGCTCTTTCGCCAGACGCGCTAGATCGACGGCGTCGATCTTCCTCGGAACGCCATCAGGATCGGAGTGCGCGTGCATATCGATCGCGCCGTTCAGGGTTTGCGCGTTCGCTGACAGCGAAAAAACCAGAAACATCGCCGCTAGCTGTGACCTCATGGATGTACCTTTCATCGAGCAAGTTTCGCTGGAGCTGGGGTAGACCTGACCCGAAGCAGCCATTGGCTCCCTCGGCAATGTGCCAATTATGCTACTGCACAACGCGGTGCCATGCCACGTCCGAGTGTGAGCACGATGGCAACGGTGAAGACAAGCATGATGGCAAGAAGCTGCTTGAGACGCTTGGCGCGACGGAGACTTGGTCGTGACAGATAACCCGCGGAAATGTGGCGACTTCTGCCACAGGAGGAAACGGAGGGGCCGAGATGTTGTGCGGCCTCGTACTGGGGGGATCTGCGCAAGCGGCAGACCTCGAAGTCTTTAAGACCTCGTCGGGAAATATCGTCTGCGAATTGGATAACGGGGAGGTAGACTGCTTCATCAAGAGCGGGCCGAAGCCGGCGCCTCGGAGGAACGACCTCTGCCATATCGGGGACCCCACCTCCAATTGGGTCCAACTGTTTGCCACCGGCATTGCCGCGCCGTTGCTCTGTGCCGGCGATCCTGGGCCGCTGACGAACGAGACGGATGCGAAAGTGCTCGCTGAAGGTTCCACGTTGGTAAAGCGTGAGATCGGCTGCGTCGCGTTCAAATCCGGCCTTGTTTGTGTGAACAGCAAAGGCCGCGGCTTCCTTCTCAGCCGCACGTCGGCGCGATATTTCTAGGCCTCGGTCCGCGCAGGCGCACCCTTCGCTCGGCCGAGCTGGCGAGGTGATCGAATAGGCCGCTATCGCAAAAAGTTGTAGCTTTTACAATTGCCACTCGTCTCTCTGCATAAGGTCCGCAGTGGGTAACTGCAGACATTCAGCCGTGGTTGCGTTGTCACCACGAACTAAGGTTTCGACCGCTTCAATCACCGCCTTGGGGGTGACGACGTACAGAATTTTGCCCCGGTTTGGCAGGTAGCCGGCATTCCTTCCCAGGATGGCGCCCTGAAGCTTACGCTATGGGCTGCTGCCGCGGCGCGTGGTCTTTGGCGCTTCCTCCTTCAACTTCTCCAAAGCATCGGGCATCATGCGCCCGAACATGGAACTCAACATTGCGGTCGGGATGAGGCCGCCATTGTTCTCCAGGCCCTGCGCACCTGACATCAGAAATTGCGGCACAAGCGGCTGATTAATCTTGGTCAAGGCATCGGCGAAACGCGAGAAGTTCTGCTCCGCCAGACGATACTCCGGGCCGCCGTAAGCATCGACGGAGAGCTTGGTGGCCTGGGCGTTTGCGGTGCCGATCGCCAGCGTTCTGTCAGCCTCGCCTTGCCCCTCGAGCCGAGATTTCTCGCCAACCGCAGCTGCGGTCACCTTCACGGTCTCGGCATCCTTCTGCGCCCGCGCAAGCGCTGCAGCGCCTTCATTCTCGTGCACCTTGACCTGGATCAGCGACTGAGTAAGCGCGGTCTGCGCCGCCGCAGTCGCTTTCGCCTCATTCAGGGTGCGCTCTTGCACCGCCGCTTTTTCCTGCTCCTGATAGGTCGTCACCTGTTCCCTTGCGATTTGGCGTGAACGCAACTGAATCAGGATGTGCTCGATTGTCTGGTCGCCGGCCAAGGCGCGTGGCGTGCCGATAAGCACCTCTTGCAACTCGAGCGAGTAGGACTCGAACTTCGCTTTCATTTCGTTCGCCGACTCCTCTTGTATCGCCGCCCTGTTCTGCAACAGCTCGATCAGCGTCATCTTTTGCGCGATATTCTTGAAAAAGGCGCTGACCATCGGGTCGAGCGTTTGCTCGACCAGCCTCTTCACGTCGCCAAAGCGCTGAATGATCATTGGTGCCTTTTGGTAGTCGATATGCATGACCACGGAGAGCGGCAGCGTCGGCTCGAACGCGTCCTTGGTGATCAGCGATATTTCCGAAAGATTTTCGTCGAGTTTCAGCGCTCCGACTTCACCACGGACCCATTTGAGGATGAAGTTGACGGTGGGGATGATCTCGATCTTTCCGGCATAGGTGTTGAATGCGTATTTGCCTGGCAGCATAGGGTCTTTCCAGACGCCGCGGCTGCCATTCAAGACAAGTTCGCCGTGACGATATTGCTCGCCGGAGACATCGTCGGTCTTCGGTCCGGTATAGAAGATCACCACGCCAACATTGCCGACCGGGATGACGGACTTGGGCACGGCCTCAACGGTCGCGAACAGTCGATTGATATACCAGGTGCCCTCGACCACGACCTGCAACTGGCGGCCGCGGAACCCGCCGGCCTTCAAGAATTTTTCCGGCTCTTGGAAATTGTTATGAAACGTCTCGTTGTCATGCAGATCCGTTCCGACCTCCGGTGCGATGATTTCACCGGGAGGCAGTGACGGGCCGTCATGCACGGTGACGATGCCGACCAGATCGTGATCGGCTGCAAGGACGATCGGAGCGAAACCGTCACGATCTGCAATCGTCTGCCTCATGCCACCAAGAACACCCTGCTCCTGTTGACTCAAGGCGTGGCCATAGACCCGCTCATCTGTGATGATGGCGAATTGCGTGGTGTTGATCGCATAGGTTCCCTCGCGCAGGACCTTGCGCTGCGGACCTTTCTGGCCGCCGTTTACGAGAAATTTCCGCGCATCCTGAAAATCGGACTTTTCCTCGGTGTCATTGGCTGCGAGGACCTGAGAAGCCCCCAGCGGGGCTCCATCACGCGCGAACACGTAAGCGATCTTGCCCTGTCCGACGGTGACGAGGTCGGATTTGTGGATTCGATAGGTGAAGGGAAAGAACACGTGGACACCGCGGCGCAGGATCTCAGGCTCGAACCCGGCCTCGTCATGAAGCGCGATGAAGCCCGATTTGATTGAGCCCTTCGCCGCCCACATCCTCTCGACGATCCCGACCTGATTGTTCGGGATGTAGCGAAAGATATTGGCCGCGCGTAGCAAAATAAGAATTGCGACGACTGCCGCCGTCCAGATGCCGGCTGTAACGACGCTGCTGATGTCCATGCTCGATCCTCCCCACGAGAGCCGCGGAGCCGCCGCGGCACTGCGAACCCGACCGACGCGGTCAGGGTCACCGCACCATAATTGCGTCCATTGGCATGCGCTATCTCAACGGAATACGACCGCAATGGACCCATTGGTTAGGGCCGAACCGCGACATCGCGTCGAGCCTCCACGCGAGAACTCATTTTGCCGCACTGGGTCATTCACGCCGGATCGAGCACACACGGCGCACCGCCGCTATACGAGCCGAAAGCCTTGGTGACCCGGTCCTCATGCGCCCCGGCCCGCGATAGGCTCCCGTCAATCAGTGCGGTGGGATCAAGCATGCGACGGCGGGAGTTCATCTCGGGGCCGGCGGCGTCGCCGCTCGCAGGGCGGGCGCAGCAGCAGGCGTGCCGGTTGTCGGCTTTCTCAGCGCGGTATTGCCCCTGATGGCCTAGTAGGCGCGCGTCCTGGCCTTCTTCGCGAGTTGGCAGACAGTCGCAATGACCGATTTCGAGCCAACAAGTTACGCGCCGGAGTACGCGGGGCAGCCCGGCAGGCAGTTGGTGCCGCGCGGGTGATGCCCGCATGAATGGCGCGCCGGCAGAAACGGCCTAAGCCTTCGGCGGCAGAACCGCCATCGCTTCCACTTCGATGAGATACGAAGGATTGGCGAGCCGCGTTATCTGCAGCAGGGTCGAGGCGGGCAGCGTCGCCTTGTTTGCGAAAAAGGAGGCGCGCACCTCACGGTAGGCGTCGGCGTTCTGCTCGATGTCTGTGAGATAGGTCGTGATCTTGACGACATGCTCGAAGTCGCCGCCGACCGAGTTGAGCGCGGTCTTGATATTTTCAAAGACCTGCATCGCCTGGGCGCGAAAACCCTGCGCCGCCTTGCCGTTCGAATCGACGCCGGTCTGGCCGGCGATGAAAATGATCCGATGCGGTCCGTTGACCTCGACCACTTGGCTGTAGACGGTCGGCTTCGTCATGCCGTCAGGGTTTGAATACCGCAGCGGGTTCGCCGGCGTTTGCGCCTGCGCGGCGCCGGTCGTGCTGGCGGCAGCCGCGACCGTGACGGCAGCGACAAATTCGCGGCGGGAGGGGACCGGCTCGGACGAAGAGACGGAGGATTCGATTTCGGGGGACATAGCTTACTCCTTGTGAACCAAGAGGACTTGCAGCCGCAAGCCTAGCCCGGATCATGCACCACGCGGAGCGTTTTTGGAGGTCTGGCCGACGGTCGCGCGCCGGCGATCCGTCCGTTTGGATCGGTGTGAGGTCACTCGCTGTGCAACACGTTTGGGATTGATCTGCCT
>WNFD01035220.1_pt1 | contig 10860 bp, 10 predicted proteins | sample 5400491 | NCBI WGS metagenome assembly WNFD01 (sample SAMN13153343, study PRJNA577476) | soil metagenome | isolation source: 120 cm saprolite under Douglas fir tree site 2 hole 2 replicate 2 | place: USA:California | collected 2015-04-18 | reverse complement strand
AGACGCCGACCGCATCCAGCGGTCGGCGGGTAAGGGTTCTGGGCTCGACGATGGCGCAAACACATTCCAATTCTTGTCTGTGATTTAAAAGTCTTTGTGTCATTCTAGAGCGAAGCGAAGAATCCAAGATCCGAAAGGCATTGAGTTGGATGTGCGCGCCCTCACCCGCCGCGTCGGAACGCGTCGACCTCTCCCGAAGGGAGGTGCCACTGGCACGCGGCGAAGAGCCGGGTCCCTCCGCTCCGCGGACTCCGGTCGGGATGACACAAAAAAAGGGCTACGCGGAAATTCGGAATTCGGACCCTCACCCAACGCGTGGAACGCGTCGGCCTCTCCCTGTCAGGAGAGGCTAGGATCCGGGATTCTTCGCTTCGCTCTAGAATGACACAAAAAACAGACCCGCTCGGATCTACATGTTCTTGTGGATGCGCGGCTTGATCCGGATTGAACCCATAGATTCAAGCTGTTAATCTCGCCGCGGTTAATCAGCGACCAAATAATCATTGTCATTCTGGTTGGATAACCGTCCCCTCTGAGGAGTGCGGTCCTCGAACTTTCCGAGTCTTTGCCGCTTGCACCCAATGAAATCAGGCCGAGCACGAACCAAACGGTGAGCCGCGTTTCTGTAATCATTCCTGCCTACAACGCGGCCGCGACCATTGCCGCGACCGTGGATAGCGTCCTCGCGCAGACCTTTTCCGATTTCGAGATAGTCTGCGTAGACGACGGCTCGACTGATCGAACTAAAGCTATTTTGGCGGGGTATTCCGACCGGGTTCGGCTGGTCGATCAGGCTAACAACGGGCCTGCGGCGGCGCGTAACCATGGCGCGATTTTCTGGAGCGAACCGTCGCGGCGCTCGACGCCGACCCGACTCTAGCGCTGGTCTATTGCAACGCGTCGCTGGCCGATAGCGAAGGCGTGGACTTGGGCGCCGCGCTGATCGGCAAGGGCGTTGATCATGCGCCGTCGCTTAACGAACTGCTGACGCAACTGTGGCCGATAATGCCGAGCGCGGCGCTGGTCCGGCGTACCGCGTACGAGAAGGGTCATGGTTATCGCGACGAACTGCGCGGCGCGAGCTTTCGCTTCGAGGACGTCGACTTTTGGATCAGGATGCGCGAGCAGGGAGTCTTCAAATATATTCCCGAGGAGCTGATCGTCTGGCGCTTCGCATGGTTTCCGCGCGAGCTCAAGAAGCTGCCCGACTATTCGAAAGCCCTCCACGTGTTCGAGGCGTACCTGCAGGAGCATTACGGCGTCTCCGCGGCGCCGCTGGTGGAGGCCCGCGCGCGGGCGCCGCGAAGTATCCTGGCGCATATCGGGCTGCGCGCGCTTCGCGACGGAGATCGGGCTCGGGCGCGGGCCGCGTTCGCGCGGGCTATCCAGGTCGATCGTTATCGGCTCAAAAACTATCTGCGCTGGATGAGAACTTTCTTACCACATCGCATCGCGCAGAGTCTCTCCGGCGGCAGTTCTCGCGGCGCTCGCTCGGCCAAGGTTTATCAGGAATAACGTTTTTATCAGGAATAAAGATATCTGGAGGAGTTCGCGATGAGGGTGATTGTAACGGGCGGGGATGGATATCTCGGTTGGCCGCAGGCGATGTATCTCTCGAAACGTGGCTACGACATTTGCGTTGTGGACAACTTCAATCGGCGCCTGTGGGACCTCGAATGCGGCACCGACAGCCTGATTCCGATTTTCTCGCTCCAGGAGCGCGTCGCCGCGTGGCGCGAGCTTACCGGCAATACGATTGAAATCGCGATCGGCGACTTGACCGATCACAACTTCATCAGCTCCGTGGTTCGCGATTTCAAGCCCGACGCGATCGTTCACTACGGAGAGCAGCGGAGCGCGCCGTTCTCGATGATCGATCGGCATCATTCGGTGCTCACCCAGGTCAACAACCTGGTCGGCACCTTGAACGTCGTTTATGCGATTCGCGACCACGTACCGGAATGCCACCTCGTCAAACTAGGCACGATGGGCGAATACGGAACTCCGAATATCGATATCGAGGAAGGATTCATCGAAATTACCCACAACGGCCGCACCGACACCCTGCCCTTCCCCAAGCAGCCCGGCTCGTTCTATCACCTGTCCAAAGTTCACGACTCCCACAACATCCACTTCGCGTGCAAAATCTGGGAAATTCGCGCGACCGACCTGAACCAGGGCGTGGTTTATGGTATCGAAACCGACGAGACGCTTCTCGACGAGCGCCTGGCGACGCGGTTCGACTACGACGGTATCTGGGGCACCGTGCTCAACCGATTTTGTATCGAGGCTGCCATTGGGCATCCGCTAACGGTGCACGGCAAAGGCGGTCAGACCCGCGGGTACCTCAATATCCGCGATACGATGCGATGTATCGAGATCGCGATTGAAAAACCGGCGAAAGCGGGCGAGTACCGGGTCTTCAATCAATTCACCGAGCAGTTTTCGGTCGGCCAACTGGCGGACCTGATTCAGGCGGCGGCAAAGCAGAAGGGACATACGGTCGAGATTCAACACGTGCCCGATCCCCGCGTCGAAGCGGAGGTTCATTATTACAACGCCAAGCACACCAAGCTCATCGACCTCGGCCTCAAGCCAAAGCTGCTCTCGAACGTGCTAATCGATTCAGTCCTCGACAAGGTCGAGCAGTATAAGCATCGCGTGAAGAAGGATCGAATCGCCGCGCTGGTGAACTGGCGCCGAACCACCAACGCGGTCGGCTACGGAGCAAGCTCGTCGAAAGAGGATCAAGCTAGCAGCGAGCCAGCATCAGAGCGCAAACCCGCCGCGCACGCCGGAAGGCGGTAGCGCGCACTTCCTGTCCTCACCTCTACTTGTCCGAGGAGAGGTCGGCGCGATACCTATCGCGCCGGGAGAGGTGCAACGACAGCACACCCGCGATGCTTATTCCTGCACTCAGACAATAGTGGTCTGCGCGACGTGAAACCTCTCCCTAACCCTCTCCTTGGACAAGGAGAGGGGAATACGCGCAATCGGCAGCAAGGCATCCTGGAATTTGGACCCTCACCCGCCGCTCGATGACGAGCGTCGACCTCGCCCTGTCAGGGCGAGGCAATTCAGCAGATTCGCTTAGGACGATTTCGGTCAGGCGCGCGACGGGCGGCTCTTCCGCTCAAGGCTCGCGCGATTCCGGCGGGTAGAAAGGTGCGCGCGATGCGCAAATAGCTCTTCACGTGGCGGGGATCGTAGCGGAGCACACGGATGAAGCAGCGGCGGGCGCCGGCCAGGTTGCCGCGACTCATCTCGACTACTCCCGCGTTCGCAATCATCCGGACTCGATGCCGGAAGAAGTCCTCGATCAGCCGGTCGGCGCGAGAACCGTAGCGGGTGCGGATCAGATCGACGATCGCGTCGGGGCCGATATCGTGATCAGGCTCTCGCAAAAGCCGCCGGCCCGGTCGAAGGCGTCGCGCCGCATCACAACCGTGCTCGGCGTGATCGGCCAGATCCGCGTGAGCATCTCGTCCATCGTCGGCGCGTGCGCGGTGTCCGATCTGATTGGCGAGCCGCGACTCTCCTCCCCCGCTTCGTTGACCACGATCATGTCCGAGTACACGAGTGCGGCGCCGGGGTTCTCGACGAGAGCTGCAACCGTGAGATCGAGCTTTTGCGAACACCATTGGTCGTCGTGATCGATGAGAGCCAGGAACTCGCCACGAGCGGTGGCGACGCCGGCATTGCGCGCGCCGGGGAGTCCCCGATTGGGCTGGCGGACTATCCTGATTCGATCTGCGAACCTGGCGAGGACCGACGGCGTGTCGTCGGTCGAGCCGTCATCGACGACGACAATCTCGAAGTCGATGAACGTCTGCTCGAAAACGCTTTTCAGAGCGCGCTCGATCGTGGCGGCGCCGTTGTAAATCGGAATGATGACTGAAACACGCGGCACCTGCCTGCGTGAATCGGAATTTAATGGACCCGATGTCATGGGGATTCGTTCAGGCCTCGCTATCTTCGGCGCTGGACGCGGTGTGCGGCGTGTGTGTCGACAAGCGCGGACGCCTCGGGATGAAGGTCCGCAGATATCGGCGATAGGCTTTGAGCGAGGTCGGCTGATAGTGGATGACGCGCGCAAGGCATCGGCGCGCGTCCCGGATGCGACCCTCCTCGATCAGGACGCGGGCCATGTGTTTCATGACCTTCATCCGCTTGCGGCGGAATTCCCTGATGAGACTGCTGGCCGAGGCGCCGTAGCGTTCGTGGACCAACTGACAAAACAGTTCGCACTGCGGCTCGCGATTCAGCGCCTTGGGATAGAGCGGTCGCGTGGTCTTGCGGACCATGGCGTCGGGGACGCCGCGGAAATATCCGTGCTCCCGCGCGAGGAGCAGGAAATACAGGTCCTCGCAGGTGGAAACGAAGCGCTCGTCGAATCCACCGCATCGCTCGAAGATAGTGCGCCGCACCACGAACTGACACGGCACGACGTTCCACGGACGCGCGAGCATCTGCGCCATCGTGGGAGAATCGACGCCGTCGGTGTTGGCGTTCTGATTCGGCATCGGAGTCCCGGTCAAATCGACTCTGATTGCGCCGGTGTACGCGAGCACGCAATTCGGATCCTGATCGAGGGTGGCGACGCATCGCGCGAGCTTCTCGGACATCCACAAGTCGTCATCGTCGATGAATGCTATGAGCTCGCCGCTTGATGCGCGGACGCCGGCGTTGCGCGCCGCGGATAGTCCGCGATTTGTCTGGCTGAGGACGTGAATTCGATCGCCGTACCCGGCAAGCATCGACGCGGTATCGTCGGTCGAGCCGTCATCGACGACGACTACCTCGTAGTCGGTAAATGATTGCGCGAAGACGCTCTCGAGCGCGCGGCTGATTGTGGAAGCGCCGTTATAAACCGGAAGTATTATCGACACCCTCGCCATCGAGCGTCGCTCAAGTCGCGCGAGCCGCACTGGCTTGGGGAGCCGCTGGGCGGGTTTCGGCGCGGGGTCGCTTCCACATCGAAAGGTCGCGGCCGATCATCGGCTCCAGCGCGTCGATCTCCGGACGCATCAGCTCGTGAAGTCGCGCTTCGGTGCCCTCGTCGAGCTTTGGGAACTTCGGCCCGCCGCCGAATAAGAATTTCCAGACACCGGCGCGTTCGAGGAAATTGCTGGTGGCGTATGCCTGCTTCTCCTCGAGCCAATACATGAAATGGCGCGCCTTGCGGGCGAAGCGCGGGAACCGAGGCAAGTCGTTAATTGAATTGACCAGCTCACCCGCTCCCGCGGCCGGCACGGGATACTTCTCGATGCCGATAAAATCGCAAACTCGATCGAGGTAACCTTGTGGGTCAGTGCGCAGGTCGTCGTTGAGCAGGACCAGCACGCGATCCGCGCCGAAGCGCGCGCGCCAATCCGGCAGATGCTTCGCGTAGCGGGTCACCTCGATCACTTGCGGAACTTTTTCCAGGAACTCGTCGAGTGGGAAGCGCGTCAGCGTGTAGTGGCGCCAGAGTTTGTAGGCCGAGTAGATGCGCTCGACCGGGTTGCGAAAGGTGCAGATAATTTTGCATCGCGGAATATGCGCGGCGATCCGCTCTGCAGCTTCCGGGAAGCCGAAGTACGGATTGACCTCGCCGACCGGACGGACGCCGTCGGTCTTGCGAAAGTGATCCGCGTACCACGCGATCCCCTTCGGATAGTTGGTTGTGAAGAAATCGGTTTCCTTGATTCCCTCGGGCAGGTTGACCCGGCCGACGAGGACTTCGTGCAGCCAGGTGGTACCGGTGCGGCCCGGTCCGACGCCGATGAAATCGGGGAGTATGAATTTCGTCTGATGGTTTGAAGATTGGGTCACGAAGCTTGTCTCAAGGATTTTAATCTATCAGCACTCGCCGCTCATAGGCTGGTCGCACGCGGAACTGACGACGCGCGAACAGCAGCGATCTTGTCGCCGGCTCGTGGGGCGCGCGGTTTCTTCCAGGCGGAAAGATCGATCATCAGCAGTTCCTCAAGCGCTTCTACTTCGGGGAGGTAGAGTTGGCGCAGATGCTCTTCCTGCTCGGGAGTCAGGCGGCCGTATGGTTCGCCGCGGCCGTGGCAGAAATCCCAGACGCCGCTGCGCTCGAGGAAATTTATTGCACCATATTGCTGGCGGCCCTTGAGCCAGTACATCAGGCGCGTCGCGTAGCGTGCCGATTTCGGGGCGTGCGGAGAGCGCGATTCGCTCCACGCCGATGAAGTCAGTCACCTGGTCCAGATATTTCTGCGGGTCGGCGCGCAACTCATCATACATGGTGACGAGCACGTTCTCGCGGCCGAAGTTTTCGAACCATTTGCGCAGATGGAACGCATAGCGGTTGCCGCCGCCGAGATTGGGCCGCGACTTCAGGACCTCGTCGAACGAGCCGCGCGCCCATGCGTAGTGAGTCACCAGCTTGTAGGCCGAGAATGAATGATCGATCGGGCTGCGCAGCGTGGTGATCACGCGACAGTTCGGAATGTGCGTCTTGATGCGATCGGGGGCCAGCGGATGAAACAGGTATGGACAGATCTCCGCGATCGTCCGCTCGCCGGTCGCGTAGCGAAAATGCCGCGAGTACCAGTCGATGCCCTTGTCGTAGTAGGTGCTGAAGAACTGGGTCTCCTTGACTCCGTAGGGCAGATCGACGCGGCCTTCGAGCACGCGATGCAGCCAGGTGGTGCCGGTGCGTCCGGGACCGGCGCCGATGATAGTCGGCAGCCGGCGCTTGATAGTTGCGGTCATATATCCTGGGGCTAATTGCTGGCGCTGGGGCTGATGCTCGCTTGCATCGATTTACAACCGATAAAACGGCTCAGATTGCGGGGTCAGTTCGTCAAATGGATTAGTCGGAGAAACCGCGGTCTGGATCATGCCCAAGGCGACCAGTCCGCCAAGGATGGTCACCGCCACGAGCCTGAGGTAGGTCGCGCGGAAGAATGCGCGCTCGATTGACCGCCTGCGCTCGCGCGGTTTCTTCCATGCGGAGAGATCGATCGTCAGCATTTCCTCGAGCGCTTCCACTTCGGGGAGAAAGCGTTCACGGAGTCGCGCGTCCTGCTCGGGAGTCAGCGGTGGAAACGGTTCGCCGCGGCCGCCGCAGAATTCCCATACTCCGGCGCGCTCGAGCAGGCTGACTGTGCGATACGCCTGCTGGCCTCGGAGCCAATACTTCACCGCAGTGGCTCTGCGCGCGAGTTTGCGGTTCCTTGGTGCACGCGCGAAGGAGTTCGTCTCATCGCTAAGGTGCTTCTTTTCGGCGAGCCGGATTCGCTCAATCCCGATGAAATCGGTGACCCTATTCACGTAGCTCTGCGGCTCGGCGCGCAATTCATCATACATCGTGACCAGCACGTTCTCGCGGCCAAAAGTCTCGAACCAGGCCTTGAGATTGGACGCGTAACGGTTGCCACCCGCCATCGAGGGCCATCCGTTCAAGGTTTCCTCGAAGGTTCCGCGGCGCGCGGTTCCCGAATGGCGCAGCAGCTTGTACATCGAATAGAGCCTATCGACCGGATCGCGCATCGTGGTGATGATCCGCGCGTCGGGGATGTGGGTCTTGATGCGCGCGCGAGCTTCGGGCTTGAAGAAGTAAGGGCAGATGTCGACGATCCTTCGCTCGCCAGTCGCATAGCGAAAGTGGCGCGCGTACCAGTCGATGCCCTTGTAGTAGAAGGTGGTGAAAAACTGCGTCTCCTTGATGCCGTGAGGTAAGTCGACATGGCCCTCGAGCACGCGATGGAGCCAGGTCGAGCCGGTGCGTCCGGGACCGGCGCCGATGACCTCGGGCAACTTACGCTTCACGGTTGCGCTCATCCGCTGGCAAGTCGCGGCAGCTCCGCAGAGGTTTCCACGATGCGCGACGCGCGCGGCTTCTTCCACGCAGAGAGGTCAATCATGAGCATTTCCTCGAGAGCCTCCACTTCGGGGCGGTAGCGCTCGCGCAGTCTCGCGTCTTGCTCGGGTGTGAGCCGGGGGAATGGTTCGCCACGCCCACTGCAGAACTCCCATACGCCGGCGCGTTCGAGCTGGTTGACGAGGGCATATGCCTGATGGCCTTTCAGCCAGTACATGAACTTGAATGCATTGCGAGCGAGTTTGCGGTTTTTCGGCGCGCGCGAGAAGGAGTTCACGTCGTCGCCGATTCCCGGCCGCGCGGAGAGCGCGATTCGCTCGATGCCGATGAAGTCGGTCACCCGATCCGCATATTGCTGGGGGTCCGAGCGTAATTCATCGTACATCGTGACCAGGACATTTTCGCGGCCGAAGGTATCGAACCATCCTTTGAGATGCGACGCGTAGCGGTTGCCCTTCGCCATCGACGGCCACACGTTCAAGGTTTGTTCGAAGGTTCCGCGCCGCGCCTGCGCGGAATGACGCAGCGTCTTGTACACCGAATATAAACGATCGACCGGATCGCGCATCGTCGTGATGATCTTGCAGTTCGGCATCAGAGTCCTGATGCGATCGAGAGTCTCGGTGTCGAAGAAGTAGGGACAGATCTCCGCGATCTTCCGCTCGCCGGTCGCGTAGCGAAAATGGTGCGCGTACCAGTCGAAGCCCTTATGGTAGAAGGTCGTGAAATAGAGCGTCTCTTTGACGCCATAAGGTAAATCGACGTGGCCCTCGAGCACGTTATGCAGCCAGGTTGTGCCTGTGCGCGGCGGCCCGACTCCGATAACGTCGGGTAGTCTCGGTGGGTATGCTCTTGCCATTTCCGACAAAGCTGACAGTGGGATTGGGGTCAGCGCGAAGCTAACATCGGGAAACTTCGTGGCGAAGCTAACATCGGAAACATCATATATCAAGGAAGCCTTTTAAAATGTCCTACGAGCAGATTATTTTGGACAAATCCGCGGGTGTTGTGACGATTACATTCAACCGTCCCGACAAGCTGAATGCGTTCACCTTCAAGATGCTCGAAGAGGTGAACCATGCGCTCCGCGGCGAGGCCGGCGAGGCTCGCGCGATTGTGTTTCGCGGAAGTGGGCGCGCGTTTTCGGCGGGCGACGATCTGGCGGGGATGGGCGGCACGCGGCATCCGCTCGAAGAGATGCGCGCTGGCCATCACGCGATGATCAAGCAGATCCGCGCGATCCGAATCCCGGTCGTCGCGGCGATTCGCGGCTACGCGTACGGGGCGGCGTTCGACTTGATCCTCGCTTGCGACTTCCGGGTTGCGGCTGAAAGCGCGTTTGTCGGAGATATCAGGGTGAGTCGCGCGATCAACTCGATGTCGGGAGCGGCGTACTGGCTGCCGCGTTACGTCGGAGTCGGCCGCGCCGCTGAGATCTTGCTGCTCGGTGAAAAGATAGCGGCTCGCGATGCGCTCGCGTGGGGGCTGCTGACGCGGGTGTTTCCCGACGCGGACTTCGAGTCACGGCTTGGCGAATTCACGGGCCGGCTCGCGACGATGCCGACCGGAGCGATCGGCGCCAACAAGATGCTGCTGAACTATGGGCTGCAGAACTTGCTCGCCGACTCCCTCGACGTTGAGGCGCGCGAACTACTCGAGACGATTCGCAGCGCTGACAACAAGGAAGGGGTGCGCGCGTTTTTGGAGAAACGTGCGCCGCGGTTCACGGGTAGATAGTGAGGGCTAGCGCGAACAACCTAACCCCCTGACCCCCTTCCCTTATCAAGGAAGGGGGAACCGAGAAAAAGAGGCCGCCTCCTCTATAGTTGGGTACTGGCGTTACTTGTGTAGCAAGTTACTATTTACCTGCATAATTGACCGGGCTTGATCAGACTGTATACTTCGATGGATCAGGCAAGCGAGGAGGTTGAGCTTCCGCGCTGGTCGGCGAACGGATAAATTGATGAGTACGCAAGTCGAACACCCCAAATTCTACCAACCGATTGCACCGTCGGACCAGGTTCAATACCGCGAGTACAAGCTGTTGCTGAAGCCGGATCGGTTCCCGGATGAGAAGGGGTTTCACAAGTTCTGGAAGATAGCGCATCACGCGGCCAAGTCGCTCGGAATCAAGCTCGGCAAGATGGACGAGACGGTGAAGCCGCATCAGCGTGAGGTGGACTTCTACGACACGCCGCACTTCAAGCTTTACAATCACGGATTTATTTTGCGCAAGCGCACGTTTTACCATCATGGGCTGCCCGACCCGAGGCACGAGCTGGTGCTGAAGTTCCGCCATCCGGACAAGAAGGTCGCGCTGGCGGTGGATCCGCGTCCGCTGCTGCCGTGCGCATATACGATGAAGTTCAAGGAGGAAATCCTGCTTCCCAAAGACGGCGCGCTCGGGATGCGGCTGGTCTATTCACACAATTGCGAGCTCGACACTCCCAACATCATCTTGACCCAGCGCTTCGAGACGACCGCCGACGCATTTCCGGCGCTGAAAAAGATCGACGCGAATCCCAAGGCGCTGCTCGGCGTGGTCAATGGGATATCGATACAGGAATACCAGATCGATCTCGGGATGCTGGAGTTCGGGCATAAGCTCGAAGCGAAGGCGACGCTTGCGGTATGGCGCTTGCGCGCAACCAACGCGCCGGTCGTCGCAGAGTTTGGCTATCAACTAAAATTCGACAATATCGAGTCGGTGGGTCGCAAGCAGCGCGAGCTTTCCGAATTTTTCTACACGGAAGTGCAGTCGCGGGGGTCCGACTGGCTGCAGCGCGGAACGACCAAGACCGCGATTATCTACGGATTCGGAAACACCAACCTCAAGCATCAGGAGTGAGATCACTTGTCGGCGCGGAGCCACTGGGCGTCGGGGTTGCGGCGGTAGATGCCACCCGCGCGCGCCAGCATCCGATATCCAATCAACTCGCGCCGAAGAGTCGCGCAGTCCTCGTGATGCTGCTTCAGAATCGCGTTGACGTCGGCCTCAGAATAGTTAGTGTCCAATTCGAAGCGTT
>WNFD01007436.1_pt1 | contig 10863 bp, 14 predicted proteins | sample 5400491 | NCBI WGS metagenome assembly WNFD01 (sample SAMN13153343, study PRJNA577476) | soil metagenome | isolation source: 120 cm saprolite under Douglas fir tree site 2 hole 2 replicate 2 | place: USA:California | collected 2015-04-18 | reverse complement strand
CTGTTGAACGGTCTCCTCCCTCAACGCCCGGGGGAGTTCGACCAGCGCCAGTGGGTTGCCGAGCGCCTGAGCGAGAATTCGGCGACGTGTCGGATGCTCGAGGTCTGGAGCGACCGCGTCGACCAGCTCTCTCGCGGCCATATCGCTCAGAGGCCCCACACGAATCTCTGGCAGGTGCGCGGATCGAAGGGGGGTGTCGAACCCACCACGCAAGCCGATCAGCAGCAGAATTCGGGTCGACTCAAGGCGAACGGCGATAAAGGTGAGTACGGACGAGGTTGGGTCGTCGAGCCATTGAACGTCGTCTGCGATCAGGACGACCGGCTGATCGGCCGCGACATCATCGATCAGATTGAGGGTCGCCAGTGCGACCAGGAACATTTCGGGCGCCGAGTAGGCGGACTGGATGCCTAATGCCGTCAACAACGCAGCCTTTTGTGGATCGGGCAGCGTGCTGGCTGACGCCATGACGGTTTGCAGAAGCAGCTGCAGGCCGGCGTATGGAAGCTGAGCCTCGCATTCAAGACCGGTTACCGCGATCACCTTGTAGCCAAGCCCTCGAGCACCGGCGGCGGCGGCGTTGAGAAGCGAGGTCTTTCCGATCCCAGGCGCGCCGCTGACCAGTACGGCGCCTCCGCGCTCCGGCGCTTCCCGCAGCGCGGTTGCGAGCTGACTCAGCTCGAGTTCGCGCCCAATGAGCCGCGACCCTTCCATCCCCGCACTGATTCTGCGCTCCTCTAGCAGATTGGGTCAGCGCCCTACAGGGCTCGCTGGTGAGATGACTTAGTGCCGACTGAGTCATTTCGGCTATCTCGTTAGATCATCGGCCAAAAAAAGCAGTCGTGAGACAGAAGCGCTAGAGAGGCTCCGGAACCTAACTTGATCGCATGAGCAGCGGCGGACAGGCAGTCCAGCAACAGCTAATGGTCCGGATCGACCAGATCCTTATGACAAGGGTCCTGCCCGACCTGATCGAGTCAGATGTCAGGCGGGGCGACCGAAGGATGCTGGATGCGGCTCTCGGACAGCTCGCACAGCACGTGGAAGTGATCAAGACACCGCTTGCCACTGCGCTGCTCGCACGATCCGAGGCCATGGCTGCGACCGGCCCCGAAGCTGAAGCCGGGTTCATCCGAGCGATCGAGCTGCTGTCGAACCCGAAGATAAACTTCGAGCTCGCCAAGACGCAGCTCTTGTTCGGCGAATGGTTGCGTCGTCAGGGCAGGCGGCGTGATGCGCGCCCTCTGCTACAGGCCGCTTACGAACAGCTCGACGCGCTGGGGGTCGATCACCTGTCGGAGCGGGCGAAGATCGAGCTCGCGGCCACGGGGGAGCATGCGCGCAAGCGAACTTATGACACCCAGGACGACCTGACCCCGCAGGAAGCCCAGGTCGCGGGGATGGCGGCGCAAGGAGCCCGCAACACAGAGATCGCGCATCGTCTTTTCGTCAGTCCGGCAACAGTCGAGTACCACCTCTCGAAGGTGTATCGCAAGCTCGGCATCGACTCGAGAGCCAAGCTCGTCAGGTCGATGCTGCTGGCCGATTCCCGTGAGGAGCAGGAGGCACACGCGCTGACATTTCAGTGAGCACATTCGAGTGGCTCCTCGTCGCATGGGCCGCAGTCTTCACGCTGAATGTCGTTCCTTACTTCATGCCGCCCACGTGGGCGATGGTGGCGTTCTTCTTGATCGCATTTCAGCTTCCGGTGTGGCCATTGGCAATCGGTTGTGCGTTCGCCTCGACGGCGGGACGGTGCGGGCTCTATTACGTGAGCGCGAGGTTGGGACGCCGGCTTCTTTCCGATCGAAGGCAGCGAAATGTCGCCGCGCTCGGCTACTGGCTGAATCAACGTCCGGGCTGGCGTGGCGTCCTCGACGTCCTGATCTATTCGCTGGGGCCGATTCCTTCCAACGATCTATTCATTGCCGCCGGCTTGAGCGGCGCAAAGCTGTGGCCGGTCGCATTGGGATTTCTGCCTGGGCGAATGGTCAGCTATCCGCTGCTGGCTCTGGCGGCCAGAGGCGCCAACGACCAACTGGGTGGAATCCTCACGCGCCACTGGCACGATCCGAAGTGGCTCGCTCTCGAGCTGCTGTCGGTCGCGGGCATCTGGCTGTTCTCGCGAATCGATTGGGCGCGGGCTCTTCACTTGCCCGTGCCGCCGCGAACGGCCCCCGTAAACAACTAGGGCTTCCCCGGATTCGACCTACACAGGTCCACTCCTAATGTGTGGTCAGGTCGTCAAGGGGCGGCCGTAAATCATGGTCGATCACTGCCAGAAAAGTGGTCTAGGAGGTCTTTTGTGTTGGAGAGAGCAATGTCTCGCAGCGCCGTTTATCTCGGGGTCGCCGGCGTGGCGTCGATCGCCTTTGGCGCGATCACGCTGTTTTGGCCGGGTATTTCGCTCGTCGTGCTGACCGCGCTGTTCGGCGCGTTCACGCTCGTCTACGGGGCGTTCGCGCTCGCGGCTGGTCTCAACCTGCTCGCACACCGCAGCACCGACTGGGTCCCGTACGTTCTTGGCGGCCTGGCCGGAGTCGTCGTTGGTGTCGTCACGTTCTTCGCCCCTGGTCTCACCGACCTGACGCTGATCTACGTCATCGCGGCCTGGGCCATCATCGTCGGTGTTTTCGAAATCATCGCTTCGCTCGACCTTCGCGACGTGGTCAAGGGCGCTGGATGGCTGACCGCGTCCGGCGTTTTGTCGATCGCCTTCGGAGTGCTGGTCGCGGCCCGGCCCGGCACGGGTGCGCTGGCCATCCTCTGGCTGATCGGCGCCTACGCCATCATCGGCGGCGCCACTCGGCTCTACGCGGCCTACCGCATACACGGTGTCCAAAGCGACGTCAAGCGGGCGGTCGCCTCGACCATGCAGCCGCAATCGTAACCGGAGATCCGAGCCTTCCCAAATGACGCGCCCGTTCCCCGACGGGCGCGTCGCCTTTCAGATGAGGATGAACACCCAACTCAACCGGCTGACAAGAACGGAGGTTGCCAACTTCGTGGTAGCAATCTGGTTCGCGGCTCGCGAACTCAGGGCCGCCATCAAAGCCACGCGGCGAGGCGCGATATTCCAATGAGCGCATCCAGGCTGTCGCGGCTTGTGCTGGTGGTGTTGCTCACCACGCTGCTGTTTGCCCTTGCGCTTTGGTTGGTCTACCAGCTGCAGACGATCGTCGTTTGGACCATCTTGGCGCTGTTCCTGGCGATTGGGCTCAGCCGGTCAGTGGACTGGCTGCATCGTCACCATTTGCCGCGAGCGCTCGCAATCCTGCTCGTGTACCTGGTGCTGATCTTCGTGCTCGCCGGCATCGGGGCGGTTGTCGAGCCCGCGCTGGCCGAGCAGGTCCGTCAACTCCTGCTGGTCTTGCAGCAGCCAGGCGGCCTCAGCGAGGCCCTCGACAGGATCGCTGGGCCGCTCGGCCTGGGCGGTTTCATCGTCAGCGTTCGCCCCGAACTCGACGCAATTCCTAGAGAGCTGGCCGGCTCGCTTGGCTCGGTCACCTCGGTGACGGCCGCCACCATCGGCTCGATAACGGCCGCGGTCAGCGTCGCTGTGATGGGCTTCTTCTTTCTTCACGACGGCCGGGATATGGTCGGCCGTGCGACCGAGCTCATTCCCGCACGGCATCAACCAGTTGCCCGCCGGGTGCTCGAACATTCCGCCCGGGCGATCGACGGCTACATCCGGGGCAATCTGGCGATCAGCGCCATCGCCGGCGTGAGCGTCTACGTCGGCATGCGGATCCTCGGGGTCCCCTACGCGTTACCCCTCGCGATTCTGCTCGCGATCCTCGACCTGATCCCGATGGTCGGCGCCCAGCTCGGTGCGGTGCCAATCGTCTTGGCCGCCCTGATGATCTCGCCCACCAAAGCTGTGATCATCCTCGCGTACATCATCGTCTACTCCCAGATCGAGAGCAACGTGCTCAACCCGTTGATCTATGGGCGCGGCGATCAGCTGCCGGGACTGGTGGTGTTTCTTGCCTTCCTGGCGGGAAGTCTACTCTTCGGCATTCTGGGTGCCTTGATCGCGATTCCGGCCGTCAACATCATCCGGGTCGTCGTGCGGGAGTGGATGGCTAACCGACAGGCAAGAGGAACTATGGATTTGCCGGATGCGAAGAGTGTGCCGACGCACCTACCTTGGAGTCGTGATCAGATTGATGCGTTGGATTGACCCGCCCAAGCCTCTCGACGGCCAGCTCGCTGAGCTGATCGAGACGGTCTGGGCCGCCGAATCGATGTGGCGTCTGGAGGACCGAATCGAGGCGGCCATTAGCTACGTCCGCAAGTCAACCGTGCAGCTGAATTTCCAGTCGAGGAGAACGCAAACAGATGGATAGGACAATCAGTGAGGACGTCGGTCGGGCCGTCAAGGTCGGCCTCGCCGTCTTCGACGGCAACGGCTTAAGAATCGGCTACGTCGACGAGACGGACAGGACCCATGGCTGGATGGTGGTGAGGACCGGAGCGTTCGATCAGAAAAGACTCTGGGTTCCTTATCGGTTGGTGAGAAGTGTCGATGACCGCGAAATCTTCCTCACGATGCTCAAAGGCGCTGTGGTAGCCGAGTTCAAAAGTCCTCCTGCGCGAAACACCAGAGTGGCCGAGAAGGAAGGACGGACGGTCGCCACGACAACCGAGCCAAGCGGCTTCGACCGCGAGCCCGTTGTCACGTCCGAGGTTGATCTCGGCCAAATCAAGACTCGCCTCGCGGTTGGACAGCAGGTCTGGACGGCGGACGACGTGGCCGTTGGAAGGATCGAGGATTTCGACAGGGAGGGTCGGTACATCGTTCTGGAGGCGGGCCACCTCTCGACCAAGCACGACTTGCTGGTTCCGATCTCCCTGATCGCGGACGTTGACCGCGAGGCAGCTGAAGCGACACTGGCAGTGTCCAATGCCGACCTCGAGGGCATGAAGCGCCACGAACCAGGCGGGTCTGTCATCGAGCTTCAGGCTCCGGCTGATTACCTGTCCTTTGAGGCGCAGTCAGAATGATTCCCTACCGCGCGGACGACGTAGCTGACCCGACCGACCACCTGCCGGTCGTCACCATCGGCCTGATCGTTGTCAACTTCGTCGTGTTCTTCTATGAGCTGGCACTCGGAGGGCAGGGGTCACAACTCAACTCCTTCATCAACGCCTACTCGCTCGTTCCGTGCGAGTACACGCACCGGTGTGCCATGTTCGCGGGCACCCCCGACCCGTTCTGGCTGACCCTGTTCAGCTCGATGTTCCTGCACGCGGGGTGGGCGCACATCCTGGGCAACATGCTGTTCCTGTTCGTTTTCGGGATCCACGTCGAGCGCTCGATGGGGGGTGCTCGCTACCTCGCCTTCTACCTTATATGTGGCCTGGGCGCGAACGCCCTCGAGATCGCCACCTCCGTGGGGTCGAATCTGCCCGGTCTTGGCGCGAGCGGTGCCATCTCCGGAGTGCTCGCCGCATACCTGCTGATGTATCCGTCAAGCCACGTGCGGACGCTAGTGCCACTCGGCTTCCTCTTCTGGGCCGCCCGGATTCCGGCCTGGGTCTTCATCGGTTTGTGGTTCCTGCTGCAGCTCTTCACCGGTCTCGCTTCGATTAGCGATGCGACCTCGGGCGGCGTCGCCTACTCGGCCCACGTCGGCGGCTTTGTCACTGGCCTGCTGCTGGTCCACCTCTTTGCGCAGTCGGATCGGGTCAACCAGCTGCGGGTTTATCACCAGACATGACGACCGCAACCGCGACTGTATTCATCACCACGTTCCTGGCCTCGACGGTCGAGGCCATCGAGATGGTCGCCATCGTCGTCGGCGTCGGTGCCACGCGTGGTTGGCGATCGACGTGGTTCGGGGTCACCGCTGGCTTTGCGCTGCTGGTTGCGGTAGTAGTCGTGTTCGGCCTGGCCCTCGGCTCGGTCCCGATCGGTCTGCTGCGGCTGGTCATCGGCGTGCTGCTGCTGGTCTTCGGCCTCCAGTGGCTGCGCAAAGGTATCAAGCGGGTGGCCGCGCGCAGCCTCACCGGGATGGGGATTCCAGAAGTTACCGACTCGGAGTTCTGGGTTGGTCGGGGCGTGGACTGGACTGCGTTCGTCCTGGCCCTGAAAGGAGTGCTTCTCGAAGGGGTCGAGATAGCGTTCATCGTGGTCTCGGTCGGTCTCGCCGCACGCGAGATGACCGCAGCCATCGTTGGCGCTGCGTCAGCGCTCGTCCTGACCGCCGCAGCCGGGACAGCCTTCGCGGCAGTGTTCAACCGGATCCCTCGCAGCTTCCTGCAGTTGGTCGTCGGCATCCTACTCACAACCTTCGGCACCTTCTGGTCCCTCGAAGGTCTGGGCGTCGAATGGCCTTCTGGCGACTTGTCAATCCTTCCTCTGCTCGCGTTCTATGCGGTCATCGCGCTGAGCTATACCCGGATCGAGCGCAGGCGGGTGGTCGCTGGATGAGCACTGCCCTGTCACGCGTCGCCGCCGGTGTCGGCGCCTTCTTTCGGTTCTGGTACGGATTCATCGTCGGCGACGACTGGACCGTTGCAGCGGCGGTTGGTGTGGCACTTTTGATCACAGCGGCGCTGAATCAGCGAGGAATCATCGCGTGGTGGTTGCTGCCGCTGACTGTAGCCGTAGCAACGGCCGCAAGCCTACGCAGGACGGTGGCTCCTCGACCCGGCGGTTGATCGGCGATTTCGATGTGCTCCGTGGCGCCGCCCGCTTCACATCGCTCAGATCCCAGCTACTGCCGCGATCCTTTTGTCCTTGACTGCTTTCTGGAAGGCCGCGTAGTCCTGCTCGTTCTGGTCGGCGTAGGCCTCGGCGAACGACACCATGGCGCGATCGAAGCTGTCGCTCTGGCCGAGGTAGGCGCTAATCGCGATGCAGTCGCCAGAGCGTGCATGACCCCGAGCCAGAGTCCAACCGCAAAGCCGTCCCCATACCTTCAGGGCGGCCACCGAAAGAACGGTGAAGTCGGGAGACCACTTCCAGTCGCGGAGCTGACGGACGTAATAGTCGCGTTCCTTGCCGTCCGGCTCACGTATGCGGTTCCAGCCTAGAAAGATGTCACTTGTCGCCTGCATCAGTCGCTGGCCGCTGACAACGCGCTCGCCGTGATACCGGAATTCGCTCGGACCGACGAACTGCTCCAAGACCGAGCGTTCGGTCTCTTTCGCCTGAAGGACCAGGTGATCGGAGTCGTCTTTCCCGACTAGGAGCATGACCCAGGCCCGGGTCCCGACGCTTCCAATTCCCACAACCTTGCGCGCTCCTTCGATGAGCTCGTACCCAGCGAGCAGTTGCCGGCGATCGTTGGAGAGCGTTGCCAGGTACCCGCGCTTCACTTCGGCCAGGATGCGAAAGACCCGATCGGTTTCGAGCTTCGTGTACAGCTCGGATAACGGCACTACCAGCGGCGGATCACTGACGATCCGCGCAGCGCCGTCCACGATGTGCGTCAACTTCGAAAAGGTGTGCTCGTTGTCGCGATTGCGCGCCTTGGCCAGATCCTGGGTGAGCCTTTTGTACTCCGCTGGTTGCAACTGGCGCTTGACTTGAGACAGAAGGTCGTCAACATCGATCTGGGAATTCCAGACGTCAATCGTCGGCATCGCCGCGAATCGGTTCATCGCGATCCGGTACTCGGCGACGGCGGCTGTCGTGATGGACTGTCGGACGGCAGCCGAGTGGTTGTTGATGCGCCCCGCCACGGCAAGGCTGGCGACCAGTCGCTTCATGTCCCACTCCCATGGGCCGGGCACCGTCTCGTCAAAGTCGTTGACGTCGAACACCATTTGTCGCTCTGGAGATGCGTACGCGCCGAAGTTGGCGAGGTGCGCGTCGCCGCAACTCTGCGCCCGGATCCCAGAGTCAGGCATCGAGGCCAGGTCGGCTGCCATCACAAGCGCCGCGCCCCGAAAGAACGTGAAGGGCGATGCGAGCATCCGCCTGTACCGGATGGCGACCAATTCCGGAACTCTCGTCGCCGCCTGCTTCTCGAGCAACGCAACCGGATCGGGACGGCGCGAAGATGGGGAAAACGCCGCGTGACTCGAGCGGGGAACCCTGGCGCGTGCTGCTCGCCCGCGAGCGATCCTTTCCTGGACGGTGAGCCGTGGTGTTGGCTGCGTAGCGGTCATCGTGTGGCCCCGATCTTATTGTGGCCGGTCGAAACTAGTGCGGGTCGACTAGACGCAGGGCGAGCAGTAGACTGACGCGACTGGCGCGAGAAGGTTGCGCGACATGTGGTTTTCAAACCGTGGTAGTTGGGCCGCCCCAGGGGACCATGTCGAATACCAATCGGCCGCGGCTGTCTGTAAAACCGCTGGAACCCGTCGTAGCGATGTCTCCGAAACCGGGTCAGCCCGTTCATTGGGGGGCGATGGGAGATGGCATTTACCGCCTGTTGGTCAGCGGCGACACCGCGCGATGAGACTCGCCCAATGGTAGGTTCGTACAGCAACGCAGGCGGCAAACGGTGGCAAATGGCGACACTCAGCGACACTCAGTGAATTCGGGACACAGTTTCTGAACGGGCTGCAGCTATCTGTTAACCGCAAGGTTCAGGGTTCGAATCCCTGGTCCGGAGCCAAATTGCGAATACAAATCGGCCGAGCTGCTACGCATGGTCGACCGCTGCATGTAGCCATCTTGTGACCATTTTGTAGCCATTGGTCCTGACGCAACATCTGCCAGCTCGGCGCAGTTGCCGCGCGGCAGAAGTAGTGTCGCGAGTCGTGGTGTAAATCCAGAAGGGCCTTTGACAAAAAGGCCACCGTGTGGTCCAAGTGGAGTTGCTCAAAACCACCACATGGAGGACCACGACGATGGCGAGTCTCAGGATGACACTGTTGGACCTGCTCAACAAGTCGGAGCAGGGCGCGGATCCGAAGAGCTGATGGACGCTGAGGTGACCGACCTGGTCGGCGCCGAGCCGCATCAGCGCACGGTGGGTCGGACCACCTACCGCAATGGCTATCGAGACCGGGAGTGGGACACCCGAGTCGGCACCCTCGAGCTGCAGATCCCCAAGCTCCGCCAGGGCACCTACTTTCCGAGCCTCTTGGAACCTCGGCGCCGGCATGAGCGGGCGCTGCTCTCAGTCGTGCAGGAGGCCTACATCCATGGCGTCTCGACACGGGCGGTTGACAACCTGGCTGAGGCGCTGGGCATCAAGAGCATCTCCAAAGACCAAGTCAGCCGGATCTGCAAAGAGCTCGACACCCAGGTCCATGCCTTCCGCACCCGACGCCTGGACGGCGAGTTCCCATACCTCTTCCTGGACGCCACCTTCGAGAAGGTCAGAGAGAACGGCCGTGTGATCTCGATGGCGGTTCTGATTGCGGTCGGAGTTCGCTCCACCGGTGAACGTGAGGTGGTAGGAGTCGACGTCGGTCCGGCCGAGGACCACGAGTTCTGGCTTCAGTTCCTGCGCCAGCTCGTCAGCCGCGTGCTGAGCGGAGTGCGCCTGGTCATCTCTGACTCCCACCTCGGCCTCAAGCAGGCGGTGGCCCAGGTCTTCGTCGGCTCAACCTGGCAGCGCTGCCGCGTCCACTTCATGCGCAACGCGATGGCCACGGTGCCCAAGGTCGCCCAACAGATGGTGGCGGCAACCCTGCGCACCGTCTTCGCCCAGCCCGACCAAGCCAGCGCGCACGAGACCATCGAGCGCATCTGCCGGCTCTTCGAAAAGCGCTATCCGCAGCTGGTCAAAGTCGTGCAGGAGGCTGAGGTCGATGTCCTCGCCTACTTCAGCTTTCCGGTCGAGCACCGGCGTCAGATCTGGTCGACGAATTCTCTCGAGCGTCTCAACAAAGAGGTCAGCCGGCGTTGCGATGTCGTCGGCATCTTTCCCAACCGTGCGTCGCTGCTCCGACTTGTCGGCGCCGTGCTTGAGGAGCAGAACGACGAGTGGACAGTCGGACGTCGTTACTTCAGCACCGAGTCAATGAACAAGCTGTACCAGCCCACCAGCGACGAACTCGTGAAAGAGCTACTTGCGGGGTGAGATATACGAATCCCTACTCGCTCGATTTCGGGCCGCGGACGGAGTTCAACGCATCTATGAGTTCTTCGACGGCGGCAGGCGGCAGGAACGCCTCGCTGTCCCCATCGAGGCGGTGCGAGATGGCCAATCCAACTCCACCCTCCACCTGGCGGATTCCCACTCCCGCCTCTGCGCCGGTATCCAGGTCGGTGAAACTGATCCAGCGATTCTTGTCGGCCATGACGATAAGTCTGAAGCCGACCACGAAGAACCGGAAGCCGGCCTAATCTATGTCAGGACCACACGGGCGGATTTACACCACGTCACGCGACATGACCCTTGCCTGCTCGCTCGCTTCTCGTCATCGTTCTGCTGGAGAGCTGCTGTTTGAATTCGAAGTCGGAGTCTTCACGCACAGACTCGGCCGCCTGAGTAGCAATCTCCGCCGCGTGGACCTTCGCTAGGGGGCGCCCCTGGGAGCAACTCGGCTCGGCGCATGTTGGAATGCTAGGCGCCACTCCTAACCGCCCTAGACCGCTGAGCTCGTCGTAGCCAACCTGGAGGCATAGGGCTAAAAGCACTATATGCCCTCTTAGGCGTATACTGCCGGGCAGATGACTACGGACGGATACACGGCAGTTCTAAGACTTGGGAGAGAGCAGCCACGGTGGATTCCTGTCGTGCGAGCCTCACTCGTATTGGCCCGGCGGTCGGCCAAGGACACATACAACACAAACCACGAGTTCGCTGGTGCCTGGGTCCTAGATGAGCTGCAGAGGCGGGTTTCGAAAGACGCATGGTTTCCTAACCTCCGGATCCTCGTGAGCTTCGGAGTCCTAGAGAAGTCGGGCGAGTCGACGCGAGGCGGGCAGCGGGCGTATTACCGAATGCCCGA
>WNFD01022199.1_pt1 | contig 10864 bp, 10 predicted proteins | sample 5400491 | NCBI WGS metagenome assembly WNFD01 (sample SAMN13153343, study PRJNA577476) | soil metagenome | isolation source: 120 cm saprolite under Douglas fir tree site 2 hole 2 replicate 2 | place: USA:California | collected 2015-04-18 | reverse complement strand
CGTGTCCAGCCGGGTCATGCCCACCGCCTCCGCGGCGAGACCCAGGTCTTCTGCGACCACTTGCCGCCCCACGGAATAGAAGCCCACCCCGGTGTCGGGGACGGACGAGCCGAGGGTGACGTGGCCCTGGGCGTCCACCGTGACCCGGGCCACGGAGACGGCCCGGCCTTGCGGCCGTTGCCCCAGGGCGATGCCCCGGCCAAAACGCGGCCCGGGCTTGGGGGTATCCCAGCGGGCCGCCGCGGCCGCGCGCCGCAACGTCTCCGCCCCCCGCACATGCCGGAACACCTGGCCGGTGCCTGAGACCTCCCCCTCCTGCACGACGTTCTGCAGCCGGAACACATATGGGTCGATCCCCATGGCCCGGGCAATCATATCCGTGTGCGACTCCACGGCAAACACCGCTTGGGGCTCGCCCGGCGCCCGATAGGTGTGCGACTCCACGGCAAACACCGCTTGGGGCTCGCCCGGCGCCCGATAGGACCCGCAGGGCACGGTGTTGGTGTACATCATGGAGGTCTCGATGCGAAAGTGGGGAATGCGATAGGGCCCCCCACCCGCCTGGCGGCCCCCGCTCAGCGTCAGCGCGCCTCTGAACCCCCCGTAGGCCCCGCCGTTGTAGACCACCCGGGTGTGCCGGGCCCACAGCCGCCCATCCTGTTTCACCCCGCTCTTGATGGTGATGACCGCGGGATGCCTGGGGTTCCCCGCCAGGAGTTCCTCGACGTAGTCCATGATCATCTTCACGGGTCGGCCGACCCGCTGGGCCAGCGCATAGGCCAAGGGGACATCCATGGCGCCGGCTTTGCCGCCAAAGTCTCCCCCGATGGCACAGGGGTGGACCCGGATGCGGTCCTCGGGGAGCCCCAGCGCACTGGCCAGTTGCCACCGCAGGCGGAACGGCTGCTTGTTGTTCGCCCAGACCTGGATCCGGCCCGCCTCGTCGATGGCCACCAGGCAGGCATAGGGCTCCATGTAGCCCTGGTGCACCCAGGGGGTGGTGAAGGTATGTGCAAAGAGCAGGTCCGCTTCGCGGAAGCCTTGCTCGACATCGCCGCCGGCCCAGGTGGTCTGGTGGCTGATATTACCGTGGGGGTGGACCAGCCCTGCGGGCCCCTCGTAGGCGGGGGCGCCGTCATGGACCACCGGTGCCCCCGGCTGCATCGCCTCCACCGGGTCGAAGACGGCCGGCAGCTCCGCATACTCCACCTCGATGCGGGTGAGGGCCTCGTCGGCCGTGTCCACATCGTCCGCGGCGACGGCGGCCACTTTCTCGCCCACGAACCGCACCTTCTCCTGGGCCAGCAAGGGCACATCGCGCAACGTCCGACCCACCAACCTACCGGCCACGTCGTGGCCGGTGAGCACGGCATGGACGCCGGGCAGCTGCAACGCGCCTGAGGTATCGATGCGGACAATGCGGGCGTGGGGGAACGGGCTGCGCAGCACCTTCCCCCACAGCATGCCCGGCAGCCGGAGGTCCCCGGCGTAGCACGTCTTGCCCGAGACCTTCTCGGGGCCATCGTCGCGAGTTATCGGTTGTCCCACCACTGTGTAGGTCGTCACATCCATCCCTCCTTCAGACCACAAGCGTTGCCTCTGCGACCCGCACGGGCTCAGACGACCCCGACGCGCGGAGGCAATGTAGGGGTTGTCACGACGGTTCCCTGGGGTGCTGTCGCCACGTGGCGGTGTCGAGCGTGTGGGCGTCTGTCAGGCATACCATGCCTGACACCCCATGGTGAGATTGTGCCCCACCATGGCACTGTACGACAGCACCTCGTTGGTGACCACACACCGACGAGCGCGCCATGCGGTCCACGGGCTCGTCAGGCGATGCCGCCGCCAGCCAGGTGCCGGGGGTCACCCCAGATCCTGCACCTTTGGAGCCACCTCGTCCATCAGGAGTCGCAGGGAACGCTGCATCAAAGTATGGTCGTCCGGGTCCTGGGTGATGGCGAGCAGATGGCCAAAGCCCCCGACCTCCTCATGGAGCTGGCGAATTTTGTCGGCGCACTCCTGGGGGTCCCCGACGATCCAGACGTGCTCCATCATGTAGTCCACGTCGACGGCCTCATCGGGCATGGCGGGATCCAGCTTGACATACCGCAGATTCCCCTGCGCTTTGCGATTCAGATACTGGTGCTCGGTAAAGGGTCGCCCCAACACCAGCCGGGCCTCTTCTCGCGCCGACGCCGGGGTCTCGCCGACATACACCTCCCGGCCGAGGCGCAGCTGCTGGCGGTCCGCTTTCTGGCCGGTGCTCGCGGCGCCTTCTTCCACCCGCTCCCAGAGCGTCCGCACGTGGTGGGCCATCAGGTTCGTCATGGGGATCCAGCCGCGCTCGCCCGCCAAGCGGATGGTGTCCGAATGCGGCGTGGACGCGGCGACCCCGATGGGCGGATAGGGCTTCTGATAGGGCTGATAGTACAGCCGACGTCCGAGGTGCGGGTCCATCTCTGGGGCGTGCACCTGATAGTACTTGCCTTGGAAGTCGAAGTGGCCGTCCTCCGCCTGCCACAGCCCCAGGATCACCTCCAGGGCTTCCTTGCCCCGCTCCCGTACCTCGTCCATGGAGGTATAGTCGACCCCGTACAGATGCAGATCGGTCGGGAGGGACCGGACGCCGATCCCCCAGTAGAAGCGCCCCCGGGCCATATGGTCCAGCATCGCGATGCGATGGGCGGTATCCACCGGATGGTGGAGGGGCAGCATCGTGACCCCGGTGGCGAAGATGATGCGCTCGGTGAGCGCCAGCGCTTGGGCGATGAGCAGCTCGGGCACGGGGGCATTTTCCCACGTCTCCGTGATATGCTCGCCAATCCACGCTTCGTGATAGCCCAACTGGTCGGCCAGGACCAGTAATTCTATGTCGCGGTCATACGAGTCGGCAAAGGACCGCCTAGGTGGATGTAACGGCATCATGAACAATCCAAAGTCCATCCTGTCCCTCCTGTCTGCCCTGGTGTGATGCGCCGGTGGTGACCCCTGGTGCCCTCCTCACCTCCGGGGGCCATGGGGATACCCCAGGCCATGGGCATTCCCGATACGCAGGATTGTAGGGGCGCCCCAGGGACGAGGTCAAGCACGCGTACGCAGGGGCGGCGGTGCAAGGCGGTGTGGAGCACGCCGTCCCAGAGCCGTGCTGGTGTCGTGGGACTCCTCAGGTGGTCATCAGCGGGGCCCAGGGACAGAGCGACCATGGCCCCCAAGGGGCGGCGCCGCCGCACGCGCCTCCTGGCGCTGCGCCTGGGGCCTGGAGCCCTGCCCACGCCAGGCGCTCGGCTTCCGCGTGCGGGAGGCCGCCGTCGAGGACCATGATCGCGACGCGCTCCGCCCAGGACTCGCGCTGGTGCGGAGGCACCGCGAAGGCCTCTTCTCCTGGCGCTGCTGCAGGCCCCGCGCCCACCGCCAGCACCCCCGTCACCCAGGCGTCGCTGACATCCTTGCACTCCCCATACGCGGCCGCTGGGAGCACCGCCACCCGCTTCCCCCGCAGCATCGCTTGGCGCGCGAGCTGCCGCCTCTGCTGCTGCCCAGCGGTGTCCACGTCGAGGGCGAAGACCAGCTCGTGGACCTCACGCACCCAGTCCCACCGCCAGCCCTGGACTCCAAAGATCGCCACCACGCGGGGTACGCCGGCAGCGAGCAGCGCCAGCGCATCAAAGGCGCCTTCACAGACCCACAGCGGACCAGGGCCAGCCTGCAGCGCGGTGGCGTTGAAGTACCCCTTGGCACCCGGGAGATGGTCATGGCGCTTGGCCTTGGGCACCTGCTCTGCGGTCCCGACGGCACGACCGTAGAGGTTCACGACCCGGCCCTCTGGCGTCGTATGCGGAACGACCACGCGGCCGCCGCGCCAGTCGCGGGCCGCGTGCGGCCAGGTGCCCGGCGCCGCGTAGCCGACGCCCAGCTGCTGCGCCAGCGCCAGCGGAATGCCGCGCTGGAGCAGGTACGCTTCGCCGCGGCTGCTAGGCAGCGCCGCCTGGAACGCGGCGAGCTGCTGGGCGAGGTCAGCTCTCGCTGGGACGGGGTCACGCGGTGCCGCTGGGCGTGCCGCTGGCGGCCTGGCGAGCGGAGGCGGGGCCTGGCGCCGGCTGGGCCAGCGCTGCTGGCGAGTTGGAGGCCTCCGGAATGCCGGCTGCCGCTGCCGCTCGTCCTGCCACCGCTCACGCGCCTCTGCGAGGTAGCCCCAGGCGCCACAGGCAAAGCACACGAAGCGGCCGCTGCTGCGCTGCACCCGCAAGCTGCGCTGGCGATCCGAGCCGTGGAAGGGGCACAGCGCCCGCAGCACATGGCCGCCTGCGCCAACGATGGGGTGGCAGGCCGCGAGATCGGCTTCGGTGAGTGTGAGATGCTCACGGTTTGTCTCCATACCAACACTCCTCCCCTTGCCGCTTCGCCCATCGTCCCCAGGCCAGGCCGGAAGATCAGCCCGACTGTGCCCGTGCAGTCACGGGACCCTCGACGCCCGCCATCGCGCCGCCGTGCGGTTCCTCTGCCCCCTGGGGCGCTGCAGCGGCCGCGGGCTTACGGGACCTCCACGGCCACGAGAGGGGCGCTGGCTTGCCGCAGCTGGCGGACAAAGCGCTTCGCCTCGCGCTTCGCGGTGCGCCAGTCGTCATCGCCCTGGCGGTCCAACTCGTAGATCCAGATCATACGCGGAAGCACGTTCACACTCGCTTTCCCGACTTTCTGCAGCACGGTGTCGTGATACCCGCTCACCGTCTTCACGAGCATCTCAAGCTTGTGCCGAGCATTGGCGTGTTTCTTGACGTGGCTCTGGATCTCGGCTTCTTGCGCCTTCAGGAGGGCCTGGAGCGCTTGGTGCAGCCGGGCTTTCTCTTTCCGCAGCTGGGCGTGCTGCGCTTTTGGGGTGTCCTTGGGGAGCGGGAGGGCACTGAGCTGAGCCTGGAGGGCATGGACCTGCGCGGCGTGCTGCTGCTCGACGTCCCGCATGACCTCGGCCGGATCCACGACTGGTGCGTGGGCCACGGCGGCGCGGGCAAGCTGGGCGACGGTCCCCAGGCATGCCTCACAGACCATCAGGTAGTCCTCGAAGAGGTGCATGACCTCTGTCGCCGACGGCTCGCGCCAGCCCTGCCGACTCCAGCGCTCATGGTGCCGGTCGGCCCAGAGGGGGAGACAGGCCATCACCTGATCCAATGCGTGCACCTCGCCGCGGGCCTGGAACTGCGCCAGCGCTGTGCGCAGCGCCTCGTCCCAAAAGGCAGTGATGGTAGAACGCTCCTTGGCGGTGAGGGAAAGCCCATATTTTTGATACGCTTTCCCGGTGGCCTGCGTGAAAACGGCGCGAAACGCCTGCTGCAGCTCGCGGCGTACCGTGCGACAGGCCGGGCGGGCGACGCCATAGAGGCTGGTGAGCCGGGTGGCCTCGGCGTGGATCAGCTCTCCCACATCATGCAAGGGGGTCCAGCGACTGGCTGAGGAGACCAGCACGTCCCGGATCGCCCGCATGCGGTGGGCGAGCGCGAGGCACCGGCGGATGTGCTCCAGAGAGTACCGGGCTTTCTTCGTCCCCGCGAACTCCTGCGCTACCAGGACGAACGCGTAAAACGTGTGGGTGCTGACGTCGTGCTCCAAGTCGGCGACATAGGTCTCCAACCGCTGCAAGATCACCTCGATCTCTTTCTCGGTCAGTGCTTCCATGGGTGCTCCCTCTCGGCACGCGTTCTTCTAGTGAGGCGTCGGCCCCTGAGACGAAGGCCGAGGCGGCGACGGCCACCTCGGCCGACGCTTTGCGAGGCCCCAACGTCCCCTCCTCCGATAACTATGGCATGGGAGGATGCTGGCCGTCATCCTCAGTGGCCGCAGGTGGCCGATGTGGTGATCGAAGCCGTGAAATGTAGTGAGCGAACTGTTACCGCTCCAGCTGCACATCTCGATCTCAACCTTTTGATTTCAGTTCAAACTTTCCAGGTGCTGCTATGAGTGTGTAGTTTTTCGAGTTGGGTTTGAGTCGGTGGGGTTCATTTTTAGAGATTTTAATCTCCCCGTTTCGCGAGCCTTTTGGGCTGACATATGAAAACGGTATGAAAATTATGTGAGAAACACATGAGGGAAGCGCGAATCGTTCGCAACCCATTGACAGTAAATATTTTTCGTGAGGAGTACTTCATTAAATAGCACCCCTGATTTCATTAAATAGCACCCCTGATTTCATTAAATAGCACCCCCTGATTTCATTAAATAGCACCCCTCTGAAAGAGAGACATTTCTACTGATTTTGGACGAAAAGCCGTCTGATTTTCAACGCCTTTCGTGACAACGCCAAGGCAAGCATTCGACAAGTCGCAGTTCAAACCGGACTCTCCAAGAGCAGCGTGCATCGTCTGGGGCAGGCGATAGCGCGCCGCGATCGCCACCCCGAGTCGTGGTTGTGGGAAACCGAAGCAGGCCGCCGTTGGTTCATCCGCCTGGTCGTCGCGGTGCTCTATCTCTTTGGCCTCAAGCGCGGGGTTGGGGCGGAAACGATGAGCGAGTTTTTCGCTCGGCTTCATCTGGAGCGGCATGTGGGCTGTTCGCCAAGCGCCTTGCGAGGCATGATGGAGGAGCTGGAACGCGTGATCCTTGAAACGGCCGAGGCTTGGGAGGGCGAGGGGGTCGCCGGGGGCGAGGCAAGACCGATCATTGGGGCAGTAGATGAAACGTTTTTGGAGCGGATGATGGTGGTGTTCATGGACCTGGTCAGCGGCTACCTGGTGGTGGAAGAGGTCGCCGACAATCGCACCTATGAGACCTGGTACACGCTGGTTGACGCGCGGCTTGAGGCATTGGGATTGAACTAAACAGCTCGCGGACTCGCTGGTAAAAACCCCTCCCTACGACCTCCTTCTCCTCATCACAACGTCTCTCTCGCCATCCCACGCTGCTCCGCTCACAATGACTCCTCTGTGTGAATAGCGTGGCAACCATGCCACGCCGGGCTCGTCATCTCGCAGCACACGAGGAGTGACCTCATGAAGATCCACCGCCCCATGACCCCCTTGCGCAAACGCATGCTCGAAGACATGCAGATACGGAACTACTCGCCCCACACGATTGACGGGTATCTCCGCTACGTCGCCCAGTTCGCCAAACACTTTGGTATCTCCCCGGATCGCCTCGGGGCCGAGCACATCCGTACCTACCAACTCCATCTCCTCCACCAGCAGGCCTCGAAGAGCCTCTTTATCCAGACCGTGTGTGCCCTCCGCTTTCTCTACGAGACCACCCTGGGTCGCCCGTGGATGGTCGACTTCATCCCCTATCCCAAAAAGCCCAAGACGCTCCCCGTCATCCTCAGTCGCGACGAGGTCAAGGCGTTACTCCTGGCGCCAAGCCACCTCAAGCATCGCGCTATTCTCGCCACCCTCTATGCGACGGGCGTGCGGGTCTCCGAACTCTGTCAGCTCCAGGGCACCGACATCGACTCGCAACGCATGGTGATCCGGGTGCGCCAGGGCAAGGGGAAACGCGATCGCTTCGTGATGCTCTCCCCCAACCTCCTGCCGCTGCTGCGGCGCTACTGGAAGCTCTATCAGCTCAAGTCCTGGCTCTTTCCGGGCCCCCGCGTGACGGAGCCCATTACCCCCGCGGGCGTGGCCCATATTTGCACCCAAGCCGGCCACGCCGCCACGCTGAAAAAGGCTGTGTATCCTCATTTATTGAGGCATTATCTCGCGCCCCGAGTTATGCCGAGCAGAGGGGCATGGTGCAGCAATAAATCTTTTCTTTTCAAGAGCTTGTGCTGTGAATTGACCCATGCGCATGCGGCATAATTTGCGCGTCTCCTGATCCCTCTCACTCTCGGGCGAACACAGAGTAGGCAGAGGGCCGTGCCTTGTGGTGCCGTCCTCTGCACATCGCCTCCTCGCCTGATCGGCTTATGGCCCGCAGATACCGTCTCGAATTATGCCGCGTATAGAAGAGTGTACGGCGCGTCGTTGCTGGTGTTTTGCTCGTCACCCAGCATAACTCGGGGCGCGAGATAATGACGCTAATGCCGAGCTCGGCATTAGCGGCACACATTTGCGACCCATCTGCTCGAAGCCGGGGTCGACCTGCGTCGCATCCAATTGTTGCTCGGCCATGCCAGTCTGCGCTCCACCAGCCTCTACCTCCACGTCGCCCACCCCGCGCTCCATGCCACGGAGAGTCCCCTGGACGCCCTCGCATTGCCAGCAGAGCTGGGGAATCTGCCATGAGGCCGCCGCGGCTCGAAGTCGCCGATGTGGTGCGTCAGCATGGCGACGCCTTTCTGGCGCGCTCTGGAGCCATCCTCTCGGGCGCGCAGCACTGGGCCCTACGCGCCATCGCGCTGTGTCGGACCGCTGCCCTCGGGGGCCATATCACGCAATGCGACTACTGCGGGCACGAAGAGCAAGCGTAGAACTCCTGTCGCCACCGCTGCTGCCCCACATGTCATGGCACCGCGCAAGCCACCTGGCTGGCTGCCCGGGAGCAGGAGGTCCTCGAGACGCCCTACGTCCATGTGATCTTTACCCTGCCGCACACCCTGGGGCCCCTGGCGCTGCAGAACCCCCGCGACCTCTATGGCCTGCTCTTTCGCACGGTTGCCCAGACCCTCCAGGACATCGCCGGGGACCCGAAACATCTCGGGGCGGAGATCGGCGGTTTCGCTGTGCTCCACACCTGGGGCCAACAACTCCACCATCACCCCCATCTCCATTGTGTCCTGCCTGCCGGGGGGATCGCTACTGATGGCGCGCGGTGGGTGCCGTGCCGTCCCCACTTCTTCTTGCCCGTCCGGGTCCTCTCGCGGCGCTTCCGGCGGCTATACCTCGCGGGGTTGGCGCAGCTCTATGGGCAGGGCCACCTGACCTGGACGGGGCGCTGTCAGGCGCTCGCCGAGCCTGGACCTTGGCAGCGGCTCCTCGCCGCCCTGCACGACCAGGAGTGGGTGGTCTACGCCAAAGAACCCCTCCCAGACCCCCGGCATGTCCTGAAGTACCTGGCCCGCTCTACCCACCGTGTGGCCATTTCCAACCATCGTCTCGTCGCCTTGGAGGACGGCCAGGTGACGTTCCGCTACAAGGATTACCAGCGCGGCCATCGCTTGCGCACGCTGACCCTGGACGCCGTCGAATTCCTGCGGCGGCTGATGCTCCACGTCCCGCCACGTGGCTTCCACAGGCTGCGGCACTTCGGCTTCCTGGCCAACCGCGTGCGGCAGGAGAAACTCGTGCAGTGCCGCGCGCTGCTGGGGCACGCCACCCCACTCCAGGTGCGTGACGAGGCCACGCACTGCGAAGCGCCCGCGGTATCAGCACAGGAGCCAGGCGCCCGGTGTCCGGTCTGTCAGCACGGGCGGATGCAGCTGGTGCAGACTTTGTATCGACAGCCGGCAGCGTGGGACCTCGCGGTCCCTATGCCGCGCCTTGACACTTCATAGAGGAGCAAAGCCAGGCAGACCGCGAGCGTGTCCTTGCCTGTAGGTCTGTACTGGCCTGGACGGGCGAGGTGCGTCCACAGTTCCCTGCAAGGCACCTGGCCCACGCAGCGGCGACGAAAAAAGAGGCGGTTCCATGACCTGTCTTGCAACGCTTCCTGCTCGCCCACCCCCGCTGTCGAGGTGGCAACCTCGACACATGAGCTCCAAAAGGCCCCTCCGCTCCAAACAATCGCCATAGCCTTCGCAGTTTAGTTCAAGCCAAGTCTATGTGGAGCCCCCACCGGACGTGACACACCCCAATGTGGGTCTCTCTGTCGGGGGGCTCCACATAGACTCCTCATGTCTCATGCCCAGCATGACATGACCGGAGTTCGTCGATTATCCCCAGCATCTCCATGCTCTCCCGTATTCCCGACGCTCCGGCAACAGCGCTTCGGCTCATTGCTTTTTTAGATCATCTAAAACCATGCCAGGGATTGACCAACAGTATCCGGACGATTTCTGGTCAGGGTGTCAGGGTGGTCAGGGGGAACAGGCCACGGGCGTGTTGGAGGAGGCAGAGGGCCTCACCTCCTCCCATTGGTGGCGTTGAGCACCACGGAAGAGTAAAGAATGATCTGACTTGAGAGGAAAAATCCTCTATCCTGGACGGTGCAGCTGGAAAGCAACAAGCGGCATCATGGCTCGCGCGACGCGGCGAGGCCCCTGGTCCTCACACGGGGCCTCAGTCTGGCTGACGGCGCCGCTAGGCCAGGCCCCGCTCCCGCTGCTCCCAGCAGTGGGACGACACGGAAGAGGAGGAGGCAGTATGCACGAGGAGCCCAGAGTCCGTCCAGGCATCATGGCCCAGGAGCTCGCTGCGGGGGCGCGACAACGCCCCCGCCCAGGCCTAGTCGCGCGCGACTGTGAAGCAACGTCCAGGCATGCGCATCCGGCATTCCAGGCCGCGCGGGAGCAATCTGCCGCCCCAGTCCTCATCGGCTATATCTGTGAACAGTGTTTTGACGCACCCGCCACGCACCTCGTGCCAGCTCCTTGGGGTGGCGAGATGGGCACCTGTGCGCCATGTATGGCCCCAAGTGCGGAGGCCCCCTCCTGAACGCTTGCCCCTGTGGAAGAAGTGGATGAGGTGGTAGTGATCAAGCCTGAGCAGTGTGCGCCCTGCCAAGCGCCCTTATCGGGAGATGCCCCCACGCCGTGGCGGCATCAAGTCATCGAGATTCCACCGATCACACCAGTGGTCACCGAGTATCAATGGCATCCACTGGTGTGTGCCACCTGCGGCGAGGTGCCCCGCGCGCCATGGCCCACCGGAGTGCCCAGTGGGACCTATGGTCCTCGGGTGCAAGCGACGGTGGCGCTGTATACGGGGTCGTATCGCTTGTCCAAACGCACGACGCAGCAGATGATGGACGAGGTGTTTGGCGTGCCGATGCGTGTGGGGACGAT
>WNFD01011408.1_pt1 | contig 10864 bp, 9 predicted proteins | sample 5400491 | NCBI WGS metagenome assembly WNFD01 (sample SAMN13153343, study PRJNA577476) | soil metagenome | isolation source: 120 cm saprolite under Douglas fir tree site 2 hole 2 replicate 2 | place: USA:California | collected 2015-04-18 | reverse complement strand
CATGCGCCTCCGGTCGGGCCAAATAGAAGTCATCGAGCGAGCGGCCATCCGGAGATACGAGCGCCGGCTCTTCAACTCCATGAGTGTATTGAAAGAGTGTCGTGTCCGGAGAGAGGAAGCTCCGCAGTGCATCGCGTTGCGCCTGACTTGGCTCTTGCCAATACGCTCGAATCGGGTTCCAGGCATCGCTGAGCCCCTCCTCGTAGGCGTTGCCATTCTGGGACACGATCGCGACTATTCGGTCGGGATGCTTTAGAGCAACCCTCAACCCCACGGGAGCTCCGTAATCGAAGATGTAGACCGCGAAGCGTTTCAGCCTGAAGACATCGATGAACCGATCGATCCGATCGGCGAGATTCTCGAATGTGTATTTGAACGCAGCGCGCGGAAGCAGGTCCGATTGACCAAAGCCCGGCAAGTCCGGCGCTATAAGGTGAAAGCTGTCGGCGAGAAGCGGAATCAAATCGCGGAACATGTGCCCGGCGCTCGGAAACCCTGCAGCAACAACAATGTTGGAGCGTCTGGCCGGCCGGCTTCGCGATACGAGATCTTGATGCCGCCAATATCGACGGCGCGGTAATGAATCGATTTCATCAGAATGTTCCTCTGAAAATTTCTTGGATGATCCGGCTGTTCCCATGGACCTCTTTCAAACGCATCCTTCACGGTCGCAAGGGTCACGCCATGAAACGTCGAGCTATTGGCGCACTCCCGAGAATCACTTGAGATGTTGAGCCTCTTGAGTGCTGCGGTTGTTCTGTCGCTTAACAATGAGGCGTTAGCGCCCTATCCGGCTAGCGGCGATTCGCGAATTCACAATTAGATTTCGTGACCAATCGTAAAATCATCGTCCAGGTGCAGAAAAATCTTTTGGTGGTTCGCGGCTTTTGCAGCATTACCTTCGGCACGCAACCTGCCGTAACTGTTGCTGCCACCCTCAGTCGATTCTAGTGATTACTAGGTGACCGGTCGGGCACCTGGAGGCGTCAATCTGAACTATTGGCGAATCGCAGAGGGCTATAGAGGCGACGAAAGTGGCCCAGCGGAAAGCGACTCTAGAGCGGCTGAGTGCGTTCTCAGACGGCGTCTTCTCGGTCATCATCACGATTATGGTGCTGGAGTTAAGGCCACCAGATCGCCCTACTTTCGCAGCGTTACTACCTCTATGGCCGACCGGTCTGAGCTATGTGGTCAGCTATCTTTTCATCGCGATCGTCTGGGTCAACCATCATCATGTGCTCCAGTATGCAGAGGCTCCAAGCCCGAGGCTAATTTGGAGAAATTTCGCGCATCTGTTCTCAGTTTCGCTCGTGCCGTTCTCGACGGCCTGGATGGCCCGTACTCGATTGGCCGGAGTACCAGTCTCTTTGCACGCAGGAGTATTTGTGCTCGTAAATGTCACGTATGTGGCGCTTCTGTGGGAGACATTCGAACGAGCGGAGGAGAAAGAAGTTTCGCCGCACGCGCGACGCATGATGCGAGTGCGGTCGCTTTTAACGTTGGGAGCTTTCACGATCGCGATGGTGCTCTCCGTCAAATTTCCTCCGTACGGCTTGGGACTGGTCGGCTTTTGTTTAGTCTTTTATCTGCGGCCGGAGGCTCCCCAAGCTGCCGGTGATCGCTCCAGAATCCTTGGACCTCTACGAGCTCGCTGGTGTCGAAGAGTCCGTCCGAGGAACGCAAATGCCGAACCGTGGTAAACACTGGAAGCAGTGACAGCCGCCGGGTAGATCGCGAGTTTGAGAGGTCGGCGGAGTAAACACTGACTCACCTCGAGGGAAGGCTGGTGGTGGAGCATCGGGTCATCTGCTCGTCCGCCTCGAAGCCCAACGCTCTGAAGCCTAGGATTTCGTCGCTGTTCTTGCGAATGAAAGCGCTCGCGACCCTCATACTGGTCGTGAGGGATCCCTTCGGGCTTTGTTGGATCGGGGATGAGCGCCGGACTTATGACTCAGCTGATCGAGCAGGGTCTTTGCCTCGTTGAGCGCGGGCGTGTCGAAGCCTTCGGTGAACCAGCCGTAGATTTCGGCGAGCATAGCGCGCGCCTCGTCGCGGCGAGCAGTATTGCGAAGCAACCGAGCGAGACTCATGGTCGCGCGCAATTCCAGCGATTTGGCGCTCTGAGTGCGCGCAATCTCAATCGCCCGCTCAAAGCAACTCTGAGCTTCCGCGGCATTGGAATCGTCCTGCTTCGACAGCAATTCGCCTTTGAGCCGATGCGTCTCAGCCTCATAGAAACGGAGTTCATGTTCATCCGCGGCGGCCAGCGCTTCCGTCAAAACATTTAGCCCGTCATGGAGACGACCCGTCTCTCTCCACGCCTCGGCCAGCAGACACAGAAAATAAGGCCGCAACAACGCTTCCGTCGGGCTAAACGCGGCCAGGCCTTCCCGTAACTGCGCAATCCCTTCTTCGCTGCGCCCCTGTTGGGCCATGGCCCAACCGCGCAGACCAGTAGCCCAAGCCCAATAGTCGGTTAGCCCGTGCTCGGCAGTGTGTGCAATCACGCTCTCCGCGTTCTCTTGAGCTGCGCGTACCTCTCGCCGATATTGACGCAGAACGCCGATAAACAACTCCGCATGGGCCAGATTAAGGGGATGGGACAGCCTTTGTGCCAATGCGAGCGCTTCATAACTCCGCTCGAGAGCCTGGTCGGAGTAGCCGAGATGCCACAGAGTCCAGGCCGCGTATGCGAGGGAAGCGACCCCGGCATCATACCCATAGCGGTATATGAGAGGTCGATGGCGCTCAGGATCATAGAGTGTGATCGCGCTTTCGAGATACTCTCTGGCGGTAAGGAACTTGCCCATCCAATACGAGGTTACTCCCCGAGCCAGCCGCGCGTATGTCAGTAGCGATGGATCGTGGGCGCTCTGCGCCTGCAAGAGCTGCTCGGCAAGCTCAGAGGCCATCAGAAACTCGCCTCGGTCCAAATACATGGCCCACATTCCGAACAGGGCGGGAAAAAGCTCCGGTGGATCGCCCAGCCGCTCACAAAGCTCCCGCGAGCGAGTGTAAGCTCGCTCCGTTTCCGACGTAGCCCACCCTTTAACAGCGATTAGGGCGGGGCCAACGGCTAACTGAAGCTCGAGCTCGCGGCGATCCCGCGCGACGTCTTCCGGCAATTCGCTGAGCAATTCGAGAGCGCCGGCGAAATGGCGCTCGCCTTCGATCATCGCTCCTCGCGCGACCGCTCGCTGACCCGCGAGCTGAAAGTATTGGATCGCCTTCTGCTTGTCGTTGGCACGGCGATAATGATTGGCGAGTTCGGTCGCAACTTCGCCGGCACCTTCGCCATATCCGGCCTCTTCGCGCATCGCGATCCGGCGATGCAGCTGGACTTGATGGCCTGCAGAGAGTCGACTGTATAGCACTTCCTGATAAAGTGCGTGGTGGAACCGGAAGCTTGTCGCAACGGTGCCGTCGGGCCAGGTGATGGGCCCCTGCTCACTGACGAATTGTTCGCGCCGCGACAGGCGCGTGCAGCACGCCTCGACCTCATTCTGCTGACACTCGAGCGCGGCCGCGACGGACGCGGATGAAAACTCTGCCCCGGCGACGCTCGCCCCTTCGAGCACCGCCTGCTCCTCCGGTTTAAGCCGCTCCAGATTCCGTTCGATCATCTGGCGGATGCTGCGCAGTGCGTCGAGCCGATGTGCGTGGAGCGTCTCCGCCAACTCTGCTTCGCTCACTTCCCTGCGTGCGTCGTCTAGAAGATAATCGACCATGTTAACCATGAACAGCGGATTGCCGTCCGTGCGAGTGTGAATTACGGACGCGAGCGTGCCGAACCTCCGCGAAGCATCGCTGGCAAGGCGTTGCGCGAGGTAATCCGCCACGTTTTCTTCAGTCAGCAGTTTCAGCCGCAACTCCTCGCAATAGCGATGGAGCTCGAGTTCCTGTTTCATCGTGCGTAGCGGATGATCATTTGCGAGGATCTCCACTGGCCGATAGGTTCCAAGAATGAGCAGCCGCGCCAGCTCGCTCCGGCGCGCGATCGCGGCAATCAACTCGAGCGTTGAGAAATCACTCCAGTGCAGATCTTCAAGCAACAGCACCAAGGGCGCTTCAGTAGCTAACGCTTCCAGCGCCTGTGTCATCTCGCGCAACATTCGCTGTTGCGTCACGCCCTGCATCTCGGCTTGCAATCTGACCCGCTCTTCGCGCGTCAGCAGCGCGGGCATCTGCGCCAGCCATGTCGGCGCGAACCTGTTCAGAAGTTCAATCAGTCGCTCGCCGCCGGGTTCCTGGCACAAGCGACCAAGCGCTTCGAGCACCGGCATATAGGGTTCGCCCGCACCGTATTGTTCGACACACTGGCCGCGCCCGATGGCCACCGAGCCTTCTTGCGCGATTGAATCCAGGAACGCCTGAACGAAGGTGGTCTTGCCGATGCCGGCCTCGCCGGTAACGAAAATCACCTGCCGCTGACCTTCAACGACGCGCGAATACCAGCTTTGCAGTGGCGCCAGTTCATCCTGGCGGCCGACCATTATCGGCTTGGGGCCCTTCGGCACGAATGGCGGCTCGCGTGTCGACTCCCCGGCCGCCGCGGTCGTGACCTTCGCAATAAAGCGATAGCCGCGGCGATGCACGGTCTCAATAAACCGCGGAATCCTGGCTTCGTCACCCAGAGCCTTGCGTAGCTCGGTAACGCAGATCGCCGGCATCGAGTCGCTCACGGTGACTTCCGCCCAGACGGCGTCGAGCAACGCCTCCTTAGTCACCAATTGTCCCGGATGATCAGCCAGATAACGCAGCACGTCGAAGGTCTTACGTCTCAGCCTGATCTCTTGGTCGCCTCGCCAAAGCTGCGCGTTCACGAGATCAAGGCGGAAGGGAGGGAAAAGACGATGTGGCTCGCTGCTCACGGTGCCTTATAAGGAACAGGCGAAATCGCGCAATTAAATCAAATAAATCAAAACTAAATCCAAGCTATAAAACATTTTTAAGACTAAACGCCCTGACGCGTCTACCTTCCCACCATCGGGGAGGGAGCAAGAATGATCGAGACAAGGATATTCGCGAGCGGCGGGCAACGTCGATATTGTCGCCAATCCCCGCAGGCGGTGCGTTGCCAGCTGTGGGCTTATTCAGCGGCTCGTTCCGCGTTTAAAGAAAATGATTGCACTAGAAGTCCAACGCCGGCCTTGATGATCTGACGCGTCACGTATTTTCAGCCGTAACTTGCGTGAGTGAGGAGAACGCTATGTACGACTTCAATTCGGTAGAACCGGCCCGCGCGTCTCTTCTTAATATCGCTGATTCCACTAATCTTCAAAGCCACGAACCTGCCAATGCCCGGCCCCCAGATGTTGACAGGGTCCCCGGGCTCCAGCCGTTCCAACGCAGGATGGATGAGCAACTCCATCAAGCGAAGGCAGAGTTGGCGCAAAGCGAGGAATGAGGTTGGAGACTCAGAACACCCGCCTTCTCGATGAAATCCGCAATGAGCACGACTTCTTCGGTGACATCATCGGTAATAGCGCTAGTTTGCGCAATGTGATGAAGAGAATTCACCTCGTTGCGCCGACCGACGCCACTGTCCTGATTACTGGAGAAAGCGGTACTGGAAAGGAGCTCGTCGCGCGTGCGATCCACAAACGGTCGAGGCGATCCTCCGGAGCCTTTGTGAGTGTGAATTGTGCGGCGATCCCACAAGCGTTGATCGCTTCGGAACTCTTTGGCCACGAGAAAGGAGCTTTTACTGGAGCACTGCAGCGGCGCCTGGGGCGATTCGAGATAGCCTCGGGCGGCACGATCTTCCTTGACGAGATTGGAGAACTGCCTATGGAAACACAGGTTGCACTGCTGCGAGTGCTGCAGGAACGAGACTTCGAGCGGCTGGGCGGCAGTCAGTCGATCCGCGCTGATGTTCGTGTAATAGCGGCTACCAACCGTGATCTAGAGGCGGCGATCGCCAAGGGCATTGTCCGCAGCGACCTTTACTATCGACTCAACGTTTTCCCAATCGAGTTGCCTGCGTTGCGACAACGTCCGGAAGACATTCCGACGCTCGTTCAACATTTCATTCGTCGCTATGCAGCTGCTTCAAACAAGAGGATCACCAACATCAGCGGGAGCAGCATGGACCTTCTTCGGTCGTGTCCCTGGCCCGGCAACGTTCGCGAGTTGCAGAATGTGATCGAGAGATCCGTCATCCTTTGTGACTCAGAAACCTTCTACGTTGATGAGAGTTGGATCTCGCGCAACGGCGCAGAGATCGCTTCTCCTACGTTACCGCTCGCTCAACTCCTGGAATTCCAGGAGAAATCTCGGATCGAGGTGGCCTTAGCGGAGTCGAGAGGAAGGGTGTCCGGCCCGTCAGGGGCCGCGGCAAAACTTGGCATCAAAGCGTCGACCCTAGAGTCCAAGATTAAATCGCTCAAAATCAACAAAAGCGCCTTCAAAGGTCTCGAACGAGAGGTGCGAATTAGTGAGGCCTCGGCGGAAGAGCATCTTTAGGCCGTCCAACGCGAGACCGGCGGCAGTCGAAGTGCTCAATGACGCTGTGATCCGGGTCAGCTCAGAAAACGGAATATAAAGCACGTTAGCGCGGTCCGTAGCCTTGAACGCACTGGGTTTTTTCTCTGGTACAAAACCAAAACAACGGCGCGATTGTGGCACCCAGCTTTGGGCACGATAATTCTGCATCGCATTGTGAGGCGTTTCCCGCTGTTTCCAACGATTATAGACCACGGTGCAGAAACGTAGGGTTCTGCTCCGGCAGGTGTTAGCGTGCTTTATATTCCGTTCTGAAGTCACCCCATCTGAACCGCTGAGCAATCCCACACAGTGCCCTGCCCTGCCCTTTGTTCTGATCTAAAATAGATGTGGTTCTCAACTGAGGCTCGAAGAATCTTGCCACGGCATAACCGCTGGTTATGCAGTATAAAAGAGCGGAACGAAGTGTGTCCGCATTTGGAGGCGGGATCTCATCGGACAAATCCGCTACCGCCAAGCTCCCCAAGTAGTGCCTTGGCGTCCTTGAGGTCGGCGGTCTCGAAGCCTTCGGTGAACCAGCCGTAAATGTTGGCGAGCATCGCGCGCGCCTCGTCGCGGCACCCCTCCTTATCGAGCAATCGCGCTAGACTCATCGTCGCGCGCAACTCCAGTGATTTCGATTGCTGCCCTTGAGCAATAGCAGCAGCCTGCCGGAAGCACATCTCAGCCTCAAACTCGCTCCCTATCCGCCTTTGCAACAATTCTCCTTGGAGCCGCTGTATCTCGGCCAGCCACCAGCGCTCGCCACTTTTGTCTGCAGCCGCCAGCGCTTCCGCCACCACCGCGAGCCCATCGTCCGCCTGTTTGGTTTTCGCATAAACGGTGGCCAGCAGCGAAAGAAAGAATGGCCGCCACAGCTCTGACCCTGTAGCTGCATAGGCGGCCATACCTTCGCGCATCTTCGCGATTCCCTCTGGTTCCTGCCCCTGGTGCATCGCCGCCCAACCTCGGTCGATGGTTCCCAATGCCGAAAAGACGGCAAATCCCTGCTCGTTCGACAGCGCAATTGCGGACTCGGCTCGCTCTTGGGCGGCTCGTGCCTCTCCGCGGAATTGATGTGTTATGGCAGCAAAGTGCCACGCGCCAGCGAGACTCAGGGGATGAGCCCGCTGCTGAGCCAGGGCCAACGAGTCTTCACTCTTGCGCAGCGCCTGCTCGGGGTAGCCCAGACACCACATGAGATTGGAGGCATAGCATAGACTCACAACTCCAGGATCAGTTCCGTAGCGAAGCGCCAGAGAGTGGTGGCTCTGTGGATCGTAGGCGGAAACGCAACTCTCGAGGTGTCGTCGAGCGGCTTCTAACTCTCCAAGATAGAACAAGGTGCCCCCGAGAAGCCGGTGGGTTTCGAGAAAGAGAATAGGGTCCTGCTCGCGCTCGGCCAGCTCGAAGCATTCATGCCCCAACTCATGCGCCCTGTGTAATTGTGCTCCCACATAATAAGACCGCAATAATCCGGACATTATAGGAAAGAGCTGAGGAGTCGCTTTGACCTGTCGGCACAGTTCCAAAGCTCGGGTAAAGGCGCCAGCCACTTCGGGGGCCCTATAACCTTTCAGGGCCATCAAGGCCACGCCAAGAGTTGCCTGCAGATCCACCTCACGCCGGGTACGCTCTGGAGTATCGGGCAGAGTTTTGAGCAGTTCCAAAGCGGCGCTCAAATGATTGACGGCTACGGCGTTGGCAGAACGCCGCACTGCCTGCTGCCCGGCCAGGTGCAAGTACTCGGCAGCCTTATTGATGTTCGTGCTGCGGCTGTAATGATGCGCCAACCGGCCCACATGATCGTCCAACTGTTGGGCGAACATCGATTCGGTGACTCGTCCGGCGCGCTCGTGCAAAGCCCTGCGCCGTTCGATCAGCATGGAGTTGTAGGCAACTTCCTGTGTCAGCGCTTGCTTGAAGACGTATTCGACGTCCATTAACGCCGGCCGCTGGTAAATAAACTCGCCTGCTTGCAAAGCCGCCAAGATCGAGGCCAGTTGCGCCTCTGGTTGGCGGACCACCTGGCCGATCAGGCCAAGCCGGTGGAATACGGATCTGCGACAGCGACCGAGTGACCTTCACGATGCCGTTGCGCACCACAATCCGCTCGTCAAACAGCGCCTGCACCATCTCCTCGATGAAGAACGGATTGCCACCAGTCCGCTCGATGATGAGACGTTTGAGCGGCCGCAGTTCCGCCGCATCTTCCAGCAGGGCTGTCAGCAGCTCTTCGGCACTCTCCCGGCCCAACGGATTAAGCCCGAGCTGCACGTAGTGGCTCTTGTTGCCCCACTGATGGCGGTACTCCGGTCGATAGTTCACCAGCAGCAGAACACGAGCATTACTAATGCTGTCGGCGAGCAGGTCCAGCAACGCCTGGGTCTGCTCGTCGATCCAGTGCAGGTCCTCGAAGATCACCACCAGCGGCTGCTTGAGACTTTCGCGCAAGATGACCCGTTTGATCGCGTCGAGCGTGCGCCGGCGCTTGATCTGCGGATCCATCTGGGCCAGCGGGTCGGGACCCTCGACGAGACCAAGCAATCCAAACAGGTACGGCAGCGCGTCTTGCAGCGCGGAGTCCAGCTCATTAAGCACGGCCCGGACTTTCTCGCGCCGCGTAACCGGTTCATCCACATCCTGGATACCGAAATAGTCGCGTAGCAATGCGAGCACCGGCAGCCAGGCCGAAGCCTTGCCGTGCGACACCGAGTAGGCTTCGAGCAATTTGCTCTCTGCCGGTAGCATCGCCTTGAATTCGTAGAACAGTCGCGACTTGCCGGTGCCTGCTTCCGCCATCACCGCGACGATCTGCCCATCTCCGCCCATCGTCAGTTCGAGAGCGCGCTGCATCTGCTTAAGCTCCCGCTCGCGGCCCACGAATTTGGTCAGCCCGCGCCGCGTGGCGAGATCGAAATGGCCGCGTAACGCCCCAATGCCCACGACCTCGTAAACGTTGATCGGCTCGCCGACCCCTTTGACTTCGGTCGGTCCCAAACCGCGCAGCTCGAAATAGCCTTCGACCAAACGCCGCGTCTCTTCACTGACTACGACCCCCTTGGGCGGCGCTGCGCTCTGCATGCGCGATGCCAGATTGATCACGTGACCTACAGGTGAGTACTCGGTGTGTCCCCCGGTCTGCACCGTGCGCATCACCACTTCGCCGGTGTTGATGCCAATGCGGACCTCGACTCCCGGGCGGTCCCGCATCCGAAGGTCCTCGCCACGGCGGCGAAGTTCGTCGCGCGTCGCGAGCGCCGCGTGCAGCGCCCGCTGCGGATGGTCCTCGTGCGCCGCTGGAGCGCCGAACAGTGCGAAGATGCCGTCACCGGTGGACTGGACGACGTAACCATCGTAGCGATGGACCGCGTCGATCATCAGCTTGAGTGCGGGATCGATGATGGCGCGAGCCTCCTCGGGATCGAGATCGCGCATCAACTCGGTCGAGCCCTTGATATCGGCGAACAGAGCCGTGACGGTCTTGCGCTCACCCTCGATCGTCGTCGAAGCATCCTGCTCCGGCGTAACACTAATCACGGGAGCCATTGATGGAGCGGGTGAACCGATAGCTGCAGATGCGGCGTTACCCGAGAGCGCTGTGCCACAGTCCTCGCAAAAGGCTGATGAGGGCGCGTTTTCCGCGCCGCACTTCGGACAGCTACGAGACAACGGACTGCCACACGCGGCGCAGAATTTCCTACTTGTCGTGCTTTCAGTTCCGCACTTCGAACAACGCATGTTGCCTCCGCTGAAAACCTCTAATTGCCCAGTTGGGCGAGCAGCGCCTTGGCATCCTTCAGGTCGGCGGTGTCGAAACCTTCGATGAACCAACTGTAGATGTCGCCGAGCATCATTCGCGCTTCGTCGCGATGACCCTGCGATGCGAGCAACCGCGCGAGACTCGTCGTCGCGCGCAATTCGAGTGATTTGGCGCCCATCGTTTGTACGAGCGCGATCGCCTCGCGAAAGTCGACCTCGGCGAGTTGAGGGTGTCTCTGCTTCCGGCGCAGTTCACCACGTAGCCGGAGCACTTCCGGGCGGTAGAGCAACTCATCGGGATAGTTCTGCAACGCTTGCTCCACGGTGACGAGAGCGTCTTCGATCGCGCCAGCAAGAGCTTGGGCCTCGCACAGTTCGCACAAGAACGCAGCCCGCGCCAGGTAAAATTTAGCGGCGTCGAACTCGGCGAGCACTTCCCGAATCCGATCCGCGGCGCCACCGGCTTCTCCCATATGGGCGCGCGCCTCGGCGATGCGGATTTTGCCGACTGCGCAAATCAGTGGAGTTCCCGACGCGGTCGCGAGTCTTACAGTCTCCTCGCCGTCCTCCAGAGAGTGTTTAAAGTCCCCGCGAAGTCCGTGATGGTAACTGCGGGATG
>WNFD01008904.1_pt1 | contig 10865 bp, 14 predicted proteins | sample 5400491 | NCBI WGS metagenome assembly WNFD01 (sample SAMN13153343, study PRJNA577476) | soil metagenome | isolation source: 120 cm saprolite under Douglas fir tree site 2 hole 2 replicate 2 | place: USA:California | collected 2015-04-18 | reverse complement strand
CCAGATATCCTCCTTCGAGGACTTCGCGGACAGTGAGCCCTTGGACCTCATCGTGTCGGCCACTGCTTTCCACCGGGTCGATCCCAGCATCGGCATGGCCAAAGCCGCCCGGCTCCTGCGGCCCGGAGGCTGGCTGGCGCTGCGGCTTCTATGGATGAGATACAGCCGCCGCCAGACCGGGAAATGGACCGACCAGCCAGCCCGGGTGACAGCACTGCGGCAAACCACCCTGTTCGGCGGGACAGTGGAGGCAAGTCACACCAGGGCCCTCCGGCTTCCCGCACAGACAGTCCTGGGAGTTGAACGGACCCGCGCCACGTTCCTCAGCTACAGCAAGCAGGACCAGGCAAGCTTCACCGCAGACCTAAGGATGCTCCTGGAGCCCAGCTCCCACGTCGACCTGGTCCAGGAAACCCTCCTCGCGATGGCACCGGCAGCCACCGGACATTAATGCGAGACCAGCGGAGGCAGCGGCCGCCCGACTGGCCGAATCCGCAGACCGAGAGCGGCAGATGAAGATGGATGCCTTCGGGTCAGCGGTTGTGACGGTGTTCGCCGCGGCGGCGGCACTTGCGCTGGTCGTGATCATCCGGGCGGTGGCCGGAGGCCCGGCCGGGCATCCGCTGCGCCCGGCGTGCCCGGCCGGGGGCTGAGGACACCGCCGTGAGCTGATGCAGGCGGCCCGCACCGGCCCGGGGGGAACCCCGGGAGGCGCCGGCTTCAGCGACTGGCTGAGCGGAGGTCTGGCGGCTGGCCCGGATCGGTGATCAGGTCCGGGCCCGGGGGTGGCTCCCAGCGAGAGCCGGTGACGCGGCTGCGGGTGGCCGGCGATGCCGGGGCGCGGGGTGGTCTGTGATATCGGTCTGTGGCGGGTGGGCCGGGGTTTACTGGTTCCAGGTGAACTGGATTGCGGTTGGGCTGGTGTCGAGGTAGGCGCCGCCCGGGAGTCGGCCGTGCATCGCCGGGCCGAGGGTGACCGTGCACAGGGTAGTAAGGACGGCGCGCTGCCGCCCCAGGTCGAAGGTCCGCAGCGTCGGGCCTGGCCAGCCGCGCGGTGATGACCGCGGCCACGTACTCATCCAGGCGCCCGGCGGCCCGGCTGACGCAGCCGGGCGACGCCGCCAACCATCCGAACCTGACGATGCGAGGCGCAGCCCAACCGTGCAACCTTGAGCTGCGGTCGCTCGGGAAGGGCGACATCCTGGGGCTGAACGACATGTACAACTGAGCCGCTGTTGGAAAGAGCATGTGGGCCCTAAACGTGATGACATCCTGGCCGAAGATCATCTCACCGCCGCCGAGCGAGCCGAGCGCGGCGGCCCCATCGGATGCATCGCCGGAGCGCTGTCCTTCGCTGAGTACCAGGACGGGCTCACCGAAGCCGGCTTCACCGCTGTCACCATCACGCGGTCTCACGAGGTCGCGCCGGGCAGGCATTCGGCCATCATCCGGGCCGTCCGGCCCTGACCAACCGGTACCGTTGCTCGCGGAACAAGACATTGCCCCAGAGGTCAGGCATCAGATGCAGATAGTGGCCATGACCAATGCGCACGGCCCCGCCGTGCTGGCCATCTACCAGGCCGGGATCAATGAAGGCAACGCTACATTCGAGACGCAGGCTCCCAGCTGGGACGTCTTCAGCGCCGCCCGGCTGCCCGCTCACCGGTACGTGGCAATCTACGACGGCGAGCCTGTCGGCTGGATCGCCGCCTCCCCGATATCCACTCGGCCCGTCTACGCGGGAGTTGTCGAGCACTCCGTCTACGTCCACCCGGCCAGCCGAGGCAGAGGGATTGGGCGGCAGCTGCTCACGACGCTAATCACCTCCACCGAAGCTGCCGGGATCTGGACGATCCAATCCGGCATCTTCGCCGAGAACACGGCCAGTCTCGCCCTGCACCAGCAAGCGGGCTTCCGGACAGTCGGCACCCGCGAGCGCATCGGGCAGCATTACGGCCGGTGGCGCGACGTCCTCCTGATTGAGCGCCGAAGCTCGGCGATCTAGCGCGCTCACACTGTCCGGCGGCTGGTCGGTGTGAACCTCTATGAAAGCTTCCGGCTCGCCACTTTCTGACAGCGCTGTCCAATAGGAGTGAGCCCATCCCACTCGCGCTCGAAGGCCACGCTGAAGCGGTTCGAGTTCATCACGCTTCGCTGTTGAGTTATCAAGCTTCGACAGCCGCCGCCCTAGCTAGCGGCCTTGCTAACACACTGCTAACTACAGCCACGGAACACGGTGGCCAGCAGTGGACGTGCCTTGTAGCTCTGCGCGCAGCCGGACCAGCTCAGCAGCTAACGATGGACCGCTGCGTACTGGCCAAGCCTCCTGAAAAGCGGAAGGCCGGCGGTTCGATCCCGCCACTGACCACGCCTCTGACCTGCGACGGCGTGCGTTCAGTAGTCGCGCGAACACGATCCGAATTGAGACCAGCGGCCTCCGAATCGCGCGTGTGGATGCCGGATACCACAAGGACCTGATCACCGCCCAGGGGATCACGGACGCGTTCCGGTGCAGCGATCTGCTGTCCGAAGCCATCGATGAAGGGTTCTCCGGCCACCGCCCGATCCCGGCAGCGCTCGCGGACTACGAACGCCGCCGCAACGAGGAGGTGCTGCCGATGTATGAACTGACCTGCCAGCTGGCCACTCTCCAGCCGCCCCGCCAAAGATGCAGCGGCTGTTCGCCGCCCTCCGCGACAAGCAGGCGGACACCGACCGTTTCATCGGAACGATCACAGGAACCGTTCCGATCCCTGAGTTCTTCGCGCCGCAGAACTTCGAGCGAATCATCGGCCGTGCAGCGGCAGCCCCGGGCTCCGCCGGCCCGTCGGCGCGATCGACCTCAACCACCGGGACGCGAGCGGCTGCGACGTGCCGGGCCAGCCCGGCACCGTAACTGCCGGTCCCTTCGATCCCGACCAGGCACACGGTCCCGAAGGCACTGTTGCGTCGGCCGATCGCGGGTGCTGGAGACTGGTCCGGTGACTGCGCCTGGCACGGCCTCGGTCTTCGCTGGTTTCCGGTTCCCGCGGGAGGTGATCTCGGTCGCGGTCCGCTGGTACCTGCGGTACGGGCTGTCCTACCGGGATGTCGAGGAGCTGCTGGCTGAGCGCGGTGTTACCGTCGATCACGTCACCGCCTACCGGTGGGTGCAGCGTTTCACCCCGGAGTTCATCGAGGCTGCCCGGCTCTGTCGGCACGCTCCGGGCGACAGGTGGTTCGTCGATGAGACCTACCTCAAGGTCGCCGGCAAGTGGACGTATCTCTACTGCGCGGTCGATCAGCATGGCCAGGTCATTGACGTTCTACTGTCCGCGACGTGACCTGGCGGCGGCGCGGCGCTTCTTCGCCCGGGCATTGCGCGCGGGCACGGTCCCAGTAGAGGTCACGACCGACCGCGCGCCCGTTTATCCGCGGGTCCTCGACGAGCTGGTCGCGTCGGCGCTGCACATCGTCGAGCAGTACGCGAACAACCCGGTCGAAGCAGATCACGGACGGCTGAAGGCCCGGCTCCGTCCGATGCGCGGAGTGAACGTCACCGCTCAGCGCGGACCATCGCCGCCTGCCTCCGTTCAGAATCTGCGCCGCGGACACTACGACATTGCCACCGAGGTCTCTGATCATCACAGGCTATGGGAGGCCTTCGATGACCTAGCAATCACTATGTGAGCAGCGGGTATTCGAGTGATCGTGCCCTGACCATGCGCAGGGATGGCGCAACGCAACAGTGCCAGCGCGCTGGTGGTACGTGCGCGGCAGCTGGGACTTTGGCTACCAGCAGCTCGCCGCGGCCGTCAAGAATGCCGACAAACACTCGCCGGACTGGTGCATCGCGCAGTTCTACATGGGCTTGATGACGGTGCGTTCGACCGTCACAATAAGCCTTGCCCATCTCACCGCCGTCCGGGATGCCCTGGCAGGGCACTCGCCGACCCGGTTGCTGGCCCGGTCGCTGGCGTGGCGCACCGGGTGCTTGACGAGCCTGGGCGACATTTCTCCGGCCGCTCAGGAGGGCCGCCGTGCGCTCACGCTGGCCCGCGACCTGAGGGACCCGATAGGTGAAATATCCGCGTTGTGCTGGCTGATAGCGGCTGCGGATTACGCGGGTGACCAACATGTCACCAAGGCCTGGCTGCGACAAGCACAACAGATCGACCAGACCGGCATTCCGGCATGGATTGCCCTTGGATTCAGCCTCGTGGTGGCCGAAGCCCTCGGCGAGGTCGGCCAAGCCGCGGACGCGCGACGCTTCTGCACGGAGGCTTTGGGCTTGGCCCGGGAAGCCGAAGCCCTACACGACCAGGGTGACTGCTTGCGGCTGATGGCGCGGCTCGACCTCCTTACCGGCCAGCAGGCCGAGGCCAAGCGGCATCTGAAGGAAGCTCTCGAGGTCTCTTCCCAGGTCAGCAGCAGAGTGCTCTTGATTAGCTGCCTCGAAGCGTGCGGTGATCTCTGCGCCGTATCGCGGCGCTGGCGCGAAGCGATCACGATATGGGCGGCATCCGACGTGCTCAATCAGGCCATGTGCACGGGGATAGGGGATCTCGCTCTGTGAGAAAACGGCGTGAGCAGCTCATGCGCGAGGCCAGGAAGACGCTCGGGCCAGCCCAGGTCGGCGCGGCCGCGCGGAACGTGGCGCCGCCATACGGGTAGGTAGTGTTAGCCTCACCGCTTCCCGGTGGCCAGCACAGTGTTCTGGGCCAGGCCAAGGCTCTAGCGTTGGCAACCTGTACACGCAGTGCCAAAGGGGGACAGGGTGAGCGAGAAACACGCGCTCGTCGCCGATACCGAGCACGTTACGACCACGCCTCTTACCGCGCTGCGCCGCGGCGCCTTCCTCACGTACCGGTGGCTGCTGCTGGCCTTCCTGCTGGTTGGGGTGGCCCAGATCTTCCTGGCCGGCCTGGGAGTGTTCCGCCTCCAGGGCCAGGGCCTGGTCGCCGGGGGCGATAGCGCCTTCGCGCCCCACCGCGACCACGGGTTCACAATGGCCGGGATCGCGGTGCTCATCCTGGTGCTCGCGGTGATCGCCCTGCCGGGTGTCCGCGCGATCATCGGCTCGGCCGTGCTGGTCCTGCTGACATCGCTGGTGCAAAGCCTGCTCGCGGGGCTCGCGGACAGCCACGCGGCCTATGGCGGCCTACACGCCCTCGACGGGCTGCTCATCCTCGGCATCGCGGGCTGCCTCCTCCTCTGGTCGCGGCGGCACGAGCCATAAAGATCATGTGGTGGCGCAGGTGAGCTCTGCGGCACAGCCCGGTTACACAGGCCAGGGTGTTGCCGGCGGCGCACCTGTGACGGGCTCAAGGGGTGTCACCGCCGCCGCGTGGGTCTCGGTCACAGCGGTGTCGCTGGCCGGGGCGGTGCTGACGGACCTGGCGTTCGCCGAACTGGTGATTTCGGACAGGATTGCCAACCTGTCGGCGGCACCCGCCGCAGTCCTGTATGCCACGCTCGGAACGCTGGTCGTCCGCCGCGCGGGCAACGTCATTGGCTGGCTGCTGCTCGGCGTGGGGGCCGGCCTGGCGATCATGGCGTCCGCCTCGGCCTATGCGGTGCTGGGCATCACCCATCCCGGGACTTTGCCGGCGCCGGAGCTGGTGGGCCTGCTGGCTGAGTGGAGCGTCGTGCCGGTCTTCTCCGTGCTTGGCTTCATGCTGCTGCTTTTCCCGTCCGGCACACTGCCGTCGCCGCGCTGGCGCCCGTTCGCCGCGCTGGCCCTGCTGGCCACCGCGCTGGCGATGGCGGGGGTTGTGGTGCATCCGAGCCTGATCGCGCTGCCGGCGCCTGGCGGCGAGTCGCTGACGGTCGCGAATCCGCTCGGCATCAGGTCACTGGGACCTGTCCTGTCCGCCGTCTTGATCGGGACCCCGAACAGCCTGGCGGTGCTTCTCGTCGTGCTGCTGGCGGCGGCCTTCGTGTCCCTGACGGTCCGCTACCGATCGGGCGGCCGCGAGGTGCGCCGGCAGATCAATTGGATCACGCTGGCAGTGGTGGCGGCCGCCCTCTGCCAGATTGCGGCGCTGCTAGCCACCGCGGTCACCGGGACCGGGTCAAACCCGGTGACGACCGCCGCCTATCTCGTGATACCGGTCATCGCGCTTTTCGCGATTCCCGCGACCATCACTGTGGCGATCCTGAAGCACGGCCTGTACCAGATCGATGTCATTGTCAACCGCGCCATCAGGTACGGCCTGCTCTCGGCCGCGCTCACGGCCATCTACGTCGGCATCGTGGTGGGGATCGGGACGACCGCGGGTTACGCGGGCGGCCCACTCCTGAATGTCGCGGCGGCGCTGGCGGTCGCGGTTCTGTTCCAGCCGCTGCGGCGCCGGGCCCAGCTCCTGGCGAACCAGATCGTGTACGGGCAACGGGCCACGCCCTACCAGGTGCTCGCCGACTTCGCCCAGGACATGGCCGGCCAGTTGGACGCCGACGTGGCACTGGACCGGATGGCGACTGTCTTGGCCGGCGCCACTGGCGCAGTCCGCGTGGAGGTCTGGGTCCGGATCGGCGCGCGGTTGTACCCGCGGGTGACCTGGCCGCGCGGGTTCACCCCGCCCGCGGCCGTGCCGCTCGTCGATGGCGCTCAGCTTCCGGCGTTCGACGCGGCAACGCGCTCCATCGCGGTTCGTCACCGGGACGAGTTGCTCGGCGCGATCACCATCTGCAAACCGACGAGCGAGGCCGTGTCGGCCGCCGAGGACAAGCTGCTTGAGCACCTCGCCTCACAGGCTGGCCTGGTTCTCCGCAACGTCCGCCTGACCGCCGAACTGCAGGCCACGATCGAAGATCTGAAGGCGTCGCGGCGGCGGCTGGTCAGGGCTCAGGATGAGGAACGGCACCGGATCGAGCGGAACCTGCACGATGGCGCCCAGCAGCAGCTCGTCGCGCTCGGCGTCCAGCTCAGCCTTCTGGAAGATTGCGCCGAGGACCCCGGCGAGGTCAGGCAGATGACGGGCCAGCTCCGGGCAGTGCTGCGCGCGGCACTGGATGACCTGCGCGCCCTGGCCCGCGGGATCTATCCGCCGCTGCTGGCCGATCAGGGGCTGGTGCCAGCCCTGCAAGCACAAGCCGGCCGGGCTCCGCTTCCGGTCCTGATCCGAGCCGACAGCATCGGGCGCTATCGGCGGGACGCCGAGGCCGCCGTGTATTTCTGCATCCTGGAGGCCCTGCAGAACGTCGCGAAATATGCGCAGGCCTCTCAGGCCACGATCGACCTATCCTGCCTGGACGGCCGCCTCGAATTCACCGTCACTGATGACGGGGCCGGTTTTGACACCAAGACGGCCATGCGCGGCAGTGGCCTGGAAGGCATGGCGGACCGAATGGCCGCCGCCGGCGGCAGCCTCCGCATCCGTTCCGAACCGGGCCTCGGCACCGCTGTCAGCGGCAGGCTGCCCATAACCGAGCTGGCCCCGGCCGCTGCCGCCAGGCCATTACAGAGACTGCACCGGAATGTCCCGGCTAAGAGCTGCGCGGGGAGCATGCGTCGTTAGCGCGGCGCCTTGACGCCAAGGTCGGCGAGCGCGGCCCGGGCGGCGCCGTAGCGCTCAAGCTGCCAGCAGTCGCGAAGCTCAGCATTAACCGCACTGAGCATCACCCGGACGTCCACACCAGCATTCTCCACCTGTAGGCACACCTGCTGGCTCGACGCCAAACTAGAACCAGGCTCAGCGCGAACAGGCCATAGGAGAGCACAGAACGTCCCTTCCAGGGCAGCTCTCACTAGTCGAACAACCCGACAATAGGAGCTGCCGCGGCGGCGGATCTTTGCGTGCGGGGGGCCTGCTGAGCGCTCGCCACGTTGGGCGAGCGGAGCGAGAACGGTGGCGAGCGTCGGCATTTGGCCAGGGTGCGTACAGGGGGGTCGGCATGCTGTGGGCCGGCGGGGGACAGGCCACGGCCGTTTCAAGATCGTGGGGCGCGGACGACTCCGCGATCGGGGTGGAAGCGCCGTCACGGGCGGTTGGTGAGCGCCGTTTTGGCGTAGTTCTCGAAGCGGCGCAGGTCGTCTGGGTCGATGTCGCCGGGGCCGGTGGAGTCACCGATGTCGAGGAGGAGGTCGAGCAGGGCGACCAGGTCCCAGTAGGGCTGGTCACGCAGCGGTGTCCCGGTAGCTGCCTGGTAGCAGGCGAGGAAGTGGTCGGCGGCCTGCTGGCCGTGGTCAGCGACGAGGTTCCAGCGCATAAGCGCCAGGTCGAGTTCACGCGGCCCGCAGGATGCCTGGGTCCAGTCCACCACTCCGGACAGGCGGCCCCTGGCCCAAAGGGTGTTCTCCGGGTGGTAGTCGCGGTGGATGAGTGTCATGGCCGCCCTCGGGGGCGGCTGGCGGACCGCGGCGGTGGCCTGCTCCCAGACTGGTGTGCGGGGCATCCAGCGGGCGGGGGTCGCGTGCGCCTGGTCGTAGTAGAGGCGGTAGCGGGGAAGGTATGTCCCGGCGTCGGCGAGATCGTGGATCAGGGCGAGGGTCTCGGCGAGCTGGCGGCAGAACCCGTCGCCGGCGTCGGCCGGGCGGGGCGGGTGGCCGGGCAGCCGGGTGAGGAGGATCGCCGGCACGTCACAATGGTCGCCCACCGGGTCGGCCGCCACCACGACGGGCGCGGGAACCGGCGTGGGGTGCAGCAGTTCGACCACGCGGGTTTCGCGTTCGACGGTGTAGTCGGGGTCGTCGGCCTCCCAGCCGGGCCGGGCCCAGCGTCGTAGCACCAGGCGGTGGGTGTGGCCGTGCCGATCGGCGACCGCGACTGCGTGATTGACGTGCCAGCCGCCGGGGTGCAGGCGCCGGGCCGATGTGATCCGGCTTCCGCGGCCGATCACATCGGCTACCCACTGCGCGGCCCGGTCGGGTAGCACGCACCGATTGTGACCCATCGGCGCCCGGCGTGCAGCACGCAGCGCGGTGCCGCCGCGAACGGCTCGGCCCGCCGCCCAGGACAGGGCGAAGCTCCGGCTATACACGGGCCTTCTCAGGCCGCCCGCAGCACGCTGGCCACCTCGCTGGCCGAGGGGGGCATGTCCGTGCCGGACAGGTGCTCGCGCAGAGCCCGCCACACGTGCGGGTCACCGCGCAAGCCCTATGTCTGCAGCTCAGGGTCGAACAGGCCAGACAGCTTCACGAACGCCAGATCCCCACGCAGCCTCGCGCACCTGGACAATGAATGGCCGATCTCACCACCCATCGTGCCCTAGTCCGGAACCAGATGGCGGCCTCGAGATCGGTGGGCGCGAGAAACTTGCCGGCAGGCTGCGCGCGGCACCTGCAGACAGCGAAGATCGGCTAATTCCTGGACCGGACGCCGTTATCAGATCGACCATACCGGCCGCTTACATGCTCTGTGGCATTGACACTGGTAGGCGCTGAGGCGGCGCACAGATCGAGCCGACCGAGTGCGCTGGCGCCACGGCTCGGCGGCATCGGTGGTATTCGGCGGCGAGTTCGATCAGGCCGACGATGTTGGCGTTGAGCTCGCCGACGTCGTCGGCCGGCATCCAGTACTCGGTGATGTCCCGCCCGCCGACCCGATGGACCTGGTAACGGTCGAGGAATTCGGGATCGGGCAGGTCAGCTGGCTCAGCAAGGCCGCCAAGCTGTAAGCCCGGAGGACCAGCCGCAGCGCAACGTGGCGGCTCCATAAAGGCGGGTCACCGATCAACGACCAGGCGCCCCCGATTATCCATTAGGCCGCTCACGGTGACCGCCATCGAACGATTGTCAGCGAGTACATATCGAGCCATCTGGTGCCCGATGGCGCGTTCTGCAACGCGCCCTTGAAGGGTTTGTGCTCTTCTTCTTGGCTCCCATAGCGTGGGGATCGGAGCGGCGAGGAGCCGGTCGCCGTAGCGAGTTGGCCCGACCGCCGCGCTCCCCGGGGCCGTAAGAGTGCGCGCGAGTTTAGGCGTGTGGTTTTCAGAATGTTGGTAAGATGACCCTCCAGCCGCCAGTCCCTGATGGTACGGGCCGGCGTGTTGGGCTTCGTCGAACCACACGAACCCGAGCAAGCGATGTGGGCGGATCACCGAGAAAAGGCCGGGGATCTTGCTAGCCTTGTCGGCTAGTTGGCCCACCGCAGCCTCCGAAATCAGGATTGGCCGATTGGCGAACCGGCGCAATGCCGCAATTGTCGGCACGTAGCTGCCCGCAAAGGTCTGCTGAGGAAAGTAGAGGTAGCTGTTGATGCCGACCCAGTCGACGTACTTGGCTCCCGGCCAATAGGCCGCAGCGGAGCATCGCCCGGGCCTTCCTGGTTGGCCGTCCAGATCCACGTCACGTTCCGTGCCCCGGCGCGCCGCAACAGGCTTACCACGTGCCGCCATGCCGCGATCCAATTGGCCGGGTGCGCATGCGTCCAGCCCCACGGATTCACTGCCGCGCTTTGATTTTTTCGCTTTTTCTTTGCGGGATTGACATGGCAATTGGAAGCTTATGGCCAGAAAGGATGTACCAATCCAGGACTTTATGCAACGTCGGCTGTCACTGTGGTTTACGCGGGGATGCCGCGTTTTGTGGCCAAAGGCCTTAACCCGCGGCCAAGGCGTAGCGGGTGGAATTTATGCAATCCCAGGTGAGCCCGCTGCGTGGATTACTTGCTTGCCATCTCGCTCCGGTACGGCTGGACGGCTGCGCAGGCGGTGCCCCTCAGCATCGGTGGCCAGGCAGCGGCCCGTGGACAGATCAAACTGCCAGCCATGCATCGTACAGGTGAGGGTCGTGCCGGTGATCTCACCGAACCGGCTGAGATCTCCTCTCAGATGGGGGCACCGGCGCTGGATGATCCAGTCATCGAGGTGGATGTCCTGTTCGTCGTGGCTCTGTTCGGCATACCAGCCTTCGGCATACATGAGCCGGTCGGGTGCCAGGCACT
>WNFD01007855.1_pt1 | contig 10865 bp, 8 predicted proteins | sample 5400491 | NCBI WGS metagenome assembly WNFD01 (sample SAMN13153343, study PRJNA577476) | soil metagenome | isolation source: 120 cm saprolite under Douglas fir tree site 2 hole 2 replicate 2 | place: USA:California | collected 2015-04-18 | reverse complement strand
ATCGCGCGCGCACTGGTGCCGCAGCCGGAAGTGCTGCTGCTTGACGAACCGTTCTCCGCGCTCGATGCGTTCACGCGCAAGGATCTCCAGGATCATCTGCTTGATCTTTGGGCGGATACGCGCCCGACGCTCGTTCTGGTAACCCACGATGTCGATGAGGCCGTCGTGCTCGCCGATCGCGTGCTGGTGATGCGGCCCCGGCCCGGCCGGCTGTTCGAGGAGATCAAGGTCAATCTGACCCGGCCGCGCGACCGCAATTCGCCGCTGTTCGGCAGTTTCAAGCACCACGTCTTGACAGCGCTCGACCGCTCGCTCGACCGCAGCGTCCCAGAATGGACGCCGCCGAACTCCGCGCAATGCAGGCCCCGATCAAGGAACGCTACAAGGCCGATCCGGCCGCCGCCGTCATCACGCTGAAAGCCAAGGGCTCGATCGAGAACGAAGGCCTCACCTGCAAGGTCGAGACCGGCCGTGCGATGGCGGTCGCGGGCCTGCATCCGGCGAGCGGCGGCTCGGGCCTCGAACTCTGTTCGGGCGACATGCTGCTGGAAGCGCTGGTGGCCTGCGCCGGCGTCACCCTGAAGTCGGTCGCGACCGCGGTCGAGGTCCCGCTGAAGCAGGGCAACGTGATCGCCGAGGGCGATCTCGACTTCCGCGGCACGCTCGGGGTCGACAAGGAGGCGCCGGTCGGCTTTGCCGAAATCCGGCTGCGCTTCGAGGTCGCGACCGACGCGCCAAAGGACAAGCTCGATCTCTTGCTCAAGCTCACCGAGCGCTATTGCGTGGTCTACCAGACCATCAAGAACGGCCCGAAAGTGTCGGTGTCGATGAAACGCATCTAGCCAGCCCCAATTCGGCGGCGTCCCGGGGCGCGAAGCGAACCCGGGACCCATACGCCGTGCTCTCTCGCGCCGTGTCCCCTCGGCTTAAGCAACGCTGTCCGACGGCTTTCGCACAACACGAATAGCTGTGGTTATGGGTCCCTGCTTTCGCAGGGACGACGCTGGATCAATGTCCCCCGATCTCATCTTTCTCCTGATGCTCGCCGTGCGCATGGCTGTGGCGGCCGGCTTCGTGGTGTCGGCCTCCGTGATCGCCGAGCGCTCGGGCCCCGCGATCGGTGCCCTGGTGGCGACCTTGCCGATTTCGGCCGGGCCGGCCTATGTCTTCCTCGCGCTCGATCACGACGCAGCGTTCATCGCGCAAGGCGCATTGGCGAGCCTGCCGATCAACGCGGCGACCATCGTGCTCGGGCTGACTTATGTGGTGCTGGCGCAGCGTCACGCCGCGCTGGTCAGTTGCGCCGGCGCGGTCGCCATATGGATCATCTTGGCTTCGATCATCCGCGCCGTGCCTTGGACATTGGCCGGCGGCCTGCTCGTCAACGTCATCGCATATGCGATCTGCATCCCGCTGCTGCGGCGCTTTCAGCAGGTGAAGATGCCGCTGATCACCCGCCGCTGGTATGACGTTCCATTGCGCGCCGCGCTGGTCGCCACGCTGGTGGCGACCGTGGTGACGCTGTCGGGCTGGGTCGGTCCCACCATCAGCGGCATCCTGGCGCTGTTTCCGGTGGTGTTCACCAGCATGATGCTGATCCTGCATCCGCGCATCGGCGGCAAGCCGACCGCCGCCGTGATCGCCAACAGCGCCTGGGGCCTGTTGGGCTTGGGCGTCGCGATCGCGATGCTCCATGTCGCGGCGCTGCAGTTCGGCTCGGCCATCGGCCTCAGCCTCGCGCTGTCGATCTGCGTCGGCTGGAATCTGGCGCTGTGGTGGAACGGACGGCGGAAATTGGCCGCGCGGTGATCCCCGCGAAAAAATCTTGAACCTTCTCGTCACATCAAAGACCACACAATCAGGAGTTGGTCTTTGCGACTCGACCATATGAAGGTCGTAACGGGGAGAGAAAGCCATGCCGAGCGTCGACACGGAACCGATGTGGGTCACCAACGGTCTGAAAGACCTGGGCTTCCACGAGACCGGCAAAAACCGTGGCATCGAGAAATTCATCGATCAGGCGCATTGCGGAAAGCTTGGTGATCCCTGGTGCGCGATCTGGACCAACGCCAAGCTCGAGCAGAGCGGCGTTCGCGGGACGCGGAAGGCGTCCTCGCTATCCTTCCGCACCGACAAGAACTTCGTGAAGCTCGACAAGCCAGCCCTTGGCGCAATCGCGGTCTATACGCGAGGCAGGCCGAGTGCCGGCCTGGGCCATGTCGGTTTCTACATGGGAGAGACGACCTCGCAGGTGCTCACCCTTGGCGGCAATGAGAGCGACGCGGTCCGGGAGCAGTTCGAGCCCAAAACGCGTCTGGTCGGCTATTTCTGGCCGAAATTGGTCGCCTTGCCGAAGGTCGGCGCCATCAAGGTGACGTCCGAGGACGGACACCCTGTCGGGTCGAACGATTGAAACAGCCGCCGCGCTTAGGCGTCCTGCGGCAGTTTCGCTCTTAGCGCATGGAGAGCGTCTCCAGCGCCTCGCGCGGCGATAGTTCGTCGGGATGCAGCGCCCTGCCATTCCTTGACGCGGACGCTCGCGTTGAGCATCCGCGCCAGTTTCGCCGAGAGCGGGTCGACGGCTATTTCTGGATACAGGTGTCTGCCGTATCCTTTGTGCATTCGTCGAGGCCGGTGAACACGGGATCGTCGACCTTCTTGCCTTCGACCAGATCGATCATGACCGACGGCGCCTTGTAGCCCATCTCGAACGGCCGCTGGCCGACCAGCGCTTCGACGCGGCCTTCCTTCGCTATCGCGACTTCGTCACCGATGGTGTCGGCGGCGACGATGACCAGCGATTTACTGGCAATCTGCGCCTTGTACTGATCGGTGAGTTGTCGATACGGCTGGGGCGCGCCGAACAGCGGCCAGCCGCCTTCGATCACGAACGCGTCGAGTTTCGGATTGGCCGTCAGGATATCCGACATCGCCTGCACGCCTCTTGGCCCGTCATCATTGGTGAAGACCGGACAGCCCGCGACCTCGGTCCAGCCGCCTTCGCCCTTGAGCCGGTCCAGACCCTTCTTCCCGGACAGCGAATCCCGGGTCCCGGAGGCGCGGCGAAGGATGTTGTCCGCTGCTGCGTTGCCTTCGATCAGGCAGACCATTCCGCCATTCGGCTTCGCCTTCTTGAGATATTCGCCGAGCCGAAAGCCCATCAGATAGTTGTCGGTGCCAAGATAAGTCTTGCGCAGCGCGGCATCTTCCTTCTTGAGATCGGCATCGAGCGTCATCACCGGAATCTTCGGATTGGTGGCCTTGATGGCGTTCGCGATCAACGGCGCGTTCGAAGGCGAGATCGCGATCGCGACGGTGTCGGACTTGCCGAGCATGTCCTGGACGATCTGGGCTTCACCAGCCTCATCCGAGGTCGACGCCGGCCCGGTGTAGAAACAATGATAGGGTGATGCGGCATTCTCCTTGTTCCACTTCTCGCAGCCCTGATGAATGGCTTCAAAGAACGGATTATCGAGGCCCTTCACGACGATGACGAGCTGCTTCTTTTGCGCCATGGCAGAACTGGTCGAAAATGCCAGCGCTGCCACGCACAAGGCCAATAGCGTCTTGTTCATGTGCGATTTATTCATTGTGTCTTCGCCTCCCTGTTTTCTGACGAGCGTTCATTCGCCCGTTTTCGAAAATTGTCATGGCTTCGAGCTGTTCGCTCACCTGCCGGTCGATGGATGAACCTCGCGCCTTGCGCGGCCATCGTCTGCGCAAAGCCGAGGGAAGATGAGGAAGAAAAATAATCCGCCTGATCCGATGGCGTCGCGATCAGGTCCCAAGCAGCCGCGCGATCTCGCGTGTATCCTCGCTGTCCTCGACCATCCCCCAGATCGTCAATCAACCATTTCACCAACGAAATCAATTCGTGGTTGCGGTAGAATAAATCGGCCTCCCATCGAGTCAACGCATACGTTCGGCGCGAAGCGGGACAAAGTCTCTGGTGCGCTGCACGATGCCGAGTCCGGGGTCGGTTTCGCAAGGTATTGCGATCAATTCCGCCGGCCTCATTGACTGGCCGGGAGCGCTGTATTTCAATGCGTTGCTTCGACGCCAAAGACGCTCGTTATTGCACAGCGAAACAAGCATGGAGCGACGTTGGTACCGCAGAAGGTGAATGCTGGAATGGCCCTTCTCGAATTGAAGAACGTTTCGAAGCATTTTGGCGCCATTCATGCCCTCAATGATGTTTCGCTGGCGCTGGAGCCCGGCGACGTCGTTGGCCTGATGGGGGACAACGGGGCCGGCAAGTCCACTCTGGCCAAGATCGTGGCGGGAAATTTCCGCCCCAGCCATGGCGAGATCAGGATGGAAGGACGCGAGCTGGTGATGCATCGGCCGGTCGAGGCTCGCCAGCACGGCATCGAGATCGTGCACCAGGATCTCGCGCTCTGCGACAATCTCAGCGCCGCCGCCAACGTGTTTCTCGGTCGGGAATTGCGCAGGGGGTTCGGGCCATTCAAGGTTCTTGACTACTCCACCATGTATCGCCGCGCCGGGCAGATTTTCGCAGAGCTGAGATCGGAAACGCGGCCGCGCGATCTGGTCCGGCAGATGTCCGGCGGACAGCGCCAGGCGGTGGCCATCGCGCGCACGCGAATTGCCGACGCGCGGATCATTCTGATGGACGAGCCGACCGCGGCGATCTCGGTGCGGCAGGTGGCCGAGGTCCTGAACCTGATTCGGCTGTTGCGCGATCGCGGGATCGCCATCGTCCTGATCAGCCATCGCATGCCGGACGTGTTCTCGATCGCCAACCGCGTCGTGGTGCTGCGGCGCGGCCGCAAGGTCGCGGACAAGGACGTGGCTTCGAGCTCGCCGGAAGAAGTGACGGGATTGATCACCGGGGCTATCGAGCACGCGCTGTAGAAGACCAGGTCCCAACGAAACCGAAAGTGTCAGGCATGGACATCCAGTTCGACGATGGCGTCAAGCGCGACCGATTCCCGCTCGTGTCCTGGCTGACATCGCGTCAGGCCTTCTGGGTGCTGCTTGCGGTCTTGGTCGCCTGCGTCTTCCTCTCCTTCGCGACCAACTCGTTCGCCACCTCGAACAACCTCTTCAACGTCACCCGCAACTTCACCTTCGTCGCTGTGGTCGCGCTCGGCATGACGATCGTGATCATCACCGGCGGCGTCGATCTGTCGGTCGGCTCGGTCCTGTGCCTGTGCAGCATGATCCTGGCCGTCGTCATGCATGAGGGCTACAACATCTGGGTCGGCATCGCGGCCTCGCTTGGAACCGCGCTTCTGATCGGCCTGATCAACGGCCTGTTGATCGCCTATCTCGAGATTCCGCCTTTCGTCGTGACGCTCGGCATGCTGTCGATCGCCCGCAGCCTCGCGATGGTGGCATCCAATAATACGGTGGTGTTCCAGTTCGGTCCCGATCAGGACAAGCTGCTGTTTCTCGGCGGCGGCGCGCTGGTGCTCGGGATTGCCAATCCCGTGATCTATATGCTGGCGCTGGCGCTGCTGACCGGCTTCGTGCTGCACTTCACCCGTTTCGGCCGCTACGTGTTCGCGATCGGCGGCAACGAGCACGCGGCCATCGTGACCGGCGTCCCCGTGCGCCGAATCAAGGTCGCGGTCTACATGATCTCGGCGCTGTCGGCCGGCATCGCCGGCGTGATCGAGACCGGCTGGCTCGGCGCCGTCACCACCAATCTCGGCGCCGGCATGGAATTGCAGGTGATCGCGGCGGCCGTGATCGGCGGCGCCAACCTCGCCGGTGGCGTCGGCACCGCCTTCGGCGCGCTGATCGGCTCGGCCCTGATCGAGGTGATCCGCAACAGCCTCGGGCTTCTCGGCATCAGCGCGTTCTGGCAGGGCACCTTCGTCGGCTGCTTCATCATCCTCGCCGTCTCGTTCGATCGCATCCGGAATTACCGCTTTCCGCCATGAAAGGCCCGCACGTCATGATTATTCAACGCCGCTCCCGCGATTGACGCGACGCCATTCCATCAACAGGGAACGAGAAGCCAATGACAGCCAAGCGCGTGGTATTCACCGGCGGAACCGGCAAGGCCGGCCGCCATGCTTTGCCGCATTTGAAGAGCAGGGGTTACGACCTGCTCAATGTCGACCTCACGCCGTCCGGGCATTCCGACATCAAGACCCTGATCGCCGATCTGACCGACAGCGGCCAGGCCTTCAACGCGCTGACCACCCATTTCGGCTTCGATCGTTTCGATCATGGCAAGCCGCCATCGCCGCCGGATGCGGTGGTGCACTTTGCGGCGATTCCGCGGGTCTTGATCGAACCCGACAACGAGACCTTCCGCGTCAACACCATCAGCACCTACAACGTGATCGAGGCGGCAGCCAAGCTCGGCGTCCGAAAGATCGTCATCGCTTCCAGCGAGACCACCTACGGCGTCTGTTTTGCCGAGGGCGAAAAGAACTTCCACAGCTTTCCGCTCGAGGAAGACTATGACGTCGATCCGATGGATTCCTATGGATTATCCAAGGTCGTCAATGAAAAAACCGCGCGGGCCTTTGCGATGCGCTACGGCATCGACATCTACGCCCTGCGGATCGGCAATGTCATCGAGCCGCACGAATACGACATGTTTCCAGGCTTCCTGGCCAATCCGGCGTCGCGCAAACGCAACGCCTTCGGCTATATCGATGCCCGCGACCTCGGTGAAATCGTGCATCTGGCGATCCAGAAGGACGGGCTCGGCTTTCAGGTCTTCAACGCGGTCAACGATACCGTCACCGCCACGATCCCGACCCGCGAGGTGCTCAAGCGCTACTTCCCTGACGTCCCGATCACCCGTGAACTCGGCGAATTCGAGTCCCCGCTGTCGAACCGCAAGGCACGCGAAGTGCTCGGCTTCAAGGAAGCCCACAACTGGCGCAAATACGTTTCGGTCGGATAGGGTGTCTGGGACAAGGACCCCTTCGGCAGTTTCGCCTTCAGCAAATCCGTAGAGTGGGCAAAGCGCAGCGTGCCCACCGTTCGAGGCAGAGATAAAGTCGGTGGGCACGGCGCGTTCGCGCCTTTGCCCACCCTACTGGATTCGCTCGCGCGATCGTTCAACAGCAATGACGATCACCCCTTCGGCAGTTTCGCCCTTAACGCATAGAGCGCCTCCAGCGCCTCGCGCGGCGACATCTCGTCCGGGTGCAACGCCTTCACGGCCGCGATGAGCTGCTCCGCCTCGCTCGGCGGCGCGTTTTCCGCGGCGGCGCGCGAGGGCACCGCGAACAGCGGCAGGTCGTCGGCGAGCGCACGCGCGGTCTGGCCGCGGTCCTGCGCCTCCAGTTTCGCCAGCACCGCCTTTGCCCGCGTAATCACCGGCGGCGGCAGCCCGGCTAGCTTGGCGACCTGGATGCCATAGGAGCGGTCGGCCGAGCCCGGCAGCACCTCGTGCAGGAACACGACGTCGCCCTGCCATTCCTTGACGCGGACGGTCGCGTTGAACATCCGCGGCAGTTTCGCCGAGAGCGCGGTCAGCTCGTGGTAATGCGTCGCGAACAATGTCCGGCAGCGGTTATTCTCATGCAGATGCTCGATCGCGGCCCAGGCGATCGAGAGCCCGTCGAAGGTCGCGGTGCCGCGGCCGATCTCGTCGAGGATCACCAGCGAACGTTCGCCGGCCTGGTTGAGAATGGCCGCGGTCTCGACCATCTCAACCATGAAGGTGGAGCGGCCGCGCGCGAGATCATCGGCGGCGCCGACGCGCGAGAACAGCCGGTCGACGATGCCGATCCTGGCGCGCGCCGCCGGCACGAACGAGCCGATCTGCGCCAATAGCGCGATCAGCGCGTTCTGGCGCAGGAAGGTCGATTTGCCGGCCATGTTGGGGCCGGTGATCAGCCAGAGCTGGCCTGCCCCCACCCTACCCTCCCCCGCATGCGGGGGAGGGTAGGGTGGGGGCATCGGCGAGAGGTCGCAGGTGTTGGCGATGAAGGGCTGGCCGTCGCGTCGCAAGGCCTGTTCGACCACAGGATGCCGGCCGGCCTCGATGGCGAAGCCGAGCGAGGCATCGACCTCGGGGCGGACATAATTGTCGTCGACCGCGAGCTTGGCAAGCGCGGTTGCGACATCGAGCAGCGCGAAGGCATGCGCGGCGTTGCGCAGATCGTCGCTCGCGGTGAGCGCTTGTCCGCAGAGCCGGTCGAAGATCTCCAGTTCGAGGTTGAGCGCGCGCTCGCCGGCATTGGCGATCTTGGCTTCGGTCTCGCCAAGCTCTGCGGTGGTGAAGCGGACCTGGCCCGCCAGCGTCTGGCGGTGGATGAAGATCGCATTTAGCGGTGGCGACATCAGTTTGTCGCCGTGCTGCGCGGTCACCTCGACGAAATAGCCGAGCACATTGTTGTGGCGGATCTTCAGGCCCTTCACGCCCGTGTCGTCCGCGTAACGCGCCTGCATCGCCGCGACCACGAGGCGCGAGGCATCGCGCAGGTTCCGCGCCTCGTCGAGCGCAGCCTCGTAACCGGTGCGGACGAAGCCGCCGTCGCGCTTGATCAGCGGCAATTGCTCGGAGAGTGCGCACTCGAATTCGCGCGCCAGCTCGCGCGACGGCTTACGCAGCGCCGCCGTCACGGCCACGACCTCCTGCGGCGGCTGGTCCAGCTCGCCAAGCCGCGCCAGCGCCTGGTCGGCGGCGACGATGCCGTCGCGCAAGGCGGCGAGATCGCGCGGGCCGCCGCGCCCGACCGAGAGCCGCGCCAATGCCCGCGACATGTCCGGCGCGCCGCGCAGGATGGAGCGGATATTGTCGCGCGTGGCGCTGTCGGCAACGAAGGCGCTGACGGCGTCGAGCCGCTGCGCGATCTGCGCGCTGTCGGTCAACGGCGCCGCCAGCCTCTGGGCGAGAAGCCGCGAGCCCGCCGGCGTCACCGTGCAGTCGATCGCGTCCAAGAGCGAGCCGCGCCGCTCGCCGGCCAGGGTCCGCGTCAATTCGAGATTGACGCGGGTCGCCGGATCGATCGCCATGGTGGTGCCGACCGCTTCGCGCGACGGCGGCGACAATGGCGGACGCTTTCCCACCTGCGTGCGGTCGATATAGGTGACGGCGGCGGCCGCGGCCGTCGCCTCCAGCCGCGACATCGCGGCAAGCCCGTCCATGGTCGCCACCGCGAAATAGTCGCACAATCGCCGTTCCGCAGTGGCGCCGTCGAACACGTCGCGGGTCAGTGGTGTCACCGCCGGCAATTCGCGCAGCAGCGGGCCGAGCTCGGCATCGCCATAGAGCGCGTCGGTGACAATCACCTCGTTCGGATTGATGCGCGACAGCGTTGCGGCAAGCTCGCCTGTGGCGCACTCCGTCACCATGCATTCGGCGGTCGAAATGTCGATCCAGGCCAGTCCGATGCGGTCGCTGCCGGAGGAGCCGCGGGCGCGGGCGATCGCGAGCAGATAATTGTTGGTGCGGGCGTCGAGCAGCGTGTCCTCAGTCAGCGTGCCCGGCGTCACCAGCCGCACCACGTCGCGCCGCACCACGCTCTTGTTGCCGCGGGCGCGCGCCTTGGCCGGGTCCTCCATCTGCTCGCAGACCGCGACGCGAAAACCTTTCTCGATCAGCCGGTGCAGATAATCGTCGGCGCGCTCCACCGGCACGCCGCACATCGGAATGTCCGCGCCCTGGTGCTTGCCGCGCTTGGTCAGCATGATGCCAAGCGCCTTGGAGGCGAGCTCGGCGTCCTCGAAGAACAATTCGTAGAAATCGCCCATCCGGTAGAACAGCAGCAATCCCGGATGGGCCGCCTTGATCTCGAGATATTGCTCCATCATCGGCGTGACGCGCGCGGTCGTGTCCGCGCCTGATGGCTCGGCGGGTGGGGAAACTGGCGAGGGAACTGGTTGCTGGACTGTCATGGGACGCGCAAACTAGCGAATTCCGCACCCCGATCCCACCGCTTTGCCCGGAGGAGCGGGGTTTTCCACCCTGTCCACGGCTGACGTGAAACAAAGGCTCGCCTCGCGCGCAAGCATGACGAACCTCGCGCGAAAGCGCATCTCGGAGCCATTTCCGTCGATTGACCTGCCCCAGCACGGCTCCTACAACTCAGCACTAATTCCAGCGGTTGAGCTGCCAAAACGCGGCGTTCAGGGAGAGATTCGATGGGTGATGTCTATATTTGCGATGCCGTCCGAACCCCGATCGGCCGCTTCGGCGGGGCGCTCGCCAAGGTACGGGCCGACGACCTGGCGGCAGCCCCGATCAAGGCGCTGATGGCGAAGCATCCGAACCTCGACTGGTCGGCGGTCGATGAGGTCTATTTCGGCTGCGCCAACCAGGCCGGCGAGGACAACCGCAATGTCGCGCGCATGGCGCTGCTGTTGGCGGGCCTGCCGGAGACGGTTCCCGGCCAGACGCTGAACCGGCTCTGCGCCTCGGGGCTGGATGCGGTCGGCGCCGCGGGTCGCGCGATCCGTGCCGGCGAGATCGATTTTGCGATCGCGGGCGGTGTCGAATCGATGACGCGCGCCCCCTTCGTGATGGGCAAGGCGGCAGAGGCGTTTTCGCGCCAGGCCGAGATTTTCGACACCACCATCGGCTGGCGCTTCATCAATCCCTTGATGAAGGCGCAATATGGCGTCGATGCGATGCCGGAAACCGGCGAGAACGTCGCCGAGGAATTCCAGGTTTCGCGCGCCGACCAGGACGCGTTCGCGATTCGCTCGCAGCAGCGCGCGGGCGCTGCGATCGTGGCCGGCTATTTCGCCGAGGAGATCACGCCGGTCTCGGTGCCGGGCGGCAAGGCCGGCCCGATCACGGTCGACAAGGACGAGCATCCGCGGCCCGACACCACGCTCGAGACGCTCGCCAAGCTCAAACCGTTCGTGCGCAATCCCGGCACGCTCACGGCCGGCAACGCGTCCGGCGTCAACGACGGCGCCGCCGC
>WNFD01007434.1_pt1 | contig 10867 bp, 13 predicted proteins | sample 5400491 | NCBI WGS metagenome assembly WNFD01 (sample SAMN13153343, study PRJNA577476) | soil metagenome | isolation source: 120 cm saprolite under Douglas fir tree site 2 hole 2 replicate 2 | place: USA:California | collected 2015-04-18 | reverse complement strand
GAGGGGCGCCGAGGAAATGCACTACACAACCCAGCAGTTGTAGCGCCGCCTTGCCGGGTTCCATTGTAGATCGATTGTTTTCCATTGTTGAAGCAATGCCGGCGCCGTGGCGCTCCCCCTCTCACAAATTGGCGCCGTTCAACCGAGGGTCGGTACGATCCGCGGAACGGATCAACATGACAAGGAGATGGAACATGCCCTTCAAACGAGGTCAGGGCGGTAATCCGGCCGGGCGGCCGGTCGGCTCGCGCAACAAACGCACCATCGCGACTGAGAAGCTATTCGGCCCGAACGGCGAACGGTTCACGCAGCTCGCGATCGAGCTTGCGAAGATGGGACATCCGGCGGCGGTGCGCCTGTGCCTGGACCGGGTCTGGCCGCGCGCAAGGCGCCCTGCGTTCCGGCTGCCGGCGGTGACGACGCCGAAGGATGTCCTCAACGCCATGGCTATGATCGTGCAGGGCGTCGCCGACGGCGAACTCACGCCAGCGCAGGCCGCCATGATGTCGATCAAGGTCTGTCGCGCCTCACGCGCCGTCGCGCCATGCGATCACGCGCGGCGCCTCGGCAGGCTGGAGGCGATCGTGACAGATCGCCGAGAACATCGGGATTGAGCTCACCCGAATTCGGCGGCGATTTCGCCCAGGTTTGCTTCGCCTGATTTCGTTTGTCCGTGATTCCTCCTGCCGGTTTTCGTGCGCGTCAAAATGGGCGCGTACTGAGGCCGTCCCGCGCGCGCGTTCCGGCGCCGGGGGGACATGCGCCACCCCCCGAATCGAGACTTTCTTAACCATCGTCCCCTAGGGTTCTTGGTGGCGGGTTCCCGAAGCACCGTTCCCCACCACTCCCGCGCAGGTGCCGTCGGACCAACCTTCAGTTTCGGCGCCGGGGGCGCGTGTGATGAGAGTTGGCGTCAAGCGTATGGTGTTCGCGGCCACCGCCAGCCTGCTGTGGCTGTCGGGCTGCGAGACGACGTCCAACCGTTTCTCCGATCTTTTCGGCTCCTCCGCCGACAAGCCGCCCGCCAAATCCGACGACATCGTCACCGGCTCCATCAAGCCCGACGAAACCGTGACGGGTTCGATCGGCCATCGGCCGCTGCCCGCCGATGTCGGCTCGGCGGTCGAGCCCATCCCGCCCGCCATGCCGAGCAACCCCAACGACGATCTCAGCCTCGGCAAGATGAATTTCCGTCAGGGGAACTATGGGCTCGCCCAGCGGTATTTTCAGCGGGCCGTGGAAGCGGGGCCGAGCGAGGCCGAGGCATGGCTCGGGCTCGCCGCCTCCTATGACCGGCTGCGCCGGTATGATCTCGCCGACCGCGCCTATGAGCAGCTTTTCCGCATGCGGGGCCGCGCGCCGGACATCCTCAACAACCAGGGCTACTCCTACATGATGCGCGGCGACTTCAAGCGCGCCCGCACAACTTTGCTTGAGGCTCAGGCAAAAGACCCGGCCAATCCCTACATTAGGAACAACCTCGACCTGCTCGAGGAGAGCGTTCGGACCCGTCGGGCGGTACGATAGTGCGCCGTGTTTCCGGGTTCGTCGCCTAGCCCCAGGCCCCGGAACCACCGAATATGTTCGCTGACATCAAGCACTTCTTCGCCGAGCTCGCCGGCGGGCAGAAATCCCAGGAGACCTTCGCCGAAACCGATTACCGCCGCGCCGCCGCGGCGCTGCTGGTTCATGTCGCGACCCTCGACGGCGATCTCGACGAGACCCGCCAGGGCGCGTTGCGCCGCATCCTCGAAAACCATTTCTCGCTCGATGCGGCGGCGGCCGACGAGCTCATCGCAGCCGCGCAGGCGGACGATCGTTCCGCGGTCGACTTCTATCACTTCACCAGCCTGCTCATGCGCACGCTCGACGAGACCGGGCGGCTCCGCATCATCGAGATGCTGTGGGAAATGGTTTACGCCGACGGCGTGGTCAGCGAGTTCGAGGCCAACGTGATGTGGCGCCTCGGCGACCTTCTCTGCGTCTCCGATCGCGAGCGCATCGCGCTGCGCGAGCGCGTCGCCGGCGCGCGCCAGGGCTGACGCGTGGGCACCGGTCGTCCCGTCACCCTGATCACCGGCGCGTCGGCCGGCATCGGCGAAGCGCTCGCCAAGGTTTTCGCCGCGCACGGCCACGAGCTTGTCCTCGCCGCGCGGCGCGAGCAGGCGCTCGATCGCATCGCCGACGGAATCGCCGCGACCGGCAAGCCGCGCCCCACGGTGCTGGCGCTCGACATTGCGCTGCCCGGCACGGCCGAGCGCATCAAGACCGAGCTCGCCGGCCGTGGCCTCGCGGTGCAGTACGTCGTCAACAATGCGGGCTTCGGACTGCTCGGTCTCGCCGACCGGCTCGATCGCGCCGAGCAGCTCGCCATGATCGATCTCAACGTGCGGGCGCTCGCCGACCTGTCGCTCGCGTTCGTGGACAGTTTGGCGGCGCTGCGCGGCGGCATCCTCAACGTCGCGTCGGTCGCGGGCTTTCTGCCGGGACCCGGCATGGCGGTCTATTACGCGACCAAGCACTTTGTGGTGTCGTTCAGCGAGTCGCTTCATTATGAGCTGGCGCCGCGCGGCGTGCGGGTGACGCTGCTCTGCCCCGGACCGGTCCCGACCGAGTTCCAGGCGCGCGCCGGCATCGAGAACCGGCCGAGCATCCTCGATCGCCCGGCCGAGGCGGTCGCGCAAGCGGGCTATCGCGGCCTCATGCGCGGGCGGCGCCTGGTTGTGCCCGGCTGGCCGAACTGGATGGTGAGCCAGCTGCCGCGCGTCGCGCCGCGCGCCCTCATGGTCCATCTCGTGATGCGCAACCAGGGCCACCGTTTGCGGCCGAGGGCCGCGAGCCGGTCATAACGGACCCGCGGGCCGCGGCTCTTGCCAAGGCCGTCGCAGCGGGCGATTTTGAAGGAATCATGCACGCGCCGCTGAACCCCAAGGATGCCGGACCGGTCAAACCGATCCTGTTCGTGCTGCACCAGGAACTGTCGAACCCGGGGCGCGTCGGCCAGCACTTCGGCCGGCACGGCGTTCCGGTCGACATCCGGCGGCCTCGGCTGGGCGATCCGTTGCCGGACACGCTGCGCGACCATGCCGGCGCCGTCATTTTCGGCGGCCCGCAGAGCGCCAACGACCATGACGAAGTCGTCCGCCGCGAGGTCGACTGGATCGCGATCCCCCTCAAGGAGAAGAAGCCGTTTTTAGGCATTTGCCTCGGCGCGCAGATGCTGGCGAAGCAGCTCGGCGCGCGCGTCGCGGTCCATCCCGAAGGCAAGGCCGAGATCGGCTATTACCCGCTGCGCGCCACCCAGCACGCCCACGCGGTCTGCCGGCCTTGGCCCGACTATGTCTATCAGTGGCACCGCGAAGGTTTTGCCCTGCCGCACGGCGCAAAGCTGCTGGCGGAAGGCGACATCTTCGAGGTGCAGGCGCTGCGTTACGGTCCGGCCTATGGCATCCAGTTTCATGCCGAGGTCACCCACGCCATGATGTGCCGTTGGACCACGCGCGGCCACGCCCGCATGGAGCTGCCCGGCGCCAAGCAACGCGCCGCCCATTTCGCCGAGCGGCCGGTCTACGATCCCGCGATCTGCACCTGGCTCACGGCGTTTCTCGATCGCTGGGTCGAGGGCGACACGGTCGCGGCCGACGCCGCGGTGGCGCGATAATCGTCTCCGCCTACAGTTCCCGTCCGTCGGCGTTTTCCGTTCGATTGACACCAGGCGTGGCGAAATTCCAGACTATCCCCGGGGCGAGGGGCCGCCACAGCGGCCAATCGGGGGGATAAGGCCATGGCCCAGACCATCGAGGGGTTCGTCGGCACGTCTTTGGACGAAGCGAAGATTTCGCGGCTCCACATCCAGGTCATTGCGCTCATTGCGGCCGGATATTTCTTCGACGTCATCGATCTGATCGTGCTGGGATCGCTCATCCCGGACATGCTGCAAACAAAGTTCGCGACCTCGGGTGAGGCAGCCCTGGTCGGGACGTTCACCGTCCTTGGGATGTTCGTCGGCGCCATCGGACAGGGCCAATTCAGCGACCGATGGGGCCGCAAGACGGTCTACCAGTTCAACCTCCTGCTGTTCGGGATCTTCACGATCCTGGGCGCGCTGGCGCCGAGCGTCTTCTGGCTCATGGTGTGCCGCTTCGTCGCGGGCCTCGGCCTCGGCGGCGAGCAGCCGCTGGCCTTCGCCTACGCGGGCGAATATTCCCCCCGGCGCATCCGCGGTCGCATTCTCGCGATCGTTCATTTCATCGGCGGCGCTTGCGTCTGGCCGATCGCCTCGCTGTTCACCCTGGCGTTCCGCGACTCGATCGGCTGGCGCGGCGTCTGGATCGTCATCGGCATCGGCGCGCTCATCGTCTGGCTGTTCCGCTTCACGCTGCCGGAATCGCCGCGCTATCTGTCGACCCACGGCAAGGGCAAGGACGCGCTCGACGTTCTCGCTCGCTTGGGGATCGCAGGGCCGAAGGAGCCGCTGTCGACCAGCGCGGCCAGCGACACCAAAAGCGATCCCTTCGCGCTCGTCTTCCGCCTGTTTCGGGTCCGCGTGATCGCCGGCATGATCTGCTTCTCGGCGTTCTTCGGCGTCGCGATCGGGCTGGGCACCTGGCTGCCCAACATCATGACCGAGAAGGGGTTCACCATCACCAAGTCGCTCACCTACACGTTCGGGATGACGCTGGCGGTGCCGTGCGCGAGCCTTTTCATGATGTATGCGCTCGATCACATCGGCCGGAAGATCACGTCGGTCTGTGCATTCGTTGCTGCGGGGCTGATGGCCATCGTGTTCGCGAATGCGGCGAGCGATACGCAGCTGCTGATTGCCGGCTTCATCATGATCTTCTTCATCCAGGTCGCCGGCAATTCGATGCAGATCTTCGCCTCGGAGGTGTTTCCCACCAACGCCCGGGCATCGGGGTTCGGTTGGGCCGCGGGCGTCGGACGTCTGGCCACCGCCGGCATCGTTCCGGCGATTCTGTGGATCAGGAACGGCTGGGGATTGACCACGGTGTTCGTGTGCCTCGCGGCCGTGCTGCTGATCGCCGCGGTCTCGGTCACGCAGCTAGGTCCGGAGGCGAAGCAAAAGGGGCTGGACGAGGTGGCCCCACCGACAGGTTGAATGGCGGCGCCAACGGCTACCGCGATCGAGCCCCGAGCTTCTCGATCCGGCTTCGGCGTCGGCTGTATACTGTGCGGGCCACTTGGCCGTTGCGGTCACCGCGGAGCCAATTCATGCGCAACTTCGATCGGAATATCACGTTCGCGGCCGCTGTTGCACTGGCGCTGTCCGCCGGCGTCGCTGTGGCCCAGCAGCTTTCGCCCGAATTGACGGCGTTCCGCGAGATCTATCGCGAGCTCGTCGAGATCAATACGACCGACTCGGTCGGCGACACGGTGCGCGCGGCCGAAGCCATGGCGGCGCGGCTGCGCGCCGGCGGATTTCCGGCGCAGGACATCCGCGTGCTCTCGTCCGGTCCCCGCAAGGGCAACATGGTGGCGCGCCTGCGCGGCACCGGCGCGGGCCGTCCGATCCTCCTGCTCGCCCATCTCGACGTGGTCGAGGCGCGGCGCGAGGACTGGGCATCCGATCCGTTCAAGCTGCAGGAGGTCGACGGCTATTTCCGCGCCCGCGGCGCGATCGACGACAAGGCCATGGCGTCGATCTTCGTCGCCAACCTGATCGAGTACGTAAAGCAGGGGTTCAAGCCGGAACGCGACATCATCCTGGCGTTGACCGCCGACGAGGAGCTGTCGGATTCACCGCACAACGGCGTGCGCTGGCTCCTGGAGAATCATCGCGAGCTCATCGATGCCGAATTCGCCATCAACGAAGGCGGCGGCGGCGCGCTGCGAGGCGGCCGCCCGTTCCGCTTGAACCTGCAGCTCGCCGAGAAGGTCTACCAGACCTACGAGCTGGAAGTGACCAACCCGGGCGGGCACAGCTCGGTGCCGCGGCGCGAGAATGCGATCTATCGTCTCGCCGATGCGCTGCGCCGGCTCGCCGATCACGAGTTTCCGCCGCGCCTCAACGCGGTGACGCGCGGCTTTTTCGAGCGCATGGCGGCGGTCGAGACGCCCGAGATGGCGGAGGCGATCAGGGCGCTGCTCGCGGGACGGACCGATGCCGCCGCGCTCGCGCCCTTGAGCGATCGGCCCGATTACAACGCGCAGATCCGCACCACCTGCGTCGCCACCCTGCTGACGGCCGGCCACGCCGAGAACGCGCTGCCCCAGAGCGCGCGCGCGATGGTCAACTGCCGCATCCTGCCGGACGAGCCGGTCAAGGACGTCGAGCGCACGCTCGTCCGCGTGATCGCCGACGAGAAGGTCGCGGTCACGCCGAAAGGCGTCGCGGTGTTGAGCCCGCCGTCAGGGATGAAGCCCGAGGTCATGCAGATCGTCGCGCGGCTCGGCGAGGAGACGTGGCCGGGCGTGCCGCTCAATGCGGTCATGTCGACCGGCTATACCGACAGCCGCTGGCTGCGCAACGCCGGCATCCCGGCCTACGGCGTCTCGGGCCTGTTCAGCGATCCACTGCGCAACGGCGTGCACGGGCTCAACGAACAGATCCGCGTGCAGGATCTCTACAAGGGCAAGGACTTTCTCCACCGGCTGGTCAAGCTCTTGGCCGGCAACGGCAAGGCGGAGTGAGCGGACCAGCACGACTTCGCTCTTCGAGCTACGACGGGCAGCCTACGTCCATTAATGTCCCTTGCGATGACGGTGGGGGTTGCGAAGGCTGGCCTGCCAGCCGAAGCCCCGAAGGGGCGTAGGCTGGTGGAGCCGAGGGGGATCGAACCCCTGACCTCCTCATTGCGAACGAGGCGCTCTCCCAGCTGAGCTACGGCCCCTTACCGGCCGGGCGGCGCAAACATGCCGCAGGCCTTGGGAAGAGCGGCCATTTAGGGCCCGGGTCCGGCGCTGTCAAGGATCGCGCTTTTGCGGGAATATCTGCCGATTCCGTACCAAGGCGCACCCTGTTCCAGCGTCCTTGTTTGCGCCCGGCCGACCCGCTAAATGTGCGCGTCGCCAATTGCGGACGAATCGACATGCGCGCGCTACTCGATGTCATCCTCATTGCCCTGCAAATCTATGTCTGGCTCCTCATTGGGGCCGCCATCCTGTCCTGGCTGATCGCCTTCAACGTGGTGAACACGCGCAACCAGGTGGTCGCGCTGGTCGCCGATTTTCTCTATCGCATCACCGAGCCGGCGCTGCGCCCGATCCGCAACATGATGCCCGGTCTCGGCGGCATCGACATCTCGCCGGTCATCCTGATCCTCATCATCATCCTGATCGAACGCGTCATCGTCTATTACATCTACCCGAACGTGCTGTGACGCGCGGCCGGTGCGCGGCGCGGGCACGCCCTGGCAGATCGTCGCCGACGGCGTCGTGCTCGTCGTGCGCCTGACCCCGCGGGGCGGACGTGACGCCATCGAGGGGGTCGAGCGGCTCTCGGACGGACGCGCGGTGCTCAAGGTCCGGGTGCGGGCGGCGGCGAGCGAAGGGGAGGCGAACGCGGCATTGCTGCGGCTCGTCGCCAGGTCGCTCGCGGTCGCGCCGCGCGAGGTGAGCCTCATCGCGGGTGCCACTGCGCGGATCAAACGGATCAAGGTCGCGGGGCCCGGGCCCGCCCTGGCGGACATGCTCGCCAAGCTCGTCGAGGCCGAAACCGCATGAGCGCGCACATCATCGACGGCAAGGCGATCGCGGCCGACCTGCGCGCGCGCGTCAAGACCGAGGTCGACCGCTTGGCCCGCACCGGCCTGATGCCGGGGATCGCCGTGGTGCTGGTCGGCCACAATCCGGCGAGCGAGGTCTATGTGCGCAGCAAGGCCGGCCAGGTGACGGCGGCCGGCATGCGCTCGTTCGACCACCGCCTGCCGGAGGACGCGAGCGAGGCCGCGCTGCTGGCACTGGTCGCGCAGCTCAACGCCGACCCGGCGGTGCACGGCATCCTGGTGCAGCTGCCGCTGCCGCCGCAGATCGATGCGACGAGGATCATCGACGCGATCGATCCGGGCAAGGACGTCGACGGCTTTCATCCCCTCAATGCGGGCCGGCTCGCGATCGGGCTGCCGGCGCTCGTGCCCTGCACGCCGCTCGGTTGCGTGACGCTCGCGAAGACGGTGCGGCCTTCGCTCGCCGGCCTCGACGCCGTGGTGATCGGGCGCTCCAACATCGTCGGAAAGCCGCTTGCCCAGCTCCTGATCGCCGAAAGCGCCACCGTGACGGTCGCCCATTCGAAGACGCGCGACCTGCCGGCGCTCTGCCGCAGCAAGGATCTGCTGTTCGCCGCCATCGGCCGTCCCGAAATGGTCCGGCGCGACTGGATCAAGCCCGGCGCGACCGTCATCGACGTCGGCATCAACCGGATTCCGGCGGCTGACGGCAAGACACGGATCGTGGGCGACGTCGCCTTCGCCGAGGCGCGCGAGGTTGCGGGCGCCGTCACGCCGGTGCCGGGCGGCGTCGGGCCGATGACGATCGCCTGCCTGCTGGTGAACACGCTGCGCGCCGCCTGCCGCGCCAAGGGGCTGCCGCCGCCGGCGCTGTGACCGGCCTGAACCCGTCCGGTCCTGCGGCCGACCAATGAAGTAACGCTTTGCAGCGAGGGTTCGCGCATGCCGAGACGATGCCGTGAGGCAGCCGTGATCGCATTAACGCTTGTGGCGATCGGCCAGGCGCGCGCCGAGGTTCTCGATTCCGCCTTACGCCCGGGCGCGACGTGGAGGACTACGGGTCCTGGCGTTGCAGCGGCTACAAAGGCATCCCGGTATTCCTGTCGGCCGGTGACCAGCGCATGTTCGTGAGCTTCGGCCGCAAGGCCGCCGACGAGCCGGCGGCCGGGGAGACGTTTCCGTCCTTCAACGACGCCTACAAGGGCACCATCGAGTGGCGCCTCGAGAAGCGGCCGAACGGCGAGATGCGGCCGTTCGCAACTATCCTGCGCTGGAACGTGAAAATCGCCGGCGACGAGGACACGACGCGGGCCAGCGGCCACTTTCTGGTGGTGACCCGCCTCGGACCGGGCGGGGTCTGCCACGTCGCGCATGTCGACGCCACGGACGACCCCAAGGCCAACGAGATTGCGCGCGAGCTCGCCGACAAGCATGCCCGCACGTTCCAGTGCGAGAAGGACAAGGTGATCGTGGTGAGCGAGAAGCGGAAGGACTATGCCAGACCGTATGGCGAGCGGGACTGAATCTCAGTTCCAGGAATAGGCGACCTTGTCGAGCTGCTTGTCGCCGAACTTTTCCGATGAGCGGGCCACGGCCTTGCCGCCCAGCGCCCGATAGAATCCCACCGCCGGATCGTTGTCCGACAGCGCCCACACCACCAGGCTCGTCATGCCGCTTTGCGCAAGATCGCGCCGCGCCGCGGTAAACAGCCGCCGGCCGAAGCCAAGCCCCTGAAATTCCGGCCGCAGATAGAGCTCGTAGATTTCGCCGTCGTAATAGAGGCTGCGCGCCCGGTTGCGGCCATAGTTGGCGTAGCCCGCGATCGTCTCGCCGAACACCAGGATGGAGATGCGGCTGCCCTTGCGAATCGCCCCATCCCACCAATCAGGCCCGCGGCGGGAGATCAGCCTGTCCAGCTCGCGCCCGGGGATAATGCCCTGGTAGGCGGCGCGCCAAGCTTCGTCGTGCGTATCGGCCACCGATTTCGCATCCGCGGGCCGCGCGCGACGAATCTCGATGAGGACAGTGCTCATGTGTGGATAGAAGCAATGAGTGAGTCCGGCATCAAGTGCGACATTGATCGCACGGGAGTGATGTGGATTACTGGGGGCGAAAGCCGAGAATCCCTTGGCGTGCTTGAGGAATCTGTGCGCGCGCGACGTCGTCAGAGCTGCTGGATTGCGGTTGCGGCGACCTCGCTCCTTGTCGTTTTCTTGACGAGTGTGTTCGCCGCGCCACGCGTCGAGACGCGCGCCGGCCCGCGGAGCGCCGAACAGGGCGCCGATCGCCGTCAGCTTTGGCTGCTCCCATCGCCGCAGCCGGGTGTGCTGATGCGCGCGACGCTGTTTCGCCCGGCCGGCTCCGGCCCGTTCCCGCTCGCGGTGATCAACCATGGGACAACCCAGAACGCCGAACGGCGCAACGCGCTACCGTTGCCACGTTTCGAGACACTCACACGGTGGTTCGTACGCAGAGGGTACGCCGTGGTGGTCCCGGAGCGGCCCGGTCACGGCGAGACGCGCGGCACATACGCGGAAGACCAGGGCGATTGCGACGACGCCGATTTTGCACGCGCCGGCCTCGGGGCCGCCGCGAGCATCGCGGCGGCGGTCGCCTACATGACGGCGCAGCCTTTCGTGCGGCGAACCGGCACCGTCGTGGTCGGGCAGTCGGCGGGCGGATGGGGTACGCTGGCGCTTTCGAGCCGCGCGCCAGAGCCGGTGCGCGCCGTGATCAGCTTTGCGGGCGGTCTCGGCGGCCGCTCATACGACCGGGCCGACAACAACTGCGCGCCCGACCGGCTGATTGCGGCGGCGGCGCAATTCGGCCACACGTCGCGTATTCCGACGCTGTGGATCTACACGGAAAACGACAGCTATTTCGCGCCGCGCCTCTCCAAGGCCATGGCCGACGCGTTTCGCGCCGCCGGCGGCGAGGCGGATTACGTGCTGCTGGCGCCGTTCGGCGCCGACGGGCATCTGCTGGCGGAGACGGACGGGACCGACGGCGTCTGGGGACCGGCGGTGGGGCGGTTTTTGGGGAAGCTACGCTGACGGGTCATTGCGAGCGCAGCTTGTAGCCCGCATGGAGCGAAGCGGAATGCGGGGACCCCGCATCCATGGAGAAGGTGACCCCGGATTTCGCTTCGCTCCATCCGGGCTACAGGCACCTCACACCTTTTC
>WNFD01022771.1_pt1 | contig 10868 bp, 12 predicted proteins | sample 5400491 | NCBI WGS metagenome assembly WNFD01 (sample SAMN13153343, study PRJNA577476) | soil metagenome | isolation source: 120 cm saprolite under Douglas fir tree site 2 hole 2 replicate 2 | place: USA:California | collected 2015-04-18 | reverse complement strand
GAGGGTCTCCCGGGCCGGTATTCGCTCGACCTGCTCGGCAGCGACTCGGCTCTCCACCTCGAGCTCGACCCGGACTTCGCATTGCGAGGGCAGTCTCGGGGACGCCAGGTCAAGGCCACCACGCGGCAGCATCCGCTCGACCGCAGCGTGGGCCGCTTCGTCGCCGCGGCGCGGCAGCGTGACCGGAACAGGGTCTTCTGCTCGCCGGCGGACGCGGCCGGCACCCTCGCGGTAGCGATTGCCTGCGAACAGGCGTTAAAGAGTGGTGGGACCGTGTCGGTCCCGAGTTACTAGCCTCGGACCGAGTCCGCCTTTTCTGCCGGCTCGAACACCCGCTTGGTGAAAGCGCTGCTCAATGCTGCGCAGTCGGGGCCGAGGGGGCGAACCTCGGTGACTGGGGGGGCGGCGGACAGGACTTCCCCGACGAGCCCCTGAAGGCGCGGCGGGACGGGGCCGGCGGCGGCGTGCAAGGTGTGCGCCGCTAGCACGGCCAACACGGCGAGGGAAGCGTCGAGGCAAAGGCCGACCGCGGTCGCCTTTCGCCACGCCAGGAACGAAAGCGCCGGCACGTCATTCTGCCCGTAGGAGCCTAGCGAGAGGAGGGTGGGCTGGGCGAGAGCGCGAGCCTCTTCCGCCCAGCCGTTTTGGACCATATGCAGGGGCTTCAAGGCCCATTCGGTACGGCTCAGGTATGGGGCCGTGCGCGGATGCTGGAAGAGCGCATCCACCTGCCGCTGGGCGAGCTGGCACAGGTCCGCCCAGGCGAAGGTCAGCCCATCCATGGCGGCGGTCGCGCGCGAGTTGTGATAGCCGCCGGTAGAGAAGATCGTCCCCAGCGGTCGCCCGGCCGTGGGCGGGATGTACACCGGGTTGTCCGTTACCGACCGGAGGGCCGTGGATGCCGCCGCCTCGGCCTCCGCCCGCGCTCGCCGGACCTGGCCAAGGACGCGGCCCAGGATTCGAAAGCTCACCGGGGCCTGATACGCCAGCCGTTCGCTCGCGTGCCCCTCGAGCAACCGCCGCAAAGAGCGGAGCGCGTCGGTCTCATGCTCGTCGTCCCAGAGCTTCTCCACATCCGCCGAATACGCCTCCAGCGGAGCGCCCAGCGCCTCGACCGCCAGCGCGTACACCCGCTCTGCCAACTCTGTGCGGCCCGCGGCGGCCAGCGCCAGGTCCGCGACCAGCGCCGCCGCGCAGGGCGATCCGTTGATGAGCGCCATTCGCTCCTTGGGCGTCAGGTCGGGCCGGGCGCCGATCTCATAAAACAGATGGCCGAGAGCGAGGATCTCACCAGACCCGCCGTTCCCCTGGACCGGCACCTCTGGCAGTGGTCGTTCGAGCATGGCGGCGATGGCTCGCCCGATTTCCGCGCGCGCTGTCGCGTGGCCGTCGACAAAGTTGGCCAGCCGCGCCAGAACGATCCCGCGCACCACGCGATTGGGAAGAGGCTCACCGAATGAGGCGGCTGTCCAGAGCCGGGTCGGCCGCGGCGCACTGGCCTCCAGGTTGCGCGTCCCGCCGTCGCCAGGCGCCGTGGTCACCCCATAGATCACGGCCTGCGGGTCCTCGGCCAGCCGGGCTTTCAGGTAGGCCGAGAAGGACTCGTGGCTGCGGTCCATGGTGGCCGCGGCGCGAGCGCCGATCTCGACGCGGTCTCCCTCCCATGCCACTCGGCGAAAGGCTTCCAGGGTGATGTCGGTGCGCGCGTCAACCAGCACGCTCACTTGCTGGCCGCCTTTGACCCGGTGGTCAGCTCTTCCTCGGAGGCGACCCCCCGGAACCAGCCGCGCGTCAGGGCGAGGGTCAGCAGGCAAATGGCGCCCACGGCGACGCACGGGACGAGGTCCCCCATGGCCCCGGCCAGCGCGCCTGATAGTGTTGCCCCGAAGAACTGCCCGACGGCCCAGGTGAGGTTGACGACCGCAAAGGCGAGCGCGTAGTCGGCCCCAACCTGCTCGGCGCCGGCCCCGAGCAACGCCACCGCAGAGATCCAGCAGAAGCCATACGCAACCAAGCCCGCCAGGACAAACGCGGCGGTTGTCCAGTGTGCTTCGGCGAGCGGGAAGACGACGAAGGCCCCGGCCGCGATGAGCAGTCCGGCGCGGATGGGCGGCGTCGGCCCTCGGCGGTCGAACCAGCGGCCGATCGGTGGGCTGGCCGCGGCCAGCACCGCCGTCGAGACCAGGAAGACCACGCTGATCCCGACCGGGCTCCAGCCAAAGCGATGGAGGTCGAGCGGCGCGAGGACGATAAGCACCCCGAGGAACAGCGCGGTGACGAATCCGAGCCAGAGCCCGCCCCCAACCCCCGGCTGGCGCAGGGCACCCAGGAGCACCCGGGGATGCCGCCGCGTGCGAAGCGGTAGGGAGGGAGCTCGAAAAGCCCAGATAGCGACGGCCACCCCCGCGGTCGCCAGGATGCTGAATGTCAGGGCGCGACCGAGCACCGTCGCGATGGCGCCGAGCACCGGACCCAGGACAGCTCCCGCGATTGACGCCCGCGCCGTGATCCCGATCAGCTCGCCGCGTCGCTCCGGGGAACCAAAGCCGACCAACCAGGCGGTGGCGCTTGGCCAGGCAACGGCCACGCTGATGCCTTGGGTCAGCCGCGAGAGTTCAAGCGCCGGCGCGGTCGACGCGAACGCGAAGCCAACGCTCGACGCGATCATCAGGCCGAGGCCCAGCAACACGCTCGGCTTGACACCCAGGCGCGAGGCCAGGACGAGGGCCGGAATCGTCCCGACCACGATCCCGGCTCCAAACGCGGCGGTGAGCAGACCCGACTGTCCCTTCGAGAGCGAGAATTCGTCCGCGAGGCGGGGCAGCAGCGGGGCGAGCGCGGTTGGCAGCGAGCTGTTGAAGAAGACCACCGCGCCGGTTACGAGCAGGACCCTCCTCACAGCGTCACCCGGGCGCGAACGAGGTAAGCCAGTGCTCGGCGATGTCGATCCGGCGCATAAAGCGGACGCCGTCTTGCGCCAATGCGTATTCGATGAAATCGCGGACGGCGGCGGCTCGGGCGGCTTGACCGCTCCATCGGGCGTGGATCCCGACGGACATCATCCGGCCTGATTGTGCCTGGCGGGCCTGGGCGAGGATGTAATCGAGGCCGCCCTTCAGCGTCTCGAAGAAGTGCCGCGGCGTCGCGTAGGTCGGGTGAATCAGCCAGGAGCACTATGAACCCATCGATCGCGAGCCGATGCGCCACCGCTCTCCCGATACCTGAGGATGATCCGGTGACGATGACACAACGGGGCATCGGCAAAGTATTGCAGGCGCCGGATACACTGGGGCCATGTCGGGCGTTGCGTTTGTCGCGCATTGTCTCTTGAACCAGAACGCCAAGGTCGAGGGTGGAGCACGGTGCCCCGGGATCTACTCTCCGCTGGTGGATGTCCTGTGAACGCCCGGCTGGCGAATCGAGCAAATGCCATGCCCCGAGCTGGCCTTCACCGAGCTCAACCGCTTCTGGGCCGTGCGGGAGCAGTACGATACCGCCGCCTATCGGCGCCACTGCAAACGCATCGCATCGGCAGTTGCCGGGGCGATCGACGTCCACACCCGGGAAGGTCGGCACGTCGTGCTGGTGGGTGTCGAGGGCAGTCCCTCGATGGGCGTATGCATTACCAGTTCCGAGGCGCACCGGGGTGGCCGTCCACAGTGGCCCGACGGTTCCGGTGAACTTGCCCCGGGCGAGGGTATTTTCATCGAAGAGTTGCGTAGCGAGCTGGCGTCCCGCGGCATCCGGGAGCCCCGCATCATGGGGATCACCCATCAACTGCCCGACCACGATGAGCGAGTCGAGCGAACCCGGCTCGAGTCCTTCTTCGGGAATTGATCCAGGGCGACAAGCGCTCCTACCGGATGGCGCTGGTGGCCGACGGCTATGTGAACCCGCCACCCGGAGGACTTGACGCCATCGCGGTGCTGGCCGGCGCCGGTTGGGGAGCCGTCCAGCTTCCGGCTGATGCCTATTCACACCAGGTCGCTGGTCCGCTCCTTGAGCAGGTGGCCGAGCAAACCGAAGAGTTCCATCGGCACGGGTACGACGTGGTCCTGATCGGGAGCCGTACCGGATTGGGCGACGCGCTGGCAGCCGTTGGGGTCCCGCCACCTGATCGGATCGATCCAGTCACGGCCGGCGAGCTTCAGGCGTTCCTTCGGAACCGGCCGCCGCCGAGAGCCACTCTTTTGCCCGACTGAACGCCTGCTCCTCGCGGAGACCCACCCCCGTCAGACAAATCGAAGAAGCACCTTACCGAACTTCCCCGCGGAGGCGAGGTCCTCGAAGGCCTCTTCCACCTGCTCCGCCGGAACAATGTGGTCAATCACCGGGTGCACTCGGCCGACGGCGAGGAGTGGAACCACCGCGTGGGCGAAGGCGCGCACCGCCGCCGCCTTCTCCTCGGGTAAGCGCGCTCGCAATGCGGTCCCGATGATCCTGGCCCGCTTGCTCATGAGCGTGCGCAAGTCCAGGCCGGCACTCGCCCCCGCCCCCGTGCCGACCACAACAATCCGGCCGCCGACCGCGAGCGCGTCGAGATCTTGCGCCACGTTGGGGGCACCGATGAGTTCGAGGACAACATCGACATCTCGCACAGCCGCCAGCGCGACGCGCTCTCCGCCCAGGCCTCGCAGGCGCTCAGCCACACCTGATGCGCGCACCGTGGCCAGGACTCGCGCACCGGCGGCGGCGCCCAATTGCACGGCGGCAGTCCCCACGCCGCCATTGGCCCCATTCACGAGCAGCGTCTCGCCCATCCCCAACTCGGCGATTGTGAAGAGCGCGTCATGCGCTGTTACGAACACCTCCGGGACTGCCGCCGCCTGGACGTCGTCCAGGTTCTGCGGCACCGGGACCACCTGGCTCTCGGGCACGCAGACTCGGTCGGCCAGCCCGCCGCCACCCAGGATCCCGAACACTCGGTCGCCGGTGCGCCAGCGGCTGACCCCGGGTCCGACGGCGATCACCGTCCCCGCGACCTCGAGGCCAGGGATGTCCGGCGGCGAGCCCGGCGGTGGCTGATGACGCCCGGCCCGCTGCAGCAGGTCGGCGGGATTCAGTCCCGCGTGGGTGGCGGCCACCAGCAGTTCGTGAGCGGTGGGCACCGGATCGGGGCGCTCGGTGAGGACAGCGGTCCGGCTGTTGCCCTTCTCCACCAAAACGACGGCTCTCATCGACAGACCTCCTTCCCGCGGCGCAACATGATTGGGGGGAATGTTACACCGGCATCGGTGACCGACCTGACAAGCTGCCGTCCGAAACCGCGAGGGACGCTTCGACCTCGGCACGAGGGCCTTCGGCATCAGCGCCCGAGCAGCGGAGTTTCCCCTGGTGCGGGCCTTCCGGGCCATCGCCGCGGATCTGCTGACCGCCCACAACGAGACCACCTGCCTGGCGGTGCTGGACATGGAGGACTCGATGTTCATCGACCTCGAGGAGACCTCGCACCCGGTCCGGTTGGTCACCCAGGTGGGGAGCCGGACGCCGGCATTTGCCTCCGCCAGCGGCCGGGTCATCCTGGCGGACCGGGCACCGCAGGTGGTGGCGGCCCAGTACGCCGGCCGAACGCTGGTCACCCCCACCGGCCGTCGGCTGCGCGGCGTCGCCGAGCTGCTGGAAATCCTGGAGCAGGTGCGGCGCGACGGCTACGCGGAGAACAATGGCGAAACCGCGGACGGCCTGTACACCGTCTCGGTGCCCATTCGCAACGCCGCGAACGCCGTGCTGGCCGCGCTCACCATGTGCATCCCCACCTCGCGCATGACCCCGACGCGCCGGGAGCGGCTCATCCAGGAAATGCTGGAGGCGGGCCATCGTCTCTCCGCCGCGGTCCCCTGGCTAGCGGCCTGGAACGGCACCCGGGCGGAAACGCGCGAGCTGGTTCCTCGCTAGTTTCCAAAGTCTTCAGGGTCGGGGTGGTGTTCCGTGTAGGAACCGATTAGCGACCTCTTCGGCCTGGAGCTGCGCCAGCCGGTGATGTGCCTCATAGCGGGCTCGGAGCCGCCTCGCGTTTTGGACCGATGGACGGACAAAGAGGTGAGCCATCAGGAGAGGGGATATCGCGAGCACCGACAGGGCGATAGATACCACCCTCCCAATCTATCGTGGGCGTACGGTTCCAGCGTGACGCAGCAGTCACAAATCAGAAACCAACTCGACCCCTTACGAATCGGCTTTCTGAACTCGACGATTCCCTGGACTGGGCTAGGCGACGATAGGCGGTCTACCTCAACCGGCGGCCGACTCCTCGCTGCGAGGCGCGGAGGCCAACCATGCCGTGTGCGCGCTGGCTACCACCTCAGACTTTCGCCGGATGTCGTCGTAATCCGAATCGCCGACCGGGACGAAGCGCTCGATCAGTCCCTCGGCCAGCCGCTCGCGAGCGCCGTCCTCGCCGTGGAGGCCACACAGGGCATCGCGAATGGCGGTCTGGACGTCGGCCGGCAGTTTGCTGGAGACCACCACCGGGGGGATCGTCGCTGGCCCCAGCACCTGGATCACCCGAATCTCGGACGCCAGTGCTGGGCGGCGCTTCAATTCGACAGCGAGGACGTGGGAGTCGATGGCCGAGGCATCGACCTTCCCGGCCAGCACCGCCTGGATCGACGCCAGGTGCGAACCGGAGTACATCACCCGGCCGAAGAACCGCTCAGTCTCCCCCAGCTGGAGGAGGTGGTAGCGGGTCAGGACACAGCCGGAGAACGACGTCGGCTGCGTATGCGCCCAGACACGATCACGCACGTCCGGGAACTTGGCGACCGGCCCGTTTCGCCGGACGATCACGTCCGAGAAATAGATCGGCCGGCCATCGTACCGATGCTGGTTGACGACGGGGGCGGCGATGGCGCGGATCGGCGGGTCCGGACGCGCGGCCAGCCGCACGTAGGGCAACCCGCAGAGGAAGGCGACGTCAACCTGACCGCCCACCAGCGCCTCCTCGTCGGCCGTCTTCGCCAGCACCCCACCCCGGCCCAGCAGCGTCCCCACCCGCTCGGCCACGTAGGCGTAGGCCGGCGTCATGTTGGGCGCCAGGAAGTTGGCGAAGACGAGCGCCGTCGGGGCCACGACTTCGGGGAGTATGGCAGATTGGTTGCCCCGTCCAAGCCCGCTTGGCGTGAAAATCCTTGCAAAAACACAACGGCCCGTGGGATACTTCGGCACACCATCGACGCCAGTAGGACGAGCGACCGGGGCACGGCGACCGGACCGATCATCGAGAATCCGCTCCACGGCGAGCGCGTCAGGTTCCTCAAGACGGTTCCGGAAACGGATGGTGAGCTGCTGCAGTACGAGTCCTGGCTTGCCCCGCAGGGCAGTGTGGGCGTCCCCCACGTCCATCCCGTCCAGGAGTCCCGGTTCCTCGTTCTGGCGGGGCGGGCCAGCTTCATGGTGGATGGCCACAGTCTCGAGCTCGGACCTGGTGAGACCCTCACAGTCGGACCGCGCACCCCTCACTACCTCTGGAATGCAGGCGACTCGGAAGCCCACCTGATCATCGAGTTTCGCCCGGGGCTCCTCAAGCAGGAGTACTTCGAGACCGCGTTCGGCCTGGCCCGCGACGGCCGACTCAACCTGAAGGGGATCCGCAACGTCCTGCAGTACGCGGTCCTGACCGCCGCCTACCGCAACGAGAGCCGGCCCCTCGACCAGCCGCGCTGGGCCCATGCCGCGCTCCTTTTCCTCGCCCCGCTGGGCAGGCTGCTCGGGTACCGGGCCCACTACGACCGGTACTGCACCCGCCCGGCCGACTGACCAACCGGGACAGGGAGCCAGGGTGTCAGGGCCTCGCCGGGATGTCGTCGTCATTGGTGGCGGAATCATGGGCCTGTTCACCGCGTACTACGCCTCTCGGGCGGGCGCCACGGTCACCATCCTGGAGGGCTCGCGGATCGGCGACCCGCAGAAGGCCTCCTTTTGTCTCACCCGCTCCATCCGCAATGACTACATCGACCCGGTCTACGCCCGGTTCGCCCACGCCGCCCGGAAGCTGTGGCTCGAGGTGCAGGCGGAGTCTGGCGAGCCGCTGGTGGTCGACTGCGGCTGCCTCAACCTGGCCAAGGCGCGGGTCACCCCTGACCTTCCCCAGACCTACGCCGAGCAGGTCTACGGGACCCTGACCAGCCTTGCGTACAAGGCGGAGGCGCTCGACCGAGATACCCTCCAGCAGCGGTTTCCCCAGTTCGATGCCGACCTGGGTCGCCTGGACGTGGAGGCAGGCTATCTGCTCGTGCCCGCGGTCACCCGAGCCGTGCTCAAGGCGCTCGGCCAGCAGCAGGTCACCATCGTTGAAGGGGTGAGCGTGAACCGCGTGACGGAAGCCGGCGACCGGGCCCTCGTGCAGACCAGCCAGGGTGAGTGGTCATCGGGGTCGCTGATCCTTACGGTTGGCCTGGGAACCAATGACCTGCTCGGCCGGGTGGACGGCTGCGAGGTACGGTTTCCGCTTCGAGCCGACCGGCCCACCCAGAGCATGTACCTGATCCCCCCGCCCGACAAGCGTGCGCAGTTCACGGCCCCCACCCTGCCCGTGTTCGCCTACCTCGACATCGGCATTTACGGGCATCCCCTGGTGCCCAACATCACGCCGGGGGTGAAGATCGGGTATTTCAATCCCGGGGACGTTCGACAGGCCGAAACGTTCATCCACGACATTCGGGGCTTCATCGACGAATGCATGCCCTCACTTCGGGACGCCACGGCCGTCGACGTCAAGGACACCGACCAGTGCTCGTATGATCTGGTGGCGGATGACAACTTCATTCTCGGGGCCTTGCCGGGCTTCTCACGCATACAAGTCGGTGTGGGGTGGCGCGGCACCGGATACAAGTTCAGCCCGGCGATTGGGCGCACGTTGATGCAGCTCGCGCTCGAGGGACGGACGGATTATGGGATCGAGCGGTTTTCCCCGGCTCGGTTCGTGGCCGCGCATGCCGGTTAAGGGCATCCTGGACCGGCTCCGGCAGGGCACCGTCCTGGGTGCCGAGGGCTACGTCTTCGAACTGGAGCGGCGCGGCTACATCAAGGCGGGCCCCTACGTCCCCGAGGTCGTCCTGGATTCCCCGGACGCGGTCAAAGAGCTGCACCGGGAGTTCCTCCGCGCCGGCGCCGAGGTGATGGTGGCCCTGACCTACTACGCGCACCGGGACAAGCTGAAGACCGTCGGCCGCGAGGGGGACCTGGAGCGCCTGAACCGGCAGGCGGTGCGGCTGGCCCGCGAAGTGGCCGCCGAGGGCGATGCCCTCGTGGCCGGCAACATTTGCAACACCTGGGCCTACGACCCGAAAGACAAGACGGCCAGCTCCCGCGTCGTGCGCGCTATGTACGCCGAGCAGCTCGGCTGGGCCGCCGAGGAGGTGGTCGACTTTGTCATCGCCGAGACCAACGACTACCTGGGCGAAGCGCTGATCGGCCTCGAGGTGATCAAGGACCTCGGATTGCCGGCCATGGTCACCCTGGCCTCCACCCATCCGGGAGAAACCTGGGACGGGTACGACTACGTCGAAGCCTGCAAGATCCTGGCCGACCACGGCGCCGACATCGTCGGTCTCAACTGCGACCGGGGCCCGGCCACCATGCTGCCGATCATCGAGCGGCTGCGGGCAACGGTACCCGGGTACATTGCCGCCCAACCAGTTCCGTACCGGACGACGCCGGCGACGCCAACCTTCGAGACGCTGCGAGCCGACGGGAGTGGCCGCGCGTTCCCCCTGGCGCTGGAGCCGTTCCTCTGCACCCGATTCGACATGGCTGACTTCGCCCGGCAGGCAAAGGCCCTGGGGGTCAACTACATCGGCATTTGTTGCGGCGGCTCGCCCCACTATGTCCGGGCGATGGCGGAAGCGCTCGGCCGGACCGTTCCCGCCAGCCGCTACTCCCCCGCCATGGAGCTCCATCCCATGCTCGGCGGCCAGGTCGAGGAGAAAGAAGCCGCCTTCCTGCCCGACTGGAAAGACTAGAACTTTCGTCCCGTTGGATGGGGCTTAGACCCCATTGTTTTGGCCGCCGAAATTGTCTATAACCAGATTGGAGGCGACCGCTGCTAGGATCAGCCGGGCGCACCCCCTATCAGATCGTCCTGGTGGAGCGGTGCGAGTCGCCTCCCCAACGCCGGTTCTTTTCCTCCCTCCCCCTTGCGGGAAGGCCCCTTTCTCCCTCCCCCTTGCGGGAAGGCCCTTTTCTCCCTCCCCATCGCGGGAAAGCCCTTTTCTCCCTCCCCCTCACGGGAAGGCGGGAAGGCCCTTTTTCTCCCTCCCTCTTGCTTGCGGGGAAGCCCTTTTCTTCCTCCCCTCGCGGGAAGGCCCCTTTTTCTCCTTCCCCCTTGCGGGGAGGGCTGGGGAGGGGGTCTCAGCGACCCGACCCTAAGAGACTGGCTTGACGACCATCATGAAGATGATGGCCAGCACGATCACGATGAGGATGATGCCGACCCGCTGCGCTTGCGCAGCCAACCGCTGATAGGCCGGCGAGGACTCCCCTTCCTTCTCGAGCACCTCGATCTGGCGGTTCATGGTCCGCGAGTAGAAGCCAACCGCCACCACGATCAATAGAACGAAAAGGAAGAGCGAGGAGATGATCCACCGCTTAAATCCCCAGCCCCCGACCCAGACTAGGGCGAGACCGGTCACCAGCAGCAGACCGTAAGCCGGGTTGGCCACCCTGCGGTCGAGAAAGCTAACCCCGCGCAGGGCAAAGGACAGGTGCTCCTTTTCCCTGGCGCCTCTGGTGTTCCAGACTGCGTACGTGATGTTGGTGCCAACCGCCGTGATCGCCAGCAGCACATGGATGTACTTGAGCAGGAGATACCAGGTCATAGGGATGGTTTCACCGCCATCATAAAGACAATCGCCAGAATGATCGGCAGGGTG
>WNFD01008588.1_pt1 | contig 10868 bp, 10 predicted proteins | sample 5400491 | NCBI WGS metagenome assembly WNFD01 (sample SAMN13153343, study PRJNA577476) | soil metagenome | isolation source: 120 cm saprolite under Douglas fir tree site 2 hole 2 replicate 2 | place: USA:California | collected 2015-04-18 | reverse complement strand
GCCACGATAATCGATGCCTCATCCAAGGCGAACGTAGAGTCGCCCGCGCTGCTGGTGGTGGGCGACGTGGTGGCGCTGCACTCGACGCTGGCGTGGTTCGGCGCCTCGGCGGCGGTCGACCTGTCTCGGACCGCATAGGCACGATACGGGCGCTACCCTACTTTGGGACGCGCTACCCTACTTGATATCGATGGCTGAGAGCTTCGAGATGGCTTTTTGCGCCATGCTTATGTATTGCGGATCTCGTTCGATGCCAATGCTTTCGTAACCAATAGCATTGGCTGCCGCGAGGGTAGATCCTGATCCCGCAAACGGGTCAAGGATGACACCTTGACCCATCGGCAACGCCGCCCGTACGACAGAACGTAAGAATGCCTGCGGTTTCAATGAAGGATGAGGTGCAATTGCGCGTTCATATCGTGGGGTGGGGCTGGATTGTATAACGTCGCCAAAAGGCCGCTCGGGGGAGGGTCTGCGAAAACCGCCGGTGGCCCATTTCCTCAAATTGTCCTGAACTCGGCCATCGAGCCGGTGCCGTAGTACCAACCACGGCTCAAACATCGAACGCGGCATTACGCTAACGTCTGAAAATTCCTCGTGCGCATTCTTGGGCCGATCACCGCCTCTCATAGTCATTACAAGACGCGAAAGATACCCTCGAATTTCGAGTCCGGCCGCGCTCATTGCATTGGCGACGACATGGACCAAAAGTGGATTGCTCGCGATCAGGATGTTCGCCCCTGGTACGGTAATTCGCACCGTTAGTTTGCCGAATTCGAAAAAAAAGTCGTGCATTGCTGCGCGGTCGCCGTCATTCAAAACGGTGAATCGAGGCAGGGGCTGTCACTATCGCGTGCAAGGAATGCGGTTCACACTCTCTCATCCAATCGAAGCAGCTGCCATGAATCAAAGTAGCCTGCCCAATTTTGAAAGCAGTCATGGGAGCGGCCGCAGAGCTTAATTTGCACCGGGCCCTTGGACTGCCGCTCATGGCACTAGCCCACGGCGTCGACGAATCCGCGCTCTGCGATCCAGGCTTTGTTGAACAGCCTCGATTGATACTTCGCGCCGCCGTCGCACAGAATCGTGACGATGGTGTGCCCGGGACCCATTTGCTTCGCAAGGGTCACCGCCGCGGCCACATTGATACCCGACGTGCTTCCGAGCAGCAGGCCTTCTTCGCGCAGCAGCCGATAGACGAAGTGCATGGTTTGCGCATCCGAGATTCGCAGCGCATCGTCGATCGGCGTGCCGTCGAGATTGGCGGTCACGCGGCCGGTGCCGATGCCCTCCGTGATCGATGACCCGCCGTCGGTTTTCAATTCGCCGTCCTTGACGTAGTGATACAGCGCGCTGCCCGGGGGATCGACGAGAACGATTCGCACCGCGCTGGACTTCGACTTGAGATAGCGGGCAATGCCCGCCAGCGTGCCGCCGGTGCCTGTGGACGCGCAGAAGGCGTCGATCTTACCGTCGGTGTCGCGCCATATCTCAGGACCGGTCGATTCGAAATGAGCGTCGCGATTCGCGGTGTTGTCGAATTGATTGGCCCAAATGGAATCGGGAGTCTCCTCCGCCAAGCGCCCGGCGACCTTCTGATATTGGTTCGGGTTGCTGTAGGGTACGGCCGGCACTTTGCGCAATTGCGCCCCCAACGCCTCGATGATCTGGTATTTCTCCGCCGCCTGATTGTCGGGCATCACGATCACGCAACGATAGCCGCGTGAATTGCACACATGCGCGAGGCCGATCCCCGTGTTGCCGGCGGTGCCCTCGACCACGGTACCGCCGGATTTCAACAGTCCGCGCCGCTCGGCGTCCAAGACGATCCACTTGGCCGCGCGATCCTTCACCGAACCGCCGGGATTCATGAATTCAGCCTTTCCCAGGATCTCGCAACCCGTTTCTTCGCTTACGTGGCGTAGGCGAATCAAGGGAGTATTGCCGATCGCATCTGTAAAGCCGTCACTGACACGCATCAATAGTCCTTCCGATTCTCATGGTCCTTGGGTAGGCGAAGGGCGCTGGGCGGCGCTACACCGAGGGTAGCCGGCGGCGACGGCAACCGTTCTCCGCCCAGCTCATGGCGCATTGTGACGACATCCAGCTCGCCGGTCCATTTGGCGACGACGAGGGTCGCAACGCCGTTGCCGATCACATTCGTCAGCGCGCGCGCCTCCGACATGAATCGATCGATGCCCAGTATCAGCGCGAGACCGGCCACCGGTAAAGTGCCCACGGAGGACAGCGTCGCCGCCAACACGATGAAGCCGCTGCCCGTTACGCCGGCGGCGCCCTTGGACGTGAGCAACAACACCGCGAGCAGGGTGAGCTGCTGCAGCAAATTCATCGGCGTGTTCGTGGCCTGCGCAATGAACAAGGTCGCCATCGTCAGGTAGATCGACGTGCCGTCGAGATTGAATGAATAGCCCGCCGGTATCACCAACCCCACCACCGATTTGCCGGCGCCGATTTTTTGCAGCTTGGCGATCATTCTCGGCAGTACCGACTCCGAGGACGAGGTACCCAGGACGATGAATAACTCATCTCCGATGTATTTGACGAATTGCCAGATGCTGAAGCCGTGCAGACGCGCCACCAGCCCGAGGGCGCCGAAGATGAAGACCAGGCAGGTTGCATAGAAGCACCCCAGAAGCTCGCCGAGGGACAACAGCGAGCCGAATCCGTACTTGCCGATGGTGAAGGCCATGGCACCGAACGCGCCCAGCGGCGCCACTTTCATGACGACCCCGACGATCCCGAACAGCACCTGCGACAATGCGTCGATGAAGCTCAGTACGGGCGCGCTGCGGCGTCCAAGGCGTTGCAGCGCGAATCCGAACAGCACGGCAAACAGCAGGACCTGAAGAATCTCCCCCTTGGCGAAAGCGTCGACCACGGTCGTGGGAATGACGTTGAGAAGGAAATCGGTCGCCGACTGCAATTTCCCCGGCCCGGTATACGCCGCCACCGAAGCCGTATCGAGGGTGCGAGGATCGACGTTCATGCCGCTTCCCGGCCGCAGGATATTGACCACGGCCAACCCCAGCATCAGCGCCACGGTGCTCATGACCTCAAAATAGATCAGCGCGAGTCCGCCGGTCCTCCCGACCTTCTTCATGTCTTCGACGCCGGCGATACCCGTCACCACCGTGCAAAAGATCACCGGCGCGATCAGCATCTTGATGAGCTTGATGAACCCGTCGCCGAGGGGCTTCATCTTGGCGCCGGCTTCCGGGTACAGATAGCCGAGAAGCACTCCCAATAGAATAGCGACAATGACTCGGAAATACAGGGAGCGCAGCAGAGTTTTCACGCGCCCAAACTTTAAGCGATTGGGAAAGTCTGCGGTGGCATTTCGGGATGCCCGGGAAACCGGACGCAGCGCAAGGTTGCGGTCATGAGCGCGAGGTTGGGGTCACGAGCGCGAGGCTGCGGTCATAAAAGAATCCCCGGACTTGCCGGGGATTCGAGTGGAACAGGTGTTAGGTAAAAACCCGACACGTCCTTAAGTTGGAAGATACGCACGGAGCATATTGCCCGTACGCTCCACCTTGTTTGTATCATACCAGTGTTGCAACTAAGTAACGCTGGTCACAAAAAGCGCGCTGCGTCGACAGCGTTATAATACCAGATAATATAGAAAAATCTAGTAGTTATGGCGCAATGTCTGTCTATCGCCGCGCTATGTCAAATATGTCGCTAATTTGTGACAATCAAACAACAATCGGCCGACCGATGATGAATCCTGAAAGTTTGCTTTTGTGCATCGCTTCCTCCAAATTTGCGCGATTCACGAGAAATGGCCCTGGGACATACCCCCATGAAATATTTACACACTATGGTACGCGTGACGGATATCGAGCAATCGTTGCGCTTCTATCGCGACGCACTTGGCTTGCGAGAATTATCGCGCCGAGACTACCCTCAGGGACGCTACACCTTGGTGTTTCTAGCGGCGCCCGGCGACGAGAGCGCGCAGATCGAGCTCACGCACAACTGGGATCCGGAAGGTTATACGGGCGGCCGCAACTTCGGACACCTGGCGTATGCGGTGGACGACATTTACGCCGCTTGCCGCCGCCTGATGGACCACGGCGTCACGGTCAACCGGCCGCCGCGCGACGGCCGCATGGCTTTCGTGCGTTCGCCGGACAATATCTCGATCGAGCTGCTGCAGAAGGGTGCGGCGCTGTCTCCGGCGGAGCCTTGGACCACCATGCCCAACGTCGGCGTGTGGTAGCGGCACCGGTGACGCGGCCGAGGCGCGGCCGCCTTAGAATCAGAACATCTCCGACGCGTCCGGCGGCTTGATATCCACCGGGGTGCGCGAGGGGATGTGCTCGCCGGTGATCATTTCGGCGTACGACTGCCCGGGCCCCACCATCGGATAGACGCCGGCGTCCGGATCGATCATGACCTCGAGGAAGGCAGCGCCGTTGAAACCGATGAATTCACCGATGACGCGCGGCACGTCGGCTTTCTGATCGAGCCGCGCGGCGTATTTGAAGCCGTCGGCCAGCGCCGCCTTGACGAAATCCTTGGTGTGCAGGCTCTTGTCGCTGGCGCTCAGGCGGCCGCTATGGAACAGCTTCTGCCATTGCTTGACCATGCCGTCGCCGCAATTGTTGAGCACCACCACCTTGATGGGCAGATCGTAGGTGGTGACGGTTTCGAGCTCGCCGATATTCATCCGGATGCTGGCGTCGCCGTCGATGTCGATGACCAGACGATTGCGCTGCGCGTACTGGGCGCCCACCGCCGCGGGCAAACCGAAACCCATGGTGCCCATGCTGCCCGAGGTCAGCCAGAGCCGCGGACTGAGGAAGTCGAAATACTGCGCCGCCCACATTTGATGCTGACCCACGCCGGTCGTGATGATGGCCTCGCCCCGGGTCAGCCGATTGATTTCCTCGATGACGTGGTACGGCTGGATCAACGCGCTGCCGCGGTCGTAGTTCATGGCGTACTTCGACCGAAGCTCGTCGCAGTGCCGATGCCACTCGGACCAATCGCGCCGGAAGCTCTTGCGCTTGCCGTAATCCAGCAGACGGAGCAGCGCATCCGCCATCAAGCCCAGATGGCTCCAATCCACCCGCTTGACCTTGTTGATTTCCGACGCATCGATGTCCAGATGGGCGATAAACTTGGCCCCGCCGGCGAACTTGGCCGGATTGCCGGCGACGCGGTCGTCGAATCGCGCGCCGAGAGCCAGCAGGCAATCGCAGTCGTCCACGGCGTAGTTCGCGAACGCCGCGCCATGCATTCCCAGCATGCGCATGGACAACGAGTGCGTCGTGTCGACCGCTCCGATCCCCATCAGGGTAGTGACGACGGGGACCTGAAATTCCTTGGAAAATTCGCGCAAGGCATGCGCCGCGTTGCCGTTGATCACGCCGCCGCCTGCATAGATCAGCGGCCGCTTCGCGGCACCCAATGCCGCGAAGAAGTCGGCGCACGCCGCTTCCGGCACTTTGCTCTGCTCGAGGCGATTCATCCGCTGCCGGTAGCCGGCCACGGGCAGGCTGCCCGTGCCGCGAAACACGCCTTTCCAGTTCTGTACGTCCTTCGGCACGTCGAGCACCACAGGTCCCGGCCGGCCGGTGCGGGCGATTTCGAACGCCGTGCGCACCGTTGCTTCCAATTTGGTCGGATCGGTGACCAAGAACACGTGCTTGGCCACGGCACCCATGATGCTGGGTACGGGCGCTTCTTGGAACGCATCCGTGCCGATGGCCGTGGTGGGTACTTGGCCGCAGATCACCACGATGGGCACGGAATCGGCCATGGAATCGCGCACCGGAGTCACCATATTGGTGGCCCCCGGACCCGAAGTGACCAGAGCCACGCCCACCCTGCCGCTGGCCCGGGCGAAGCCCGCGGCCATGAATCCCGCGCCCTGCTCGTTGGCCGGTACGATCAGCGGCATCGCAGAATGGTGTTCCAGGTTGTAGCGGAATACGGCGTCGTATATCGGCAAAATCGCGCCGCCGCTATAGCCGAAAATCGTGTCGACGCCCTCGTCCGCGAGGACCTGCACCAGCATATCCGCGCCCGTCATGCCGGCGCCCGCGAGCGGGTGCGCGGCTTGATTTAACATGTCGTAGCGGTCTTTCACCGTGAAAGACTAGCAGTTCTCGCCCTGGCGCCCAAGTACCACCCTCCCGTATGCTTGTCGGCCCATGCGGCATCTCATAGCAATACTCCTTCAGAATGAAGCGGGCGCGCTCACGCGCGTTACCGGCCTCATCTCCAGCCGCGGCTACAACATCGAGTCGCTGTCGGTGGCCCCCACCAATGACCCCACCGTGTCGCGGGTCACGCTCGTCACCATCGGCTCCGATCAGGTTATCGCGCAAATCAACGCACAGCTCCTGAAGCTCGTCGATGTCGTGGCGGTCGAGGACATGACCGGCGGCGACGCCCTCGCCCGCGAGCTGCTGTTGATCAAGCTGCAGATCTTGCCTAAGCACGTCGAGGCGGTAGGCGCTCTGCTGCGCCGCGTCGGCGGCAAGGTGCTGTCCCCCAACCCCTCGAGCTACATCGTGGAACTGACCAGCACTGAAACCGAGATCGGCGAATTCATAGCGAACGTCGGCGCCTTCGGCGAAATCGTCGAAGTCGTCCGCAGCGGCGTCCTCGGAATCGCGCGCGCCAATCCGCGCCTGCACGTCGTCAAATGAACGCGCTCACCACGACGTCCTAGAGCCGCCGAAGCGCCGCCGCCGGCGGTCGATGCTTTAGCCGGGAAACATTTCGTTGACCTTTGAGGATACTTTTGCCCATGCCTGAAATCGAAGTCAAACCTGAACACGCCGCCGATCCCATGACCCGCCGCGTCGGAATTATGGTGGGGGTCGTCGGCATTCTCTTGTCCGTCGTCACCATTGCCTCGCATCGAGCGCATACTCAAGCCGTCATTCATAGAACCGAATCGAACGATGCCTGGGCCTATTACCAGGCGAAGAGAAATCGCGAGTACACCAGCGAAGTGGCTCTGACCCTGCTGCATACCCTTGGCACGGACCCCGCCAAGCTGGAAGCCCCCGTGCAGAAGCTGGAGGCCGCTCGCACCAAGTACACGGCGGATGCTGCCAAGATTCAGGACGACGCCAACGCGAAGGACGAAGAAACCAAGCTCGAGGAGCGCCGCGCACTGCATTTCGATATCGGCGAGGGATTTCTAGAGCTCGGCCTCGTCCTGTGTTCCCTGTTTTTCCTGGCGCGCAACAATTTCTTCCCCATCTTCGGCGTGCTCGCGAGTACCGCCGGCACGGCGATGGGCGTATGGGGCGTCCTGCTTTGAGGAAGGCATCGCCTTTTTGAGGAAGGCATCGCCTTTTTGAGGAAGGCATCGCCTTTTTGAGGAAGGCAGCGCTTTTTTGAGGAAGCATCGGTTTGAGGACTGTATCGGCACTCGTTCAGGTTTTCGCGCTGGTCGCGTTGGGCCCTGCGGGCGTTCCGTTCGCCGCGGCGTCCGGAGAATCGGCTGCGCCGGCGCGGGTGGAAGCGCGTTCGGCAAACTTGATGGCAGTAGGCGTGGTGCGCGACGCTGGGATGACCATTCGTCTGAGTCGATTGATCGATAACGCGCCGGTTCGGGACGCCGCCGTGACGGTCACGCTGCGCGGCGTCACGTACCCGACCACTGCCGAAGCCGACGGCAGCTTTACGCTGCAGACGAAAGAGCTCGCCATTCCGGGCGCGGCGGCGGTCGAATTTCAGGTGGTGCAGGCCGCGGCGCGTGAAACCCTCAAGGGCACGCTGCAAGTCGCCGGCGGGGCCGGTCCATCGGACGACAGGAACTCCGCCCGGCAGCTCTGGTGGTGGGTGCTCAATTTCGTCGTGTGCATCGGTTTCCTCTGGCTCTATTCGCGGCGGCGCAAAGCGGCCTCTGACCGGGCGGACCCCTAACCCTTCGGGCGGCCCCCTAGAAGCTTTGCATGGTTTGCACCAAGACTTGGAATCTTTGAATCCCCACAAGATTGTTGAGCGGAAACGCGAAATCGATGTGCAGTACATTGCCGAGGCCCGAGCGGGTATTGCCGAGCCGCAGACCGAATCCCACGTCTCGCAGCAGCCCGGGATCGCTGTTGCCGACGACACCGCTGCCCCAGGTGCGGCCCACGTCGGCAAAAATGGCGCCGCCCACCCGCACCAGGCGGAATGGGTACCAATCCGTATAGAACCGCTGTTCGACGGTGAACAGAGCCCGCGACGTACCGGACTCGTAGCGCAAGGGGTAGCCGCGCAAGCCGTTATCGCCGCCGAGCAGCAGCTGCATATCCGGATCGAGCGAATCGGTGACCGTCCCCGATAATGCCGCGTACAGCAGCCAGTCCGTGCGCCAGCGCCAATAGTATTTGGCGCCGGCGTCGGCTCTCAGATTGCGCGCCCGGCCGTCCTCGATGCGGGACGAGAAAGCGCTGGTCAAAAATAGCTGCTGCAGCCCGGTTATCTCGATTCCGCGCAGGGCCTTCGCGGCCAGCATGATGGCGTTGCGATCTGCGCCGAATGCTGAGTTCGACAAACCCACTTCGCCCTTGACTTCGGTACCGAAATACAAATCCTCGGTTCTGCCGATCTGATTCTCATCGCCGACCTTTTGATACTTGTCCTGAAGAACATCAAATCCGACGAAGGGGTAGGACAGAGTTCGGTCCGGGGGCAGCTGCCGCGCCGGCATGGAGGTGATCGGCGTCGGCAGGAATATGTTGCGGTCGTAGCGCATTCCAAATGTGAGGCGTTTGGTCCAGCCGTCGGTCAAGCCGCTGGAAATGCCGCCGCTCAGTTCGTACGATGATTCATTGTCGTTGAATTGATCGACGATATCGCCCAAATTGTAACGCGAGATGGTGCGGTCGAACTTCACGGCCGTGATCTTCGCGCTCCACGGCGCATCCAGCGAGTAGAAGGGACGCGCGACTTTCAGCGAACGCTGCATACCGTCGCTCGAATCGGCGTAGGTGAGATCCGAGGTCCATCGGGAGCCGAGCACATTCGGGTCGGTCCAATCCACGCTGGTGCTGGTGCGATCGACCGTGCTGCCGTGCGAGATCTCGAGCCCCTTTCCCCAGCCCAGGAAATTCGAGTCCTGAAGGTTGAAGTTGGTGCTATTGGACCCGCCCGCGCGGCCGAAGGAGATGCCCGGACTCAAGGTCCAGACATCCTTGGTGATCACCTTGATGTCGACCTTGCCGTCGGCATAGCGGACCGGCACGACCCTGGCATCGTAAATGTAGGTAAGCAGCCGCAGCGCCCGCTCGGTTTCCGCGAGCTTGCGCGCGAGGTATTTGTCTCCGCTTGCAAACAGCAGCTGCGCCTTGATCGTCGCGTGTTTGGTGCGTATGTGCAGATGGTTCGCGAGCCAATATAGCCCATTAGCCTCGCGCGCATCGCTTTCGTCGAATATGTTGCGAATATCGAGGTCGATCTTGCCGATGACGGCTCCGGCCGCTTCCAGCTCGCCGTCGCTGGGCAGATCCGCCGGACGGGGCTCTTCGATGCGCGTGTGTTCCTTGTCGGTGAGCTTCGCAGCGATCGACGGTTCGGCTATCGCCGCAGTGATGACGGTAAGCGCAATCAGCAGGCTGCCGTCGGATAGCTTCATCCGATGATGGACGTCCGCTTAGGAATATCTTGCACGGCCGCGCGGGACGTGAACGGCAAGCTCATCCCGTCGAGCGCGTTCACATGCGCGCGCTACAACGCGGCGTTGTCCGTCTCGCCGGTGCGGATGCGCAAAACTCGCAGGATGTCGGTGACGAAGATTTTGCCGTCGCCGACCTTGCCTGTTTTCGATGCGCCGACAATGGCCTCCATCACTTGATCGACCAGCTCGTTCTTGACGGCGACTTCGATGCGGGTCTTCGGCACGAAATCGACGACATATTCCGCCCCGCGGTACAATTCCGTGTGACCGCGCTGGCGCCCGAAGCCCTTGACCTCGGTTACCGTCATGCCTGAGACCCCAATTTCGGAAAGCGCCGCGCGCACGTCGTCGAGCTTGAAGGGCTTGATAATGGCAGTAATCAATTTCATTTTCTGGACTCCGGTCAGCGTTGGGCCGTCACGACAATACTATTACGATTGCACGCAACAGGCACGGCCATATGCGGTTGCAGCGGCCCGGCGGGGGTGTTGCGTTCAATCGCCCTTCCGGGGCAGGCCCCGACCCGTTATAAAGACTGGCTATAGAAGCGGTAGCGGGCTCCCAAGGAATCCAAATGATCTGCACCATCCTCATCATAGGCGGCGGCCAGGCCGGCGCACAGGCAATCGATACCCTCCGGCGGGAAGGTTTTGGCGGCCGTTTGGTGCTGATCGGCGACGAACCCGAGTTACCCTACCAGCGGCCGCCGCTGTCGAAGAAGTACCTGTCCGGCGAAATGCCGGCCGATCGCCTGGTGTTCCGGCACCGCTCCTTCTACGACGAACATCGGATCGAACTCAAGTTGGGCAAGCAGGCCGTGCGCCTCGATGCCGCCGCACGGCAGGTCGAGTTGGCGGACGGCGAGAAATTGGCCTATGACCGCTTATTGCTCTGTCTCGGTGCAGAATCGCGCCGGCTGACCTGCCCAGGGGCCGCTCTTCCGGGCGTGCACTATCTGCGCGCACTCGCGGATGTCGCGCCCATTCAGGCGGGGTTCAAACCTCAGGCGCGCGTCGTCATCATCGGGGGCGGCTACATCGGGCTCGAGACGGCTGCGACCTGCCGCAAGATGGGCTGCGAAGTCACGGTGCTTGAAATGGCCGACCGGGTCATGAACCGCGTGGTCGCGCCCAGCGTCTCGCAATATTTTGCCGAGGAGCATCGCGCGCACGGCGTCACCATCATCTGCGATACGCGGGTCGTTTGCCTCGAAGGC
>WNFD01018204.1_pt1 | contig 10869 bp, 10 predicted proteins | sample 5400491 | NCBI WGS metagenome assembly WNFD01 (sample SAMN13153343, study PRJNA577476) | soil metagenome | isolation source: 120 cm saprolite under Douglas fir tree site 2 hole 2 replicate 2 | place: USA:California | collected 2015-04-18 | reverse complement strand
ACGACCGCCGGCGGTCTTTCCCGTTAGGTACGCGGGGAGGATCAGGTCGCGACGAGACCCCCGTCGACGACGAGCAGATGGCCCGTGACATAGGGGTTCGTCATCAAGAAGATCATCGCATGCGCGATGTCCTCGGGTTGCCCGAAGCGTTGGACGGGCAGCTCGGGCGACTCGGCCCACGCCTTGATCTTCTCCCGATCCGCGGAGGACCAGACGGCCGTATCGACCACGCCAGGGGACACCGCGTTCACGCGCACCGGGGCGAGCTCGAGCGAAAGCGCCTTGCTGAAGGCCGCGACCGCGGCGTTGACGGCCGCCAGAACAGACATTCCCTGGCGCGGCGGCTTCAGCGCCGAAGCGCCCGAGGTGATGGTGATCGAACCGCCCCGCCGGATTTTTGGCGCAGCTGCGCGCACGAAGTGGAAGAAACCGCGGAATTTTTCCAGCGATCGCTCGAAGTCTTCATCGGAGATCTCGACGACCCGATGGCGCAGCTTGTTCTCATTCGCGACCGCGGTGAGCACCAGATGATCGATGAATTCCAGCTCGTCGAGCAGGGACTGAACCGCCGCCCGATCGAGCATGTCGACCGCCCGTGAGCTCACTTTCCCCGCGATGCCCCGCTTCGCGGCGTCGAGCTTCTCGGCGCTTCGACTCACCATGATGACGTCGGCTCCTTCCCTCGCCGCCGCCCGCACGGTCGCAAGCCCGATCCCCGAGCTCCCGCCGACTACCATCACTCGCTGATCGCTCAATATCGCCATGTCGCCTCCAGAGTTTCGCCGACGGGTGTCTCTCGTAGGCAATCACCTCTTCGCAGAGCCGAGTTTCCGTAGCCCCTCGAAGCCGGGCAGAATGACGGTTTGATGGATGGCGCGCGCAAGCTGGTCGCCGTCCCCGGCGGGAATACTGAATTCCACGTACCACGTGGCGACCGTCCTTGTTCCGTCGTCGGCCGGCGCCAGGCTGACGGTCGAGCTGTGATACGACAGTGGAAAGGGCGATTCGACGACCGAGTAGCTGTAGGACATGTCTTTGTCGGAGATCGCGGAAACCTGCTCGCGCACGGCCATCCCGTTCTGCAGGTGAATGGCGCGTGTTGCGCCGACCCGGTCCCCTGGCCCCCCGCCCTCGAGGACGCAATCTTTCACGTCTGGATGCCACTTGGAGATGTTGCTGAAGTCACGCAACACGGCCCAGAGCTTGTCCGGTCGCGCCTTCAGAGACAAGCCTTCATGGTTCTTGATCGCGGAGAACGATCGAATGGTCGCCCCGGCGACCCAGCGGTTCCTCGCGGAGCGAATGAGGTCCAAGGTCGTCTCGGTAACTCCCGATCACGTTCCGCTCGCCTCCCGCGCGGATGCGGTGGTTGATGTGGTCGAAGAGGCAGCGAGGGTTGCCGCGCTCGACGCGTAAGCGGTTTCTCCACGAAATGGCGCGTGGCCATCGGTACATTCTCGACCCGGATGGGATCAGCCGATGCCGCCAGCAGCCCTCTCGGAGACTCGTCGAAGCTCTTCATTGTGCATTTAATCCCGGATTCCGGACTCAAACGTACAACGTATTTGAGGCGCCACGTAGACTGCTCTGCAGCACCAGGCTGGCGCGCCGGCGACTGGAGCTCGCTCTAGCTCAAGACGGCAAGACCGACTGACGGCGCTGCAGGAATCGGCGGACTGCCCGATCGCGCTCGAGGCCGATCGGGATCTCATAGGCGCGGCGGGCTTCGGCATGTGCGCCTGTCTTTGCCAGAAGCTCAGCACGCCATGACCTCCGAGGTAATCGCCAGCCGCTTGCGCGCTGTTTAGAAAGCAGTGCTGCACTGAAGCTGACGATCCCGAAGGGGAACAAGATGAGCGATGCGAACGAAGTAGCTGGACCACTGAGACGAAATCCGATCGCGCTCGCGGTTCTCTTGCTTTCATTTCTGGCGTGCCCTCGTGGGGGCAGGCCTCCGGCAACGAAAAAAACGGGCGCGGACGCAACCCAAGGAGTGAGGAAATGGCGAACGTGAACGAGCTTGTCGTGAATTACCTGGCCGCCTGGAACGAGCGGGAACCGAAGCGGCGCCGCGAGCTGGTTGCCAAGGTGTGGATCAACGACGGTACGTACATCGACGCGCACCGCCGCGGCGTCGGTCACGAGGGAATCGATGCGATGATCAAGGCTGCCCAGGAGATGTTCCCCGGCTATCGACTTCACCTCGTCAGCGGCATCGAGGCGCAAAACGGCTACGTTCGCTTCAGCTGGGGGGCGGGCGGAGCGCCGGAAGCGCCGCTCTATCTCGGCGGGACGGACTTCGCGATCGTCGGTGAGGACGGGCGATTCAAGTCGGTCGCTGGCTTTACAGACGCCGCGCCCGCGCACTAGGTCAAGCCGGCAACACCGACTGACGCCGTTGGAGGAAGCGGCGGACCGCGGGATCGCGCTCGAGGCCGATCGCGATCTCGTAGGCGCGGCGTGCCTCGCCATGCGCGCCGGTCTTGGCCAAAAGCTCCGCGCGCGCCGCCCAGTAGGGTTGGTATTCGGCAAGCCGGGCATCGCCGGCGATCTCTTGCATCGCCTCGAGCGCGGCGCCGGCGCCCCGTACCTCCGCGATGGCGAGCGCGCGATTGATGGCCACCACCGGTGAGCCCGCGAGCGCGAAAAGCGCGTCGTAGAGTTGCAGCACCTCTGGCCAGTTGGCGCGACCGGTGCGGCAGCGGTGGACGTGCGCCGATTGCAACGCGCCCTCCAACTGATATCGGCCCACTGAGCCCAGAGCGCCGGCACGCCGGAGCAGCGCTTCGGCCTCGGCGATCATGTCTGAATCCCAGGCCGCCGGGTTCTGCTCGGCAAGCGGTACGTACTCGCCCTCGGCGGTGCGCCGGGCGCGACGTCGGGCCTCCGCGTGAAGCATGAGCGCAAGCAGGCCCAGCGCCTCCGGTTCCTGCGGCAAAAGCTCGGTCACGAGCCTGGCCAGAAACATCACTTCCTCGGTGAGATCGCGGCGGGCGACATCGGTCCCTCCGGGGTCGGTCCAACCTTCGGCAAAAGCGGCGTAGATGGCATCGAGCACCGCGTCGAGCCGGCCGGAAAGCTCCGCGCGTTCCGGGACGCTCAAGGGGATGCCGGCCTGACGGATCTTCTCCTTGGCCCGGCCGAGCCGCTTACCCATGGCCGCCGGAGAGGTGAGGAACGCCGAGGCGATTGCCTTCGCATCCAGCCCGAGCAGCATCTGCAGAATCAACGGCGCGCGGATGCCGGCCTCGATCGCCGGGTGCGCGCAGGCGAACATCAGCGCGAGACGATGGTCCGGGATTTCCACGGGGGCCGCCGCCTCGTCCAGCTCTTCCGCGAGAAGCTGCAACTCGCAGGTTGCAGCCTCGCCGGAACGCTGTCGTCGATCCAGGTCAATCGTCTTTCGGCGGGCGACAGCGAGCAGCCACGCTTCCGGGTTGGACGGACAGCCATTCTTCGGCCAATCCGCCAGCGCCGACGCGAACGCCTCCGAGAGGGCGTCTTCGGCAGCGGCCACGTCGCGGGTACGCGCCACGAGAAAGGCGACGAGCTTGCCGTAACTCTGACGCGCAACCGCGTCTGCCGTGCTTTGCGCCTTGGCGTCGCCTTCGCGGAGGCTCATCCGTTCACATCTCCCAGACTGGACGTACCTCGACGATGCCATGGCCTGCGCCCGGGCAGCGGGATGCCCACGAGATCGCGGCATCGAGGTTCGGCGCGTCGATGAGGTAGTAGCCGCCGAGCTGTTCCTTCGTGTCCGCATAGGGGCCGTCGAGCACTTGCGGCTTGCCGTTCGCGAGCCGTACCGTCGTCGCTGCCGAGGCCGACTGGAGGCGGTTGTTGCCGGCGAGGACGCCCGCCTTCTTGAGCGCCTCGGTGTACGCTGTATAGGCCGCGACGCCCTGTTCCTGCTCGGCCTTCGTCAGCTTGGACCAACCGGCTTCGTTCGCGTAAATCATCAAGAGGTATTTCATTTTCGAGTCTCCATTCATGGGTTGTAGGCGGGCACCATGCTCCGCCGCTACCATGACGTTCGAACACCCGTCATTTGGACAGGCGTGATTGGAAGAGTCGCTTGCCACCCGGTGAAAGTCGAACGACTGTGGGTCCGCTTGCCTGCTCCTGAACGCAAAGCGCCTGGGTTTGCCGCAGGCGACTCACTTGAAACGGGAGCGCTGAGGTAAATGACGCCGCGATGATGGCTCTCGAGGCTTCAAGCCCCCGTCGCTGAGTTGACTTGTGCGTGCCGTGGCTGAGAGCGATAGTCGCCGCCGCGCACATTCTGGGCGCTCGAGGGGTGCGACTCGGTTACTGAAGTCACTTGCCATGCAGGAAGCCCGCGACAAGCTGTCGACCGGCGGCCCTTCTGGCGATCTTGCCGTTGTGCTTATCGATACCAACGGCATGGTGAGCCTCGCGGAAGGGTCAGGCGCCGCGGCATTGGGGCTCTCGCCGGAGAAGCTGCGGAGCCGCTCCGTCTTGGACACCCTGGACAGCGAGCCGATCCTGATGGGGATTCGGAGCGCGCTATCCGGGCGAGCCGATGGGCTGGTTCTGGAGAACGGCAACAAGACCTTCGAGGTGCGGTTCGAGCCTCGGCCCGGGGGCGGCGCGATGGTGCTCGCCGTGGACGCGACCGAACGCCGACGGACCGAACAGGAACTGCGCGCGTCCGATCGCTATCTGAGAATCGTCTTCGAGCAGGTCCCGGGCGCTATCTGGGCCACCGACCGAAACTTACGGATCACGTACGCCCTCGGACGGGTGCGCGCGATGACGGGAGTCGACTCGCGCCAAGCCGCGGGAATGACGATCCAGGAGTTCGTTGGCGCACGCAGTCCGACCGAGCCTGCAGTCGCACACCACTTGGCCGCGCTCGCGGGACAGGCGCAGTCCTTTCGATACGAGTTTCGCGGGCGGTGGTTCGAAGTGCTGATCGAGCCGTTCAAAGATGGGCAGGGGCAGATATTGGGGTGCGTCGGGGCCGCCGTCGATGCGACCGAGAGAAGGCTTTTCGAGCTAGAGCTCGCGACAAGCCGACGCCGGATCGAGGAGGCACAGCGCGTCGCTCACGTCGGCAGCTTCGAGTGGGAGGTCGAGCCCAACGTCGTGACCTGGTCCGACGAGCTCCATCGGATCTACGGAATAGAGAAGGGCCAGTTCGACGGCACCTACGAGGCTTTTCTCGAGCGCGTGCATCCGGACGATCTCGCCCATACGAAGAATGTCTTGTTCGACGCCTTCAGAAGCATCAAGCCGTTCGTGTACGACCATCGCATCGTCCGGCCGGATGGCGGCGTACGCATGCTGCACACTCGCGGCGATGTGATCGCCGACGAACGTGGCAAGCCGCTCAGAATCGTCGGCAGCTGTTGGGACGTGACCGAGCTGAAGGACACGACACGGAATCTGAAGGCGGCTCTCTCCCTCCTGGAGGCGACGATCAATGCCACGGCGGATGGGATTCTGGTGGTGGACCGGGAGGGCAAGGTCACCGCCCACAATCAGCCGTTCCTTGCCTTGTGGCAAATTCCGGCGGAGCTCGCCGAGCACCGCGATGACGAGAGACTGCTCGCATTCGTGCTCGATCAGCTCGAGGATCCGGACGGCTTCCTCCGCGGGGTACGCGAGCTCTATGGCGATTCAGATCGGGAGAGCTTCGACATCCTCCGCTTCAAGGACGGCCGTGTGTTCGAGCGCTACTCCACTCCGCAGCGGATCTATGAGCAGATCGCCGGACGGGTTTGGAGCTTCCGCGATGTCACTGAGCGGGAACGACTCTTCCGCCGAGCGGTGTTTCTCGCCGAAACCACTCGGCTTCTGGCCTCTCTCGATGTCGAGCCGGCCCTCGACAGCGTGGCACACATGGCGGTCCCCTACCTCGGAGATGGCTGCGCCGTGGACCTGCTCGGGGACGGCGGTCCTCGTCGGCTCCTCGTGGTGTCGCGCGATCCCACCAGGCCGATCAGCCCGGAGCTGCGCAGCGCCGTCTTGTCAGGGCACCCGATCATCTACACTTTGGGGCCGCTCTCCTATATGGCGGCGCCGCTGGTGGTGAAGGGCGCCGTCGTTGGAGCGATGACCTTCGTTGCGCCGCCTTCACGGCGGTACACGCCGCGGGATTTGGAGCTGGCAGAGGAGTTGGCCCGGCGAGCGGCGCTCTTGGTGGAGAATGCGCGCCTATATCGAGGTGCCCAGGAGGCCGTGCGGGCGCGCGACGAATTCCTCGCCATTGCTGCCCACGAGATTCGTGGTCCGATCACGTCCATCCACCTGGCCGTCCAAAATCTCCAGAAGAGAAAGTTGCCCGGGCCGGCAAGCCTGAAAGTTCTGGAGATGATCGAACGCGAGGATCGACGGCTCGCCAGATTTGTCGACGAGTTGCTCGATCTCGGCCGGATCCGGGCCGGTCGCCTTCATTTCACCTTCGAAGAAGTGGACCTCGGCACCGTGGTGCGCGACGCGGCAACGCGGCTGTCAAGTTCAGCCTGGGGAAGCCCATCGAGATCACCGTCCGCGCCCAGGCAGGACGCGCCACGCTCGCCATCAAGGACGAAGGGGTTGGCATCTCGTCCGAGATGCACGAACAGATCTTCCAGCCGTTCGAAAGGGCGGTTTCCTCTCATCACTACGGAGGCCTGGGCCTGGGCCTTCACATCGTGCGCACAATCGTCGAGGGTCTGGGCGGCACAGTCAGCGTGGAAAGCAAGCGTGGCGCCGGATCCACCTTCACCGTCGAGCTGCCTCAGACCAGGTCTCCATGATGGAAGCCGACGGATTCGTCATGGTCGTTGACGACGATGAGGACATTCGCGAGATAGTGAAGCTCTCGCTCGAAGCCAGCGGCTATCGAGTGACCACCGCGGTGGATGGACTCGAAGCTTGGCAGCATCTGAATGCCAGCGCGCCACCTTCTTTGATCCTCCTCGATCTGATGATGCCGCGGATGGATGGTGAGGAGTTCATGAAAACCCTCCGCTCGAGCCCACAGGCGAACATCCCGGTGGTGATCATGTCCGGTCACAATGCTTCAATTCAGAAAGCGGAGGAGCTCAAGGTGAACGGTTGTCTCACCAAGCCGGTTGAGTTGGACGAGCTCTTGGGCACGGTGCGACGCGTTGTCAGCCGCCGAGCGGATTGACGCGAGGCGATGGGCTACGACGAGCAGACGGCCGATCGAGTGCGGCGGATCCTCTCCCGGCGGCGGGATGTCGTCGAGAAGAGGATGGTCGGAGGGCTCTCCTTCATGGTGAACGGCAGCATGTGCTGCGGCGTCACCGGCACCGCCTTGATGGTTCGGGTCGGGCGCGAAGGGCGCGAGGGGGCGCTGGCTCAGCCGCACGCGCGACCGATGAAATTCGCCGGCCGGGCCCTGGCTGGCTTCGTGTGCGTCGACCCTGAAGGCTACCGGACCGATAGGGCGCTGGCGAAATGGATCCAGCGGGGCCTCGACTTCGTGTCGACGCTCCCTGCGAAAAAGCCCGAGGCGAGGAGAGCTCGGCCCAGGGGCCGCGGAGGTAAGAATCCCTGCGACAGAAGGAGCCGCTCAATGGTTTGCGCAGGAAGAGTGTAAGACCATACACTGCGCGTCTGGAGCCTTCGGGCGACCCGAATCAAGCAGCCGCGGCGCCGAGGGGTACTGGTTCACCAGGAATATTTACGAAGGAGGAAGGCGCATGTTTCGCAGGGGGAATACACTGTCTCGGCTGTTTGCCTGGCTGATCATCTTGTCGGCACCGGCCGTCGCCGAGGGTCAGCTGTCGTTTCACAGCGACACCGTGCCCGTTGGAATGGCTCCGGGCGTTGTCGTCCTGGGCGATTTCAATGCAGATGGGCTTCTGGATTTGGCGGTGGCCAACACCCTCTCGAACGATGTCTCGATCCTGCTGGGAAGGGCGGATGGATCGCTCGAGCCTGCCCGAACCTATTCAGCAGGGCCCGCCCCCCGCACCTTGGTGGCCGAAGACTTTGATGGCGACGGCGTTCTCGATTTGGCCGTCGCCAGCGAGAGCTCCAGCCCGAGCATTTCGGTGCTGGTCGGCAACGGGGACGGCAGCTTCCAATCCCCGCAAACCTTCCCCGTGGAGGGAGCTTTGTTCTCGCTCGCCACCGCGGACTTCAACAGCGACGGCGTCCCGGACCTCGCACTCACCCTTCGTCGAGGTCAGGTCGCGATTTTCCTGGGCAATGGGGATGGCACGTTTCAGCCGGTCCGATACCTGGCGGTCGGTGCCGATCCGCACGGCGTCACGGTAGGGGACGTCAACCACGACGGAAAGCCGGATCTGGTTGTCACCAATCGGGGCGATCCCTTTAATCCAAGTAGTATATCCATCGTCCTTGGCAACGGGGATGGCACGTTTCAACCCGCTCGGCCTTTCAGCGTCGGCTCCGATCCCCGATGGGCCGTGATCGGCGATTTCAATCAGGACGGATCGCCGGACGTGGCGGTGGTGAACTCTGTTTCGGGCGATGTTTCGATCCTTCTTGGCGCCGGTGATGGCACCTTCAGAACCGGTCAGACGGTCTGGGTGGAAGGACATCCCGGCCACTTGCGTATCGCCGACTTCAACGGAGACGGTCGAGAGGACCTGGCGGTCTCGAATGAAATGTTCGACAGCGTTGCCATTCTCCTCGGCAACGGCGATGGAACGTTTCAAAGGACGCAATCCTTTGTAACGGGCACGGGGCCCAGCGACCTCAAGGTCATGGACGTGAACCTGGATGGCATAGACGATCTGGTCGTGGTCAATGCGCGTTCGAACAATCTGAGCGTCCTGTTGGGACGGGGGGACGGAACGTTCCGCAGCTCGACGTTCCCCGTGGGACTTAATCCTATGTCCGTCGCGGTCGGCGACTTCAATGGCGATCGAATTCCGGATCTGGCCGTGGCCGACGACGGCTCCGCCCGTGTCGCGGTCCTCCTTGGCGACGGGGAGGGTGGGTTTGGCTCGGCGCGCTATCTTTACGTGGGCAGTAGTCCAAAATCCGTTGCCGCGGCAGATTTCAATCTCGATGGCAATCTGGATCTGGTGGTGGCCGTTGCCGAGAACGTTGCCGTCCTTCTCGGAACCGGCGAGGGACAATTCCTTCCCCCGATGAGGTTTCCCGTGTATGGAGATAATCCGAGCTCGGTCATTGTCGCGGACTTCAACGCAGACAACGTTCCGGACCTGGCCGTGGCCAACACAGACTCCAACAACGTGTCTGTTCTGCTGGGGAATGGCGACGGCACTTTCGGACCGCCCCGGCGTTTTCCGGTCGGCTCCCGACCTCGAGCGGTGATCGCCGGCGACTTCGACGGGAATGGCCTGCTCGATCTGGTCACCGCCAATGAAGGTTCGGACACTCTCACCCTTCTCTCCGGGGACGGCACCGGCACCTTCCGCGCGACCGATACCGTGCCCGCGGGCGGTCGAGGGCCCTGGTCGCTGGCGGCCGGCGACTTCGACGGGGACGGAAGACTGGACCTGGCGGTTGCGCTGTGGGGATACATCGACTGTGTCCATTACGATCCGGAACACGGCTACTGCATTCAATTTGGCCATATCGCTGGGACCGCCACCTCGGTGTTGCTCGGGCGAGGGGACGGTACGTTCGGCCCGCCGCGGCAATTCACCGTCGGCCTCGGCCCCGACTCCGTGATCGCCGGCCATTTCGACAACGATGGCATTCTCGATCTGGCCGTCGCCAACGGAGAGAGCGGGACGGTCTCCGTCCTGGTTGGCAGAGGAGACGGCACGTTCAACCCGGCACAGCACTTTGGCGCAGGCCGAGGCCCGATCGGGATGGCGACCGGCGACCTCACCGGCGATGGGCAGCTGGATCTGGCTGTCGTCAACCAGTATTCCCACACCGTATCGATCTTGATCAACCAGACTGTCGAACACTAGCGCCCGCGCCGAGACTCGGCCGCTGGCCCGAGGTGATTGTTAAGGGGGCAGGGAAAAGGGTGGCCGAGGCCTGAACCGCGTGGCCCGGCACATCGGCGCAATGGTATGACCGCGGAAATGGGGGAAAACCGATGGTCGCTCGCTACCTGGAACCGAAGGCCGATGTCTTCTACGCGTTTCTCCGGATCGTCTCCGGGTTGATGTTCACCTTCCACGGCCTCCAGAAGATTTTCGGCGTGCTGTCGAACTTCAAGCCCGCGGTCGGAACGCAGCTCTGGTTCGGCGGCATGATCGAGCTCATCTGCGGGCTGGCCATCGCCGTCGGATTCATGACCAGCTGGGCAGCCTTCAATCGCCAGCGGCGAGATGGCGGTCGCGTACATCCAGTTTCATTGGAAACTCGATTTTGGCTCGAAATTTTTTCCAACCATAAATCAGGGAGAGCTGGCACTTCTGTACGCGGTCGTCTTTTTGTACATCGCGAGCCGCGGCGGGGGACGGTGGAGCATGGATTACTCGCGTGGCAGAGGCAGGCGCGTGACCTGAGAGAAACTCCGGCGCGATTGCTTAAAGAACGCTTGGCCAGATTTCCAGCACTTACCGATTCGTGTCGTTGATCAGCACCGAGACGCCGCTGGACAGGAAGTTGACCACCGCCAAATCCGGACGGCCGTCGCCATTGAAGTCGCCCATCGCGACGGAAGGGCTGCCTGCGCCAAAGTTTCCCGCCGGCTGAAAGGTTCCATCGCCGTTGCCCAGGAGCAGCGAAATCGCGCGGTCGCCGTTCGCCACCGCGAGGTCCAGCGTGCCGTCGCCGTCGAAGTCACCCACGGTGACGAACAGTCCAGGGCTTCCGAGCTGGAAGTCTCGCCCTGCCTGGAAGGTACCGTCCCCGCGGCCCAGCAGCACCGAGACGCTCGTGGGAAACGAGTTGGCCACCGCGAGATCCAGAAAGCCATCGCCATTGAAGTCGGCC
>WNFD01008729.1_pt1 | contig 10871 bp, 12 predicted proteins | sample 5400491 | NCBI WGS metagenome assembly WNFD01 (sample SAMN13153343, study PRJNA577476) | soil metagenome | isolation source: 120 cm saprolite under Douglas fir tree site 2 hole 2 replicate 2 | place: USA:California | collected 2015-04-18 | reverse complement strand
CGAGGATTTTTCCGCCCCGATCGCGGGCGGCAAGCTCGAGGTCCGCGAAGAATCCCGCCGCCGCGTCCGCCCGTCCTTCGCGAAGCGCGCTGCCCGCATCCAGCGACGAGCCAAGCTCGACAAATTTCACGTCGGCGACGCCGAGGGCGACGCGGGAGAGCGCCCAGAGCGCGAAGTAGTAGGAGGAGCCCTGCGGGTGGGCGGCGATCCGCTTGCCGCGCAGCTCCGAGAGGTTCTGGATGCCAACCGCGGCCAACGCTTCCTGACCATGGCTTCGGCCGAGGAGGAGCACCGTCCGGGGCGAGGCGTCCCGAAGCTGTGTCCACCAATGGGCCAGACGGTCGACGGAGATCGCCGCCATGTCCACGCCGCCATTCTCCGCGCCAAAGGCGAGCGCCTTGCGCAGATCCTCCTCGCGGCCGAAAACGACCGCCCTGGCGTCCATCGAGTAGGCGAGCTTGAGCAGACCCCCGCTGGGCCGGTCCCGGCGATCCGGATCGGAGGTCTTCACGCCTCCGGTGGCGAGCAGCAACGCCGCGGAGGAGCCGCGCGGGGTGAAGCCGATCATCGTCGGTCTGAGCGGAATCGAGGCAAGCTCGCCCACGGGAGCGGCCACGCCGGCGGGAAAATCTCCAGCGGAGAGTCGAGCGCCGCGCTGCAAACGGGGAAAGTAACGCGTCTGCAGCCTATCGACGTAGCCCAGTCGCGAGCCCGCGAGGTAAGCCGCCGCGAGCAATCCCGCCCCGATCAGGAAAATGAACCCCGAGCCGCGTCTGACGATCACTACCGCTATTTAACCTCAATCTTCTTGCCGATCGTCTTCTCGCCCGCCGCGGCGACATCCGACACGGGTGTCGGGGGGGTCAGACCCATCTCCATCTTGAACTGCTTCACGATCTCCTGGGCCTGGATCTTCTCCGCCTCTTCCTCGATCTGCATCGCCTGGTGATCCACCGATTCAAGCGCCATCTGCATCCGCGCCTCGTTCATCGCGGTCTCCTCTTCGACCTTGCGGATCATCTCGTCGTGAGTGGCGTCGATCCCGGCGACCTCGAATGACTCCATTGCATCCGCCACCTTCGCTTGCCATTGGGCGCGCCGGGCGTCGCGAATCGCATCCATCGCCTCCTGGGTTTTCTTGTCCTTCTCGCGCATGAACGCCTTTTTGACGTTCTGCGCCTTCTCCCAAGCGGAGCGGGCGGTGCTCAGCTGCGCATCGTTTCGAGCCAACGCCCCCTTTTCCATCTGTAGCCGCGTGGCGTACTGGGCCGCGAGATCGTCGCGTCCGGCCTGAATCGCCGCCTTTACCTTGGCGGTAAGGTCGCCAACCTCTTGCTTATACTTGGAATTCTCCTTTTCCAGCAGCGTCACGTTGGCGCGGATCATCGCGATCGACTCGTTCATCTTGGGAACCTGGTCGTTGAGGTCGCGGATGTTCTGCTCGAGGATCATCTCCGGGTCTTCGATCGAGGTGACGAAGAAACCGAAGAAGCTGCGCATTGCCCTCTTGAACCGTTTGAACATGAGGCCTCCGACGCTAACCCACCGGCTTAGCACACGAACCGGTGGAGACTACAGTTTCGCTAAAAGCGCCCTCCCTACGGAGGGAGGGAAACCGCGATTGCCTGTGGCGATTGAGGATGGGCCCGCTCGCCAGCCTTGGCTTTAGGCTGGGCGGGGACGGCTCGCCCTCGACATCCGAGTAGCGACTCTTCGCGCCTGGGCCCGCGCCTCGGCGACCAACGCGGCTTCGTCGAGCGTCAAAAGCTGCCGATCCTGCATCACCATCTTACCATCGATGATCACGTGCACCACGTCGCTCGATCGCGCGGAGTAGACCAGCCGCGAAAGCAGCTCCCCTTCCGGCGTGGCATGCGCTTGAGAGAGGTCGACCACCGTGAGGTCGGCTCGCTTTCCGGGCTCGATCGAGCCGATCTCGTCTTGCAGCCCGAGCGCCCGGGCTCCACCCAGGGTGGCCATCTCGAGAACGCGCGAGGCCGGCATCGAAGCCGCTCCGGTTCGCGGCTTCTGGATCAGCGACGCCAGACGCATCTCGGCGAACATGTCGAGGTTGTTGTTGCACCCGGCGCCATCCGCGCCAAGGCAGACGTTCACCCCGAGGTCGAGCAGCTCCGGAACGCGGGCCACCCCAGATGCCAGCTTCAGATTCGCGCTCGGGCAGTGGCAAACCGTGGTCCCCGTCTCGCGGAGAATCCGCTGCTCCTCCGGGCTCAGCCAGACGCAGTGGGCGAGGACGACGTCGCTGCCGGTAAGCCCCAGCCAATGGAGGTACTCCACGTTGTCGCGACCCGTACTCTTGCGGACTTCTTCGCACTCGGACGCATTCTCGCTCGCGTGGGTGTGGATGCGGACGGAAAGCTCGCGCGCCCTCCGGGCAACCTCGCGCAGCAGATCCTCGGAGCAGGAGAGGACGAAGCGAGGTGCCATCGCATAGCGAAGCCGATTGTCCGACGTCCCGTGCCACGCCTTGATCAAGCGCACGCTCTCCGCGAGGGAGTCGGCGGTGCTCTCCAGAAGCTCCGGCGGCAGCTGAGGACCGACATCCATCATCGCCTTGCCGCTGGTGAGCCGAAACCCGCAGTCTCGCGCCGATTCGAAGATCGCGTCGGCGTATCGCACCACCGACATGTCGAGCGCGGCCGTCGAGCCGCCCTTGATCAGCTCGGCGAAGGAGAGGTCCGCGGAGACTCTCAGCGAGCGTTCATCGTGCGCCGCCTCGAGGGGCCAGATGCGCTGGCGCAACCACTCGAGCAGCTCGAGGCCCTCCGCCTGATTGCGAAAGAGCGTCTGGCAGGCGTGCAGGTGGCCGTGAATCAGGCCGGGCAAGACCACCTGTCCGGAAGCATCAAGGACCCGCCGGACCGTGCCCGGGTTTTTCAGGCCGCGGCCGACCTTTAGAATCCGGCCGCTGCGAATCCAGATGTCCGCGCCGGAGAGGACATCCCGGGCAGGGTTCATCGTGACCACGGTCGCGTTGGTAATCAGCAGATCCAAACGGCGGCGCTCCGATCACAAATAGGTTTTCGTAAACGGGTGGGGCAAGAGCTGCCGCAGCTTGAAGCGCTTCTCTTTCCCGCGAAGGTTACGGCAATGAACTGGAAGATCGCCGCCCGCAAACTCCGCCAAAACTTGAAGACAGACGCCGCACGGAGGGGACGGCTCGGCACTTTCGCTGACGATCGCCACCGCCAGCAGTTTGCGCGCACCGAGGCGGGCGATGGCGCAGGCGATCGCATTTCGCTCCGCGCAGACGGAGACGCCGTAGGAGGAGTTTTCCACGTTGCAACCCGAAGCGACCTGCTCTCCGTCGACGTACACCGCGGCACCGACGGCGAAGCCAGAATAGGGTGCGTAGGCGTGGCTCCGGGCCTCGATCGCCGCGTTGAACAGCTCCGCCCAGGGAATGACTTGCCGAGCCATCTTTTAAGAGACCTTCGCCGCGCTCGCGGCAGTCCTCCGGCTGAGGCGGCGCCGCACCATCGCCGTCGTCGCCCAGATTGCGATCCCCAGCGCGAGGAGCTCCGCGGAGAACATCCATTCTTTAAGTTGCGGACGCGCCATCGCCAGCAGGATCGCTGAAAACCCAGCGCCGGCCAGCGGGATGACGAGCCCGCCGGGCAGCCGATAGGTGCGCTCGGCGTTGGGCCTGCGATACCGCAGCACGATCACCGCGAGGCAGGTGGGAATGTACTGGCAGAAGAGGGCGACGTTGGACACGTCCACCAGGGAGCCGTAGCCGAGGAAGAACGCCAGCACCCCGGCGAGCCCGGTGGCGAGCGCGATCGCCGGCCCGGGCGTCCGAAAGCGCGAGGTCCCGGTGAAGACGCGGGGCAGATACCCGTCGGCCGCCAGAGCGGTGAAGTAGCGCGGTCCGACCAGGGCGGTGCTCGAGCAGAACCCGGCCATCGAGACCAGTGAAGCCAGGCCGAGGATCGAGATCCCGGGCTTGCCGAAAATCCTGCCCGCGACCTCCATCAGCGGCTGCTCGCGGGCGTGCAGATCCGGCACAGTGCTCAAGGCGACGAGTTGGATGATGCAATAGAGCAGGGTCGCCCCGGCGAGGCTGCCGACCAGCGCGAGGGCAACGTTGCGCTTGGCATTCTGGGTCTCACCCGCGGGAACGGGAACGTATTCGAAGCCCGAAATCATGAATACCGCGAGAAAGGCGGAGGAGGAGATCGCGTGCACGTAGGTGACCGGCTCGCCCGGAACGGACTGGGCGGAAAACATGCCGCTCAGCACCTCCGGACGGACGTACGCCAGCCCAACCAGCGCCAGCGCGAGGAGCGGGAGAATCTTGGCGATCGAAAGAAAGTCGGAGGTGCGCGCCCCCGCCTTCACCCCGAAGTAGTTGATCATCCCCAGGGTGCCGATCAGCCCGACCGCGACGAACGACTTGAAGCTCAAGACGAAGCCCCCCTGCCGAAGGACCACGGTGCCAAACCACGGAACGAGCTTGGCCAGTGCTTCGGCGAAGCCAACCGACACCGCCGACCAGCCCAGCACCCCGGTGGCCATCGCCATCCAGCCGACGATGAACCCGAGATAGGGGCCAAAAGCCGCCCGGGCGTAGACGTAGGGGCCGCCGTTCTGGTCGAACATTCCGCTGAGCTCGGCGAAGCAAAGACCGATCAGGATGCACAATACACCACAAGTAAAGACCCCGACGACGCTCGCATATCCGGCGAGCTTCGCCAGCGGCGCGATCAACAGATAGATGCCGGAGCCGACGATTCCGTTGATCCCGATGCAGACGCAATCGAAGAGGGACAGGCTGCGCGCGCGTGGAATCGACATCGCGCGCGACTATAGCCGTGCGGCGGCGGGCAGGAAGCTTCGCAGTACGGAGGAGAAAACGTCGCGCGCGCGATTCGCCGTGGCAGCGACTTCTTCGTGGGTGAGGGGCTTGGACCCGATTCCTGCGCCGAAGTTGGTGATGCAGCTCAAGCCGGCGACCTTGACGCCCATGTGCCGCGCGACGATCACCTCCGGAATGGTGCTCATTCCCACCGCGTCGGCGCCCAGCACGCGAAGCGCGCGGATCTCCGCCGGCGTCTCGTAAGAGGGCCCCCGCAGCATCGCGTAGACGCCCTTTTTGAGCGCCACGCCCTGCCGTGCGGCGGACTCAAACATCAGAGCCACCAGCGCCGGATCGTACGCGGCGCTCATGTCTGGAAACCTCGGCCCCAGCCGATCGTCGTTGGGGCCCACGAGCGGATTCCATCCCGCGAGGTTCAGGTGATCGACGATCGCCATCAGATCTCCCGGAGCGAAGGTCGGGTTGATCGCCCCCGAAGCGTTGGTGACCATCAGCACCCGAATGCCCAGTGAGCAGAGCACCCGGGCAGGGAACGCCACCTGCGCCGGGGAGTAGCCTTCGTAGTGGTGAATGCGGCCTTGCATGGCGACGGTCGGCTGCCCATCCAGGTGGCCAAGGACGAGCCGGCCGGCGTGACCGGGCACCGATACGCGAGGAAAATTCGGTAGATCGGCGTAGTTGAAGACCTTTTTTTCCTCGAGACTTTCGGCGAACGAACCCAGTCCGCTGCCCAGGATGATGCCTACTCTTGGCGCGACGCCGCCGGCGCGCTCCCGAATGGCATGGACTGTTAGCTGGAGGTCCTCGTAGAGGCCCATCGGGGGAGCATCATACGCGCCGCCGTGCTGTTCTCTACTATCGGACTTGCAAAGCTGTGCATTTCCTGCATTCGTACACCTATGGGCGGCGTGCGCGCCTCCTCGGAAGGGTGCGTCAAAGAGGCAGTGGAAGAAGGAACGAATTCACTTTCGTTGAAAGGGTGATCTACATGATGCGCAAATTGGCATTGGCAGTAGCGTTTGGAATTGCCGTTCCGGCAGCGGCGTTGGCGTGCAGCGACAAGACGGAGCAAGCCAAGACGACGACGGATGGGCAACAGGTACTCCTCGCTCAGGCAGACACGACCAAGCCGCCGGCGAAGAAGTCGACGACCAAGAAGAAGGGTGCGCCGAAGAAGCCGAAGACGGACAGCCCCCCGAAGTAAGTCACTAAGCGAAGCTCGGCGCTGCTCAGTCTGCCGGGCATCTGCTGGATGCGCGGTCCACGTTCATTCGTGGGCCGCGTTTCATTTTTTGCAGTGAATCCGCGCCTCTTGGGCAGCCCTCCCCCTCTGCATTGAATGGCCGCGATAAGTGTTCGTCAGAGCTGCGAACGCGAATTTCTCGCGGACTCACGAAAGGTGAACACCATGAAACGCAATCTATTGGCCGGCCTCGTACTCGCCCTGGCAGTTCCGGCTGCTGCCTTCGCCGCGCCCGCAACCCAGAAGCACGCAGTTGTCGCGCAAGCAAATACCGCTGGCGCCACCAAGTCCACCGACGCCGATGCCAAAGGCAAGAAGAAGGTCAAAAAGGGCAAGGCTTCGAAATCGGCTGGCATGAAGAGCAGCGATCACAAGGCGGAGCAGGCGAAGTAGCTCTCCTTAGATCACCTGAGTCGCTCCAGAATCAGCGGTCGTGGTGTTGGAGCGGCTGTGCTCAAGCGAAACGCCTGGAGGACGAGCATCGTCGCCGCCTCCAGGCGTTCGTCTTTGTTGTAGTGAACCTGGACGAGAGGCTCGCCGGCGCGAACCGGATCGCCGACCTTTCGAAGCAGCACCAGGCCGACCGCCGGGTCGATCTTCCCGTCGACTTTTTCCCGCCCCGCCCCGAGCATCATCGCGGCGAAGCCGATCGCCTCTGCGTCGATCCAGGTCACGTAGCCGCTGGCCGGTGAGGGAACATCGAGGGTGCTCCGGGCGCGCGGAAGGCGAGAACCGTCCTCGATCGCGGATGGATCGCCACCCTGCCAGCGCACGATTTCCTTGAGCTTTGCCAGAGCGGAGCCGGTTTCAATCGACCGTTGCAGCGTGCGCCGTGCCTCCGCTTCGTCCGCCACTGCCCGCCCCAGAAGAAGCATCTCGGCGCCGAGGGCCAGCGTGATCTCGGTGAGATCGTCGGGAGCGGAGCCTTGAAGCACGGCCACGGCCTCGGATACTTCGAGCGCGTTGCCCACTGCCCGGCCGAGAGGCTGATCCATCTGGGTGAGCAGAGCGCTGACCCTCCGATTCATCCGGCGGCCGATCTCCATCATCGTCACCGCGAGCGCCCGCGCATCGTCCGGCGTCTTCATGAAAGCGCCGGCACCAACCTTGACGTCCAGCACCAGAGCGTCAGCGCCCTCGGCGAGCTTCTTGCTCATGATCGAGCTGGCAATGAGGGGAATGCTCTCCACCGTCGCGGTGACATCTCGCAAGGCGTAGAGCTTCTTGTCCGCCGGCGCGAGCGTCGCGGTCTGACCGATCAGGCAAGCGCCCACCTCGCGGATCATCCGCCGATATTCGTCCGTGGTGAGATCGACGCGGAAGCCGGGGATGGACTCGAGCTTGTCCAGGGTGCCGCCGGTGTGCCCAAGCCCTCGCCCGGAGATCATCGGCACCGCCACCCCGCAGGCGGCGACCATCGGAGCCAGGCAAAGGGACACCTTGTCGCCCACCCCGCCGGTGGAATGCTTGTCCACCTTGATCCCCGGAATGTCCGAGAGATCGAGCACCTCGCCCGACTCGAGCATTGCGCTCGTCCAGGCGCCCAGCTCCTCCGGATCCAGGCCCCGGAAGTAGATCGCCATGGACATCGCCGCCATCTGGTAGTCGGGAATGGACCCCGAAGTGTAGCCGGCGATGAAGTCCCGGATGCCTTGCGGCGGGAGCGATTTGCCGTCGCGCTTGGCCTTGATCAGGTCGTAGGGCCTCACCGGTAAATCGCCATAGCAGGATCGGCGGAAAGGTGACATCTGGTTCCGCGCGCTCGATTTGGTAAATGAGTCCCATGGCAGCCTCCCGCGTCGCCTATCCCGTCCTCGCCGGCTTGCTGACGCTCTCGATCGCCTGCTCGAAAAAGGACGCCCCGGGTTCCGCGTCCGGCGGCCCCAGCACTTCGCCGATGAAAGTCGGCCTGGTCACGGACATCGGGGGACGGGGGGATCAATCGTTCAACGACTCCGCGCTGCGCGGTCTGGAGCTGTGGGCGGCGGGCAAGAAGTTCACCGGTTCGGGGTACCGCGCCGCCACCGCGGAGGAGATCAAGTCGTCGATCTCACCGGACCTGGCGAATCTCGAGCCCCCGATCGAGCCGCTGCCGATCTCGCCGCTGGTGCTGCAGAGCAAGGCGCAGGAGGATTACGAGCCCAATCTTCAGCTGCTGGTGGACCAGGGAGTGGCGCTGGCGATCGGCACCGGCTTCATGCTCGAAAACGCGGTGAAGACCGTGGCCAGGCGCAACCCGGGCTCAAAGTTCCTGTTGATCGACAGCCCGCTGCTCGATGCGCAAGGCAAGCCCACCTCCGCTTTGAACGTGCGAACGGTGATCTTCCGGGAGGAGGAGGGCAGCTACCTGGTCGGGGCCCTGGCCGGGTTGGCGAGCCAAGCGAAGCGGATTGCCTTCGTGGGGGGGATGGAGATTCCGTTGATCAAGAAGTTCGAGGCGGGCTTTCGCGCCGGGATTGCCACCACCAATCCGGAAGCGTCCACCCGGACCCTGATCAGCTACACTGGAAGCTTCGACAACGTCGCGGTGGGCAAGCAGGTCGCGCAGGACATGCTGGCCAAGGGAGCCGACGTGATCTTCCATGCCGCCGGTTCCGACGGGCTGGGGGTGATCCAGGCGGTCAAAGAGGCGCGCGCCGCGGGCAAACGCGCGTGGGTGATCGGGGTTGACTCGGACCAGTGGTCGCTCGCGCCCGAGGCGGTGCTCACCTCGATGATCAAGCGCGTCGATCTCGCGGTCTATCAGACGACCCGCGATCTGGTTCGCGGGCGATTCGAGGCCGGAAACAGCGCGCTGGGTGTGAAGGATCGCGGCGTCTCCTATGCCGAAGTGAGGATCGATTTTCCGGGGAAGGTCGCGGCGCTGCAGCGCGTGGAGGCCCTGCGCCAGAAGATCATCTCCGGCGAAATCAAGGTGCCATCGAACATCGCCGAGCTCTCCTCCTTCAAGGCCCCACCCTGATCTCGCTGCAAAATATCTCGAAGCGCTTCGGCCCGATGCTGGCGGTGGACGGGGTCTCTCTCGAGCTTCAAGCGGGGGAGATCGTCGCCCTGGTCGGAGAGAACGGGGCCGGCAAGTCCACTTTGATGAACGTGCTCTCCGGCCTTTATCAGCCCGACGGCGGCGAGATCCGGATCGACGGGCAGCCGGTCCGCTTCCGCAGCCCGCGGGATGCGATCGCCCGGGGAATCGGGATGGTCCACCAGCATTTCATGCTCATCCCCCCGCTCACCGTGGCGGAGAACGTGGTGCTAGGCAGCGAGCCGCGCCGGCTCGGTTTTCTCGATCTCGCCGCCGCGAAGATTGCCGTCCGCAAGGCGTGCCAAACTTTCGGGTTTTCGCTTCAGGCGGATGCGGTGATCGAGGACCTCACCGTTGGCTCGCAACAGAAAGTGGAGATCATCAAGGTGCTCTACCGCGGCGCGCGGGTGTTGATCCTCGACGAGCCCACCGCGGTGTTGACGCCGCAGGAGTGCGAGGATTTGTTCTCGGTGATGCGGGAGCTCGCCGCGGCCGGGCACACGATCCTCTTGATCACCCACAAGTTGCGCGAAGTTCTCGCGGTTGCCGGCCGCATCTACGTGATGAGGCGGGGAAAGCTCGTCGCGCAAGTGAATGCCAAGGACAGCAGCGAGCGGGAGCTGGCGACATTGATGGTTGGCGACGCCGGCCCACCGCGATCCACCTCCAGCGCGCAGCAGGGCCGGGGGGAGATTCGAAGACCTCCGCGTGGTCGGCGCTCACCGCGTTCTTGCCTTGCGCGGCGTCTCTTTGAAGGTCTTCGCCGGCGAAGTGGTGGGGATCGCCGGAGTGGATGGCAATGGCCAGCGCGAGCTTGCCGAAGCGATCATGGGTCTGCAGCAACCAACATCCGGCGCCGTTCGCCTGGGCGGCGAGCCGCTGCGCCGTCTTTCGATTGGACAGATCCGCCGGCGCGGGTTGGCCTACGTTCCCGAGGACCGCCTGGTGCAGGCGATCATCGGCCCGATGACCGCGGAGGAGAACATCGCGCTGGGAAGAGATCGGCAACCCCCGTTCGCCCGGCGGGGCTTGATCGATTTCGCCGGTCGCCGCGCCCGCGCTGCGAAGCTGCTCGAGGAATACGACGTCCGGCCACCCGATCCAAAGGCCCGGATCGGGTCGCTCTCCGGAGGGAACCAGCAGAAAGTCGTCCTCGCGCGAGAGATGGATTTCGCACCGAAGCTGTTGGTCGTCGTCCAACCCACCCGGGGCCTGGACATCTCCGCGGTGCGCGCGGTTCATGCCCGGCTGCTTTCCGCGAGAGAGCAGGGAGCGGGAATTCTGCTCATCTCCCTGGACCTCGAGGAGGTGCTCGCTCTTTCCGATCGGCTCTACACGCTCTTCGAAGGCCGGGTCACCGGGGAGCTGGGTCGCGCCGAATTCGACGAGAGGCGCGTGGGACAGCTGATGATGGGCGCCGAGGTCGAGCGCGAACCCCGCCCCCCGAGGGCCGATGCCTGAACAGCCGCCGCGGACCGGAATGCTCCCCTGGACGCGGCAGGCGCTGCCTTCATTGCTCTCCGTCGCGCTGGCGCTCTTCGTTTGCTTCATCGCCATCGCGCTCAGCCGATCGGATCTCGGCATCGCCTCGGAGGCCTATCTGCAAATGATCTGGGGCGGACTGGGGGATATTCCGAGCTTTCTCGCCACCGGCGACTGGTCGGTCTTGACGCGGGCGTGGGGTGAATCGGCGACCAAAGCAGCGCTGCTCACCTTCACCGGCCTTGCCGTCTCCGCCGCCTTCTGCGTCGGCCTGTTCAACATCG
>WNFD01007425.1_pt1 | contig 10871 bp, 8 predicted proteins | sample 5400491 | NCBI WGS metagenome assembly WNFD01 (sample SAMN13153343, study PRJNA577476) | soil metagenome | isolation source: 120 cm saprolite under Douglas fir tree site 2 hole 2 replicate 2 | place: USA:California | collected 2015-04-18 | reverse complement strand
AGAGTCCTGCAAGTCGGGGACAAATTCCTTCATGAATACGACTTCGGTTCGACCACCGAGATTCGTCTGAAAGTCGTGGGTCTGCGCGAGTCCGCGGACAAAGTACAGCTACTTGCCATCAATGAACCACCCGAGATTCTCTGCAGCTACTGCGATGAAGGCCGTCCGGCCACCGAGATCTGCAGCCAATGTGGATGGGAAGAGGGCAGTGGGTGGTTATGTTCAGAGTGCACCAAAACCCATGAGTGTGGTGAGGAAATGCTGTTGCCGGTGGTCAATTCTCCCCGCGTCGGCGTTTGTGCTTATACGGGTTGATCGGCAGTTCATCCGGACCTTCTTTGCTCTCCGCTGCGCAATGGAGACGCGAGTCCTGATTACCGGATGTGTCCGCCTTCCGTGCGCTCATCTCTCTGATGGAGAGAATAGGTTGGAAATATGGAAACCCAGGTTTGGACACAATCATGAAAGCCGGTGGTCCGAGATGATCCACTATCTTTTGTTTTTCTCCGTGTCTCAGTGTCTCCGTGGTGCGCTTTTGCTTTTTGTCCGTCTTATAATCAAAACTCAATGACTTTTACAGAACTGCTTCAGGGGCTGGCGATACCGCACAGCGGGGGACCGACTGTCGTTTCCGGGCTGGACTACGACTCGCGTCGTCTCCAGCCGGGATGGGTATTTGTCGCCATGAAGGGCGAAAGCACCGATGGCAACCGTTATATAGATGTTGCGCTGGAAAAAGGCGCGGTGGCGGTCATTTCCGATTCCACCGCGCAGAAACCGCGACCGGGGGTGGCGTGGGCTACCGTGCTGCATGGCCGCCGCGCTCTGGCGATGGCCGGCGCGAATTTCTATGGAAAGCCCGCGAGCAGGCTGAGAATTACCGGCATCACAGGCACGAACGGCAAGACGACCACAACTTTTCTGGTGGAATCGATTCTGAATTTCTGCGGACGGAAGTCCGCGCTGATCGGGACCATCGAGTACCACGTCGCGGGCAAGACGCTGCCCGCGCCTCATACGACGCCGGAATCCCTCGAACTCAATCAGATTTTCGCGCAGGCCGTGGCCGCCGACGCGGGCGAGGCCGTCATGGAGGTTTCATCGCACGCGCTGGAGCAGGGACGGGTCTACGGCGTCCCCTTTGACGTGGCGGTTTTTACCAACCTGACCCGCGACCATCTCGATTATCACAAAGACATGGAAAGCTACTTTGCCGCCAAGCGCATGCTCTTCGAAGGATCGGGAGCAAAAGCTCCGCGTGTGGCGGTGGTGAATGCCGAAGACGCGTACGGGAGCGCTCTGCTCGACGCCGGCCGCAAAAACAGCGAGCAGGTGATCAGCTACGGAATCCAGCATGGCGATTTTCAGGCGGCCAGTCTCGATCTGAAACCTCAGGGCACGGAATTCGATCTGGTGACGCCCGAAGGTAAAACGAGAATTAAGTCGGCGCTGATCGGCCGGGTGAATGTCTACAACATGCTGGCTGCCTCGGCCGCCGCTTTTGCCCGGGGCTGCGCACTGGGACGCATCGCGGACGCCATCTCACGCTTTCAGCAGGTTCCGGGGCGCTTCGAGCGGGTCGATTGCGGCCAGCCGTTCACCGTGGTGGTGGATTACGCCCATACCGACGATGCGCTGCGCAATCTGACTTCCATCGCCCGTGAGTTTGCTTCGCGCAGCGAAAAGAAGGGCCGGGTGATTACCGTGTTCGGCTGCGGTGGAGACCGTGACCGGACTAAACGTCCGTTGATGGGACAGGTGGCGGGAAGCGGCAGCGATTTTGTGGTGCTGACCTCCGACAATCCGCGCAGCGAAGATCCCGCGGCCATTCTTGAGGATGCGCTGGCCGGTCTGCGGCCCACCGGAGCGCGGCACAAGGTCGAGCCGGACCGCCGCAAGGCCATCGAAATTGCGCTGACCGAGGCCATGTCCGGGGATATAGTACTGATTGCGGGAAAGGGCCATGAGAAATACCAGATAACGCGCGATGGTACATTCCCCTTTGATGATGTGCAGGTCGCACGGGAAGCGTTACAACAGATGGGGCACAGCAACTCCGCCGGAGGCAAAAAATGAGATTGCCGTTGTGGCGGGTGGCCGAATTTTCCGGCGCCCGGGGCGAAGTCGACCAGGAGATGTCCGTCATGGGCGTTTCCATCGACTCGCGCACGGTGAATCCCGGCGAAGTCTTCATTGCGATCAAAGGCGAACGCTTTGACGGTCATGAGTATGTGAAGGCCGCGTTCGAAAACGGCGCGGTGGCCGCCATTGTGCAGACCGGCAGCAAGGTCGAGAGCGCGAAGAACGTCCTTTATGTGGATGACACCCTGCGGGCGCTGCAATCCCTGGGAGCGGCGGCCCGCCGGCTGTGGGGCAAGCCGCTGATCGGCGTGACCGGCTCGGCGGGCAAGACCACCACCAAAGACATTCTGGCGCATCTGCTCAAGACCCGCTTCCGGGTGATGAAAAGCTCCGGCAATTTCAACAACCATATCGGGCTGCCGCTGCAACTGCTCAAACTGGAGCCGGAGCACGACGTGGCCGTGCTGGAAATGGGAATGAACCACGTCGGGGAGATACGCGCGCTGGGGCAGCTTGCGCACCACGATCTGGCGGTGGTGACCAACGTAGGCGCCGTGCACCTGGAGTTCTTCGGCTGCGTCAGCGATATCGCCCGCGCAAAATACGAAATTATCGAGACCCTGCACTCGGGCGGCGTGGCGGTGCTCAACGCCGACGATGAATATGTTTCGCAGTTTGGCCGCGACTTCAAGGGCAAGGTGGTGACGTTCGGCCTGAAACGCGCCGCCGACGTGACTGCCCGCAACATCGTTCTCAAGGGCGCGGAAGGCTCAAGCTTCGACCTGGTGGTGGGCGGAGTGGTGGAGCACGTCAGCCATCTGCCGCTGGTAGGGGAACACAATATCAGCAACGCGCTGGCGGCTGCCGCGGCGGCCCTGGAGCGCGGAGTTTCACCCTCGCAGGCGGCCCAGGCCCTGGCTGCCATTCAGCCTCCGGAGAAACGCGGACAGGTGATGGAATTGGCCGGCGCAACCATGATTGACGACTGCTACAATTCGAATCCAGGAGCCCTCAACGCCATGGTCGATACCCTGGCCGGCATGACGGCCAGCCGACGCATTCTTGTGGCCGGAGAAATGCTTGAGCTGGGCAAGGGTTCGGAAAAGCTGCATCGTGAGTGCGGCCTGCACGCCGCGGAAAAGAAAATCGACATCGTGATCGGAGTGCAGGGCATGGCCCGCGCTCTGGTGGAAGCGGCTTCGGGCGCGGGTTCGCAGGCGCAGTTCTTCGAGATGGCGGAAGAAGCGGGCGAACGGCTGGCGCGGGAGCTGCGTCCCGGCGATGCGGTGTTGTTCAAGGCTTCGCGCGGGGTCAAACTTGAGCGCGCTCTGGAAATTTTGCGGCAGAAACTGGAAGCACTGCCCCGGGCCCAGGCGGCCGGGGTTTGACGCGGCGGCGAATTTAAAGCGGATTGGGTCATCGTGTAATTTGGTGATTTGGTAATTGAGTACCGCAGCGCTTCAATGACTCAATTACCAGATTGCACAATTACTAAATCCGGTCTGGAACATCCTGTCACGGAGGAATATTGCTTTACTGGCTTCTCTACCAGCGTCTCTTCCTGTACTTTCGGCCGTTCCGTATTTTTCGTTATGTAACTTTTCGCACCGCGTTCGCCAGTCTCACCGCGATGTTCATCGCGCTGATCATCGGGCCGTTTCTGATCCGGCAGCTGCGTGAGTTTCAGATCGGGCAGTATATCCGCGAAGAAGGCCCCAGTGCGCACCAGAAAAAAGCGGGCACCCCCACCATGGGCGGCCTGCTGATCGGAATCTCCATCATCATTCCCACTCTGCTGTGGGCCGACCTTTCGAACCGCTTTATCTGGCTGGCGATTTTCTCCACCGTGGCCTTTGGCGCCATCGGCTTTGCCGATGACTATCTGAAAGTGGTCAACAAACGCAATCTGGGCCTCACCGGACGAATGAAGCTGCTGCTGCAATTTTCAGCCGCCTTCGTGATTGGCGTGGTGCTGGTCTGGCTCACAGCCAGACATCAATACTCGACCCATCTGTTCGTTCCGTTCATGAAGCAGCTCCGCCCCGATCTGGTCATTGAGGCGTTCCGCGGCAGCCCAACGTTCTGGTGGCTGGCTTTTACCCCCTTTGTCTTATTTGTGATGCTGGTGATCGTCGGATCGAGCAACGCCGTGAATCTCACCGACGGGCTCGACGGACTGGCCATCGGGTGCACAGTGATCGCCGCCGGAGCGCTGACGGTGCTGACCTACGTCAGCGGACACGCCAATCTCTCGGAATACCTGGAGCTGCAGAAAATGCCCCAGGTGGCGGAGCTCACGATCTTCTGCGGGGCCATGGTGGGTGCGAGCATCGGGTTCCTCTGGTATAATGCCCATCCCGCCGAGGTATTCATGGGTGACGTGGGCTCGCTGGCCCTGGGCGGCACCATCGGGACCATTGTGGTCATCATCAAGCAGGAACTGCTGCTTCCGTTTATCGGCGGAGTCTTCGTGATTGAAGCGCTTTCGGTGATACTGCAGGTGGGTTCGTACAAACTGCGCAAGAAACGCATCTTCAAGATGGCGCCCATTCACCACCACTTTGAACTGGTCGGCTGGTCGGAATCGAAGATCATTATCCGGTTCTGGATCGCGGCCCTGGTGTTCGCGCTGTTTGCTCTCACGACCCTGAAATTGCGATAGAACCGAGAGCAAAGTCAAAGTCAAACCCTGAAACACGGAGGGAACGGAGGACGAAAGTCTGAGGAAACGGAGGAATTCATAAGGGGGTATTGCATACCCAAAACTATCTTCCGGGATGAGATGAGGTTCGTCATCGTTACAACCCCTGAATTCCTCCGTTCCCTCAGACTTTCGTCCTCCGTTCCCTCCGTGTTTCAGGTTTTGACTTTGACTTCTGCCTGGTTGCGGTGGTTTTTGGTTTTCTAACCAGGTACCAAAGAAATCCTTCATGCCGGGAATTTTCTATGTGGTACTACAATGGGGTTGCGCATGGAGCTAAAGAATAAAAGAGTACTGGTTGTGGGGCTGGGACGCTCGGGCGTGGCCGCCGCATTTTTCCTGCAGGAGCACGGGGCGCGGGTCACCGTCTCCGATTCGAAGACTCAGGCCCAGTTGCAGGGCGAGATTCCGGCTTTGCTTGACCGCGGCATCTCCGTCGAAACCGGACGTCACGGTGAACGCACCTTCCGCGATCAGGATCTGATCGTGGTCAGTCCGGGAATTCCCGCCGATCAGCCGCAGCTTCAGCAGGCCCGCCTGCGCGGAATCCCTGTCATCGGCGAAGTCGAACTGGCCTTCCGCTTTCTGAAAGGCAGAGTTGTGGCCATTACCGGCTCCAACGGCAAGACCACGACCACCACCCTGACCGGCGAGATCTTCGCCAGGAGCGGCAAAAAGACGCTGGTGGGCGGCAATATCGGAACGCCGGTGATCTCCCTGGCCGCTCAGTCGTCGCCCGATAGTCTGGTGGTGCTGGAAATCTCCAGCTTCCAGCTCGAAACCGTGGAACAGTTCAGGCCCTGGGTGGCCGCGATTCTCAATATCACTCCTGATCATCTCGACCGGCATCGCACGCTTCAGGTCTATGTGGATGCCAAAGCGCGGGTCTTCGAGAACCAGCAGGCGGGCGATTTCGCTCTGCTCAATGCCGATGACCCCACCTGTGTGGGATTGAAGCCCCGCCTGAAGGCTGCGGCTTACTGGTTCAGCCGTAAGCAGGCCGTGGAAAACGGGGCTTTCGTTAAGAATGGGGAGATTATCTTCCGCGCCGCCGGAGTCGAGACGCCGGTCATGCCGGTGAGCGACATTCAGTTAAAGGGCGCGCACAACCTCGAGAACGTTCTCGCCGCCGTATGTATGGGAATGATCGCCGGGTGCGCTCCGGAGCAGGTGCGCGCCGCTGTCGCCGCGTTTCGCGGCGTGGAGCATCGCCTCGAACTGGCCGGCACTTTGCGGGGTGTCTCGTTTTATAACGATTCGAAAGCCACCAATGTGGACGCCACCATCAAGGCGCTGGAGTCATTTCCCGGCAACATCCATCTGATCCTGGGCGGCAAGGATAAAGGCAGCGACTACACAGTGTTGAATCCTCTGCTGCGGGAACGGACCAAAGGCGCATACCTGATCGGTGCGGCCGCGGAAAAGATCGGTTCGCAGATTCAGGGCGCAACCCGCATGGTTTATTCCGGCACCCTGGAGCATGCGGTGCATCAGGCGTTTGAAGCCGCCGCGCCCGGCGACGTTGTACTGCTGGCCCCCGCCTGCGCCAGCTTCGATCAGTTTGACAGCTACGAGCATCGCGGACGGACCTTCAAGGAACTGGTTGCGGCCCTCGCCGCGCGGCAGGGCGAGCCCGCGACGGCCGGAGGCGGCGCGTAGTGGCCAAACGCTTCGGTGTCGACAAATGGCTCTTCGGTTCCACACTGCTGCTGGTGGTCATCGGCGTTGTCATGGTCTTCAGCGCGTCCGCGGTCATGGCCAGCGAGCGCTTCGGGTCGGGCACCTACTTCCTCACGCGGCAGCTTATCTGGGCGGTTGCCGGACTGCTGGCCATGGTGCTGGCCATGAATTTCGATTACCGCCGCTGGAAGAATCCCGGCATCGTCTTTACTTTTCTGGGTGTCACCATGCTGCTGCTGGTGGCGGTCTTTTTTCTCGACCGCTCCCATAACACCCACCGCTGGATTCGCATGGGCTTCATGTCGCTTCAGCCTTCGGAGCTGGCCAAGCCCGCGCTGATTCTGTTCCTGGCATTCTTTCTGGAAAACCGAAGCAAGTCTCTCGACGACTGGCGTCACACGCTGCTGCCGGCCGTCATTCCCCCGGCGCTCTTCGCGGTCCTGATCGTGCTGGAGCCCGACCTCGGGACCTCTCTGGTGTGCCTGGGGATCACCGGGGCAATTCTTTATGTGGCCGGACTGCGGCTGAAGTATTTCGCGTATGCGCTGGTTCCGGTCGTTCCCACTCTCTATTTTCTTCTGTTCCGCGTGGGATGGCGGCGCGACCGCATACTGGCTTTCCTGAACCCCTGGTCCGATCCGCAGGGACGCGGGTTCCACGTAATCCAGTCGCTGATCGCGGTAGGCACTGGCGGCATGACCGGCGTGGGTCTGATGGAAGGCAAACAGAAATTGTTTTATCTGCCTGAGCCGCAGACCGACTTCATCTACGCAGTGGCCGCGGAAGAGCTGGGCCTGATCGGCTCGGTGATCATCGCCGCATTGTTCTTCGTGCTGGCGTGGCGGGGCTTCCGTGCGGCCGTCCGTTCGCGCGATACGTTTGGCCGTTATCTCGCCATCGGCATCACAACCATGATCGTCTTGCAGGCTTTCTTCAACATCAGCGTGGTGCTGGCGCTGCTGCCCACCAAGGGAATTCCGCTGCCGTTCATTTCGTATGGCGGCACGTCGCTGTTTGTGATGCTGGCCAGTGTGGGCGTGCTGCTGAATATCACGCAGCAGGCGGATTGATGGCTCATTGAGCCATGTCATCATCCATGAACGCTCCAGCACCCATTCTCGACTCGCTCTCCGCTCCGCCCACTGAAGGCATTAAGTACGCCGGCTCCAAGCTCAAACTCATTCCTCATATTCTGGCGATGGCAAAAAAGGTGAAGGCGGCGCGGGTGCTCGACGGCTTCGCCGGCACAACCCGTGTTTCTCAGGCTCTCGCCCAATCGGGTTACGAAGTAATCTGCAACGATGTGGCCGTATGGTCTGAAGTCTTCGGCGTCTGCTATCTGCGGGCAAAAAAGCGGCCCGAGGAGTACTCCGGACTGATTGACCACCTCAACCAGCTGCCGCCTATGGATGGATGGTTCACGCTCCACTACGGCGGAGATCCCCGGTCCTCCGCCGAGCCCAAGCGTCCCTGGCAGATTCAAAATACCCGGAAGCTCGATGCCATCCGGGAAGAGATCGAAAGACTGGCTCTGCCGTGGGAAGACAAGTGCGTAGCGCTCACCAGTCTGATTCTGGCGCTCGATCAGGTGGATAGCACCATGGGGCACTACGCTTCGTATCTGCGTGAGTGGTCGCCGCGGTCGTATCGTTCGTTACAGTTGAAAGTGCCGAGCGTGTTGAATACTCAACAGACGCATCAGGTTGAGCGTTCCGATATCTTCGATCTTCTGCCGCGCGCGCGCGCCGATCTGGCCTATTACGATCCTCCCTATGGATCGAACAATGAGAAAATGCCGCCTTCACGCGTGCGCTACTCGGCCTACTATCATCCGTGGACGTCGATTTGTCTGTTCGACCGCCCGCCGTTGTTCGGCAGAGCGAACCGTCGGGCCGACAGCTCCGATGCGATTGCGGCGGGGGCCTTTGAGGAGTTTCGTCGCGATGCAAGCGGAGAATCTCTGGCGGTCGGGGCCATCCGGCGGCTGCTGACGGAAAGCACCGCGCCTCATATCATTCTTTCGTACAGCTCGGGCGGACGCGCCACCGCGCAGGAGTTGCAGGATGTGATCTTGTCAGGCGGACGCCTGCTTGAAACGCTGGAAATCGACTACCGCAGAAACGTAATGGCGGGCATGAAGTGGACGAATGAATGGCTGCGGGACGCCGATGTGCCCAATCGGGAGTTTTTGTTTCTGATTGAACGAAGATAGATTCCGGGCTGCGCGCAACCAACGCCCAGCCACAGCCGGAATCCTTTCCTGTCTAATTTTTTGTGGTCGCCGGAGCCGTCTCCGATTCCTTCAGCATTTCCGCTACCTGTTGCCGGACGCGATCCCCAACCGTTTCGAGGTGCTTCTGCATGACCGGCATCATCACCTCCATGGTATCCGCCAACAGCGACGGCATCTCGCGCAAAAGCTTCTGCCCGGCCGGCGATGAATAAAATGCCGCGGCGGCTTCCAGATCGCCCCGGGTGAAATGTTTCTGATACACGGGTACCGTGGCCTGCAGAATGTCATCCCAGGGAAGACCTTGCAGCATGTCGTCCATGATCTTATTCATTCGCGCCTCGAAGTCGGCGGGAAGCCTGTCTTTGTCTTTCATGTATTGCTCATGCATCATCTTATGCATGGGGACGGCCATAGCATCCATCATTTGCAACATCATGTCGTGGGAGTGCATTGCCTGCAGATATTTTTCGACGTCGGCCTTCGTGGCCGGAGCGTCAGCCGGGTTTTGCTGTGCCAACCCAGCCGAGACCAGAGCCAGACACAGTACGAAGCTGATCAGAATGCGTTTCATAGTTCCCCCATAGGTTGAGAATATCCGATCTATACCGGTTAAATCCAATTTTTTTTCCCGGATATCAATAGCCGGCAATAGTCAAAATCAGAAGCTTTACCACCGAGGTGCGGGGCTGCGGAGAAGACAAACTCACACAGATGGAGAAACCAGCGGACTCTGAACCCGATGTATAATCCCGCCGACCTTCTTTCGGAGGTCCGCTATGAGACGATATTTTTATCTGCTGGTTTCCTTTGCGGTTTGGGCGCTCATCATGACGATTTCGTCCTGTGGCCCGGATACCATTGGCAAGTGCGGCATCGTCAGGCCAGGTCTGGCTATGGAGTTCGCCTCGTCCGCGGCCGATGTTAACAACGTTTTGACGCCGGAGACGGAGAGCCGGCCCGACAGTGTTTTGAAATCCCATATCATCCGCCAGCAATATCTGGATTTCATTTTCATCGCGCTCTACTGGGCCGTCTTCTTCCTGATCATCGGGCGTTCATTGATTCAGGCACAGAGCAGGGCCGCGCGGATTTTTGGGCTCTTGGTTTGTATCTTTATCAGCGTGGCCGCAATCGCCGATATTCTCGAAGATGTCGCCATCCTGCGCGTGATTTGCGGAGGTCACCGGTTCTGGCCCCTGTGGTTTGGCGCGCCCAAGTGGATGTTCTATTTTCTGACGATGGGCTTCTCGGCGGCGTTGTTTTTTCTGCGCCCCGGCAATTTATTTCGCACGACTCAGGGCCCGGGGTTTTCATGGCCTGTCTCCATTTCGGGTGTGCTGCTGACGGCCGGCTCACTGGCCGGACTCACCGGCCTGGCCATGTTTCTGCTCTCCTGCAGGCATGGAGAAGTCATCGGTCCGAGCTCATTTCTGACCGGTCTGCCCGTGATCGTTCTGATGATTCAATGTTTCAGGAATTCCAGGAGCGAGCCCTCTATGCGGACATAACGCCGGCCGAATTCAGCCACGCAGGCTGGTTGAAAACCACCACTGTGGCCGCAATGCGGCAGGATGTCTCCTGTAAGTCCAACAGGAATCAAACGCCGCCGGGCACAAGGAAATGGCAGGCAAGTTGCTCTGGATCTCAGGGCGGTCGTGTCGATTCCTAACCTCTGGAGAGCGGATCAATGAAACTGGCAACCTTTCTGATGGTCATATCCATGTGCATGGCGGCCCAGGCGCAGCGGGGAACGACTCCGCGCGCATCGGCTGAACAGTATGCGGCTCATACGGAACTCAATGGCGTTGGTGTGGGCGCTTCGCCGCTTAAGAAATCGGAGAGCCGTAAGCTCTTTTCGGCCGACCTCAGCCACTGCTGCATCGTGGTGGAAGTTGCCCTGTATCCCGAGAAGGATGGAACGGTCAAAGTCTCGCTGCAGGATTTTGTGTTGCGCGTTAAGGGCATGTACGACCCGATCGACCCCGCAAGACTCGACGTGCTGGCCGCGCGATTGCAGCAGGAGAAACCGGAGCCCGTCCATGAGAAGCCGGGCATCGACGTGACGCAGACGGCCGGTGTGGGGTATCGCAGAGGCCAAACCGACAGACGCACGGGAGAGAGCACCAGCGGAGGGATGGAGACATCCACGGGCACGGCCGTGGGAGTTGGCGTCGG
>WNFD01007423.1_pt1 | contig 10872 bp, 7 predicted proteins | sample 5400491 | NCBI WGS metagenome assembly WNFD01 (sample SAMN13153343, study PRJNA577476) | soil metagenome | isolation source: 120 cm saprolite under Douglas fir tree site 2 hole 2 replicate 2 | place: USA:California | collected 2015-04-18 | reverse complement strand
CGCTGGGGGTCCTGGAGGATCCGCGGCAGAGTGCGTCGATCCAATCAGATGTGTGCTTCCGAGCCGCCCGGGTGCTCGCTGCCCGCGCTTTGCAAATACAGGGCCACGGAAACCATGCATTAGCTTTGGATCACCTCCTCTGGGCGTTGGCCCTGTCGCGGAATCTTCGCCATCAGTCCGTGGCCGCGTACTACCAGGAGGGCCAATTGGTGGAAGCCGCGGCCCTTCAAGCCCTTGAGCGCTGGCTGGACCGGCTCGGGACCCAGCCCGACCTGCTCCAGCGAGCCTTGGGCGAGCTGAACCGGCATGAGGACGAAACGCCACTGGCCACCGACCCAATCAAGGCGGAGTACACGACTTTTCTGAAGCGGCTGGACGATCCGGTGCATTGGTACTACTCCGTGACGGGCTACGCTGGAACGGGCGAGCTGGAGCGCGACCTCATCGCGCTCGCGCTGCAAACTCCCTGGGAAAGAGAACGCGCTGGCCGTATCCTCCATGCTTTCACCAGCAGCCGGCTTAAGGAGGCAGAGACACCCTATTGGCAATTGCCGCTGCAAGCACGCGCTTGGGACCGCAACTCGGTACCCGCGGGGGAGGCAATCCTGGCATGTTTTGTCCCTGATGGGAAGAACACATCGTTTACTTCCGCGCAATGGGAGCGCCTTCTGGCCGATTCGCGTCTACTGCTGCGGCTCTTTGCCCTTTCATCCCGGCCACAGCACCAGGCACAGGCGTTTGCGCTTTCCCGAGTGCGCGGCGCGCGGCTCAAGCTGGCCCTTACCCTTTATCAAGTGCACGAAGGGAAGCCGGCACCAAGCCTCGCGCACCTGGTTCCACGCTACCTGGACGAATTACCATTGGATCCCTTCAGCGGCCGACCGTATCACTACCGGGTCTCGACGGGCGAGCGCATCGACTGGCGACAGGGAATCAGCGATGACCGCCCGCCAGGGACAGACATACCGGCCGGTCAAGGCATTCTTTGGAGCGTCGGGCCGGAGGCATTCGGTAATATCGGAATGCGGGATACACCGTCGGCTCCCACCGCCGCGGATCAGGTCTTCATCGTGCCGTCGTGGCTGAAGTAGTTTGGCCTTTTGGAGTGCGGTGGCTCGACACCGCTTTCGATGCTTGGATGGGTAGCGGCTCGATGCTGCTTGGGCTTCTTGTTGCCCCATTCAATCCAAAAATCCAAACATCCAAAGCGGTGTCGAGCCACCGCACTCCAAACCCGCGTGATGGGCTCAGCGCTGTTGCGCGCGGAACGTGACTACAAACAATCCAAAGTTTTCGCCCCGGAGACTCACCATGAACAATCCTCCCGTTTCCAAACCGGCGTGCCTGGCGTGCTGCCACCGGTTGTGGGCCGCCGCCATCGTTAGCGCGGTCCTGTTGACTTACTTGGCAGGACAGGCCCGACTGTCGGCCCAGAATCCGCCGCCTGCCTCACCGAAAGTCGTGCCGCCGCCGGATCTCGCGCGCTTGACGGCCGATGTCGCCCTGCTGGTCTCCGTGCGCGTCGCTGACCTGTGGAACAGCGACCCGATCAAGGCCATGCGACAGCAGCAGGGCCAGCAGTTCGCCGAAGGAGTCAAAGCGTTTGAGAAGGAAATCGGGGTGGCGCCCGGAGACATCGAACGCGCCACCTTGGTCATAAGCGACTTCAAAACCAAGGGCGCGCTTGTCTTTGTCACCACGGTCAAGCCCTACGACCGAGCCAAGATCCTGTCCACGACCCTCTCTGGAGTGAAGGCGGAAAGACGGATGGAGCAAATCTTTTTCGTCTCCGACAAGAACCAGGCCGTTCTCTTCCAGAGCGACCGGAGCTATCTGATCAGTTCAGCCGATGCCGTTCGTGCCTATGTCGATCGGCCGGCCACTGGTGAGAACCCTGTGAGCGCCGCCCTTCAGCTCGCCGGCCAAAAACACCAAGTTGTGGGCGGTCTCAACGTCGCGGCCTTTGCCAGAGAAGAAGCCGGTAGACTCCCACCCCAAGTGGATGTCTTCAAGGACCTGCTGAAGGCACGTGCCGCTATCTGGACTGTCGATCTGGGCGAACAGAATAAAGTGGACCTGCGTTTGAATTTTGCCGACGAAGCGGAGGCAAAGCGAGCCGAGAAACCCCTGCGGGCAGCCATCGATCTGGCTCGCGTGGCCCTGGCCGCCCAAGAATCGTCCCGCCAGACGGCTGCTGGGGCCAACGTCACTGGCATGCTCAGGCTTGCCGCCGCCGCCCTGCAAACGGCCTCGGTCGCACAGAAAGGAGCAGACCTGCAGATCGCGCTGAGCCTTAAGGCCGACGTGCCCGCCGTTGTTGCCACGCTGGTTGGAGGAGTGCATCAAGTACGGCAATCGGCAAACCGCGCGCAGAGTGCCAACAACTTGAAGCAGATCGCCCTGGCCATGCACAACTACCACGACACGTACGGCCACTTTCCTCCGCAGGCGATTTACAGCACGGAGGGCAAACCGCTTCTAAGTTGGCGGGTGTTGTTGCTGCCTTATCTCGAGCAAGACGCGCTTTACAAGCAGTTCAAGCTAGACGAAGCCTGGGACGGTCCTCACAACGTGAAACTACTCGCCCAGATGCCGAAGCTGTTCGCCGACGCGGACGTCAACACGACGGAGCCCGTGACCGTCTATCAAGCGTTCGTCGGGCCGGGAGCGTTTTTCGAAGGCACCAAGGGCTTGCAGATGCCGGCGGAGTTTCCCGATGGGACTTCGAACACTCTCCTGATTGTGCAAGCCGGCAAGCCGGTCCCCTGGACCAAGCCCGAAGATTTGCCCTACGATCCAAACAAACCGCTGCCCAAGCTCGGCGGCCACACGCCGGGCGGCTTTAATGCGGCCTTCTGTGACGGCTCCGTCCGTTTTCTCCGACCGAAGATCCAGGAGTCGGTTTTACGTGCGCTGATCACGCGCAATGGGGGAGAAATGATCGATCCGAAGGAATTTTGAGATAACCATTCCTTCTGCTTGCCGTTTCGCGCTCGCAAGAGCTTACCGAGCGCGAAACGGCAAGCGGGTGGCGCCCCTCCTCGTTCCTTTTGACATTCGCCTTCAACTCTGGCATCATAAACAACACGCCCACTAGAGCTTCGGCGTGCCGCAGCCGGGAGGCCTTTGCGGAACTTTTGCACCGCGACCTGCGTCCAAAAAGCAGAAGGAAACCGTGAACCCAGACGATCATCGACTCATCGCTGACTGTCTGCAGGGGCAAACGGCGGCCTTTGGGGAACTGGTGCGACGCTACCAGGATCGGCTCTATAACTGCATCTATCGACTGGTGGACAACGAGGAAGACGCCCAAGATATCATCCAAGAAGCTTTTCTTAACGCCTACCAGTCGTTGGACCGTTTTAAGGGCGACTCCCAGTTCTTCACTTGGCTGTACCGCATTGCCTTCAATGCGTCCATCAGCTTGAAGCGCAAACAACGCGCGGCGCTGGCACTCAAGACCGGCCGCGTGGGGACCGGGGTCAGTGAACCGCTGGATGCGTCCGAGAGCAGCCGGCCGGAATATGCTCTGGAAAAGGTGGAGCAGCAACGCCGGGTCCAGCAGGCCCTCAACCGGTTGTCTCCCGAACACCGCACGGTCTTGATCCTGAAGGATATGGACGGTCAAAAGTACGAAACCATGGCCGAGATATTGCAGGTACCCATTGGCACCGTTCGCAGCCGGCTGCACCGCGCACGCCTGGAGCTGCGCGAGCTGCTGCAAGGGGAAGAGGAATGAAACGAGGCGTAGAACAACGCCCTAGCCGTTTCCAAATGTCCTGATTGGGTCATCGATATGGTTCCTGACCGGATTAGTCGAGCGCTGTCCGCCTATGTCGACGGCGAGCTGGACGCGCGGCAATGCAAAGCTGTGGCGCGCTTGCTGCGTCGATCCTCGGAAGCGCGCGAGCTGTTGCGTGGGTTGCAGAAAGACGCCGAGCAGCTCAACAGCTTGCCGTGCCAAACCCTGGGACCGGACTTTTCCGAACAAGTGCTACACACCATTGCCAGCCGCAAGGCGAAAGTTGCTCGGATCTCGGCCCTGACCGTGTCTAACGTGCCGTCTTGGCTGGGTTTAGCAACCGCTGCCGCCGCCGTGTTTTTAGTAGTGGGCTTCAGGTCGTACCTTTACTTCGCTACCGCCGACCGACAAGAAGGAAAGGGGATGCTGGCTTGGAGCAGTCGCCATTCCGGTCCAGAGAGATCGGCAGAAGCCGAAGAGGTCGCTGCAGCTGCTCCCAAGCTAGTCGAGCAGCGTGAACTCCTGCACAATCCAGCTGCAGAAATCGAAGCGAAAACCCCTTTGATTCCACAAGTTGCCAGCACCGAGGACGGCAAAGCGGAGTCCAAAGCGAAGCCGCCTAACTTTTTGGGAAGCCCGCTTAAGAACAATAGCGAACGCCTGAATGATCCCGAGGAGCACATTGGGCTCATCTGCAAACTCGGCGATCTCGATCCAGCGAAGCTGCAGCGCGAGTTGCAAAAATGGGCCGCCCATGTGATGGAGCTGCGCTGCACCAATCCCATAGCGGGGCTGGAAAGGCTTCAAACCGTCTTCAAGTCGCAGGGAATTCAGTTTGCCATCGACCAGGACGCCAAGGCCGTTCTCAAGCTGGGCATGGGCAAGAATACAAGTTTTGCTCTCTACCTCGAAGATGTAACCGCAGAGGAGATCGTGGCAGCTCTGCGGCAGTTCGACAGCACGGACGCAGAGCGCAAACGCGCCGGCGCGAGCCGATTTGACAGTCTCATGGTCAATGCCATGGCCAAAGAAGAGGAACAAAAACTCTGGCGGCTGTTTGGGGTCGACCCGGCCCGCTTGGCGAAACAAACGCCCGGCGTTGATTTCCGTGAGCCGTTGAAAAACCCCGACCGCCGGGCAATGGTGGTGGCATATACATCCGGTCGTCTTCGACCCGTCTCCGCGGAGCTCAAGCGATTCGTGGACGATCGTAGGGAACGCCGTGCCGGCGCGCTGCAAATCGTTGTTGTCTTAAACGCCACGAAGAGCTAAATGACGACCATGCGTGATTCGGCAGCGCAGAATGTGGCAAGGGCGGCGAGCGGGGGGCGTCAGCCCCCTGATGCCTTTGCCCCTGGATGATCGCGTCATCAGGGGGCTGACGCCCCCCGCTCGCCGCCCACGATCCACCTCAGTAACCGCGTCGCCCGAATTGGCAATTGGTAACGGCCTTGTAACTTCCTCTTGGCCGATCGCAAATCGCAAACCAAAGTCCTCGTTTCTCGTCTATACAGATGAGAAGATCGCTCACTTTATGGAAAGGGGTTGCCGATGCGCCGCTCTCTGCTTGCCTTGATTGTGGTCTTGGCCTGCGCTATTTCCGCTCGAGCCCACGGGATCCTCATACCCGAAGAGAAAGCCGTACCTCCGTTGGCCATGGTGAACCATCGCGTGAGCATTACCATGGAAGACCAGGTGGCGATCACCAAGGTGGAGCAGACCTTCCGTAACCACACCGACCGCCAGCTCGAGGCGACCTATGTCTTTCCGGTGCCGAAGGGGGCCAGCGTGAACAAGTTTACGATGTGGGTGAACGGCACGGAAGTTCGCGGCGAAATGATCGAGGCGGACAAAGCGCGGCAAATCTACACCCAAATCGTCCAGCGGACTCAGGATCCGGGCCTTCTCGAATACATGGGCAACAACCTCCTGCGCATGCGCGTGTTTCCCATCCCACCCAAGAGCGATCAGAAGGTGGCCATGAGTTATACCTCGGTCGCGTCTCAAGACGCCGGTCTGGTTGAGTACGTTTACCCGCTCAAGACCGACGGCAAGGCCACGAGTACGCTGGAAGACTTTTCGATCCAGGCGACCATCAAATCGCAGCATCCGATTGAAAACGTTTACAGCCCGACCCACGCCATCTCGTTGACCCGGCCCAACGACCGCGAAGTCAACGTCAAGTTCGAGCGCAACCAGGGCTTGCTGGACAAGGATTTTCAGCTCTTCTATGCCACAGGGAACAAAGAAATCGGTTTCACGACGCTGACACAGCGGCCGATCAGTAGCGAAAAGGGTTTCTTTTTGCTACTGATCTCTCCGCGCCTGGAAATGTCCCGGGATCAATTCATGGCGCGCGACATGGTGCTCGTGCTCGACACTTCCGGCAGCATGCGCGGCCCGAAAATGGACCAGGCCAGGCGAGCTCTGAAGTACTGTCTTGACAATTTGGACGCGCGCGACCGTTTCGGGCTCATCAACTTCGCGACCACGGTCAGCAAGTATCGGGACGGCCTGGTAGAGATGAACAAGGAACAGCTCGATCATGCCAAGAAGTGGGTCGACAACCTGGAGGCGACCGGCGGCACCGCGATCAACGATGCCCTGGCGGCCGCGCTGGAAATGCGCCCCAGCGATTCCGGCCGGACCTTCACCATCGTCTTCTTCACGGACGGACAGCCGACGATCGGCGAAACGAATATCGAGAAAATCACGAAAAACGCGCTGGCCAAGAACAGCGCGAACACGCGGATTTTCACCTTCGGCGTCGGCGATGACGTCAACGCCACCTTCCTCGACAATTTGGCGGAGCAAACCCGCGCGGTGAGCACTTACGTTCGGCCGGCCGAGGACATCGAGGCCAAGGTGAGCAGTCTGTTCAGCAAGATCAGTCATCCGGTGCTGGCCAACCTGAAGTTGACTGCCGCTCAGGATGTGCGTCTGGAGGAAATCTATCCGCCGCAGCTGCCCGACCTGTTCCACGGCGGCCAGCTCGTCGTTCTGGGCCGGTATTCTGGTCTGGGCCATGCAGCGCTGACCTTGAGCGGGAACGTCGGCAAGGAGCCGCGCGAGTTCGTTTACGAAATCAATTTCCCCGACAAGACCACCGATGACCGGGGTTTCGTAGAGCATTTGTGGGCACGGCGGAAGGTCGGTTACCTGCTGGATCAGATCCGGGCCAATGGGGAGAAGAAGGAGTTGGTTGACGAAACCGTCGCCCTGGCGAAGAAATACGGTATCGCGACCCCGTATACGAGTTACCTGATCGTTCCGGACGGCCCCGTGCCGGTCGCCAGCGCCGGGCGCGGGTCTCCCGGGGGAAATGGGCGCTTCATCGGGAGCGGCGTGACGGCCTCGGGCCTGCGCATGCCTGGTCCTGGTTTGCCTGGTTTTGGCGGAGGGGCGGGCGGGGTGAATGGTCAACAACCGCAAGGCGGGCCCACGGCCACGGCGCCGAGGCTGATTGATTACGCCAAGGCTGCACAAAGCAAACCGGGTGACCTGGCCATTAACCGTGCCAAGCTGGGAGACCAGTTGTTTGAACTGACGGAGCGCGACGGCAAGGGCGGAGGGAAGGACCGAGACTGGTACTTCGACGCCTATAAGGAAGCCGGCAAGCAAAAGAAGACTTACGATCAGGCTCGTCTCGCCCTTGCGCGCGAGCATCGGGAGGAAGTTCAAGCCGGCAAGCTGGGCGTCGATCTCTCCATCCAATCGAATAACCTGCGGAACCAGAGTCAATTGACGGCCATCGCTCTGAAACGTGTGGCGGGCCGCAACTGTTTGGAGATCGGCGGGGCCTGGATCGATGAAGACTTCGACGCGAAGATGCCGGTTGTGATCGTAAAGGCGATGAGCTCCGCTTACTTCCGCATCTTGGACCGTCAGCCTCAGGTGAAGGACGTGTTCAAGCTCGGCAACCACGTGGTCTGGGTGACGCCCAACGGCACGGCGTTGGTAATCGACACCAACGACGGCAAGGACCAGCTGAGTGACGCCGAAATCGACAAGCTTTTTGTCGCCAAGAAGTAAGCTCAGTTTTGCAAAAGGCTGTCCGCGCCGGATCACCCAGCCGGCGCGGACAGGCTGCGCGCCGTTCTGCTCAAAACACTTCTCGAGCGGGGAGTAGGGTAGACAATTCACGGGTGGATAGTTGCCCCGTCACCAGAAAGACCAGAACCCATATGATGAGAGAGCGAGGGCATCCCGCGCGCGGCAGGTGAAAGGATGCCATGACGAAACCCGCGGGGGCAATGATGTGGTTCGATGGCCAGGCCGCACAGTTTGATGACTCCGCCGGGCTGGAACCGGCAGCGGGACGGAGCATTGCCCAGGCTGTGTTGAAACTGGGCCGCTGCACGGGCGACGATTTCATCTTGGACTTGGGAGCGGGCACAGGAACCGTCGGTTCGCACTTCGCCGAGCTACCGAGCCATTACCTCGGGCTGGACCGGTCACGGCCCATGCTGGAGATCTTTCGGCGGAAATTGGCAGCGTGGCCCCAACCCATGCTGCTGGTCCAGGCGGACGGTGATCGTGCTTGGCCCATCCGTGATCATGCTCTTACGGTCGTTTTCGCTTCGCGCGTCGCCCATCACCTGCAACCGCAGCACTTCGTCCAGGAGGTGTTTCGCGTCTGTCGTTCCGGTGGCTGTCTGCTCTTGGGGCAGGTCACTCGAGAGGCCGACAGCCTCCCAAGCCGATTGCAGCGGTACAAACGGACTTTACTGGCGGAACGCGGCCTTGGTGCTCCCGTTGGGGGTCAGGTCATTCAGCAGATTGTGGAAGCCTGCCATCTCTTGGGCGCGGATCCCTTGCCGCCGATCGTCGTGGCGCACTGGACTCGCACTACGAGCGCGGGGCGGCTTCTCGCCTTCTGGGAGGGCAAGCCCCAGTTGAGCAGCAGGACGCGAGGGAACGTGCTCGACGCGGAGCAGCGGGCAGCCGTCCTGCATACCTTGACGGATTGGGCTCGACGCGAATTCGGCGAGCTGGATCGCCCGCAAGAGTTTTCGGAGGCATATACACTACAAGGCGTCCGGCTGCCGTAGACGGCTTTCGCAGAAGCACTCTGTCGCAGGCAAGTCCCGTGGAGACAATATGGAACAGGAGCTATTGACCTCGTTGGGCAAGGCCCTCGTCGAGGGGAGCCTCACCGATGAGGCGACGCTGGCTCGGCTGGACCAGCACGTCACGGTGCAGATTCTCCCCGAGGCGAACGTGGTCAAAATCGGTGGTCAAAGCTTCATTGACCGGGGCCGAGCCGCGGTTTTCCCGCTCATGGACGAGTTGGTGGAGAATCTGCCCCGGCACAAGATGTTGATTGGCACCGGAGCCGGTACGCGCGCCCGCCACGCTTACAGCGTGGGGCTTGACCTGGGCATGCCCACGGGCGTGTTAAGTGTTCTGGGCATCTTTGTCAGCACGCAGAACGCCCGCATGATCCACTATCTGCTGGCAAAGCACGGCATCCCGTTCATCGAACAGGCCCAGTTCGCCCAGCTGCCACTTTACTTGGCCGAGCGCCAAGCAGTCGTCTTCGTCGGCATGCCGCCCTACAACTTTTACCAGCCCAACCCTGCGATCGGCCGCATCCCGCCGCACCGAACAGACACAGGGGCGTTTCTGGTCAGCGAGGTGTTTGGGGCCCGGTCGATGATTTACGTGAAGGACGAAGACGGTCTGTACACGGCGGACCCCAAGAAAGACCGCCTGGCCAAGCTTATTCCGCGCGTCACGGTCGAAGAATTGGAAGCCATGGATCTCGACGACGTGGTGGTCGAGCGGAGCGTGTTGACGCTGATGAAACAGGCGAAGCACCGGCGCTCGATCCAGATCATCAACGGTCTGAAACCCGGCACTCTCACCCGCGCGCTGAACGGCGAACCTGTGGGGACCATTATTAGTTCTTGAGGGGGAATCCCGGCCAGCATGAACCCGCAACCTACGCCTCAAACTTCAGCACCCGACACCGATCGCCGCCATCATGTGCGCTCGTTCCTGATGCGCGAAAGTCTGCTCGATAAGCAAGTCATGTCCTCCACCGAAACCCCGGTGGTACGCATGCTGCCATTCTGCCATGTCGTGAAAGTCGGCGGCCGCTCGATCATGGACGGTGGTAAGATGACGGCCTACCCGCTCGTGGAAGCTCTGTCGGTCATCTTGAAGAAGCACAAGTTGGTGATCGGGGTGGGCGGGGGTGTCCGCAGCCGCCATGTTTTCGCTATCGGTAGCGATTTGGGCTTGCCTGCCGGCGTGCTGGCCCAGCTGGCGATCCTGGACAGCAATGGCAATGCCCATATGCTCGGCACTTTACTGGCTCCGCATGGCGTCGTCGCCATCCCACCGGAGATTTTTGGGCATTTGCTCCCCTTGTTCATGCATACCGCGCCCGGGGTGATTTTTAATGGCGATCCGCCCTATTCTCTCTGGGAGCACCCTCCGCACCTGGGCCGCATTCCTCCGCACCGCAGCGACGCCGGCTCGTACCTGCTCGCCGAGTGCTTTGGCTGTGCCAGCCTGACCCTGATCAAAGACGTGGATGGTCTGTATGACCAAGACCCCAAGACTTACCCCGGTGCCCGTTTCATCCCCGACGTCACGGTGGCGGAGTTAAAGAAGAGAAACTTGCCCACGCTCCCGTTCGACCGCGTCTTGCTCGATTTGCTAGCTTGTGGCCGCCTGGTGAAACGGTTCCAGCTCATCAACGGCTTGAAGCCGCATTTGCTGGAAGCCGCGCTGAACGGCCAGGTCGTGGGCTCGCTCATTCGCAAAGACGAATCATCTTGAACGAGGAGACGCTCAAGTTCGCTATCGTTTTGTCGTTGCCGTCCGTGCCGCGATTCTTGACGCCCGCATGCAGATCGACTATATCTGAAGAAGTCGAGCCGCCCCCATCGTCTAGAGGCCTAGGATGTCTGGTTCTCAGCCAGAAGACCGGGGTTCGAGTCCCCGTGGGGGTAATTCGAGACAGGACTTGTCAGCTTCGGTCAGGGGTTCGAATCCCCTGACTCACCCGTGCAGGAGAACCCCGGAAAACCGCGATAACGCCGTATTTTCCGGGGTTTTTCGTTTCTCGCTTCGTTTCGGTTCCCGTCTCAGCTTGTCTCAGTTTCCCCCCCCAAATCGCC
>WNFD01014317.1_pt1 | contig 10875 bp, 10 predicted proteins | sample 5400491 | NCBI WGS metagenome assembly WNFD01 (sample SAMN13153343, study PRJNA577476) | soil metagenome | isolation source: 120 cm saprolite under Douglas fir tree site 2 hole 2 replicate 2 | place: USA:California | collected 2015-04-18 | reverse complement strand
CAATACTTGGCCGCGGTCCTCCCCGGTCTCGCCGAAACTCCCATCCATCGCCTTCCCCAACTCACCCCGATCGCCTGGTCCTCACAAAGCCGCTAGCCTCCACTCTCGCTGTCAACCATGGCTTTGCTCTGACGCATACAAGTCCACTGGGGTGCACCCCTACAGTGAGACAGATTTCTTGGGCACACTTGCAGTAGCTTGCATTTCCTTCCTGTCTCCTTAGGAAACAGGGAATCTTGGGCAGGGGGCGACGTCGCCCCCTGCCCAAGAAATTTTTGCGCTTGAAGTGCCCCTCATCCTTCGGTCCAAAGAACGGCCTCTTGCCGCAAAAAATTCTGCGCCGGCAGCGCCTAGGAACGACGATCGCCACCTCGCTCGACCCATAGCATTCCCCGTTTTGCCTCTCCTCCGGTGCTTTTCACTTTCAGAGTGGATCGCTGCCGTGTTGACTGGTCCGAATTTTGGGGGGCATCTCACGCATCCACCATCAACTCTTAAAGAACATCAGACTTGCGCTCGTAGCGCTCTCTTCCACCCTGGACCTTTCCTTCTGCCGTTCGAATTCTTCCGGAGAACGGTAACCCAACGCCGAATGCAACCGCAGCCGATTGTAATACTGCTCGATGAACTCCTCGATGTTCACACGCATGTGCCCCAAGTCTTGATATCGATTCGCATAGATTTCCTCGCGCTTCAAGGTTTTTATAAAACTTTCACAGCTGGCATTGTCGTACGGATTCGCCGGCCGACTCATGCTGGGGATCATCTGCTGCTGACGCAACACGGCCACGTATTCGTCGGAGGCGTACTGCAGTCCACGATCCGAATGATGCACTACGCCCGGCCCTGGTTTCCGCCCCGCGATGGCTTGCTCGAGCGCCGTGAGCGGCAACCGGACCGCCAAGGTGCGATCCAGCTGCCAACCCACCACTTTTCGTGAAAAACCGTCGAGAATCATTGCCAGGTAGATAAACTCCCGCTGCAATCGAATGTAGGTAATATCCGCCACCCACAGCTGATTGAGGGCGGTAGTAGCCGCCGTAGCGGAACAAGATTCCCCGGAATTCCCGAGTGCGCGGATCATTTCTATGAGTGCGAATCCGTCTGGTCCGTTGAATCTTCGAGGAGCACCTTTAATCGTTGTCAACATCGCACCGGCTTCACTTATTGTTTTTCTATCGTCAAATACCATCTCTTCGCCACCCAATCGACTGGCCTGCTCGTCCAGCAGCGGCTTGTACCGTCGAATCGCGAATTCGGTATGAAGCACCACAAGTTTAATTTCATCGTCTACAGGCAGCGATTTACCGTCGGTCTGAGGTTCAGCGGCTGGGGCGAATGCGATGACACAACCGAGTAGAATCCCAGCAAAGAGAGTGCTGCATGTCCGTTTTCCTCGTTTAACTAGTTGGCTCATATCCGCATTCGAGTAACCCCCGCGCGGGGCTGCCGGGGAGATAGTGTCCCAGGACACTCATCGAATCAACATAAATGTGACTCATCGGGTGTGTACGCATCGGCTGGTGACCGCCAAGATGCGGCGTGATGCCCCTCGACATCCGCATCCGCTTTGGCCGCGCAATCCGCCGCATTCGCGAGGAGCAGAAGATCAATCAGGAAGAGGCTGCTGAGCGCTGTGGATTGCACCGAACGTACTACAGTGGCGTGGAGCACGGCGTTAGGAACGTGTCACTGGTGAACATCGAAAGAATTGCAAAGGGCCTCAAGAGGAGCCTGCCCGAGTTGTTTGGTCGCCTCTGAATAATCCGATCCCTTCGCAAGCTTCGGACGTGGGTTCGATCCTCATCGAACCCGCGTTACCGCATGCATGCCAAGTAGTCCGAGCCCTACGCCTACCAGTAAATGCAACCGGGTGCTTCCTTCGGGTGTGGCGACCGTAGAAACCGTGTATTCAATCGGCCCGAAACTAACGTGGCCGTAGAACTGGTCAGGGTTAAAGGCGAAATCTTGAACACAGATAGGCGAGACTTCTGCTACGCCTCCACCGCATCCGTACAATTCGATATTTACCAGATCTGGAAACGGACGCGGCGCAAACAGGCCGTCTGCGAATGGTCCGTCGAGGTCGATTTCATCGTGGGTTGCGTTGAAGAGTGCAAAGTAGTCCCCGCCACCAACTGCAACAAGTGTATTGAATGGGGCGAGCGGTCCAAACGAGGCGAGCGAGAGTACCGAGAAAAAATGCACGTCGTAAGCATCGGAAACAATACCGGGATATGCAAGCCTGTAGCTCACCAGAAACGAGAAATCAATCGTCTCGGTGCACGGCCCGTTGCAGGAATTGTTCCCTGTTATGGTCCCCGAGCCGGTCACCTGGTAGATAGTGTCGGCGGCAGCGGGGACCGCACAGACAAATAAAACGAGGAGCAGTCTTATAGTGCGCATCTGGACCTCCAACGACGGTGATTGACGCGAATCCTACTTGCTGGTACCGTTCGCGTCAATGTAATCCTCCCTTATGTCGCTGCAAAATGAGAATGTCCGGTTTGAGCAAAGTAGAAAATGTCCGGTTTCATAGGTCGCCGAGGGCGCTATGGAAACGGAGCGAATCGTCTTGAAGCTAACGAGAACGGGACCGGCTACGCGCGCTGAATTTTTGGAGTGGACCGATGCGGATCATTTACGGGACTCAAAATTTGTCGGCTTACGGGAAGATAAAGAGGCGCGCGAGGTCGTTAAACAGCACGCTGCAGAAAGCTAGAGGGTTTTACACGTACCGATGAATGCGCACTCTTGTTTGCGCTGTTTGCGGTTTCTGGTTCTGGCCTCGCTTGTCCTTGCTCCAGGCACAAGATTCGGTTCACGTTCTCCTACGATTTCGGGATTACTCCCGCTTGTTCTTCCACAGTAAAAGAGAAATGTGTGCAGCAATTCAACTTTTATGAAATTTCGCCGGGAATATCCAATCGTGTAAAGCTGGGTTCGATTCCCGCGCCCGATCACGCCACCGGGTTCGTTAAGGCTATTACTGGCACAACCAAGCTATTTCTATTCACCTCTGGAAAGCACATGGTTGCGGTTTCAGCGCAGATGCCTGACGGCTCGGAATCGGACTTGAGCCAATGTACCAAGATAATCAAAATTCACTAGATCCGCGCGAGGCCGCGGGGTATGCAACGCTATTCTATCCTGCGAGAGGGTCGGCAAGTCTAAAAACTCAGGGCCTTCCCCTCGCCTTTGCGACTGTGCCTTAGGGAGTGCTACCGGCTGCTGTTCGATCGCCGTAGGCTAACCCTTGTCTGCCATGTGCCGCCTCTGCCATTCGAGTTTTGCTTCCTTCAACTGAATAACGAAAACTTCACGCGCCGGCTGCCCCAGGTTTGCGTATGAATCTATGGAACTCAAGAAATTCCTGGACCGAAAGGGAATTGCTGGGAATGAATTGCCCGGCCTCTTCATGCCAGCGTTCGAGGCGAACCTGCAACGGAGTCATGTCCAGGTTGCCGGCCGCTTGTCCCGGCTGCAGCACTGGCATCGGAGCCGAATACCAGACAGGCATCTCTACTCCTTCGCCTTTTACATACAAAGAACTCGCACCAGAGAAGGGCAAGACCTCCACGTCAGCATCCTCATTCGCGGAAATGTACTTCGCCGCATCCATAACTTCACTAGCGAGTCGCAGGTCGGACATGTCGTTCACCCTTCCGAAAACTTACGCCCTATCAGCAGGCCAAGTCAATCAAGGTACAACGGAGGCAGAACGGAACGCGTCCGTTCCCGGGTGCATTGTGAACAAGTGCGTTTTTATTGGGAATTTGGTGGGCAGTGCAGGACTCGAACCTGCGACCCCCTGCTTGTAAGGCAGGTGCTCTAACCAACTGAGCTAACCGCCCATCAAAATTGCTTGGCACACTGCGATACAACCTCGTTAGTTTACAGCACTTTGGGTTGCTTCGCCATTAAGTACAACAGCCCCCTTTTGAGTACAGAACAGCAACTGCTCTGCCGAAGCTCGCTTCTGTTCGTGCTCGAAATGGATGTAGATGCTCGTGATTCTCAGGGTGGAATGGCCCACCTGATTTTTGGTGAAGTCTGCGGGCATCCCACTAGCTTGCATGTGGCTTACCCGACCGTGCCTGAAGGCGTGCATTCCACCGCGAGCTATGCCGATTCGTTCGCAGACAGGGTAGAGAACTAGTCTGCAAATTTCTCGGTTTACTAGTGGCGTGCCTCTGCTGGATTGAAATAACCGCCCGGTCGTTCTGGTGCCGATGTACGAACGAAGCATTTCCAGCGTAACCGAATCCAGAAACACGGTACGCCGTCCGGCCTTCGTCTTAGTCCTGCCTTCGACGCCATTCCAAACGGAGCGATGCACTTCGACAACGCCGTCACCTAGCTTCACGTCCTCACAGATACGGAACCAACTGCCCGATTAGTTCGCCTAATCGGAAACTGATGACCCACGACCCGGAAGTACTCTAGCTTCTGGGCATAGGCGAAAACTCACCGTGGATGGAAAACCCGACGCGCCAGAAGAGAGACCAAGAGAAGGACTAGAACGAAGACAAGTAAACCCTTCGCGGCGATGCTCTTTAGGCGCTTGGTGTCCATGCACAGAGATTATGCTTGAATCGCTGCATAGTGGGGGGGGCGTTGTTGAGTACAACTTAGGTACAAGAAGGGCAATTTTGAGGGCGGCTTTGTGGAGCTAAGTGTAGCCGCATCAACAACAGCATCGTGAGCTAACCGCCCATTCCTAACGAACGGTAACTGCAAAAATGCTACAGGAAGCTACGGAAGCCGTCAACGCGTCGCTCGGTACGTTCGGTACGTACGAACGGCTATAGCCAAATGTGAACCGTCATCCACGCGATCAAGCAAAAAAACGCTGGCAGATTTCTCCGCCAGCGTAGAAGAAGACTTCACTTAGTCAACCGTTTACGAGCGTTTCCGGCGTAGGAACGGAACGCACAACAGACCCAAGCCCAACAGGGACAGGCTGGCCGGCTCCGGCGTCGTGATGGTGCCACCGGTCAGGTCGTTCGAGACCCCGGTGACCCTTTTGCTGCCGGTCGAGTCTGTGAAAATCACAGTCTGGACATGGAGCAAATCGGTGACCGTCCCGCTTCCAATTGAGGCTTCGAACGTTAGTCCGCTGCCTATCGGAATGAATGCGCCGCTCGCGTTCCAGCATACGGCTTTCTGCAACTGAGTTCCATTGCAGTTCGTAGATCCACCGTTGTTCTGGCCGCCATTCTGGACGGCATAACCCACGGGCTCGATGATGTTGGTCGCCGAGCCAGTAAAGGTATAGCCCTTCAGCGAAATATCTCCAATTGCATAATTCGCGCAACTCGCGATGGTGCACGTGACCGTGACGGTAACCGTCGTGTTTGTCACACTGCCGGTAAACTGAACCCCGTCGATGGTTATTGAGTCAGCCTTGGCGCTTCCCGCGAAGCCAAAACACATCAATGCCACCAGCGCGGCGAAACTGATTGTCTTTCTCATAATCCCTGTTCCTCCGGAACATACCAAACGGGGACGCTTGGCTGTTCTACCCTAGTGCAATCGACCTGCCAAAGACACTGCTTTCGTACCTCGTAAGTCGGCTTCTATCCCATTGATAATGCGTGCGTTGCTCAACCTGTACGGCCGGCCACCTGTACCATCGGACAGGGTGTGCACAAAAGTACCATACTTCACCGTTTTTTCAGATTATTTGTGCAACAACTCAAAAATTGCACTTCCAGCTTCTCGCATCAGTAAATCCATAACACAGTCTAGTACTTATAGAATCGCGTTGTGCCATACCGTGCCATACCTCGCTTTCTTGAAGTTTTTCGCTGCTCCCGGTACACTCGTTTAATTCAAAAATTTGACGTCGAATACCTCGGGAGAACGGAGTGGAATGCTTATCAATCGCGATTTTGTCGGCTACATGGCTGGGGAAGTCATCAAGAAGTTGGCGGAAGGCGAGCTAGTGGAAGTCAAGAACGCGGCGGCGGTTGCTCAGCGCGTCCGGCAGGCCATGATGGACGAAATCACCGTGGAAGACCGCATCAGCGAAGAGGCTCGCCAGATTTTAACGCAGCATCAGGACCAGATGCGCAGCACGGGTGTTTCCTACCAGGAGATGTTTAAGAAGGTGAAGTCACAGCTGGCGCGCGACCGCAAGCTTGTCCTGCGCTAATAGAATTGGTCCGCGAAATTGAAGAAATTCGGAAAGGCCGGGAAATTTAAAGCATGAGGATCAGCAGGGAAAAGATAGTGCGCCTATCGCATTCGATCATGGACGTGCTGGTAGCCAGCGACGACGTCGAATTTATCGAGGACCGCGATACCATCCGGCAAAATATTGTGAAACTGCTCACGGATTCATTGCGCGAAGAGGAAAAGGCTGACGCCGAGGTGCGCAAGAAAATTACTTCGCAGAAAAAGGAAATACTCGAAGGCAGCGAAGAGTGGGATGTGCTGTATAGAAAATATTATACCGAAGAGATGCGCCGGATGGGCGTGCAGACCGCGCCGGACGACCATCGCAGGACGTAGGCTTCTAAAGCGCGAGAACGGATCTTTCAAAATCCCGGTACGAAATTGAAAGGCGAGAAGCGGGATTCAAAACCGAAAAGGGCAAAGGGCGGCCTCGACGGCCGCCCTTCGAGTCTTCTCCCAGCGACATGGAGCTAGTTCTTATCGCTCCGGTCGCCCTCCGTGAAAATGAAGGGCAACACGCCAGTCTGCTCTTTGCGAACAGCGTCAAGCCTGGTGCCGTCAATGCCGAGAGCTTGCAGAATTGTTGCTGCGACTTGAGAAGTGGCGACAGGCGTCTTGACTTGGCGCGCATCCAGCGACGGATTCGACACGATCAAACCAACGTTCGTATCGCCATAACTGAACCCGCCGTGCTCCGCATTCTTGGTGGTGGACCCTGTGTAGATGGTGCCGTAGATTGGCTGAACGATGACGTCCGGCGTGCGGCTGTCATGCAGCGGATTGTTGAAGCGGGCGTTGATTTCCGCGCCACCCATCACCTGTTCGATGAAGAGCGCCTTCGCGTTTTTGTTGAGGTAGCTGCGAACCGCCTCGCCTTTGCCAGCAGTCTGGTCCGCCGGGGACAGCCAAATCAGCGCGATGTCGTCGTCTTGAACGAAGCCGCAGGGTCCGGTGGTGCAGGCATTGGCATTGGCGATAGCGATGCCGCCGGGATCGGTCGAGGAATCGGGAAGAGCGGCGACGAGATCGGCGAAATGGCCGGGCTTGTTGGTCAGTACCGGATTGATCGGCGACTGACCGTGTTTCGCAGTCACGATGATCAGCGTCGAGTCGTAAATGCCCTGAGCTTTCAGCGCTTTGATGAAGCTCGCGAGGGCCACGTCGGCCTGTTGCAATCCATAAGCAAGCACTGCCGTCGGCGTGCCTGCTCCGTCCGTGTAACCGCCCGGCTGGCCGGTAAAGGCATCGCCCGCGCAGCCTCCAGCAGAGTTGTCCTTTTCGAGTTTCTGGCCGACGCTGACTTCCTGGAAGTTCATTCCAAACACGGTCGGAACGCCCGTGCCCGGAGTGCCGTCGTGACGCAGCCCCTTTATTTCATTCAAAATCGCGTTCACTTTGAGCTGATCGTTCTGTGCCGTGCAGACCACGCTGACGGTGTTGTCGAACCCGCCGAAATTGGTGAGTTCCGGGGTATAGAGATCTTCGACGCCCTTGCCCGATGGGCCATTCGCGATGTCGTACGCGGGGTGCTTGTCCGCCCAAGCCGTGTGACCGCCCGCTGCGAGCACTACTTCGAAAATGGTGTTGCTCTCCATGGCGTCGTGCGGAAAGAAGCGGACGCACTTGCCCTCGGCATTGATGTGGTTGGGCAGAGCGTTCGGATCGATCATATTGAGCGAAACCGGCGGAGTACCGGCGTACTTGTCGATGGATTCGTCGAAGACCTGCATGTTGCCGGGGCCGCCGGAGCAGGTGGTGTTGCTCGGATCAAAAATGGCGCGGTTATAGCTGACGTCATAGAACAGACCGTGACTGACGGGGGAGCCGCCGGTAATCAGCGCCAGCAGTCCCGGGAAAGAGTCGGAATTGGCCGGGGTGCGAGCGTTGCTGAAGGTAACACCATGATTGCTAAGCTCCGCCAGCGCAGAGCCCGGATGCGCGGCGACATAATTCGCCACGTCGAGCGCATGCAGTCCGTCCACGCTGATCAATAAAACATGCTTAATTTTCTTTCCGTGCAGTTCGTCGTCGGCGCGCGTTGCAAGCGACGCTCCGAGCAGACCGACACCAAGTGCCAATGCTGCGATGCTTTTTCTCAAGAAAATTCTCCTTTTGTGGACACAACCGGTGGACACACCAACCGAATGAGTGCCAGCACGAGGTCTTACGGTAGAGAGTGGTTGTTACAGGACGGGGAACGCTCGATGGCTGGAAAATGAATCCGCGGAAAATTATCGCGATGGAAGTACCAGGAGTTTTCAGGCTTCAGCTACTGTTGCGGCATACCGTACATTTTGCTCGGCGACGAAAATGTTCTGGCAAATACTGTTAGGCAACGGGCGATGGCTCAGGTTCGGGCTGTGCGTCGTGCAAATCTGCGGCCCTTACCAGCGCCGCCGTAATGCTTGGACAAATATTTTGTGCACCGACGTGTCGTGCAAACTCGGCTTGTTTCATCAACTGCGCGGGCTGCTCGCGCGCGCCGCATAACAACAGTTGCCGGCCCGAATCGTGAAGCCGGTCCGCGAGTTCGCGAATTGCACCAAGCCCGGTTGCATCGATGGCAGTCATATTCCGCAAACGTAAAATCACGATCGGCGGCAGAGTATCGAGCTCTTCCAAAATGTCCGCAAACTTATCCGTCGCACCAAAAAGGAACGGCCCGTGCACCCGGTACACCACGGCGTATTCGGGAATGTCTTTGCCCTGCAAAACATGTACGCGGCTATCGGCCACGTAATCGCGGGTTACGCGCGTTACAGTCGTCGTGCGCGACACCTTTCGAATAAACGTCAGCGCCGCGAGGATCATTCCGAATTCCACCGCGAATGACAGGTCTGTCACGACCGTCAGCGTCAAGGTGACCAGCCAGATGGCGATATCCGCAGCCGAGAGTTTCAGGATCTCCGGGATTTCCTCCCAGTCGCCCATGTTGTAGGCGACCATCATCAGGATCGCGGCCAGCGCGGCCAGTGGCACATTTTTCACCAGCGGCGCGGCAAATAAAATGATCGCCAGCAGTGTCAGCGCGTGAATCATTCCTGCCACCGGAGTTTTTGCGCCCGCGCGTACGTTCGTCGCTGTCCGCGCGATTGCGCCGGTCGCCGGCAAACCGCCAACCAGCGGCGACAGAATGTTGGCAACGCCCTGCGCGACCAGTTCGACGTTGGGATTGTGTTTGTCGTGGCTCATTTTGTCCGAAACCACGGCTGACATTAGCGACTCAATCGCGCCGAGCATTGCCACCGTGAGTGCAGGAGAGAGCAGTTGCCGCGCAGTGTCGTAGCTGACTTGCGGTATCGCAAAATGCGGCAGCCCTTTAGGGATTCCCCCGAATCTCGTTCCGATCGTTTCCGCACCCAAATGAATCAAAGCGACCGCCGCCGTCGCACCGAAGCAAACCAGAATCGCGCCGGGCACGCGCCTGGCGTATTTCTGGCAAAGAATCATCACCACCAGCGAGATCACTGCAAGAAGCGTCGCTTCCCAATTTAAAGTTCCGAACGAACCGCCAAGCGCTTTCATACGATGAAAGAAGTCGCCCGGGACATGATCCAGCCGCAGCCCGAAAAAGTCTTTTATTTGCGTACTGGCGATGAGAATTGCGATTCCGTTGGTGAACCCAACGATCACCGGTCGCGGGAAGTACTTCACAGCCGTGCCCATTCCCGTAACACCCAAAAGAACGAGCAGCACGCCCGCCATAATCGTGCAGATAAACAAGCCATCGACACCGTGCTTAGCGATGATTCCCGCAACCACCACCACGAATGCTCCGGTCGGTCCGCCGATTTGCGTTTTCGATCCGCCCAGCGCGGAAATCGCAAATCCTGTCACGATGGCGCAATAAAGTCCCGCTTGCGGCGTCATTCCGGACGAAATCGCAAACGCCATCGCCAGAGGCAATGCCACCAAGCCAACGGTTACGCCCGCCACCAGATCCGACACAAATTTTTGGCGATCGTAATTTCTCAGGAGAATTACGGACTTCGGTAACCATGCATCGATTGCGGCTGACATCGGCTTTCAGATCCTGCGGAAAAAGGGGAAACGTCGTAAATCATATCAAGAGCATTTAGTTCGGCGCGCCGTTCCTCTGCCTGGTGTGTCGGGTTAGAAATGGCAACCGCGCAAGTCGTACTTAGTCCGCAGCCTTGCTGCGCGAAGCAGGCTTCCAGCGCAAGACCGGTTTGCGCGCCGCGCCAACTTCATCGAGCCGTTTCACGCGGGTCGTATGTGGTGCGGTCTTTACAAGTTCCGGTGTATTCGCCGCTTCTTCAGCAATGCTTTTCATCGCGTCGATAAACAGATCGCATTCTGCTTTTGATTCCGATTCGGTGGGCTCGATCATCAGCGCGCCAGGAACGATCAGCGGAAACGCCGTCGTGTACGGATGAAATCCATAGTCGATCAGCCGCTTGGCGATATCCATGGTGTTCACGCCGTTGCGCTTTTGAATCGCGTCGCTGAACACGACCTCGTGCATCGAGGGAAGCGAATAGGGCAAATCGTAAACGCCCTCCAAATGTTTTCGAATGTAGTTCGCGTTAAGGACGGCGTCTTCCGTCGCCTGCCGCACCCCCGGACCGTACGCGAGAATGTACGCCAGTGCGCGCACCAGCACGCCAAAATTTCCTCCGAACGCCCGAACTTTTCCTATGGAATCAGGCCGCACCAGTTCGAGCGCCAACCGTC
>WNFD01043182.1_pt1 | contig 10877 bp, 7 predicted proteins | sample 5400491 | NCBI WGS metagenome assembly WNFD01 (sample SAMN13153343, study PRJNA577476) | soil metagenome | isolation source: 120 cm saprolite under Douglas fir tree site 2 hole 2 replicate 2 | place: USA:California | collected 2015-04-18 | reverse complement strand
GCGCAGCCTGATATGCGATGAGCTTCTCGTGTGGAAGAGTCGTCCAGTTCTTCATCGTCGTCCTCCTTTGAAAGCGGCAGCGGAGGACGACGATGAAGAACGGACGACGATCGAAGCTCAGCGCGAGCGCAGCGAGCTACGAAAAAACACCAACCAAGACATTGCAGCCGCAGTGCCAGCCGCAGGCTGGCGCGAGGCTGCCCTAAACGAAAACCAAAACGAAAACCCCCAAACGAAAACGACCAACCTAAACGAAAACCTCAAACGAAAACCGTTCTCGTTGCTCGTTCTCGTTAGTGGTTCTGGTTAGTGGTTCTGGTTAGTGGTTCTGGTTAGTGGTTCTGGTTTGGGTTTGGGCTTGGGCTTGCGATTTGCGGTTGGTTGCGACGGAGTCGGCCAAGCGCGAGCGCCGCCGCCGGGACGACCAGCAATGTGGCTGCCGTCGAGAATGCGAGGCCGCCCACCACCACCACGGCCAGCGGCCGGTGAAGCGCCGAGCCCGCGCCGATGCCGAAGACGAGAGGCAACAGCGCCGCCAGCGTGGCGAAGGTGGTCATGAGGATGGGCCGGAGGCGCGCTCGCGCCGCCTCCAACAGGGCCTCGCGAGGCGGGCGGCCCGCCTCCTCCGCCCAGAGCGCGTGGTCGAGCAGGAGGATGCCGTTCTTCACCACCAGCCCGACGAGCAGGATGCCCCCCATCAGCGAGCTGACGTTCAGAGGAATGCGCGACAAAAAGAGCGTGGCCGCTCCGCCAGCGAGCGCCAGCGGCGTCGCCGCCAGGACGGCCAGCGAGCGCGTCCACGAGCGGAGCTGGAAGAGCAGCACCGCCGCGACGGCGAGGATGGCGATGCCCATGACGATGATCAGCGCGCTGAAGCTGTCCTGCTGCTGCTGGTAGAGCCCCCCGATCTCCCACGCGTAACCCACCGGCAACTGCCACCCCTTGAGGCGCGCGCGAACAGCGCTCACCGCCGTGCCGAGGCTGGTGCCGGAGAGCCGGGCGGTGACGTGGACCATGTTGCGCTGGTTGAAGCGCAGGAGCGCCGCCGGGGGACAGCTGCGCTCCTCCTGCGCCACCGAGGCGATGGGCAGCGACCTTCCGTCGTTGCCGAGGATCGTCGACTCGCGCAGCGCCGCCGGCGGGGGCAGCTCGCCCGCGTCGACCCGGACGCGCACGTCGACGAGGTGGTCGGGCCGCCGCAGCTGCGTGGCCACATCGCCGAGGAACACGCCGGTGAGCTGATCGCCGATCTGCGCCGCGCCCAGCCCCTGCCGCCCCGCCTCGTTGGCGCGCACGCGCAGGTCGATCTGCGGCGCGCAGCCCTCGTCGCCGGCGAAGAAATCGACCAGCCCCGGCACGTCGTGGATCTTCTCCGCGGCCTGCCCGGCGAGCTGGCGCAGCGTCGCCACCTCGGGGCCGAAGACCTTCACCTCGACCGGCTCGGGCGACCCCTGCAGGTCGCCCAGCATGTCGGCCAGCACCTGGACGAACTCGATGCGCAGGCCGGGCGCGGCCGCCGCCATGCGCACCCGCTGCTCGTCCATGATCTCGTCGACCGCGCGGGAGCGATCGTCCTTGAGCCGCACCGCGATGTCGCCGCGCGAGGCGAGCGTGGCCACCGGCGGGCCCAGCTCGGCGCCCAGCCGGCGCTGGAAGGCGGCCACCTCGGGCGTGTCGCGCAGGACCGCCTCCAGCCGCGAAGCGAGCGCGTCGGCCTCGGGGAGCGCGGCGCCCACGGGGGCAAAATAATCTATGACGTAGCTGCCCTCGTCCGCCTCGGGCAAGAAATCGGTCTGCACGCGCGTCCCGAGGATGGCGCCCACCACCACCAAAGCCGCGCCCACGCCCAGCACCGCGCCCGTGCGGCCCAGGGCGCGCCCCAGCACGGAGACGTATTTGTCCTCGGCGCCCCGCCCCATCGAAGCGTGCCGCACCGGCCGGAGGAAGCGGGCCGCCAGCGACGGCAGCACCGCCAACGCCACCGGCAGCGAGAGCACCACCGCTATCGCCAGCGCGAGGGAGAGCGAGGAGAAGAACTGCCCCGCCACGCCTTGCAACAAGCCCAGCGGCAGGAAGACCACCACCGTGGTCAGCGTGGTCCCCACCACCGGCCAGAGCAGCTCGTCGGTGCCGCGGCGGGCGGCTTCATCGGGCGAGAGGCCCGCCTCCAGGTGGCGATGGACCGCCTCGATGATCACCACCGCATCGTCGATGACGAGCCCCACCGCGACAGCCAGCCCGCCCAGCGACATCAAATTCAGCGTCGCGCCCAGCGCGTCGAGCACCAGCAGCGACGCGCCCAGCGTCAGGGGCAAGGAGAGCGCCGCCAGCAACGTCGCGCGCAGGTCGCGCAGGAACACCGCCAGGACCAGCACGGCGAAGAGCGCGCCGAAGATGACCGCGTCGCGCACGCCCCGCACCGCGTCGGCGACGAACTTGGCCTGTTCATAGACGGGTCGCAGCTCGATGCCCGGCGGCATCGAGGGCCGCAGCTCGCGCAGGCGATCGCGCACCGCCTGGTCCAGCTTGAGGATGTCGCCGGTGGCGCGCCGCGAGACGTTGAGGATCACGCCGGGCTTTCCGTCGACGCGGATGAGCGTGGTGTGCGCGGAAGTGCCGCCCACCACCACCGCGGCGAGGTCGGCGGCCGCGACGATCTCCCCCGTGACCACGCCCAGCACCTGCTCGTGCGCGTCGGAGAGACGCGCCACCGCCTGGATCCGGTTGGCGGAGCGGATCTTCTCCGCCACCTGCGGCACGGTGAGGTGCGCGGCGGCGAGCCGGGCGCGGTCGAGCAGCACCTCCACCTCGGGGATGTCGCTCGACTGCACGTTGACGAGGCCCACGCCGGGCAGGCCGGTGAGGGCGGGCTTGAGCGTGTACTGAGCCACTTCGTAGAGCTTCTGCGGCGGGTACGGGCCCTCGACGTTGAGGGAAAGGATGGGGAAGCTGCTCGGCAGGACGCGCTCGGCGATCACCTCAGTCCCCGGCGGAAGGCCGCTCTTCGCTTCTGCGAGCCGCGAGAGGATCAACGGGTGCGCCCGCTCCATGTCGGTGCTGGGCGCGAAGAAGAGCGACAGCTCGACCGCCCCGCGGATGGTCTTGCTGCGCACCTGCTCGACACCGGGGACGGTGGCGAGCTGCGCCTCGAGCGGGCGCGTGATGCCCGCCAGGACCGTCGCGGCCGGCGCGCCGGCCAGCGAAGCCACCACCTGCTCGCGCGGGAACGTCACCTCGGGATAGACGCCCTTGGGCAGGCGCAGCGCCGCGAGGAACCCGCCGGCCGCCGCCGCCGCCGCGATGAAGAGGATCGCGCGCCCGTGGCGCAGGGCCAGCGCGGCGGCGCTCATTGCGCGTCGCCCCCACCGTCGACTCGGAGCGCGCCGGTCTCGCTCTGCGCCGCCCCTTGCTCCTCGCGCACCGGCGTTCCGTCGGGGAGCGCGTACCCGCCCTGCACGATGACCACGTCGCCCTCGGAGACGCCTGAGGTCACTTCGACGTAGCGCTCGTCTTCGCTCTTCACCTGCACCGGGACGCGCTTCGCCTTTCCCTGCTCGACCACCTCGACCGCGGGCTGGTCGCCGCCGAGGAGGGCGGCGTGCGGGACGCGCAGGACCCCGCGGCGCGTCTCCAGCTCGACGCGAGCGCGCGCGAACGCGCCGAGCCGCAGGGCGCCGTCGGGGTTGGGAACGCGCACGCGCACCATCGCCGCCCCGGTGGCCGGGTCGACGGTGGGCGCGACCGCCACCACGTGCCCCTCGAACACCCGGCCCGGCAGGCCGTCCACCCGCGCCTCGGCGCGCTGTCCGGACCGCAGCGACGCCGCCGCCGCGGGGGCCACCGGCGCGCGCACTTCCAGCTCGGTGGTGCTGGCCACCTCGACGACCGGCTTGTTGGCGTCGAGCGGCTCGCCGGGCGCGGCGAAGACGTGCGCCACCACTCCGGCGAAAGGCGCGCGTAGCTCGCCGCGGCCGAGCTGGTTGCGCGCCGTCGAGAGCTGCGCCGCCGCCGCGCGGGCCGCCGCCTGCGCCGAGGCGAGGGCGAGGCGGTTGTCGTCCACCTCTTGCGCCGCCGCCACGCCGGCCGCGAGTGCCTTCTCCGCGCGCGCCAGCCTGGACTGCGCGTTGGCCTGCTGCGCACGGGCCTGGGCGAGCTGCGCCTCTGCCTGCACCACCGCGTCGCGCAGCGGCGTGACGTCCAGGCTGGCGAGGAGCTGGTCGGGCTTCACGCGGTCGCCCTCGGCCACCACCACGCTCCCCAGCCGGCCCGCCACCAGGGGTCCCAGCTTGACGTCGGCCCCCGGCACCGCGGCGAGCTGGCCGGGGACCTCCACCGACGGCGTGACGTCGCCGCGCGAGACGCGCTCGGTCTTCACCGCCAGGGGCGGCGCCGTTTCCTCCTCGGTGGACTTGTGGCACGCGGCGCACAGCAACAAGAGCGCAATTCTTCTAGAACCCACCCGACGCCTCCTCGAGATCCGCCAGCGCCCGCTGCGCTCCCTCGGCCGCGTCGGTGGCCAGGGCGTGCGCGGAGTTCAGATCGGCGCGCGCCTGCAGCACGGTCAGAAGGGGGGCGCGGCCCAGCTCGTACGCCTCCCGCGCCATCCTCTCCAGCCGCTCCGAGGCGGGGACGATGTCGCCGGCATACGACCGCGCCCGCGCCGCCGCCGCATGCCAGCGCGCCCACGCCGCGCGCACCTCGCTGCGCAGCCGCTCCAGCGCGCCGCGGGCCTGGATCGACGACAGCTCCGCCTGGGCCTGCTGCTCGTGTACACGGCCGCGGTTCCAGGAGAGGAGCGGCAGATCGAACGCGATGCCGGCGCGCAGGCCGATGGACGTTCTGGCCCTGAGGTCTTCCAGCGTGAGCGCAAAGTCAGGGATGGGACGCACGGCGGCGCGCTCGCGGTCGGCGCGCGCCAGCGCCGCGTCGCGCTCGCGCAGGCGCGACTGCACTTCGGGGTGTTGCCCGGCGGCGCCGGCGAGCTGGTCCAACGTCGGCGGCTCGGGCACCGGCAGCAGCGGGTCCGCGGCTTCGAGCTGCGCGTTGTCACGCTCGCCGATGAGCCGGCCCAATTCCTCCCGCGCCGTCAGCAGGGCGGCGAGGCGATCGTCGCGCTCCTGCTCCGCCCTGCGCCGCGCCAGGCGCGCCTGCAAAAGGTCGAGCTGCGGCGCCGAGCCAGAGGAAACTTTCGCCTCGATGCGCGTCTCGAATTCGCGCGCCAGCGACAGCGCCCCCTCAGCCAGCCCGGCGCGGACCTGTGCCGCGGCCAGCGCGAAATAGGCCCGCCGCACCAGGGCCAGCACTCTCAGCTCCAGGGCGCGCTGCGCCGCGCGCTGCACGTCGACCTCGCGCTCGGCCGCCTCGATCGCCGTCCCGCGTTGGCCGAAGATGGGCGCCCTCACGTCGAGCGTCGCGGAGTTGACGGGATCGTCGGGCCCGTGCGAAGCGATGAAGGTCGGGTTGATGAGCTGGCCCGCCCCCTCGACCACCGCCTCGCCCACGCGTACAGACTGGCGCGCCGCCGCCAGCTCGGGGTTGGCGGCGCGAGCGCGCGCAAGGGCTTGCTGCAGCCCGAGGGGCTGCGCGAGGAGGAGCGAGAGCACCACCATCATCGGGCGCGCATTCAATGCCGAGGCGGCACATCGCGCAACTGGATACCGGAGGGCGGCCGCCCTTCGTCGGTTGGCTTGACAGCGCGAACGCTCGGCTGTTAGAGGGTGGGCATGTCGTTCTTGTGCGCTTGCGCCTGTTGTTGTCGCCCCGGCCTCTCCCGCCGGGTGCGCGCGCGAGCCTGAACGACCTGATCCACATCGTTTGAGCTCGACGACGCCCGGCCCCTCGGTCCTGCGGATTTTCCTCCGCGTCCCCGTTCCAGGAGCCCGTCGTGCCCAGCTCGATCGATCGCCTGTATCCGACCTTCCTCCGCCTCAGCGGCCGGGCCGTCCTGCTCGTCGGCGGGGGCCGCGTTGCTGCCAGCAAGTTGCCGGCCTTGCGCGAGGCGGGCGCCCGCGTGACGGTCGTCGCGCCCGAAGTCCGCGCCGAGCTGGAGCGCCCCGGCGTCGAGATCGCGCGCCGCGGGTTCGAGGCGGCGGACCTGGACGGCCGCTGGTTCGCCGTCGCCGCCGCGACGCCCGAGGTGAACCGCGCCGTGGCGGCCGCCGCCGAGGCGCGGCGCATCTTCGTCAACGCCGTCGACGACACCTCCGCCGCCAGCGCGTACCTGGGCGGCGTAGTGCGCAAAGGCGGCGTGACGCTGGCCATCTCCACCGACGGCCGCGCCCCCGCGCTGGCGGGCCTGTTGCGCGAGGCGCTGGACGCCGTCCTGCCCAACGAGTTGGGCGAGTGGGTCTCCGCGGCGGAGCGCCTGCGCGCGCGCTGGCGGGCCGACAGCGTCCCCATGGGCGAGCGCCGCCCGCTGCTCCTGCGCGCCCTTCAGGAGATCTACCGATGACCGGCCTCGTCTCGCTGGTGGGCGCGGGGCCGGGCGATCCCGAGCTGCTCACGCTGCGCGCCGTGGGCCGGCTGCGCGAGGCGGATCTGGTCCTCTACGACGCGCTGGTCAATCCCGCGTCGCTCCAGCACGCCCCGCGCGCGCGCCGCGCCTTCGTGGGCAAGCGCGCCGGCCGCCCCTCCATCGCACAAGGGACCATCGAGCGCCTGATGATCCGCGCCGCGCGCAAAGGAGAGCGCGTGGTCCGGCTCAAGTCGGGCGACCCCTTCGTCTTCGGCCGCGGCGGCGAGGAGGCGCTGGCGCTCGCCGCCGCCGGCGTGCCTTGCGAAGTGGCGGCGTGAGCGCAGCCGTGGCCGGCCCCGCCCTGAGCGGGATTCCCGTCACGCACCGCGGGCTCGCCTCGGCGTTCCTCGTCGTCTCGGGCCACGCCGAGTCGGCCTATGAGCCCGCGCTCGACTCGCTCGCCCCCGACTCCGCGACGGTCGTCGTGCTGATGGGTCTGTCCTCGCGCGCGCCCATCGCGCACCGGCTCCTTGCGCGGGGCTGGCCCCCCACCACTCCGGCAGCGGTGATCCTCGGCGCCGCGACACCCGAAGCGCACACCTGGCGTGGCCCGCTGGCGGATCTGGGCCACTGCGCACTCCCCGCTGGGGAGGCGCCGGGCCTGCTGGTGATCGGCGCCGCCGTAGAAGTGGCGGCCCGGCTGGAAGCTCTTTCGCAGTCACAACCTCAGCTTGCCACGGGGGTCTGACATGGCTCTTCTCGACTCGAAGACATTGGGTGCGGCGCGGCTCGGATTCGCCGACGAGAAAGACCTCGACGCCTTCGTCGATCACCTCGATCGTTTCGAGCGCGGCGAGCTATCGCCCGAGGCGTGGAAGGCGTTCCGGCTCGTCAACGGCGTCTACAGCCAGCGCCAGGACGAGGCGATGATGGTGCGGGTGAAGATCCCGCAGGGGGTCCTCACGCCCGCCCAACTGCGCGCGCTGGCGGAGGTGGCCGAGCGCTTCTCGACCGGCCGCGGCCACGTCACTACGCGACAAAACGTACAATTCCATTTTATCCGGCTCGCCGACACCGAAAAGGCGCTCGCGACCCTCGCCGGGGCCGGCCTCACCACACGCGAGGCCTGCGGCAACTCGGTGCGCAACGTGACGGCGTGCCCCTTCGCGGGCGCCTCGGCGCTGGAGCCGTTCGACTCCACGCCTTGGGCCGAGGCGGTCACGCGCCACCTGCTGCGCGGGCCGCTCTCGGCGTCGCTGCCGCGCAAGTTCAAGATCGCCTTCGGCGGCTGCTGCGGCACGGACTGCGTGGGCGCGTCGTTCAACGATATCGGATTTCTCGCGCGCAGGCCGGACGGCCGCGACGGGTTCCGCGTCACGCTGGGCGGAGGCCTGGCGACGCTGCGGCGGAGCGGCATCCTCGCCCACGAATTCGCGCCCGCCGAGGACGTGGTCGAGATTGCCGAGGCGGTGGTGCGCGTCTTCAATCGCACCGGCAACCGAAAGCAGCGCCACAAGGCGCGGCTCAAGTTCGTCATCGAGAACATCGGCCCCGAGGCGTTCCTCGCCGAATACCGGAAGGAGCGGGAGACCATCCGCGCCGAAGGTGGCCGCAAGGTGCAGGCGCTCCCCTCGGCGCCGCCCCGCTCCGCGCCATCGCCGCGCCAAAGGGCCCCGCGCCCCGGCTTCGAGGAGTTCGTCAGCACCAACGTGCGCGCGCAGCGCGATCCCGACTACGTCGCCGTGACGGTGCGGGTGCCGCTCGGCGACCTGACGACGGCGCAGTTCCGCGCGCTGGCCGACATCGCCGAGGAGTTCAGCGAGGAGCGGGAAGCGCGCATGACGATCGAGCAGAACGTCGTGCTGCGCTTCGTCCGCCGCGCCCACCTCGCCTGGCTGCACGCCGCGCTCGAGGCGGCTGACCTGGCCAAGCCCGGCGCGCGCTCCGTCTCCGACGTGACCAGTTGCCCCGGCGCCTTCTCCTGCCGCCTCGCCGTCACGCAATCGCGCGGAATGGCCGCCGAGCTGACTCGAGCCTTCGAGGCGCGCCCCGAGGTGGCCGCGCGCGCGCCATCTCTCTCCATCAAGATCTCGGGCTGCCCCAACGGCTGCGGCCAGCACTACGTCGCGGGCATCGGACTGCAGGGCTCGGTGCGCAAAGTGCAGGGGCGCGCGGTGCCCCAGTACCACCTCTACCTCGGCGGCGCGTTCGGCGCGGAGCAAGCCTCGTTCGGCCGCCTCGCCGCCAAGGTGCCGGCGCGCAACGTGCCCGAGGCCGTGCAGCGGCTCATCGATCTCTACCACCGCGACAAGCGCCCCGGCGAGCCGCCCGAGGAGTTCCTCGCGCGGGCGGAGATCGGCTCCTTGCTCTCGGATCTGGAAACGCTCGACCAACCCCGGCCCGAGGACTTCATCGACCTCGGCGAAGACAAGGCCTTCGAAGTGAAGCTCTCCGAAGGCGAATGCGCAGCATAGGAGGAACAATGAAGCGAATTTCTCTCGACTGGTGGGCAGTGCTCGCGGCCCTGGCGGCGGCGGCGTTGATCAGGGCCGGTCTCGTCCCCAACGTCGCGTGGTGAACGAACGTTCGTGGTGGGCGCTCTGGCCGAGCTGACCATTACCGTGGTCACGCTCCTTCTGGTGCTGGGAGCGGCGGCCATCTTCGACCTTTAGCCGGCCGGCTGGTATCATGCGGACATGCGCTTCTCGCTCGCCGCTACGACGGTGGGCTTTTCCAGCGCGGTTCTTGCCATCGATCCGGGGCGTCCCCAGTTGATGCAGGAGCGGCGGCACGATGTGTCTGCGCCGCTCTGGCTGATGGTGCCCGCACCGCCCGAGGCTCCGCGCGAAGAGCGAGCGCCCCGTCCCGTCCCGCTGCCCCCGCTGCCGGTCCGGGGGGCCGCGCCGCGAGACCTCGTCCTGCAGCAGGGCGCTCCGCTCATGCAGGCGCCGATCTCGGGCTACAACTTTGAAGGCATCGGCCTCGGCTTCCTCGGGGTGCCGCCGGCGCCGCCATTCGGGGTCCAAGGCGACCCTCCCGACCCGGAAGGCGACGTCGGCCCCGCTCACTACCTGCAGATAGTCAACTCGAGCTTCGCCGTGTTCAACAAGCAGGGCACGGTGATCTACGGCCCGGCGCCGACGCGAACCATCTTCTCCGGCTTCGGCCCGCCCTGCGAAGCGCGCGACGACGGCGACGGCGTGGTGCTCTACGACCCGCTCGCCGACCGCTGGGTCATCTCGCAATTCGCCATCGGCAAGGACGGGCCCACGCCTTTCACCGAGTGCATCGCCGTCTCGCGCACGCCGGACCCGACCGGCGCGTGGGCGCGCTACGCGTACTCGTACCCGTACTTCAACGACTATCCGAAGCTGGGCGTGTGGTCCGACGCGTACTACGCCACGTACAACACGTTCGCCACCTCGAGCAGCGACGCCTTCAAGGGCATCGAGTTCTGCGCCTTCGACCGGGCCCACATGCTGACCGGCGAAGAAGCGCCGCAGCAGTGCGCGCACATCCCGCCCGGCGTGGTGAGCGGAATGACCCCGGCCGACCTCGACGGAACGCTGCCGCCGCCGGCCGGCGCGCCGGGCATGGCGGTCGGGTTCTGGTACGACGCGCTGGTCATCTTCCGCTTCCACGTCGACTGGAAGGCGCCCATCAACAGCAACCTCGATCCGATCGACGTTCCGGTAGCGCCTTTCAGCCTCGTCTGCGGCCGGAGCCGCCTCGGCGCCTGCATCCCGCAGCTGGGGGCCAGCATTCTCGACGCGATGGGCGACCGCATGATGTTCCGCGCCGCCTACCGCAACATGGGTGACCACGAGGTGCTCGTCGCCAACCACACCATCGCCGCCGCGGGCGCCTCCGGCGTGCGCTGGTACGAGGTGCGCGACCCCGCCGGCGACGCGTCCCTCTTCCAGCAGGGCACCTACGCGCCCGACGCGAGTTGGCGCTGGCTGGGCAGCGCCGCGATGGACCGCGCGGGGAACATCGGCCTCGGCTTCAGCGTCTCGGGGCCGGACCGCCATCCTGCCATCGCCTGGACAGGGCGGACGCAGGCCGACCCGCCGGGCGTGATGCCACAGGGCGAGACCGTCGCCTTTACCGGTGCCGGCTCGCTGGCCGGAACGCTGCGCTGGGGCGACTACAGCAGCCTCTCGGTCGACCCGGCCGACGAGTGCACCTTCTGGTACACCAACCAATACATTCCGGCGCCCGGCGCGCAGAACTGGCACACGCGCGTCCTCACCTTCCAGATGCCGGGCTGCGCCGGGGCGCCCGACTACACCATCTGGATCACGCCGGAGCGGCAGACCATCGGCCGCGGACGGAACACCACGTTCTCCATCGGGACGGCGGCGCTGCGCCGGTCGGCCGCGGCGACGCCGCTGGCGCTGTCGATCTCGGGCCTGCCCCCTTC
>WNFD01026698.1_pt1 | contig 10877 bp, 8 predicted proteins | sample 5400491 | NCBI WGS metagenome assembly WNFD01 (sample SAMN13153343, study PRJNA577476) | soil metagenome | isolation source: 120 cm saprolite under Douglas fir tree site 2 hole 2 replicate 2 | place: USA:California | collected 2015-04-18 | reverse complement strand
TCGCTCCGCGCCAAAACCGGGCCATCGTCCGCGCCGCCTCCGGCGATCCCTTCGATCCCCGGCGCTGGTGGCGCAGCACCAGCGATGCTCTCGATGTGGTGCGCGAAGCCCTCGGCCTATTGAATGCCTGGGCTGGCCTGCCCCTGCATCCAGCGCGGTGACTTTGGATTTTGGAGCGCAGGAGCGAAATTCCAGCCCTCACGGTTGCTGCAATGGTTTGGTGGCAAAGCCGGCAGCGCGGCTGCCGCGCTCCAAAGGGAGGTTTTCAGAAAAAGAAAAAGCGCTTCCGCCGCGGCGGCAATTCCTCTTGGATTTCCGGCACATACGGAAGCTCCCGCCCCTCGAACGCCGCGAGCGGATTGTCGTGGAACAAAGCGCTAGCCTTCTCTTCTCCAAACCGGTCGACAACAACGTTGTAGGCAGCTTGCAGACGAAGCGGCCGGCTTCGCGTATTGTGCGCGTCGCTGGCCACGAAATGAACGAGCCCTTCGCCGATCCACCGTAGCGCATCCTGCTGTGCGCCAGGGCCGAACTTTCCGGTCAACGCGCCCCCCGTCACCTGAGCGAAGCAGCCCTGGCGTACCCACTTTTTCAGGCGCTCTGGCAGCGCGCGCAAAATGCCGTTGTGTTCCGGATGGGTAATCACGGGCCGCACACCGCCAAGCTGAATGTTGTGCAAGATCTGGTCCATCGCGGGTGGGATCGAAAACTCGTTGAACTCCACAAGAAGGAAATTACGCTGGTTGATGCAATACTGCCGGGCGTCTTTGCGCAACGATTCGAGATTCTCCGGGTTGAGATGAAAATCGCAGCCGGTGGCGATTTTCAGCCGTTCGCCGATCTTGGCTTGCAGTTCGTCTCGAAGGTGGCACACGTGTGGAAAGTCGAAAAGGTATTCGTTGTTGGAGTGCGGCGTGGCGGCGACGTGCGTAATCCCGTCGGCAATCGCGGATTCCGCCATGGTCATCGATTCTTCCATCGTGGCCGGGCCATCATCGAGACCCGGCAAAATGTGGCAGTGCAAATCGACCATCCGAATGAACCGTCCTTAATGCCACCAGGCACCGAACGCTTGCGACGCGCCGAGCGCGAACAAGATCCCCGCAAAGATCTGGCGCATCAGCCGCGGCCTGATCCATTTGGCCGCCTTTCCTCCGGCAATGCCTCCCAAAAACACGCCGGGGATCAGCAGCAATCCCGCCTTCCACGAGACAAATCCTTCTTTCGAGTACGCCATCAACGCCAGCACTCCCGTGGGCGGTACAAGCGCGATCAGGGAAGTGCCTTGCGCGCGATGCTGGCTGAAGGCGAACAGCAGCACCAGCAGGGGCACGGCCAGAACGCCACCGCCAATGCCAAACATTCCCGAGGCGACTCCACACACGCACGCGACCACGAATATTCCCGCGCGGCGGGCCATCGAATCAGACACGAACTTTCTCCCGATCGCTGCCAGCTACGTTCGTGTCGCACGGCGTTTTTCTCCAAAGCAGGAACGCCGCCAGCATCAGGAAACATCCAAACCCTCCTTTTAAATGGCGTGAGGGCATGGGGAGTGCGATCAAGCTTCCCGCATAAGCGCCAAATAGCATCCCCAACGCGCAAAGAATTCCCGCGTTCAAGTCTACCTGGCCCCGCTTCCAGTACTCGCGCAATGCGCCGAGTCCGATGGGCGGCAACAAAATGAAAAGCGAAGTGCCTTGCGCCATGTGCTGGTCCATATGCAACAAATAAACCATGGCGGGCACGAGAACGACGCCTCCTCCGATGCCCAGGAGGCCCACCAACACACCAACACCGAGTCCCAGAAAAAGAATGGTAAATATCATGGTGACCGGACGGTTCCGCGCGCATCGCCTCGATGATGCGGACCAGGCTCTTCTATCTTGCTCTCTCCGGCGTCCTGCGGCAACCTCCCTTGAACAAGCCGCAACAATTGAAAATGCGCGGCTTTTTTTGTTTGCGAGGAACCTGCTATATTTACTTGTCTTTCTCACGTCGGCCCTGTGGCTTGCTGGCGGCTGTGCGGCGGCCCGCAACGCGGTATCCCCGAAAACGTGAATCCCTTGATCACGGCCAAGCCGGGATCAGACAAAAAAGAGGAGTGCGACGGAACTCATGCCACTCGAACGGAAACCGGAGTTTTTCAAAGGCGCCCAGCTCAAGGTGGGAATCATTGGCTGCGGCTACGTCGGCTTGCCGCTGGCGCTGCGCTTCGCCGAAGCGGGACACAAAGTCACGGGATTTGATACCGACCCCCACAAAGTGTCGATGCTCAATGCCGGCAAGTCCTACATTGAGCACATTCCTCAGAACAAGATCCAGCAGTTCGTCAACAGCCGGCACTTCAGCGCTACCAACGATTTCGCGAAGCTGAAAGAGGCCGACGCCATCATTATCTGCGTTCCTACGCCGCTCGATGAGCGGCGCGAACCGGATCTGAGCTACGTCGAGCAGACCGCCATTTCCATTTACCCCCATCTGCAAAGAGGACAGCTGGTGGTTCTCGAATCGACAACTTATCCCGGCACGACCGAAGAACTGGTTCTTCCCATTCTGGAGAAAAGCGGTTTGCGCTGCCCCATCGCCAGCGGCCCGGAAAATGAAAACGTCGCGTGCGATTTTTACCTGGCGTTTTCTCCGGAGCGCGAAGATCCCGGAAACAAGCAATTCGGGCTGGCGCAGATCCCGAAAGTGGTTGGCGGCTTGAATCCGCCGAGCGGACGCGCCGCGCAGGCGCTGTACACGCAGGTGGTATCCCGCGTCGTGCCGGTGAGTTCGACGCGCGCCGCGGAGATGGCCAAGCTGCTCGAAAATATTTTCCGCTGCGTGAACATCGCACTGGTCAACGAACTCAAGCAGCTCAGCCTTCGAATGAACATCGACATCTGGGAAGTGATCGACGCGGCAGCGACGAAGCCGTTTGGTTACATGCCTTTCTATCCGGGACCGGGCCTGGGCGGGCACTGTATACCCGTGGACCCGTACTATCTTTCCTGGAAAGCGCGCGAATATGATTTCGCGACGCGATTCATCGAGCTCGCCGGCGAAGTCAACACGGCGATGCCGTACCACGTCGTGGACGCGGTGGCGAATTCGCTGAACGACCACAAGAAGAGCCTGAAGGGCTCGAAGATTCTGGTGCTCGGCGTGGCGTACAAGAAAGACGTCGATGATCTGCGCGAATCGCCGACACTGAAAATCATGCAGCTCCTTCAGCAGCGCGGCGCTCATCTCGATTACAACGATCCCTATTTCCCGAAACTCCACAAAATGCGGCACTACAATTACGAAAACATGAAATCCGTGCCGCTGAACCCGCAGACGCTCGGAAGCTATGACGCCGTGGTTATCGCGACGGATCATACGAGCTATGACTATGCGGCGATCGCCGATGCCGCGAAGCTGGTGATTGATACGCGCAACGCCACACGCCGCGTCGTGCGCCATCGCGAAAAGATCGTTCTGTGCTAGTGCCGTTCCAACTAGCCCGGCGCGAGATGAAGAAGCAAAGAGGAACAGATGTGCGCGAAGCGCTGTGACTCAATAAACCATTCGAACAAGTTGGAACGGTGCTAGGAAGCGATGACCTCGTCCGCCGAAGAAATTCGCCGCCAGCTTGAGCGCGTCAAGCAAAGTTTTTCCGGCGAACTGATCGGCCGGATCGGGCAATTCGCGGAGAAATCCGCGGCGTCCCTGCGTGGCGGCGGCAAGCTGGTCTTTTTCGGGAACGGCGGCAGCGCCGCGGATGCTCTGCATCTCGCCGCTGAACTGGTCGTGCGGCTTCGAACAGAGCGCCCAGGCCTGGCAGCGCTGGCGCTCACTGCAAACCCTTCGGTGCTGACTGCGGCAGGCAACGACTACGGATTCGAACATATTTTTTCCCGGCAAATTGAATCGCTCGTCTCAAAACACGACATTCTTGTGGCACTCACGACAAGCGGCAACAGCCCCAATATCATTCGCGGAGTGGAAGCCGGCCGCGCTCGCGGCGCTTATCTCGTGGCCTTCAGTGGAGAAACGGGCGGGCAATTGGCCGGCATGGTGGATCTTCTCTTGAATGTTCCTTCAAATGATGCGCAGCGCATCCAGGAATGCCACATCACCATGGGCCACATCGCTTGCAGCCTCATTGAGCGTCTTGCTTGTGGCTAGGACGTCCCACAACCAAGTGGTTCAGAGCTGACAGTTAAGAGCCAAAAGTAAGATATGGGGAGACTTGGTTCGGATTCTTGAGCAGTGGGTCATCAATTTCCGACTGTCCAGAGTACACAGGCAAGCGGACCGCGAACTCGCAATTCCCCAGAACGGGGCTCGCGGTGACGAAAGTCTCAAAACTGGCTTCATCAATCCCGGTCTTCACTCCGAACGCGCGTCCGCTGCCTCGTCTCTCCTTTCAACAAGAACACGCCGTTTAGCGTGTGACATGCTGCTCGTAGAAGTGACGACTTCGGATTCGTGTCGAGATGCGACAGCTCGCGGATTCTCGGCGACTCTCCAGAAAACAAACTCGTAAGTCGTTTGTTTCCTTCAATCACTGACGGCATAAAACGCCGTCATCTGCTCGGAAACAATCCAGAAACGGGTTACCGGAAACGGATGAACCAGTACCGATTCTTTGGACTGTTGAAGGTTGCAGCCAGAATGGATACCAAGTGGGAACTTATTACTTTGCTTTCAGCAGCTCGACGCGGGCAGTGGCGAAGGGCATGACGGCCTCAAGTAAAACCGGCGTGCGCGCCGCGTCATTCGCGAGATACAGCGTGAAAGATGCGTCCTTCATTTCCACGCCGGCGTCGAACACGCGAATGCCGATCCTTGACGCGGTGTAGTCTCCTGCCAGCACGGTCACCTTTTCGGCGACGGCTTTAATCCGGGCTCGAACATCGTACAGCTTGTGCCCGTCGTAGACGGGGCTGCGCACTTCGGGGGTTTTTGACCAGTCCACGTTTCGCACGTATTGCATGAAGCCGAGCGGGTCGCGTGTCCCCGGCAGCACGCGGGCTTGCGTCGCGTCCGGCGACGCAGGCTCCTTGCCTGTGGCGGTCATGCGCTGAATGGACTCCACCTTCTGCCCCCGCTCGTTTAAGTGCATCTCATACTGCAAACTCGTCATGGTCCCCGCATCGCTGTAGGAATCGAATTGGTCATCGAGTTCGAAAACCATGCGCAACGCATTCTGGGTGTGCGCAAAGGCCTGCAAATGCCAGGTGCTTTTTCCCAGAAACGTGCCGCGCCCGGCAACCTGCAGCCGCAAAGTCGCCACATTGTTAAGCTGGGAAACATTAGCGGTATATTCGAGAACCTCGCCGGCGCGCAGAGGCAGCACAGCGTCTACGGGAGGCGCGGCCTTTTTCGAGCCGCGTGGCAAGGCTGATTTCGCCGCCGCCGCATTTACGGGCTTCGCGCCGATGGCGCAACTGAGCAACGCCAGTGACGCGACTCCCACTGTGGTCCTGAGGCTCATGCTCTTTGTGTGACGCTTCCGGGAATCAACCGGTCGCCCGCCGCGCTTCCGTCGTACAATGTCTTTCCGTTCGCGGAAATGATGCGGCGCGCTTTGCCGGGCGGCCGCGAACTATGAGCGTATCAAAACGCGGGCCGGTCGTCTTTCCCGGGCATGCGTCCAATGCTGTGGCAGCAAACCGTCTCTGGCGGAGACAAACGTGTGCCGCAGAGCGGCCAGAAGAGCTAGTAGGAGGATTTCCTGAATGCGCTACCTCGTCACGGGCGGCGCCGGCTTCATCGGCTCAAACACGGTGGACGAACTCGTCCGCCGCGGCCATAGTGTTGTCGTTCTCGATGACTTCTCTTCCGGCAAGGAAGACAACCTGGCAGAAGTCCGCAACAAGATTACCTTCATCAAGGGCAGCATCACGGACATCGAGGTGGTAAGGAAAGCCATGCACGAAGCGGAATTCGTGCTGCACCTGGCCGCCCGCACTTCCGTACCACGTTCGGTCAAGGACCCCGTCGAAACGAACCGGATCAACATTGACGGCACGCTTAACGTTTTGGTCGCGGCAAAGGAACTGAAGGTCAAGCGCGTGGTCTTCGCCGCCTCGTCTTCCGCGTACGGGGAGACGCCGACGCTCCCCAAAATCGAAACCATGCAGCCGCAGCCCATTTCGCCCTATGGCGTTACCAAGTACGTGGGGGAGCTTTACGGCCAGACGTTCGGCCGGTGTTACGGCCTGGAAAACGTGGCGCTCCGTTACTTCAACATTTTTGGGCCGCGGCAGGAACCCGGCTCGCCGTATTCGGGCGTGCTTGCCAAATTTTGCACGGCGTTCCTGGAAGATAAGCAGCCCGTTGTTTTCGGAGATGGCGAGCAGACACGCGACTTCACCTACGTCGAGAACGCCGTGCACGCCAATTTACTGGCATGCGAAGCGCCGAATGTTTCTGGAAAAGTTTTCAATGTCGGCGTGGGGGGACGCATCTCCCTCAACGAAGTTCTCGGCGAACTTGGAAAAATAACCGGGAAGACGCTGGAGGCAAAGTATGAGCCGCCGCGCGATGGGGATATCCGGGATTCTCAGGCGGACATTTCTCAGGCGCGGGAATATCTTGGGTATGAGCCGCAGGTTACGTTCGAGGAAGGCCTGGCGCGGACCTTCGAGTGGTACCGCGAGACAGAGGCGAAGGCCGCGGCAAAGTCAGAGAAGGACTCGTGACCGGTGACTGATGAGAGGCTCGTGAGGAGACGCTCTCGCAAGTCACCAGCTCTCACTCAAGAAATACCGGCCAAGTTTCCAAAGCGGACTTTCAAGGCTGCGCCGTTTTACCGTAGCTTAGTGGCTCACCGGCTTTCGGCGCATCGTAGTTGTTCCAGAACCAGAGCGGCTCCAGCTTTTTCTGTTCGGGCCACACCTCATTCAGGGTGTCCCCTTCAAACAATTCACCGTTCTTCATGACCCAGTGAATAGTGTTGGTGTTGTGGATATCGTCGAGCGGGCTCTTGTCCATGATTACCAAATCAGCCAGTTTGCCAGGCTCAATCGATCCCAAGTCCGCAGGCCGCCCGATAATTTTCGAACCGTTCACGGTGGCGCAACGGATTGCTTCGAGGGGAGTCATGCCCCCACTCGCCAGCATCCACAGCTCCCAGTGATAGCCGATTCCCTGCATCTCGCCGTGGCTGCCGACGCCGACGAGACCGCCAGCACGCACTAACTTCGCCATCTGCGCCGCAAATTTCGGAAACTCATATTCGTCCTTGCGGAACCATTCTGGCCGGCGCTTAGTTCTCTCGTCGATGACGCGGTGTGGCATGAAGTGATTCAGTTTTGCATTGTCGTGCACTTCGCTGTTCTCAAACCAGTAGTCCTCGCCGAACGGCCCGCCGTAGTTCACGATGAGCGTAGGAGTTTCCGCGATCCCCGATTTCGCAAACATCTCGATCACATCTTTGTACAGGGGCGTGATGGGCAGAGTGTGTTCGTTGCCGTGGAAGCCGTCGATGGCGTGTGTCAAGTTGAGCTTCAAATCGAGAGCGCCTTCGGTCGTCGGCATCATCTCCAGCTCTTTCGCAGCCTGCACCATGTACTGCCGCTGCTTGCGATTGCCGACCACGTAGCTCTTGATGTTATGAGTGCCGTAATATTTCCTGTACCTGGTCAGCACGCCCTTCACTTCTTCGGCGGACTGGAAGTTGTTGTTGGAAAAAACGCCAGGGCCGGTCGAAAACGCCCGCAACCCCAGGATGTCGCCGGTGTCGACGAGATCCTGATACGCGAACATGTCGTTCGTGCCGGTCTGAACGTCCAACCCAGCCGTCACGCCGTAAGCTAAATTGGCGAGGAATGACCAGTTCTGCGTGTCCAGGATGCCGCGCCGGATTTCAGTCCAGTGCGCATGCGTATCGATAAAGCCGGGCACAATCGTTTTGCCATTTATGTCGAACACTTTGGCGCCCACTGGGACGCTGCCTTTCGCGCCCACGCTCTTGATGCGGCTGTTTTCGACGACGATATCGGCATTCTTCAGAACCTCATCGCCTTTCATCGTCACTACGGTCGCGCCGCGCAGGACGATGGTGCCTTTTGGCGTTTTTCGCGGGAATTCGAGGTTGACCGCGATTTCCTGGACATCCTTTTCCTGTTCTTTCAGTTTCTTTTCTTCCTTTTTCTCGTCTTTCTTTTGATCCTTTTTTTCGTCTTTCTTCGCATCAGCCGTTTGCGAAGTGGCATCTTTTTTGTCGGCGTCCTTCTTATCGGAGTCCTTGGCGTCCGCGTCTTTCTTGTCGCCTTCCTTCTTTTCGTCCTTCGGCGGTTCGAACGAGATGGCGCTTAGCGGTTCGCGGAAAAGGCTCGCGCCCACAGCCCAGGTGATGGTTTTTCCTCCATCGGCCCATGCGAAATAATCCGCACCAATGTCTGTCAGGCGTTTTGCCGGGACGGAGGGGGTGGTGACATTGACGGTTGGCGGTTCCCCACCTACGACCGGCATGGCAATCAAGTAGAGCTGGTTCATTAGGTGCGCGAGCACCCATTGGCCGTCGGGACTCGGCACGATGTCACCCGCAGGAACCGGCTCCTCGGCAAAGTACAGTCCTTGTCCTTTCACCACGAGGTGCGTGCGTCGGTCCGTGCCGTCGTAGCGCAGGGACACCAAGCCTTGCGGCGTGTAAACGTAGATGCGGTCCTTGTCATTGGTAAAATGCGGCCCGCCGGCTCCACGCGCAGGCAAAATCAAGTTGGCGTCTCCGCCGTCCGAGGGAATCCAGATCAGGTCGGCGTTCCCGGTCTGGCCGCCGTCGAAGGCGCTGTTTTCCCGGTCATAGGCGTTGCCGCGAAGAAGGACAATTCTCGAGCCGTCCGGCGACCAGGCTGGATTGCTGTACACCGCAAGCGACTTTGAGAGCTGCACCGGCGATCCGCCCGCTGCCGGGATTTTCCAAAGCTGCCCGCCGTCGCTCGACCACGTCACATAAACGATAGACTTCCCATCGGGCGACCAAGCGGGCTGAAATTCGCGCGCGCTTCCGCTGGTCAGCCGCTGCGGTTTGCCGCCCGGCAAATCCATGGTGTAGAGATGCGTCATAGCGGAAAACGTCAGCTTCTTGCCATCGGGCGATTCCGCCGGATCCATGATCAACCGCGCCTTCACCGGCCCTTGTTCAACCGCCTGCGGAAAATCCAGCTTGGGTCCCAATTCCTGAGAGACCTGGGCCGTGAACGGAATCACTTTTTCCGTCCCGGTAGCCAGATCGAGCCGCTTGATCTTGCCATCCTGGTTGTAAACGATCTCTTTGCCGCCGGGCAGGAAGGCGTAGCCAGGAAAAACGTCGCGGGTAAAGAGCGATTCCTGATCGTCGCGTGTGACCGGATACTTCACCCAGCGGTCTTCGCCGCTTTCCAGGTTGCGCAGACGAAGGCCGGACTCCGTCTCGTACCGCGTGACGTAGAGAACCTGCTTGCCGTCCGGCGAAAGGAGCGGGCGAAATGCGCTCTTGATCTGGTGAATGAGGCTGTCTTCGTCGCCGGTCTTGCGGTCGCGCCGGGCGATGTGCCAGGTCGGAAGCTGCTGGTTGTAATAGAGCGAGCCTAACTTCGCTGCATAGTAAAGATACTTTCCATCCGGGGAAGCCACCACGCCCATGGCGTTCGGCCTCTCGCGGCGGGGAGTAGTAGGCGTCGGCTTGGATTTTGTTATCTGCACGCCCGAGCCGCCGTCCACGTGGTACATCCAGATTTCGCTGGAGCCGATTCCGAATTGCGCTTTCGAAACAAAAATGTATTTGCCGTCGGGCGCCCAGCTCGGCGAGGTAAACCCACTATTCGGGTCCTTCGAAACTTGCTTCACGCCGGCGCCGTCCGGATGCATGATCCAGATGTTCTCGCTGCCTTCGCGGTCGGAAATGAAGGCGATCCACTGGCCATCGGGCGAGAACTTCGGCTGGCTATCGAAGGCCATGCCGCCGTCGATCAGCTTGGCTTGGCCGCCTTCGATGGGTAGCGTGTAAATATCTCCGACCAGTTCGAAAACGATGGTCTTGCCGTCCGGCGAAACGTCCAACGAAATCCAGGTGCCCTCATCCGTGGTGAATTCGATTTTGCGGTCGGACTTCAGAGGCAGGCCTTTTTTTTCGTCCTTCTTTTCTCCTTTCTTGTCTTTCTCCTGCTCTGCGGCATCCTGCCGTGTTGCGCTGGCGTTGAGCGCCGATGCGCCTCTGAAAGTAATAGCGAGGACCATTGCCAACACGACAAACCACGCGGTCAGACCGCGCAGACTGGGCTGCTTGACGCTCATGCTCGATTTCCTCCACACCGTCCATCGAAAATTATGAGAAGGAGCTCACGGACCGATCGCCGGCTAGATACCGGACCACCGATTGACATGCCCCTCTGCGGCCCTTAGACGCAAGCCGCGTGGAAGCGTCTTCGTGGCACGTAGTTCTGAGTCTGCTCTACTGATCCGATTCTTCCTCGCCGCCACGTCCGCCGCGCGGCTGCGGCGGCGCAGGGACGATGTGCGGAATTCCCGCGTCATTCATCTTCTTGTTCAGCGCGGGCAGTTCCTCATCTGCAATTTTCTTTATTTGCGCCGAAGCATCATTGACCAGCGGCGACAGCTCGGCGAGCTTTTCTTTTTGGTGTCCGCTTGGGGCGGCCGTAAACCCGTCCAGATCATCGAGAAGATTCTGCACCTGATTTGGCAGCGGGTCAGGCTTCCATTCGAGCGGAGGCCCCGCGTTTCCCAGCCCTTCCCGCACGCGGATGAACTTCTCCGCGATGGCGTCCACTTTCCTCTGCAGTTCATCGGCGGCTTTGACGATATCGTCAGGGATCTTCGTCGCGCTGGGTTTTCCCGCATCTTTCTTCCACTGCTCTCGCGCGGTCTTCAACGCCGTCTGAATACCTTCGATCGTTCTG
>WNFD01010827.1_pt1 | contig 10877 bp, 8 predicted proteins | sample 5400491 | NCBI WGS metagenome assembly WNFD01 (sample SAMN13153343, study PRJNA577476) | soil metagenome | isolation source: 120 cm saprolite under Douglas fir tree site 2 hole 2 replicate 2 | place: USA:California | collected 2015-04-18 | reverse complement strand
TCGCTCCTGGGCAGCGGCTTGCCGATCACCACCCTGATGGGCTTGCGAAACCAAAGGTCTTTGGTTCCCGAGAGGGCGACCGGGACCACCGGGACGCCCGCCTTGATCGCGAAGTGCGCAAACCCCTTGTGAAAAGGAAGCACCTCGCCCTCGGTCGCGCCGTAGTTGCCCTCGGGGAAGATTGCCACCGCCCCGCCCACCTCCAGGCATCGGTCGACGTGCCGAAACAGTGCCGTGTCGCCATGGCGCTCGCGCACCACGGGCACGTAGCCCCCGGTGGCGCGGACGAGCCACCATTGAAATTTGCGCGTGACCAGGATGGTCGGGTCGGCCAGGAAGTGCAGCCGCGGCTCGATCGGCATCAGGAGCAGGAGGGCGAACTCGTCCAGCCAGTTCAGGTGGTTGGCGATGACGACGTAGTTACCCGAGCGGGGGATGTTCTCGCGGCCCTTGACATCGAAACGGAAGCAGATGCGGAGGAGCGGGATGCCGACAAAACGGACGATCCGGTACGGGACGCTGGCGCGCGGGCCGACCGGAAGGAGGTCGGCGGCGGGTAACGCAGCGGCAGCCGTGTTCACGGCACCGCGAGTGTAAGCCTGGGGCTAAGCCAGGAGAGTCCACCACTCCAGGAATCGGTTGTATGTGCCGAGCGCGCCTTTGATGGCGTGGACGTCGGCGACGAGCGCGTTGAACGCCGTGCCCGAGATCTTGCCCGTGCTCTGGTAGGTCTGCAGCTCGTTGAGGAATGCGTTGAGCTGGTTGTTGGCCGTCTTGGTGTCGCCACGATCCAACGAGGCCGAAGCCGCCTCAAGCTTTGCGATCAGGCTGTTCTTCTGCCCGGCGTTGAGGCCCGGGAGGGCCTGGATGTAGGCCTCCATGCTGCTCAGCGCCTGCTGCGGCGTCACCACCAGCTGGATCGAGGTCCGGCCCGTAGCGCCGTCGTCGTCCCTGACGGTCAGCGTGACGGTGTACGTGCCCGCCGACGCATAGACGTTCGTGGCGGCGAAGCCGTTGGCCGTGTGACCGTCGCCAAAGCTCCATGTAGCGGTGTGTGTGTCCTGGGTGGCCGAGTCGATCGCGCTGCCTACGAAGCTCAGCGACTCCTGCGGGACGATGACATTGACGGTGGGGTCGGCCGGCTTGACGCTGTCGATCCGAGCCGTCGGAGTGACCTCAGTCCCGACAACGGTGAATGAGCTGGTGCCTGTCATCCCGCCGTCGTCGGTCGCGGAGAGGGTCGCCACGTACGTGCCTTCGTCCCCGACCGTGAGGTTGAGAGATGCGCCCGATGTGGTGGTCGGCGTGCCGCCGTCCTTGCTCACGCTCCAGAGATAGTTGAAGCCGGCTGCATTGTCGGCCGGGTCGGGGCTGCTGGCCGTACCCACGAGCGACAGCTGAGTGCCCTCAGGGACGGTAGAGGGATCGTTGGTTATCGTCACCGTCGGTTTCACCCCGTTCACCGCCACGGCCAACGGGACGAAGGCGGAAACGCCGTGGCTGTCGGTCACGGTCACGGTGACGTTTTCTCCCTTCGACTCGTCGGCAACCGGTTCGGTCCATGACCACGTGCCGCTCCCGACGCCGGAGGTCGGAGTGACGGTGCCTGAGTTTGACGTCAGAGTCACGGCGCCGCCGTTGGGGTCGGAAAACGTGCCGGTCGCGGCGGGAGCGCTGCCTTCGTCGACGCTCAGGCGGCTCGACGCGTCGACCGCGATGGTCGGACCCTGGACGGTGCTGGTGTTGACGAAGGTCGCGAAGACGAAGTCAGCTCCATAGCCTGTGCCTGAATACCAGCTCGGGCACCCGACGCAGCTGACGTACAGCTTTCCGCCAAGGAAAGTCGGGCTGATCGCGGGCGGCGAGCTGGTGAAGTACCAGTAGACGGGACCGGCTCTCTGGGCAAAAATCTCGTAGGTCGTCCCCTTGGTCATCGAGATGTTGGCTTTGGAGAAGTCGAAGGTGTGGGAACCGGACACGTAGCCGGTGAGAACGACCTTTGGATCAGTGGAGAGAGGCACGGCGGGAGTCCCATCCGCGTTCGCCTGCCGCACCGTCACGGTCAGGCTGCCGAAGAGCGCGAAGAGCTTCAGGTCGACGTGGTCGAGACTACCCGTCTTGCCCGCGATGAATGTCTGCACCATGAGCTGGACGGACTGCTTGCCGAGGCCGACGGGCTGCGACTGGTCGGGCTCCACCGCGGCCTGGGCCGGGGCGGCAAAGGCCAGCGGCAGCACAGCCGCAAGGGCTGCCGCCACCGAGGCTCGACCGACAATTCTCCGGAACGGGCTCTTCACTTGACCGTACTGACGCGCCTGAAGACAAATCCCTGCGCCGACTTGAGATGCATCGCAAGAGATTCAACGCAGCTTCGGCCCTGCCTGGTCGGCGCACCACGTCGGCGATACTTCGCCGGATGGGGCTCACCTTGCCGGGGCTCGCGGTGCTGGACCTCTCCCGCAAGCGAAGCATGGCCGCAGTGCAGTTGGCGGGGCTCGCCACCACGGTGGCCCTGGCCGTCTCGCTTCCTCTCATGCAGTCGGTGGCCGCGGAGCGCGGGCTGCGCTCGGCGCTTTCGTCGCTGGGAGCAGGCGCGAACCTCCAGATCGGGCTGGACCAGGTCAACGACATCAAGACATTCGACGCCTTCGAGGCGGACGCGACTCGGCGCGTCAGGACGGAGATGGGCCCGATCATGCTCCCCGGCGCTCGATTCGCCAGGTCGAACCAGCAGCAGCCGGTTTCTCTCAACGGCCAGCAGCTCGTCCACGAACCCGGCGATCCCTACGCCGTGGCGACCTACTACGAGAACCTGGACCAGCACGTGGTGGTCACGGCCGGCGTATGGCCGGCCGACGGCAAGACGGGCACCGCCTGGTGGGCGACCGTCTCGGAAACGGCGGCGACCCTCTTCGGGCTGAAGGTCGGGGACCTTTACTGCCTGGGCCCGACGGGCGTATCCGTGCGCGGTCCGTCTCCGTGGTGCGCGCGCATCGCGGCGACCTGGAAGCCGCGCAATTCAGCCGAGCCGTACTGGGCCGGCCAGGCGCTCGGGACCGACCTCGCGGTCGGTCGCACCAGCCTCTTCGACATCGCGGCGGCCACGCGATTCGTCACGGTGCACGCGGGCCAGCTCTACGTCACCGACCTGGGCCGCGTCCACGCGTCGGACGCCGACTCGATCCGCGACCACCTCCGCCGGCTGCACGGCGTTTACGGCGTAACCTCAGACGCAACCTTCATCACCGGCCTCGATGGGGCGATTCAGACTTTTCTGACGAGGCTGCAGGCTCAGGAGGTGCTTGCCACCGGGGTCGAGGTTGCCCTGCTTGCGGTGGCTCTCTACGCGATCGCCCTCGCCGCAGTCAATTTCATGGACGGGCAGAGGCGCGTGCTCGGCCTGTGGCGGGCGCGCGGGGGCTCGAGGCGAAACGCGTGGCTGCTGCTGATGGTCCAGTTCGGAATGCTTGCCCTCATCGCGGTTCCGCTCGGGGCCCTGATCGGCGTCGCGGCCGTGGCGTTGATCGGCGACCGGCTGTTCGGCGGCGCCGAAGTGTTCGAGCCGGGGATCCTCGCCAGCGCGGCTCCGACACTGCTGGCGGCGCTCGCCGGCATCGTGGTGGTGCTCGGGCTCCTGGCCGCCGGCGCGACGGTGGGCACCGTGGCCGACGTCAGGCGAAACGAATCGCGCCCGGCGGTGACGGCCTGGTGGCGATGGCGCAACCTCGACCTGGGCCTCGCGATCGCCGGTCTCCTGCTCATCGCCGAGGCCCGGCTGCAGGCCGGCCAGTCGTCTCTCGGTGCGGGTCAGGACCCGATCGGGTTGATCCTCCCGGGAATTGCACTCGCTCTGCTCGCGGTTGCTGCGCTGCGGCTGCTCCCCCTGATCGCCCGGGTGGTATCGAGGGCGTCCGGACTGGGAATGCGGATGGCCTCGTGGCGGCTCCAGCGCGAGCCTCTCCAGCACGCGCGGGTCGCACTCCTCCTGTCGCTCGCCGTCGCGTTGAGCCTGTTCACCAGCGCATACCTGGCAACAGACCAGCGCAACGCCGTCGACCGCGCCCGCTATTCGACCGGGAGCGACGTCCGGACGTGGTTTGGCTTCGGCACCGGCCCATCGGTGGTCGATGGCGCGGTCTCTTCAACCCCGGGGCTCGTGGGGTCATCGCTGCTGTATCGAGACGAGGGCCGGCCCGGGCGGTCTGACGTCTCGACGACCGTGCTCGGCGTCGACCCGTACACGCTGCCCAACGTCGCCTGGTGGCGGTCCGACCTGGCCGGCCAGCCGCTCGACCAGCTGATGGGCAAGCTGATGAGCGGCGATCCCGACGGCGCTCCGATCCCTGGCCGGCCGCAGGCGCTGTCGCTCTGGGTGTACAGCTCCGGGCTCGACGCGTCGCTCGACGCGGACCTGTTGGGGGCGAACGGGCGGCCGGTCCACGCGATGTTTGGCAGCCTCGCATCTCGCGGCTGGACCCAGGTGCAGGCGCCGCTGACCGGGGTCACCGCCCTGGACGTCCCGCTGCGACTTCGCGCGCTGACCCTGAAGGCCACCGGGCTGAGCACCAGGGGGGAGATCGACCTGAGCGAGCTGCGCGCGGGGCCGGCGAGCGCCGGCTCGGCGCCGTTGATCGAGGCGTTCAGAGTCGCGGACGGTTGGTGGCAGGAGCTGTTCGGCCAGTTCGGAGGCGTCACCGCGCTGTCTGTCGGTCCGCGGCTGCGGGACGGTGAGCCAACGACGGGGTTGAAGGTCGACCTCACCGGCGGGACGGTGGTCGCCCTCCACCCCGCCCCTTCGTCGGCGCCGCTACCCGGACTCATCTCCTCCCAGACCGCCGAGAAGCTCGGGGTGAAGCCAGGTCAATCTCTCCCGCTCCACATCGAGACGAACGACGTCACGGTGCGCCTGGTTGGGACCCTCGATTACTTCCCCACCGTGTATCCAGGACAGGACGACTTTCTGCTCGTTCCGTTGGAGTCACTGGTCGAGCGGTTGAGGCGCCTCGACACGTACGCATACCCGAACGAGGCGTGGATTCGAGTCAGTGGGTCGCCCGCGGCGGCAGACACGGCAATCGAGAATGCGGTGCACGCGCGCGGGCATGTCGTGGACCGCGAGACGGTCGAGAAGGGCGCGCTGAGCAGCCCTCTCAGGCTGAGCCTCGACGCGGCGCTGGTCATCGGGCTGGTCGCGGCACTGACGATGGTGGTGATCGGATTCGGGCTGCATTTCCTCGCCATCGCGCGAAGCCGGGTCAGCGAGTCCGCCATCATGCAGGCCAACGGCCTGCCGTGGCGGATCGTGGACCAGAGCCTGCTCACGGAGCAGCTGGTCGTGCTGGGCCACAGCGTGGTGGTCGGTGCTGCGCTGGGCGCCCTGATGGCCTGGGCGATCCTGCCCGTGCTGCAGACCAGCGTTCTGCCGAACGACCTCATCCCACCCACGATCGTGACCCTGAACGGCGCGACGCTTGGCGCGGCGGCGATCGCCGTCCTTCTCGCGGCCGGTGTCGTGGGCCGGCTGGCGATGCGATCGGCGAGCCGCTTCCGGCTCAACGATGAGCTGAGGGCGCTCGCGTGAGCGCCGCGATGGTCGAGTGCGAAGGCCTCGTCTATATCTATAAGACGACCCAGCTCGAGGTCGTCGCGCTGCAGGGCCTCGACCTCCGCGTCGAGACGGGTGAGATGGTAGCCATCGCGGGTCGCAGCGGCAGCGGCAAGACGACGTTGATGAACATCCTCGCGGGCGTCGACGTGCCCAACGCGGGCAAGGCGGTCGTCGCCGGCCAGGACCTCACCGGCATGACCGAGGGCGAACGCGATCGCTACAGGCACGAGACCGTCGGCTACCTGCTGCAGCGCTCGCAGGCAAACCTCCTGGGGCACCTGACCGCGCTGGAGAACGTCCAGCTGGCCACGCTCGCGGGGCGTCCGGTGCGCGACGAGCGTCCGAGGCACCTGCTCGAACGCTTTGGCCTGGGCGATCGGATGGACCAGCAGCCGGGAAATCTCGACGGCGGCCAGAAGATCCGCCTCGCGCTCGCCGTCGCGCTTGCCAACGGCCCCAGGCTGCTGCTGGCGGACGAGCCCACCGCCGAGCTCGACACCGCCACCGCGCATGGCGTGCTGACGGACCTCGCGAAATTGCTCGACGACCTGGACACGACGGCGGTCTTCGTCACCCATGACCCGGAGCTGGAGAGGTTCGCGGGTCGCGTCATCCAGATCCGGGATGGCAAGACGTCGACCGAGACGAGATGGACCGGGTCGCGCGAAGCGATGGTTGCCGACGAGCTCGTGATCATGGACCGCGCGGGACGGATCCAACTGCCGCGCGCGTACGTCGAGAAGCTGGCGCTGAAGGAGCGGGTTCGCGTTCGCCTCGAGTCGGACCGCATCTCCATATTGCCGCCCGATTCCCAGGATGCGAACAATGCCTGAGGCGGCCGTGGTCGAGGGGGTCTCGAAGCATTTCGACGCCGGCCGGCGAGTCGAGGCGCTGCGTGACGTCGACCTCACCGTGCAGGAGGCCGAGCTGGTCGTCCTGCTCGGCCGGTCGGGTGCGGGCAAGAGCACGCTGCTGAGCCTGATCGGCGGGCTCGACCAGCCCGACGCCGGCACCATACGGGTCGGCGGACGCGATGTCCGGTCGCTGCGCGGCGACGAGATGGACACGTTTCGGCAGCGGACCGTGGGTTGGGCGTTTCAAACCGCGGGCCTGCTTCCGCTGCTGACGGCGCTGGAAAACGTCTGGCTGCCTCTCGCGCTGCTCGGTCAGACCGAGACGACCGCGATCAGCGAGGCTCGCGCGGTGCTGCGGGCGGTCGGTCTCGAGGAACGCGCCGACCATCGCGCCCACGAGCTCTCCGGTGGAGAGCAGCACCGCGTGTCGCTGGCTCGTGCCCTGGTCAAAGCCCCGCTGTTGCTGCTCGCCGACGAGCCGACGGCGCAGCTCGATTCGGAAACCGCGCGGGAGATCGCCGCATTGATCCGCAAGGCGGCGGACTCGGGGACGGCCGTCTTGTTTGCCACGCACGATCGAGCGGTGACCGAGTTTGCCGACCGTGTCCTCCTGATCGAAGACGGGAGGGTCAGCGAATCCTAGAAGCGATCGAGATACGCGAGTTCGTGCACTCGCGTCCTTGATGAGCCTCCCGGACACGCGTTTGCGTGCACTCGCGCGTAGGGCGGAAGGCCTTGTTTAATGCCCGAAACGTCAGAGCGGTGGCTCGCTGTTGTGTAGATGAAGAATCGTCATTTCGGCGCTCTTCGGAGATGGAAATCCACCTGAGACGAGTGTCTGCTCAAGCTCGTCGCTCGACCAGCGACTTCGAATTCGTTCCTCGGACTCCCACACGCCGATTATGTAGAGAGCGTCCCTCCCGACGGCACAGAAGTGCAGCAGCTCACCGCTCGAAGTTGCCCCTCCGCGGCTCATGATCACCGCGTGTGCTCGGTCGTATGCCTGCGTCAAGTCGTTGATGTCGCCATCAAACCGTGCGATCAATAAGGCAGCCATTCGTAAACTCCCGCTAAGTGTCTGTCCGGCAACGATGGAAGTGTGCCTCCTACAAAGCTCGACTCGCCGACCTCACCCCTGAGCGCCAGGCTTGGGCTACTTGCTGGCAAACCTTTCTTCTCCGGAGTCGCTTGGACGGCAGCGGCCTTAGACCTCTGCCCAATGGCCCATGCGTTTGGAATGGATCCGAATCGGGATCTCGAGCAGGTCGGGCCGCCTTCGCGCCCGCAAACGACGTGGTACTAGCCCGGCCGGCCACGACGCCAGGAGCCCGACGACCTGATTTGATCAGACTCAGCCGGGAGGGGTCGGCTGCGTCAATAGCGCGATCGATGCAAGTGAGTCCCGAAGGATTTCGTAATAGGGGTTTCGCACGGATAGAGGCTGGACGACGTCCCGGATTTGGGTCAATGCCGTCACAGCGGCAGCGGAATCCTCATCCTGAACCGCTCGTGCCGCCTGGTCCGCCAGCATGACGAGTTGACCTCTGGTTGTGGGATCGGGAACTCTGAGCGTCCAGGTCTTGACTGCTGTCACGTGCAGGTGCAACAGGGCCTGCATCTGCTCGCTGGTGTCGGCCACGGGAACGCAACCGATGTTGAGGTCGTAAACCCCCGTGATCGCGTCGGCGTATGAGACACCGGCGTCGAAGCCCTCCTGGATCGTGGCCTGAAAGGAGGGGATGGTAAGGACGGCGGTGTAATGACCTACCGGGGCAGCAAAGACGGCGGCGCCTCCATCGCCAACATCGAGAAATGGAAGGTCTGGGCGGTCCATGGTGCTCCGGTCAGGGGCTCGGAATTGACCTTGACAGCGGAAATGAAGAGGCCCGGTCACCTCGAGGACGGCAGGGGTCCCGACCGGCACGTCGGCCCAGGCACCGATGCCGTTCGACTGCGCAGTCGGGGTATACCCAGCGGCCAGGATCAGCTGTTTGTTGCGATCAAAGGTCGTGGTCACCTGAGGTGGCCCACTCTCGCAGGCCGCCAGCACCAGGGCAAGCACCGCGGGCAAAACGCGCAGCTTCAGAGTGCAGTCTCTCATCGCTCCGGCGCCGTCTATTGTCGGGATTGGTCGGCGAAATTCACCACTGAATCGCTAACTGCCGCGTGGGCAGGTGTCGTAGGTCACCCACTCATCGAGCGCCTGCAGGTGGGGTGTGAGAGTTCAGTAGTTACCGGACCGGTCGGGCATAGCATGTCTCAGGTGATACCGGACCGCCACTGGAGGTGGCGGCATGCAGCTGGCGCGGTTCCTGGTCGAGGCGGTCGTCCTAGGCAAACAGAGCCCCAACCAACTCGTTCGTGAACACCCGATCTCGCGCAGCTGGTTCTACGAGCTGCTCGCTCGCTACCGTCGCGATGGACCGGCGGCACTGGAGCCCAAATCCCACCGACCCAGGGCGTTCCCGCATCAGGTCGACCAGTCCGTCGTTGACACCATCCTCGAGCTCCGCGCCGAGCTCGCGGCGGCCGGACTCGACGCCGGTCCTCAGACCATCCTCCATCACCTCGCCGGCCGCTTCGACAAGACTCCCTCGCGGGTCACCATCTGGCGCATCCTCAAGCGCCAGGGCCTGATCACGCCCGAACCGCACAAACGACCGAAAGCTTCATTCGTTCGCTTCGAGGCCGACCTCCCCAATGAGATGTGGCAGGCCGACTCGACTCATTGGCTGCTGGCCGACGGCACTGACGTCGAGATCCTGAATGTCATCGACGACCACTCCCGCCTCTGCCTGGCCTCGGTAGCCGTCCCTACCCTCAAGGCCGCGGACGCTGTCCAGACTTTCTATTCAGCCGTAGAGGAATTCGGGCCTCCTGCTCGCTTCCTCAGTGACAACGCTGCCGTCTTCAGCGGCAAGTCTCGCGGCGGCCGCGTCGCCCTCGAGTCAGAGCTCGACCGCCTGGGCATTGACTGCGTTCACTCCACTCCCTATCACCCCCAGACCTGCGGCAAGGTCGAGCGCTTCCATTGGACTTTGAAGAAGTTCCTGGCCAAGCAGGCGCCGGCTTTGTCGATTGCTCACCTGCAGCTCCAACTCGATGCCTTTCGCACCATCTACAACCAGCAACGGCCACATCGTGCACTCGCCAACCGCACGCCCCGGCAGGCCTTCAACGCTCGCCTCAAGGCCTCGCCTTCGCCCGCCCAGCCGCAGGTCGATTACCGCATTCGCCGCGACCGCCTCGACGCCGACGGCCGCGTCACCCTCCGCTACCTCAGCCGCCTCCGTCACTTTCACGTCAGCTATAAGCGGCGCGGGCAGCCAGTCATGCTCCTGGTCGCCGGCGCCCACGTCCGCGTGCTTGCAGAAGACGGCGCACTGCTTCGCGAACTAACCCTGGATCCCAGCCGCGACTACCAGCGCTCAGCCGCGCCTACACTGGTCCGGCATCAGGTGAGACAGCGGTCCGCTAATACCTGAGACATAACAATGGTCTGGGGCCCGGGATTTGAACCCGGGGCCTCACGGTCCCGAACCGTGTCGGCGCGATGTCCTCGAGTGTCCTGGCGGCTTCTCTGGGGGCCGCCTGAACTCGAATGGCGTGGCCTTCGTGTCCTTCTGTGACCTCCCGGAACCGTTCGTTTCCGGGAATGCGTGATACGGCTGTGATCCGGCGAAGGCCAGATCTGCGCCCAAAGCCGAGCACGCAACCCACTCCCCGGATCGCGTGACCCTTCGCTGACAGCCGGTTCTACGGCCGGTCGACGTCACCCGACGAAGACTGTGTAGCCCTTATGCCTGAGTTGTTCAGCCAGCCGGACTTCCAGTCGTTCGGCTTCGGCGCGAGTCTCGATCGGGTTGTATCGCTCGTAGAGCCTTCGTTTCAACCGGAGGCCCAGCCACTGGCCCCTCCCTTTACCACCCTTCCATAGATAGCGGGAAGCCTTGTAGCCAACCTTGTGTTGAGCAAATCGCTCCTCAGGAGTCAGGGCGGTCTGACCGACATATACGTTCGGGTACTTCGGATCGAGTCGGAGTCCTCGCTCATCCGAAATCTCAATCACGTAAACGCTGTACACGTCAGGTCACCTGGCCGCGTTCGTGCGTCAAACCCAGCCGCTCCATCACACGCGTGGACCTCACGTTGGCCGGGACAGTAGACGGGACGATCTCTTCCAAGTCAACGCGATTGAAGCCATCAGCAACTGCTGCGCGGGCAGCCTCGCTAGCGAACCCGCGACCCCAATACCACCAAACACTCCGGTCTATCGGAATGGAGAGGCTGCTAATTACCCGTCTATGCCGCCTCCGTCGTGCGGCACGGCCGATCGTCGAGATCGCTGAAAGCCAATCAGGCAGACCAGCGTCGCCAGAGCGATTACGAGTGGCCCGATTGTGGTTGAAAGCGAA
>WNFD01006925.1_pt1 | contig 10877 bp, 12 predicted proteins | sample 5400491 | NCBI WGS metagenome assembly WNFD01 (sample SAMN13153343, study PRJNA577476) | soil metagenome | isolation source: 120 cm saprolite under Douglas fir tree site 2 hole 2 replicate 2 | place: USA:California | collected 2015-04-18 | reverse complement strand
GGTGGCGGTGGCGGTGGTGGGGGCGGAGATGGCAGCGGCTCTGGCGGTGGAGGCGGTGGCAAGGATGGCGGCAACGATTCGTCGGGCGGCAAGAGTGGTGCCAATGATTCGTCGAGTGGCGGCCACGGCCCATCCGGCGGCGCCAGTGGCCGCTCGACCGGTGGAAAGGGCGGCCCGTCTGCCGCGCCTGCCAGTGCCTTCGGCGGCGTCCAGCAGGTCGGCAAGGATCTGAGCCGCGCCGAAGAAGCCGATCTCCTCGCGAAAGGCTGGAAGCAATAGCGCCGGCGAATGCACCCAGGCTTCAAGCATCCCCTGTTCCTCATGGGTCTCACGGCCGCTCTCTGTAACTGCGCTGACACCTCGGTACGGGACCAGGACGACGCACCGCGCCTCTATCGCGAGCTCGATGACGGGGACCTTGCGAAGATGACGCCCGTGCTCCAGCGGACGCTCGAGACCGCGCTCAGCGGCGAGACCGGCAGGTGGCACAACGACGCGACCAACCGATCCGGCTTGGTGCAGCCGCTGCGCACATTCCGCACTGCCTCCGGATATTTCTGCCGCGACTTCCAGGAAACCATCGCGACGATTGGAGGATCCGAGAACAAGGCGATGCATGTGAGCCTCCGCATCGGCGAAACGACGATACTGGCCTCCGACGGCGGAGGCCTCGGCATTCGCTGTCGCTGGACGTGACCACCGATGCCGAGGCCGAGCGGCTGTTCGCCGCGCTCGGCGATGGCGGGCAGGTGCGGATGCCGCTGGCCAAGGCCTTCTTCGCCGACAGCTTCGGCATGGTGACCGACCGCTTCGGCCAATCGGAGGTATGAGCCCGGCTATATTGACCCGGGGCGGTACCGGAGTTGCGCGCTGCCGCGTCAGCACGGCGCGGAGGGAAAGATGAGCGACTTGCTGCTCCTCGGCACCTCGCTCGCGGCGATCATTCCAACATCGTTCCGTTCCTACCGCGCCCATCGCGAGCGCGGCGCCGTCGACCAGACAGTCATCCGTCGCTGGGCGGTCCCGGTGATGATCGGCGCGGTGCTCGGGACGGTGATCGCCGCGTCGATCACCGCGGCCCAGCTGCGCGGCGTCTTCGCCGCGGTCTGCATCTTCAACGGCTTGCGCTTCGTCTTCGGCCGGGAGAGCTGGCGGCTGGCGGACGACCTGCCCGGGCCTCTCGGCAGGAGTATCTACGGCATCGTCATCGGCGTCTTCTCGGCGCTCATGGGAATTCAGCGGCGGTCAGCTCATCGTCATGATCATGACCCTCCACAATCGCCCGATCCACCAGGCGGTCGCGACCTCGGCGGGCCTCGGCATTCTCACCTCGATTCCGGGCACCATCGGTTTCGCCGTCGCCGGCATCTCGGCCGAGGCGCTGCTGCCGCCACTCTCGATAGGCTACGTCTCGCTGATCGGCGCCGCGCTCCTCGCGCCGATCAGCGTTTGGGCGGCGCCGATCGGCGTGCGCATCGCCCACGCCTTCTCGCGCCGCCGGCTGGAGCTCGTCTTCGGCCTCTATATGCTGCTCATCGGCGGCCGTTTCGTGTGGAGTATTCTCGGCCAGCGATTGTAAGCTCCCCGAGCAACGGACAGTGCGCCCGATCTCGCTAGGCTACCTCGGAACATGCGCCATTTCGCCCTGATGCTCGTCATAGCAGCCGTCCTGGCAGCCTGCGCCAATCCGGTCATCGGCCCGGTCGATCATGCCTGCGTCGCCAGCGCGGCGAGAAGCCAAGGCTCCGGCTGCGGCGATGGCGGCGATGGCCGCGGAATGTGAAGCGCCGCCAGCGGTCGTCCTGCTGATCATCGCCGCCGCCCGGTCTTTTGCTTCAGGCAGCGCGGATATCGGAGAGGAACTGACCGACCTCGGCGCGCAGCGTCTCGCCCTGCTTGGCGAGCTCGCCGGCGGCGCCGAGCACCTCGGTCGAGGCCGAGCCGGTCTCGGCCGCCGCCTCGGTCACGCCCACGATGTTCGACGCGACCTCGATCGTGCCGGACGATGCCTGTTGCACGCTGCGAGCGATCTCGTCGGTTGCCGCCCTTTGCTCCTCCACCGCCGACGCGATGGTGGTGGCGATCTCGTTGATCCGGCTGATCGTCCCGGTGATGGCCTCGATCGCCTGCACGGACTCCCCGGTGGCGCTCTGGATCGCCGTCACCTGCGCGGCGATGTCGCCGGTCGCCTTGGCCGTCTGCGCCGCCAGGTTCTTGACCTCCGAGGCAACGACCGCGAAGCCCTTGCCGGCTTCGCCGGCGCGCGCCGCCTCGATCGTCGCGTTGAGCGCCAGGAGGTTGGTCTGTCCGGCGATATCGTTGATCAGCTTCACCACGTCGCCGATCATCTGTGCCGCCTCGGCCAGGGTCTTGACCTGGGTATTGGTGCGTCCGGCATCGTCGACCGCCTGGCGGGCGATCTGCACCGATTCCGTGACTTGACGACTGATCTCGGCGATCGACGTGGACAGCTCCTCGGCCGCCGCGGCGACGGTCTGCACGTTGCTCGAGGCGATCTCAGACGCCGACGCCGCGGCCGTCGTTTTGCGGGTCGTCTGCTCCGCCGTCGCCGACATCGATTGGGCGGTATTCTGCAGCCCGCCCGAGGCGGCCGACAGCATCTCCAGCGACGCGGCGACGGTGCGCTCGAAGCTCTTGATGGAGGTGTCGATTACCGTCTGACGCTGCTCCCGCTTGTCCCGCTCGGCCTGTTGCTCGGCCGCGAGCCGGTCACCGGCGATCATGTTCTGCTTGAACACTTCGACGGCGCGCGACATCTCGCCGATCTCGTCGCCGCGATCCGCACCGGGAATTTCGGTCGCGAGATCGTGACCGGCCAGGCGGCGCATCGTCGCCGTCAGGATGCGGATCGGCGAGCTCACGCGACGCTGCGCGATCGCCAAGCCGGCGACCATGAAGGTGAGCGCGGCCAGCAGCAACAGCCCGTCGAGGACCAGGCTTTTCGTCGCGGCGCTGTGCTGGCTGTTGGCGCGCGCCACCATCTCGCCGAGCGCGGTTGTTGCAACCTCGCCGATGAGCCCGAGCGGGCCGATGCTGCGATGCAGAAAATCCTGCGCCTCGACATCGGGCTTGCGGCCGGCGCTCAGCGCCTGGGCGATTGCGACGCGCTCGTCGGCGATTGACCCGCTGAAATTCACCGCTGCCGTGGCGGCCGCATCGGCCACTGATTTGGGCGTCGTCGATAGTGAAGCGACATTGGTCACGATCGCCCAGGCACCGGCGACCCGGCCACGATCCTCCGCGTGCGCCGTGACCTCCGCCTGGCTCCAGCTCTTTCCCGCGGCCATGGCGGAGCCGAGCCGCAATACCATCGCTCCGCCATGGTTTCGCGCCGTCCACGCCGCTTGTTTGACGGTCAGAAGCTGATCGATCACCGGATCGACGAGCAGCAGCGTGGTCTCGAGTTGCAGGCTGGCGGCTTCGAGCGCGTCGAGATAGGCCTGGGTGACACGCGGCCATTCCTGCACCAACTCGGCATCGCGTTGCGACTTCGCAGCATGCATCGCTGCTTCGGCCTTGGGCCGCAGCGCGTCCACCGCCTCATGGGCGGCCTTCAACCGTGCAAGGGGTGCCACCAGCCCCGGCACCTCGACCGCGGCGAGCAGCTTGCCGGCGGCCTCGTAGCTCGCCTCGGCAGCCCGGCGTTGGCGCAGAATATCGGCTTCCACAGTGTGCTCGACCAGCGCGTCGGTGTGCAGCGCTGCGATCGTGTTGCCGCGCTCGAGCCTGGTATCCTGCAACGTCTTGAACAACAGCTGGCTGATCGGGGCGAGCGTGGCGATTTTTTTTGCGCCGGCCTGACGCTCGATGGCGTCGAGCACACCGCCGACGCCCAGCGCGACGAGCAGCAGCCCGGGGATGCCGATGACGAGCCCAAGGACCGTCCGGATCGAAAGCTCAGACAGACGCCGCATCGATATCCTCCGCCAGTCGCAGCGCCGCTCGACAGGAGCCCGCCAGCTATTCGCGGGATGACGCTAATCGAGAGCGGCTTAACGAGGCATAAACCGAGATCCCGACTCCGAGTTTACCTGACAAGAATGCGGATTTTCCCGACGAGCGGAGAGGCGCAGGGGGAGCCCGAGGGCGACCCGAGAGGCAGGCAAGGACGGCGCAGGAGAGCCCTCGGCCCGGCGTTCGGTGACAGCCTCATTGTAGTCCCCCGACATACGGCGCACTACTGGCTCGGAGAACGAGTTGTGAAGGGAAGCCGAAGCTATGGCGTTGGTCCTGAGAGGCTACTCACTGGAGCGTCGACAGTTCGACGTGTTCTGGAGTGACAAGCATATTGGCACCTATCATCCGCACGACCAGCCCAAGAAGATGACGCTCCTGCGCGGTGTGTTAATGGAGGGTGAGTTGGCCAGGACGTGGATCGCCGCCTTCCCGGAGGCAAGCGTGGCCGACTGGCGGCAGCCGTAGTCGCTGCGGGATGACCTCGTCGATCTAATCGCCTGGCCTGAAACCCCGTCCCTTCCGCTTAGGCATGCGGTGCGCGCGGCGCTTGCGGAGCGGATTGATCGCCGTCGTGTTCCGAGCTCGTCTCAGCTACTATTGGGATGAGGCTGCTGAGGGCCGCGGGGAAGCATCAGTGGATCGGGTGATGCATCGGGTGCTGCGCTGCATGGTCCTCGCGCTCGCTTTGCTGATCCCGGCCCCTCGCGCCCAGGCCAACGAGACGCTGATCTTCGGCTTGCCGCAGGAGCCGCCCTGGACGTTCGAAAATACCGACGGCTCGCTCAGCGGCCTCTCCTATGAGGTGGGCGAGGCACTCTCGCGGAGCTCCGGCCTTTCCTTCACCTACGAGCGCTATCCGTTCATACGTTCGCGAGTCGCGCTGGAGGATGGCAGCATCGATCTCGCCATGCTCTTTCCGACCGAGGCGACGCGGCAGAAGGTGCTCATTGTGGCGCCGCTGGCGGTGCTCTCCATCATCCTTCTGCCGAACGTCAACGGCAGCTACCGGACGCTGAGCGATTTCGAGGGGAAAACCGTCGCGGTCCAGCGTGGCACGGAGTACGACGAGCGGCTCACCGGCAACGCCGCGATCGGCAAGGACTTGGTGACCAGCTTCGCGAGTGGCCTCAGGATGGCGCATGCCGGTCGGGTGGCCGGTGTTGCCGGTTCGGACGTGGCGCTCTATTACACGATGAAGACGCTCGGGTTGAAGCGGCAGAACTTCGGGCCGCCTCTCATCCTGACGCAGCGTGCGATCCCCTTGTTGCTCGGCAAGAAGCGCGCAACGCCGGACCTCGTTGCGCGGCTTAAAGCAGCCGCCGATTCACTCCGGAATGCGGGCATCTTCGATGACATCGTGGCCAAATATACGGACCCCGACCAGGCCATGCGCCAGCCCTGAGCCGAGCTGGAGCGCCGCGCGAAATCTCCCGGGAGCGACCGGGCGGTCAGAACGTCCCCGGATAGGCGCCGCCGTCCAACAGCCAATTCTGGCCGGTGATATAGCCGGCCTGGATACTACACAGGAAGGCGCAGGCGGCGCCGAATTCGTCGGCGCTGCCGAAGCGCCCAGCCGGGTTCTGCTTCATGCGCTCCGCCGTGACGGCGTCGGCGCTCTTGCCGGCGCTCTTGGCGGCATGGGCGATGGTCGAGCGCAGGCGGTCGGTGTCGAACGGTCCGGGCAGCAGATTGTTGATCGTGACGTTATGGATGATGGTCTTGCGGGCGATGCCGGCGACGAAACCGTGCAGGCCCGAACGCGCGCCGTTGGAGAGGCCGAGAACGTCGATCGGCGCCTTCACCGCGCTCGAGGTGATGTTGACGATGCGGCCGAAGCGGCGCGCCATCATGCCGTCGACCGTCGCCTTGATGAGCTCGATCGGCGTCAGCATGTTGGCATCGAGTGCCTTGATCCACGCCGTGCGATCCCACTCGCGGAAATCGCCGGGCGGCGGCCCGCCGGCGTTGTTGATCAGGATGTCGGGCGCCGGGCAAGCGGCGAGCGCCGCCTGACGGCCTTCCGGCGTCGTGATGTCGGCAGCGATCGCGGTGACCGTGACGCCGCTCGCGGCACGGATCTCGGCGGCAGTCGCCTCGAGCGCCTCGCGGGTCCGCGCGACGATGGTGAGGTTGACGCCCTCGCGCGCGAGATTGATGGCGCAGCCCTTGCCGAGCCCCTTGCTCGCGGCGCAAACCAGCGCGTTCTTGCCGGCGATTCCGAGATCCATCCTGCCCTCCGAGCGATCAATTCCGCGGCCGCATCATGGTGCGGGCTCGCGGTGTCGTCCAGGCCAACGCGATGCCGGAAGACGCCGCAAAGGGCGTCGGCGAAAGGCGGCGTTCGTCGGTCTGAGGCGCTACAGCTTTTCGCGATAGGGTCGGTGGCAGACTTGGCAGCCGTCCTCCCAGGTTGCCCCGGCCTGCTTGCCGACGGCTTCCTTGTCGCCCGCCTTGATCGCGGCCAGCAGCTTCTCCTCCTGCTCGACCGCGGCCTTCGGCGCGTCCTTGAACTTGTCCCATTCGGTCCAGATCGCCGGCTTGGCGCCGGACTTGCCGGGAAACTCCGCCATGCCGGTGCCCGGCGGAAACTTGTCGGGGAGCGCCGATGTCGTCTTGATGAGATTGGTCACGGCGGCGATCGCCTCGGCCTGCTCGACCCGGCCTTCCGAGTAGCCTTTGGCGGCGGCGAGCGCGCGGCCCTGCCCCTTCATCGTCTCCTGGCGATCGTCGATGATCGCGATCTTGTCTTGCGCCAGGACAGCGGCGGCGCCCCAGCCGAGCGTCACGACGACGGCGCTGACCGCGACGGCGCCGCCAATGATGCGTTTCATGCTCTGCTCCCTGAAGGGTTTCTTAGGTCCTTGCGATATCTAGCAAGACTGGCGCGGCCGCGCACCAGCCGATCGCTTCCCGTCACGGAGATTTTATCGCGCCGCCGCTGCCGCGCTCCTTCAGGTGACCGGCTGCATGACGTGCTTGCGGTAGCCCGGCCGCTCGCCGAGAAGATCGTAATAGGCCTTGAGACGGGTCAGCGCTGGCCGTTCGATCGGGTACTGATGCCAGCGATGGACGAAGATGCCGAGGCAGATATCGGCCAAGCTGAGATGGTCGCCGGCGACGTAGCGGCGGCCGGCGAGGGCGCCGTCGAGGATGGTCCACATGGCGATCGCCTTTTGACGTGCCTCCTCGAGCGCCTTCATGTCGCGCTTCTCGGGCGGCGTACGGTAATAGCCGAACAGCAGCGGCGTCATCGGCGGGCTGAGCGAGGCGGCCTGCCAATCCATCCAGCGCTCGACCTGGCTGCGCGCCACGAGGTCGGTCGGATAGAGATTGGTCGCGCCGTGCTTGCTCGCGAGATAGCGCATGATGGTGTTCGACTCCCAGATCACCGTCGCGCCGTCCTCGATCGTCGGCACCAACCCATTCGGGTTCATCTTGAGATAGGCCGGCTCGCTGGTCTTGCCGAAGCTGCCGCCGGCGTCGATGCGCTCGAACGTGATGCCGATCTCCTCGCAGGTCCACAGCACCTTCTGCACGTTCGACGAATTGGCGCGGCCCCAGATCTTCAGCATGGCGTCCTCTCCCGATGTCGCGATGGCGCAATAGAAGAACAATTCGTCGGCGACGGCAATGGTCGTGCGTCAGGGTGGTCGTGCGTCAGGGGGTCCGCTCTCAGGGCGGCACGACCAGGCGATAGCCGACGGCGGGCTCGGTGATGATGAGTTGCGGGCGCTCGGGGTCTGCCTCGAGCTTCTGGCGCAATTGCCTGATGTAGATGCGCAGATATTGCACATCCGCCGTTGCCGGTCCCCATACCTCGCGCAGCAGGTGCTTGTGGGTCAGCACCTTGCCGGCATGCAGCACGAGCTGGCGCAGGATGTCGTACTCCTTGGGCGAGAGCTTCGCCTCGGCCTCCTTCACGCGCACGATGCGTCGCACCAGATCGACGCTGAGATCGCCGCTCTGGAAGATCGCCTCGGCGCCCTCCTCGTGCAGTCGGTGGCGCAGCGCCGCGCGGATGCGTGCGACGAGCTCGGCCATGCCGAACGGCTTGGTGAGGTAGTCGTCGGCGCCGAGGTCGAGCGCCTCGACCTTGCCCCGCTCGTCGCTGCGGCTCGACAGCACGATGATCGGCACCGCCGAGTCCTGGCGCACCGTGCCGATCACTTCGAGACCATCGCCGTCGGGCAGACCGAGATCGAGGATGACGACATCGGGCTCATGATTGCGGATCTCGGCGAGAGCCGCCGTCGCGGTGTCCGCCTCGACAATGCGATAGCCCTGCGCAGTCAGGCTGGTGCGCAAGAGGCGGCGGATCGGCGGCTCGTCGTCGACGACGAGGATGGTGATCGGCCTGGCGGTCATGGGTAGGCGTCGGTCATGGCGGCGCTCCAGGCGGAATCGGCAGCGTCACGGTGAACACGGCGCCGGAGCGGTCGCTGCGGTTGGCCGCCTCGACGTTGCCGCCCATCGCCTCGACGAAGCCGCGGCAGATGGCAAGACCGAGCCCGGTGCCGGCGCGCTGCCGGTCGGCGCGGCGGATGCGGTAGAATTTCTCGAAGATGTGCGGCAGATGCTCGGGCGCGATGCCGCCACCCTCGTCGAGAATCTCGATCGCCACGCTGCCGTCCCGACGGCGGGCGCGCACCGCGACCGAGGTGCCCGGCGGCGCATATTTCGCGGCATTGTCGAGCAGGTTGAAGAGGACCTGCTCGAACAGCACGAAATCGACCCGCACCATCGGCAGGTCGGAGGGCAGATCGACGACGACGCTGTGTCTTTGCAGGACTTTGCGGGCGCGTTCCAGCGCGGTGCCGACGATCTCGCCGAGATCGATCATCGCCGATTTGAGCTCGAGCACGCCGGCCTCGAGCTTGGTCATGTCGAGCAGGTTGGTGACGAAGCGATTGAGCCGCTCGGCCTCGTCCTGCACCGTCGAGATCAATTCCTCGCGCACGCTCTGATCGTAGAGCTCGCCATAGGTTCTGAGGCTGGTCACCGCGCCGAGGATGGCGGCGAGGGGGGTACGCAAATCGTGCGAGATCGAGGTCAGCAGGGCCGAGCGCAACCGCTCGGTTTCGGCGAGGACCCGCGCCTCGTCGACATCGGCGACGAGCTTGACCCGCTCGATCGCCACCGCGGCCTGGTCGGCGAGCGCGTCGAGCAGCCGCTGCTCATCGGGCGTCAGCAGTGGGCCGGGCGCGTCGCGGTCGATGCCGAGCACGCCGACCGTGCCGCGCCCGGTGCGCAGCGGCAGGAAGAGCCGCTTGGCGCCGGGCAGCGTGTCGGCGCCGCGCCCGGCCGGCCGGTTGCGGTCCCAGCTCCAGCGCGCCGCCGCCAGATCGGCGTCGTCGAGCGCGTCCTCGGGCGGATAGCCGCCGCGCACGACGATGCTGTCGCCGTTCTCGTCGGGCAGCAGGACGACGACGCGCAGGCGCAGCATCGAGGCGATCTGGTAGGAGGTCGCCCATAGCAGGTCGTCGAGGCCGATGATGCCGGCGAGCTTGCGGCTGAAGGCGTAGAGCTCGGCGGTCGTCTTGGCGCGGAGCTGCGCCGTGATCGCCTGTCTGCGCATGCGGGCAGTGAGGTTGCTGGTGATGACCGCGACGACGAGAAAGAAGAACAACGTGACGACGTTCTCGGGGTCGGCGATGGTGAAGGTGTAGACCGGTGGGATGAAGAAGAAATTATAGGCGAGGACGCTGACGATGCAGGCGAAGAGCGAGGGGAAAAGCCCGAAGCGGACGGCGCTGGCCAGCACGGCGGTAAGAAAGACCAGCGACAGGCTGGAGATGGCGAGGAATTGCTTGAGCGCCAAGCCGACGGCGAGCGCGCCGGCCACGAAGCCGCTGCTCGCGATATAGGGCAGGAAGTCGAAGGGCGGCGGCCGCTCGGCGGTCGAAACCGGCTTGTCGATTTCCGCGTTCGGCACCGCCTCGCCGGCGATGACTTGCACGCTGATTTGGCCGGCGCTGCGCGCCAGCTCATGGACGACCGAACCGTGCAGCAACTCGAACCAGCGCGAACGATGCGATTTGCCGATGATGATCTGGGTGACGTTGTTGGGCTGGGCGTAGGCGACGAGGTCATCGGCGATGCGTCGCCCGGGAATCGTCAGCGTTTCGGCGCCGAGCTTCTCGGCCAGGCGCAGGCTCTCGGCGATGCGGTCGCGCTCGGCCTCGCTGAGGCGGTGATAGCGCGTCGTCTCGACATAGATCGCCGTCCATTTCGCGCCGAGCCGATCGGCGACCCGTCTGGCGTGACGGACGAGTGCCAGCGAGGTCGGGCTCTCGCTGACGCAAACGAGCAGCCGGTCGCCGGCCGCCCACGGTCCGGCGATGGCATGCGCCCGCATGTAGTTCAGCATCTGCTCGTCGACGCGCTGTGCCGTGCGGCGCAGCGCCAGCTCGCGCAAGGCCGTCAGATTGCCGGGCTGGAAATAGTGCTTGAGCGCACGTTCGGCCTGATGCGGAACGTAGACCTTGCCTTCGTTCAGGCGCTGGATGAGATCGCCCGGGGTGAGGTCGACGAGCTCGATCTCGTCGGCCTTGTCGAGGACGCTGTCGGGCAGCGTCTCGCGCACGCGGATACGGGTGATCCGCGCGACCACGTCGTTGAGGCTCTCGACGTGCTGGATGTTGAGCGTCGTGTAGACATCGATCCCGGCAGCGATCAGCTCCTCGACGTCGAGATAGCGCTTGGGATGGCGGCTGCCCGGCGCATTGGTGTGCGCGAGCTCGTCGACGAGCACCAATGCCGGCCGACGCGCCAGCACCGCGTCGATGTCCATCTCGTCGAGCTGGCGCCCCTTGTACTCGATGCGCCGTCGCGGGACGACCTCGAAGCCGGCGACCAGCGCCTCGGTCTCCTTGCGGCCATGCGTCTCGATGATTCCGATG
>WNFD01007902.1_pt1 | contig 10879 bp, 5 predicted proteins | sample 5400491 | NCBI WGS metagenome assembly WNFD01 (sample SAMN13153343, study PRJNA577476) | soil metagenome | isolation source: 120 cm saprolite under Douglas fir tree site 2 hole 2 replicate 2 | place: USA:California | collected 2015-04-18 | reverse complement strand
CAGCCCAGCAGGCTCAAGGCCGGTTACTTCTACTCTCTCCCGTTTGGCCGGGGCCAGCGCTTCCTCGGCACAGCCAACTACTTCTTCAATCTGCTCGTCGGCAACCTCACCACCTCCGGCATCATGTCCGTTCAGTCCGGACTCCCCAACACCATCACCCTGGGCAACCCCGGCTACTTCTACTCCACCACGCCCAAGGGAGTGGGCTGCACCCTGGCGGCCGGCTGCGTCTCCAATGCACTCCCCAACGCCTTCACCCTGCGCCCCGACATCGTCCCTGGCGTTCCGCTCATCAATCCCAACTGGAAGAAGGCTCCCTTCGCCGCCACACCGACCCCCTATCTCAACTCCGCCGCCTTCCGCACTCCCGGCTCGCTCGACAACCCAGCCTTCGGCAACGCACCCAGAACCCTCGCCGGCGCCAGAAGTCCGCGCGAGTTCATCTTCGACATGACCGTTGCCAAAGGACTTGCCCTCAGCGGCCCTCGCCGGCTGGACTTCACTGCCACCTTCATCAACGCGTTCAACCATCCCGTCTACTTCGGCGCCGGCACGCGCACCCTCTACATCAACTCCACTGGCACCTTCAACACGCCGGCAAACTTCGGCAACCTCAACCCCGGCAACACCTCCGGCTTCTCCCGCACCATCCAGGTCGGAGCAAAGTTTACCTTCTAATCCGATTGCGGTATGGAGTGCACAAAAACTCAGGCAAGAATCCGACTGTGACCGGTCGTGAACGAGGTGTCGAAATAATAGGTAGAAGAGAATTCTGCAAATCGCTCCGGTCGATGATGACTCTGGCAACTCTCCTGAGCGATGGTGACGCGCCATTAGGTCATGCGAGAGGAAACGACGACCGCTTATTTTGTCAGGCAAAACGCTATGGATCGAGGAAATGGCAGTCGGCCTAGAGGCAGCTGTAAGGTCATTGCGCTATATCTGGGTTGCATGCTGCAGGCGGTTGGCATTCTCATGAGCTTCTTGGCTGCAACTCAGACACCAGCAATGGGTGCTCCAAAAATAAAACGTTTTTAGCCCACAAAGAAAAGGAACTTCGCGCAATTGACAGCCGTTCTACCCGGGATTAGAACCCAGAGTAGGTAAAATCGCTCCCTCCAAAAACGGTCAGAGTTCTCACGGAAATTTGCTGTGGACGCAGAGTGGGAATAAAGGGATTCGAGAGCAATGGTAGAACGCAACGTTTTCGAAGCACGATGGAAAGGTAACGAAAGATACGGTGCCGACACTGTTCAGGACTCTTTGCTTTGTTTCACAACGAATAGTGACCCCAGACAAAGGCGTGGTTTCCCGTGACATTGGGATTCGATGGCTCATTCGCTACTGCCTGCTTGCAGCACTGCCCATGGTTTGGGCGATAACGCCGCAATGTGTGTCCGCCACTGTCGATTCTTATCGATTGGTCGATCCCCGCATCGGCACTGCGAATGACGGCCAAACGTATCCGGTCGTTGGGATGCCGTTTGGCATGACAGGTTGGACGCCCGAGACCCAGCCCACAGAAGACAAATGTCTCTCCCCGTACTATGACAAGGATCCAAAGTTGACTGGCTTTCGCGGAAGCCATTGGCTGAGCGGTAGCTGCACCCAGGACTACGGCACGGTCACTGTAATGCCAACGGTTGGTGCGCTCAAGGTCTCCCCACTGGCGCGCGCCTCCCTCTTTCGACACGCAACCGAGGTGATGAGCCCGGCCTACTATTCGGTGATGCTCGACGACTACCGGACGAGGGTCGAGTTAACCGGGACGATGCGATCGGGGATGCTGAGAATCACCTTTCCCGCGGGTGAAACTGCGAATCTGTTGGTCGAACCAAACGCGAAGCCGGGAGAGGGATTCGTTGAAGTAAAACTGGAGCGGCACGAGATCGTCGGGTATAACCCTGTCCATCGGTTGTACCAGGGAGCGGGTCAGTCTGCGGGCTTCAGCGGCTACTTCGTTGTCCGATTTCAAGGTCCTGTAGCGAAGCTCGGAACGTGGTGCGGCGAGGCGATCATGCCTGACTCCATGCAGCAGGGTAAAGGATGCAATCGTCTCGGTGCGTATGTCTCGCTGGAGACGGGATCGGTGCGTCAGATACTGGTGAAGATAGGTACATCCTTCACCAGTATTGAAGAGGCCGAGAATAACCTCGATGCGGAGAACAACGGATGGGACTTCGACGGCACACGGAGAGCTGCCGAGACCGCATGGCGGACGCTGCTGCAGCGCATTGAGATTGAAGGCGGCACATCTGCCGAGCAAAGGACGTTCTACACGGCACTGTTTCATGCATCGCTCGCGCCTCGCGTTGTGAGCGATGCTGATGGAACGTACAACGGGTTTGCACAGGAAGGGAAGCTCCATCAGGCAGTCAACGACGGCGCCTACTACGACGACTTCTCCCTGTGGGATACCTTCCGTGCGCTGCATCCGTTGCTGACGATCCTCGATCCGAAGCGCGAAGAGCAGATGGTGCAATCACTCATCGACAAGGGAAATCAGGGCGGCTTTCTACCCATCTTTCCAACCTGGAACAGTTACACCTCGGAGATGATTGGGGACCACGCCGTCGCCGTGATCTATGACGCCTATGCGAAGGGTCTGCGCGGCTTTAACGTGCAGGATGCCTATCAGTTGGTGCTACAAAATGCAACGGTCACGCCGCCGCACCCGGATTACGTTGAAGGCAAGGGCCGTCGCGCGCTCGGCTCTTACGATCGCTACGGATTTATCCCGCTCGAAGATGAGGTGCTCGACGCTTTCCATCATCACGAGCAGGTATCGCGAACGCTGGAGTACGCCTACGACGACTTCGTCACCTCTCAGTTTGCAGAAGCGCTCGGCCATCACGCGGATGCCGAAACATTTCGCAGGCGCTCCGGCAATTGGAAGAACGTCTTCGATTCTTCGGTCGGGTTTGTTCGTGGGCGCTATAAGAACGACACCTGGGTTCAACCCTTCGATCCCGGCAAGCCCGCTTTCTACATCACCGAGGGCGTGCCCTGGCAGTACACCTTTTTCGTGCCGCACGACATGCCCGGCCTTATTAAGGCAATCGGTGGCGACGCAGCTTTCATCGCCAAGCTCGATGGCCTCTTCGCTGCGAAGCTGTACAACCAGGGCAACGAGCCGAGCCACAACATCGCGTATCTCTACAATTTCGCCAGCGCACCTTGGAAGACGCAGATGCGCGTTCGCAATATCCTTGCGAGCCAGTTTCACAATGACCCAGGTGGTCTGCCGGGTAACGACGATGCCGGGCAGATGTCTGCCTGGTACGTGCTGAGTGCTATGGGGTTTTACCCAATCTGCCCCGGCACGCCTACTTATGCGCTTGGATCGCCCATCTTCTCGCGAGTCGTGATCCATCAGTCAAATGGCAAAGATTTCACGGTGGTTGCGCCAAAGACGTCGGCAGAGAACCGCTATGTGCAGGCGGTCTCCCTCAATGGGGCGCCGGTGACCGGAAGCGAGATCACGCATGCCGATATCGTAGGGGGTTCGATACTCACCTTTGACATGGGGCCAAAGCCGAAGCTGGGCACCCCTCAGGATCATCATGAGAAGTAGTCGCTCCAGCTTATGTCCTCTGCTCGCGAGCATGTCGCTCGCGGCCGCTATCTCGTTGTCCATTTTCTTCGGCACTCGCGTGGATGCGCAGATGGTGACTGGCGCAAAGATGCCGGGATACGCCGAAGCGTTTGGCCTGACCCCTGCCGAACAGGCCAGCGACTATACCGTGCAGGAGATTGGCGTCAAAGCCGGTAACACCATCATGGCGAATGTGCTGCTTCCGCATGAGTCCGCTACGTTCACCTTCAGGCTTACGAATAAGACGAAGCAGCCTATTCGTGAAAAGGGCACCATCCATACGATCAGTTACCAAACCCGCACGCCGGTCGGCGGGGTTTGGGCGCCACATGTGACCAGGATCGCGGACGAAGGCGATACCCCGATCGAGGTCGACCTGCCTGCCTCCGGAGTTCAGGACATTACGGTCACCCCTCCGGTCGCCGAACGTTTCGGAGGCTATGCGCTGATCGCCGATGTCCCTGAGCATGGCCGCGCCTTCGCTGCTGCGCTTGTCCGCTCGATGAAGCCCGACGCCGGACGTGTGCAATATCCGACCTATGCCCTCGATGCCACGCGGCCGCAGTTCATGAACGAGGGTGTGCTGGTATTGTTCGAGAAGCTCGGTGTGAAAGGCATGCGCCTGGCCGCATCATACGCGCCAAAGGACGCGCCGGAATATGCGGAGCTTGATCAGAATCTCGACAAGTACATGAAGTGGACCAAAGACCACGACGTCACTGTGATGCTGACGCTCGACAGCGGTTCCATGCAGACCCAACCCATGGGCCGGCCGCGACCATGGCTTTCGAGCGGCAATACCATGGTCAAAACCAAGGCTGACCAGGCATGGATGCCGCAGTACGATCCAGACTTTCAGCAGTGGGTCCAGCGCATCAGTTCGAAGTATGGATGGCCCAACGGTAATCTGAACGCGGTCGAACTATGGAACGAGCCTTGGGAGAGTGTCTCGATCTCTGGTTGGCAGGCCGACATTCCGCGCTACCAGGAGATCTTCACGCACATGGCGCTGGGCGTCGAAGCGGCACGCAAGCAGACGGGCGTGCACGTGTTGATCGGCGGCACGTGTTCTTCGTCGAATGCGCGTGACAAGCTCTTCGCCGATGGCTCGGACAAATTTCTCAAGTGGCTGGACTTCGTCAGCGTGCACTATCAGGCGCTGGCAGCTGATCCCGCCGAAGTGCCAGAGTGGATGAACCGCAAGAGCCCACAGGGCCCTGTGCGCGTGTGGGATACGGAGAGCTGGATCGCCAACTCCGAAGATCGCTTTCCAGCCATCATCGCTTCCATGCGGGCGCAGGGGCAATCGCGAACCGCAGGCATCTACGGTGGCAATGTGTATGACAGCCGCAATGTCAAGACCGATGGCAAACTGATTCCAATTGTGCAGGCGTGGGCTCCAGCTGCGGCTGTCGCTGCGACGCAGAGGTTCATCGGTCAGCGAACGTTCCAGCGGCTGCTCTTCCAGAACGGGCTTCCGTGGCTATTTCTCTTCGACGGACTGCCGCCGGAAGGCAGCAGCAAGGCCAACATAGAGGACGGAACGATTGTCGTGCTCGGCGATCTCAAGCAACTCTACGATCCGAACCGAACCGTCTTCCGCTCAATCCAGGTTGCCGCGGATGCACAGATGACGCTCGACAATCGAGAGCACCGCTTCCGCCTCTTCGACAGTACCGGGAACGACATGAGTGGAGCGGGCGATGTACTCACCGTTCCGCTGAACGGTAGCGGCTATTTCCTTCGCGGTGACGGCAGGCCGGGCTCGTTCACGGCGCTGCTTGCTGCCACAAAGACCGCCAACATCCACGGCCTTACCCCGGTGGAGATTAAGGCGCACGACTTGACGGCACGTATCGATCAGCAACCGTCGCTGCGGTTGACGCTGACGAACGTCCTCGATCATCCTGTTACCGGCAATGTCTCCGCATCGCTCGCGGGCGTGACGCTCTCGCCGGATCGCAAACAGGTAACACTTGCCGCCAATGAGACCGAGGACGTGCTCTTCCCGGTCACTGGTGGCAGAGCTTCATCGAGCAATATGTATGCACTCTCTGCGAGCCTCGATGCGGGTGTCGATGGCATGTCGAGCCATAAGGAAGATCTGCATGTAAACCAGATTGCTCACCGCACCATCATAGTAGATGGTGATTTGAAGGACTGGGACGGTGTGCTGCCGCAGATTCTTCCGGGTACTGGCATCGGCGCCAATATGACGGAAGAGGCGTGGCTGCCGTTCAAGGACTTCAGCCAGGGAGTGGCCAGCGGACTCACAACAGCCTATCTCGCTTACGACGAAAACTTCTTCTACTTCGCCGCGAAGATCGCCGACAACACAATCGATCCCGGCATGATTCGCTTTGCGAATCGCGACGATGACTCCTATTTTTATCCCGATCGCGCAGCAGGAATGGACGGCACAACCCTACTCTGGCCGGCCGGCGTGCGTCACTACTCGTATCGCAAGCACTTTGATGTGCCCTCCGGCAGCGGTGAACACGATAATGTGCAGATCGCGTTCAACGTGCTGCCGAACAAGCCATGGCTGCCGAATCCCCCCGGCGTGATGCCACACTTCGTCATGTACTGGGACACGGACTACGAGTACGCGCTGAATCCCGTCGCCAAAGACTTCGGCGGTGGAACGGAGATCTGGCGGCTGCAGGCACCCGGCATTCCGCGCAAGCACTTCTTCCCGCGCCAACCGAAGTCGCCCATCGACGGCGGCCCGGTGTCAGCGGGCAAACTAGTGATCCGCCGCGACAACGGCACACGCATTGTCGAAGCAGCGATACCGTGGAGCGAGATGCCTGAGGTCTACGCTCGCATCCGCAGCGGAAGGACGATCAAGTTCAGCTGCCGCGTCAGCGACAACAAAGGGCCGGCGCATGAGCTGGCGACAGACCGCAGCGTCTCCATTACCAACTCCATCACCTTCCACGACGACTGGAAGACACATTGGGCAAACGAGATTGAATTCAGCGCCGAGCCGTAGAGAGCGAGGTCATCAGTGACAAAGGAGCGTCTGTGGATCGTAGAGATTTCTTGAAGGCCTCAACCCTTACTGCCGGAGCGACGCTCGTACCCAACGCTCTTGCGCTGGCGCAGCGACAGCCGCACGCGGCGCAGGAGCGAGACCTTCGCATGCTTCCGATGAATCGCGGATGGCGTTACAGCCCGAAGGTTGTTGAAGGCGATTACGAGCGGGAGTTCGACGACACAGCCTTCACGCGTGTCGTGATCCCTCATACCAACAAGGTCCTGCCGTGGCACTCGTTCGACGACAAGGAGTACGAGTTTATCTCGACCTATCGCCGTCATTTCAGATTGCCGCGTGCTGCGCGGGGCCAGCGCGTCTTTGTCGACTTCGAAGCAGCTATGACGGCCTCTACGGTCTGGATCAACGGACACAGTCTGGGTGAGTATAAGGGCGGGTATACACCGTTCTCTTTTGAGTTGACCGAGCATGTGGACTGGGCCGGCGACAATGTCATCGCCGTTCACCTGGACTCGACCGAACGCAACGACATTCCGCCCTTCGGCTATGAGATCGACTATATGACCTTCGGCGGCATCTATCGCGAGGTTAATCTCCGCATCGTTCCGGCGCTCTATATCGAGAATATGGTCGCTCGCGCGATCGATCCGCTCTCCGGTCACCGGTCGCTCGAGGTGGAGTGCTTCTTTAGCTCCTCGGGGGCAATCGATCCGCATCGCTATTTTTGGCAGGTGGAGTTGCGCGATGGTGACAAGGTGCTGGCGAAGCAGAGCGCGGCGATGGAAGACGTTCCTCCGCAGACAAGGAGCGGATCGCAGACGGTGGCGCTGAAAGAGCTCGGCGCGATCCAGTTGTGGGATCTCAAAAATCCCAAGCTGTATAGGGTCCACGTGCAATTGTTGGATGAAGGCGCGCCCATCGACAGGGACAGCCGCCGCATGGGATTCCGCGAGGCGCGGTTCACGCCGGGAGGGTTCTCGCTCAACGGCAAGATCGTCAAGCTGCGCGGACTCGACCGCCATCAGACATTCCCGTTTGTTGGACAGGCGATGCCCGCCCGCGTGCAGCGCCGCGACGCGCAGATTCTGCGCAACAGCCTCAAGTGCAACATCGTCCGTACGTCGCACTATCCGCAGTCGCGGCACTTCCTCGACGCCTGCGACGAACTGGGCCTGCTCGTTCTCGAAGAGATCACCGGCTGGCAGCACATCGGCGACGTTGCCTGGAAGGACATCGCTGTCGACAATGTCGGTCGCATGATTCGTCGCGATTGGAACCATCCGTCAATCATTCTTTGGGGTGTCCGCATCAATGAGTCGAAGGACGATCACGATTTTTATGTTCGTACGAACGCTCTCGCGCACTCTCTCGACAAGACCCGGCAGACAGGCGGTATCCGCTCCAGCTTTGTCTCCGAGTTGCTCGAAGACGTTTACACGAATAACGACTTTGGCTTTCCACTGCAAGCACCGGTGAAGCCGCTGTACCTCAATACGGAGTTCGTTGGCCACACCTTCCCGACACGCTCGACCGATAACTCCGACCGACTGCGCGAACACACGCTTCGTCACGCACGGATTCACGATCAGATCGCCTCCGACTCTCAGTTTTCCGGCGGCCTAGGCTGGTGCGCGTTCGACTACAACACACACGCCAACTTCGGCAGCGGCGATCGCATCTGCTACCACGGCGTCTCGGACATCTTCCGCGAACCCAAGCCTGCAGCGGGCTTCTACAAATCACAGTGCGACCCTGAAGAAGAAGTCGTCCTTGAACCGGCTTACCACTGGGCGCGCAACGACGAGAACACCGGCTTTACCACCGCCGTCGTCTGCTCCAACTGCGATCACCTGAAGTTCTATCTCGACAGCGGCTCCGGCTTCAACTTGTTGGTAGAAGCCGAGCCTGACCGCAAGCAGTTTGCGCAGCTCAAGTACGCGCCCTTTAGCGTGCCGCTCAGCAAACCGCAGATCCGCAACTGGGGCGACCTTCGTATCGACGGCTACATCAATGGAAAGCAGGTCATCTCGAAGACCTTTTCCGGCAAGGGCGTCGACCGCAAGTTCACCGCCATCGCAGACGACCATGAACTCCTCGCCGACGGCGCGGACACCACCCGCATTGTGCTTCGTGTGACCGACGAGTTCGACCGCATCCGTCCGATTGCGAATGACCCGATCGTCTTCGAACTCAGTGGACCAGGGCAGATCATCGGCGACAACCCCTTCGGGCTCACCGGCGGTACGGGAGCGATCTGGATCCGTGCCACCGAGCAGCCCGGCACTATCGTGCTTCGCGCGAAGCATCCAAGGTTCGGCACGCGGCAGATCGAAATAAAAGTTGCTGCTGCGACTCCGGAGAGCGTGTAAAGGCACGAGCGCAGATCGTCTGGAACAGGGAAGCATCCATGCAAAGAAGGCTCGTCTCATTTCTCATCACGGCTCTCACGCTGGCTCCGGCCGTCGCAAGTTGTCACTACAACTCGCCGCGTCGCGATCTATCGCTTCACCCATCCGCACACTGCTTCACCCATCCACACACTAAGGACGGCGGCCTACTCATCGACGCGGGCTACTGCCTCAGCTATCCGAACCAACAGGAGGATGGCGCCGTCGCAGCCTCAGTCTCATCCCGATCCTGAACCAGCAGTTTTGCAATCTACTTCGCGCCAGCGAACTTGGAGAACATCAGGCTTATGCAAATTACCCAATCCATAGGTATGTCTCTTGCACTCATATTGCTCTCCGGCTTTGTCGCTGCTGCCTGCGCGCAGACCGCACGGCCTGTGCCGCTGGCCCCAACGCCACCCATGGGCTGGAACAGCTGGAACCACTTTGCCCAGAGGGTGATCGATGCAGACGTGCGGGCCGCCGCGGACGCCATGGTCGCCAATGGCATGCGAGAAGCAGGCTACATCTACGTCAATATCGACGACTCCTGGGAGGGCACTCGAGATGCTGACGGCGTCCTCCATAGCAAGAACAAGTTTCCCGACATGAAGGCGCTCGCCGACTATGTCCACTCAAAGGGGTTCAAGCTGGGTATCTACTCTTCGCCCGGCGCCAAAACCTGCGCGAAATACGAAGGCAGTCTCGGCCACGAGGCGCAGGACGCAAAGACCTATGCTGAGTGGGGCATCGACTTTCTCAAGTACGACCTTTGCAGTTATGGCAACGTGCTGCGCAAGGAAGGTCATGGCGATGTCGCCGCGGCATTCCCGCTGCAGAGACAGACAGGCCTATAGGAAGATGCACGATGCGCTCGTCGCAACTGGGCGTCCGATCATCTACAGCCTCTGCCAGTATGGCATGAACAGCGTGTGGGAGTGGGGGCCCGAGGTCGGCGGCAACCTCTGGCGCACCACTGGTGATATCAAGGACACCTACGAGCGAATGTCGCTGATCGGCTTTGCCCAGGCAGGGCTGGCGAAGTATGGGGGCCCCGGTCACTGGAACGATCCTGACATGCTTGAAGTGGGCAACGGCGGTATGAATGGCGATGAATATCGCACGCACATGAGCCTCTGGGCGATGCTGGCTGCGCCGTTGCTGGCCGGCAACGACCTGAGCAAGATGAAGCCGGAGACACTCGCAATCCTCGAGAACCGTGACGTGATCGCCATCGATCAGGATCCCTTGGGAATTAGTGATGTGGGCCTCAAAAAAGCAGTCAATCTCCACGACGTGTGGGCAGGCAAAGATATTGCTGTTGAAAATGGCAGCTATACCGCGGTTGTACCAAAGCATGGAGTAGTACTTTTGCGCATTCAAAATAGTAGTCACTAACACATGCACTGGAGCTAAGTTGCCTGGAATCAGCGGAAGTATTTGAAAGTAAGTAGCTTATAGCGGAGGAGATTTTAGGATGGTTTAGGACCAGTTGGGCTGTTTTCGCCCATTCAATGTTCGGGTGTGTTGTTCGTGCCAGTCACGAACACTTGAACTATGGCCTCTTCCATGCCATAAGGGACCGTTTTGCGCGAGGACGAATGGGGTGGCGACGTGCCGGACGCGCACGCTTCCTGCTCTCTATGCCGGTTAAGTCGATACGCGCGCGAGTCGGCCCGGATTTTCCAACCGCCGATAAGCTCAATTCCGCCGATTTCGTCAGATGCATTCACCAAAAGCAATGTTTCCTCACTCGACCAGCCTGAACAAAGTAAGCCGGGATCTAACGGAGTGGCGGAAGGATATGCCGTTCCCGCATGTCGGCGAAGAAGTTGGTGAACATGTCTTCGGTGTCGATGCAGTCATGAAAGCCATGCTGTCTGGCCTTGATAGTGCTGG
>WNFD01007417.1_pt1 | contig 10880 bp, 7 predicted proteins | sample 5400491 | NCBI WGS metagenome assembly WNFD01 (sample SAMN13153343, study PRJNA577476) | soil metagenome | isolation source: 120 cm saprolite under Douglas fir tree site 2 hole 2 replicate 2 | place: USA:California | collected 2015-04-18 | reverse complement strand
TTCCTGTGGAACTCGGTTGCGCAGCGTTGGAATCGCAACCCGATCGTGATCAAGCCGGAGCGGGTGCTGAAATATCCCGAGCGCTAACGGGAAACGCACGCAGCCGTAAGCCAAGCGTGGTTGCCGCAGGGAGAACGCCTGAGGGAGAAGGTCGAACGGCCAAGTTCTTTTTGTTTTCTCCCGGCTCTCACAATCGATCTTGCGAGTTCACGATGCGCAGCTCGCACATTATGCGTCGGCAATTGCGTTGCCGGCAGCGACTTTTTGCAAGGTATCGATGAAGAGTTCGGCTTGGCGCTCGCGCGTGTGATGCCCGGCTGCGGCTAGGCTGTGTTCCGCCAGCTGCCGGCGCAGCGTCGCCTGTTCGAAGAGCCGGCTGACCGCGTCGGCGAGCGCGTCCGGATGGCCGGCCGGGGTCCAGAGTCCGGCGCCGTCCTCGATGAGGATCCGGCTGGCCTCCCCTTCGGGAGACACGAGCAGGATCGGTAGGCCCATCGCCATCGCCTCGAACATCTTCGAGGGAATGACCTCGGAGAAGGCGGCCGAGTTCTTGAGATGCACGAGAGCCACGTCGCATAGCGACCAAATGCTCGTCATGGCGTCCTTCGGCTGCATCGGAACGAAGATCACGTTGGCAAGGGCGCGTCGTTGCGACTCGGCGATGAGCCTCTCGCGTTCGGCGCCGGCACCGACCAGGAGGAAAGCGATCGGCGCCCGATCGCGCAGCCGCTCTGCTGCGCCGAGGACATTGCCGAGATCATGGGCGAGACCATGGGTCCCGACATAGCCGACGACGAATTTGTCGGTGACGCCGAGCGCGGCGGCGCGTTCCGAGTCGCGCGCCCGCGGCGCGTAGCGTTGAAGATCGACGCCATTGCGGATGACGGCGATTTTCGCGGCGGCGATTCCGCGTGCGACGAGATTGTCCTTGAAGGCCTGGGTGAGCGCGATAACCGCCTCGGCGCGGCGGTAGAGGAAGAGTTCGATGCGCTCGAGGACGGCGATGATTCGGCCCGGCGGTATGGCGCCGACGGCAAGGATCGACCGCGGCCATAAATCGCCGAGCTCGAAGACGAAGGGTAGGCGACGCAAAGCGGCAAGCGCCCAACCGCCGACGGCGGTGAAGAATTGCGGCGAGGTCGCGACGATGACATCCGGCCGGCGCAGGAACAGACCCGTGACGACGGCGCTCGCCATGAAGCTGACGAAATCGAGGGTGCGCAGCGCGACGCCTTCATTGGCGGCGATGAAGCTCTTCACCCGCACGACCTCGATGCCGTCCACGAACTCGCGCTGGAACCAGCGGTTGCGGTACCCTGCGAACAGCTTGCCTTGCGGAAAGTTGGGCGCCGTCGTCAGCACCGTCACCTGATGCCCCCAGCGGACCCAAAAGACGGCGCGCTCGTAGACTCGTGTCGCGGCCGCATTGGTTTCGGGCGGCCAATTTTCCGAGATGAAGAGAATACGCATCGACCGCGCCTATGCCGCGCCGATCCGGGTTCGCCAGAGGTCGAGCATGAGCAGCGCCCAGATCTTCAACGCATGATCACGCAGACCGCGGCGATGCTCCGCGAGGAGCCGCTCGACCGGGCGCCAGGCGATGCCGAGCGATGCCAGACGCTCGGGCCGCAGCCGCTCGCTGACGAGCGGCTTGAGATCGCGGCGCAGCCAGACACCCATCGGCGGGTTGAATCCCAGCTTGCGACGCGTGACGATCTCGCGCGGCAGCAGCTTGGCGGCGATTGCCTTGAGCAGCGTTTTCTGTCCGTGCGCAAAGCGCAGCGCCGGATCGAGCTGGCCGACCGCCGCAATCAGCCGATGGTCGAGCAGCGGCAGACGCAGCTCGAGCGCGTGCGTCATGCTCATGGCGTCGCCATAGGCGAGGAGATTGCCGGGCAGAAATGAGCAGAGATCGGTCTGCTGCATGGCGTCGAGCGGCTGTCGACCCGGCGCTTCGCGATAGAGTGTTGCGATCGGGCTTGCGGGGGTCGATCCGTCGTCGAGCAATTCCTGCCGCTCTTCGGGGGTGAAATACTCGACCCACGAGGCGTACATCTCGGCGTCCGGCAGATTGGCGCCGGCGATGAATTCGCGGGCGCGGCGCAGGCCGTGGACTCCCCGCGTGCTTTCCGGGATGAACGAGGCGAGCGGCGCGGCGCCGCGGCGCAGCCATGACGGCAACCGGCGATACCGCTGGGCGAGCAGCCCGCCGCGATAGCGGGGATAGCCGGCAAAGACCTCATCGCCGCCGTCGCCGACCAGCGCCACCGTGACATGCTCGCGGGCCTGGCACGACAAGTCGTCGATGAGGAGAGCGGTCGGGTTGCCGAACGGCTCGCCGATGCGGTCGATCATCGAACTGGCGAGATCGGCTAGACGCGGACTTGCCGGCAGCTCGGTATGATCGCTGCCGATCGCCTGCGCCACGAGGCGCGCCGGCGCGCGTTCGTCATAGGCGGCCTCATCGAAGGTCATGGTGAAGCTGCGCAGCTTCGGTCCGCCTTGCTTGCGCTGTATAGCGGCCATCAGCGCCGCAATCACCGAGCTGTCGATGCCGCCGGAAAGGAAGCAACCGACCGGCACATCGGCGACCATGCAGTCGGCGACCGCGCGATTGAGGAGCGGTGTCAACTCCTCGACAGCGTCGTCGAGCGTCGGCCGACGCGCGCCGGCGAACTCGGGCTGCCAATAGGTGCGAAGCTCCGCGATCCGGCCGTCGCGCCAGCGCAGGATATGGCCGGGCGGAAGCTTACGGATGCCGCGATGAAGGGTGCGCGGTGCCGGAACGTAGAGGCAGGCGAGGTATTCGGAGAGCGCATCGCGGTCGATGGCAAGATCGATGCCGGGATGGCGGCGCAACACCGCAATTTCCGAGGCGAAGGCGATGCCGCCATCGGGCAGCATGGCGTAGACCAGAGGCTTGATGCCGAGGCGGTCGCGGCCAAGCAGCATCTCGTGCCGCTCGCGATCCCACAGCGCGAAGGCGAACATGCCGGCAACGCGCTCGAGTGCAGCCGGTCCCCTGCGCTCCAACAGGCGCAACAGCACTTCCGTGTCGCTCTCCGACCGGAAGCGCTCACCCTCGGCCTCCAGCTCCGCGCGCAACGCGCGGTAGTTGAAGATCTCGCCGTTGTAGCTGAGGGCGTAACGGCCATCTTCCGAAAGGCGCGGCTGCGCGCCGCCGGGCGACAGATCGATGATGGCAAGACGGGTATGAACCAGCCCCGTCGCACTGGTGTCGTCCTGCCACAGCCCATTGCCGTCGGGGCCGCGATGACGCAGATCGGCCATCATTCCGGCGAGGACGCCGCGATCGGCGCCGGTGCTGCCGGCGATCCCGCACATCGTATTTGCCCTTAACGCGGCGGCGACGGCGCGGCGAGGCGATGTCCGCCCCTTGCCATCGCGACCTCGCGCAGAACGCCCGCCGTCCGCCGCGCGCAGGTCTCCCAGGAGAACGCCTTGGCTCGCGCCAGAGAGCGATCGCGCAGCGATCGGCGCAAGGCGGGATCGTCGAGCACGCGCAGAATTTTTTCCGCGATGTCGTCCGCCCGACCCGGATCGCACAGCAGCGCCGCGCCGCCGGCAATCTCGGGGACGGCACCGGCATTCGATGCGACGACCGGCGCACCGCAGGCCATCGCCTCGACGAGCGGCATGCCGAAGCTCTCCATTAGTGAAGGAAATACGAAGATGGCGCAGCTGCGATAGAGCTCGACGAGCTCCGCGATCGGCCGTCGACCGAGCAGGACGACCGCATCGCCCATTCCCAGCGCGACGATGCGCTGGCGCAATCCCGCCGCGTAGCCGACATCGATCTCCGCCCCGGCGATGCGCAAGGTCATGTTCGGATAGCGTCGCCGCACGACGACGAGGGCGTCGATCAGATGGTGCAAGTTCTTTTGGACGTAGAGATCGCCGACGGCGAGGAGAAAACCATCGCTTGGCGAGATTGCCTGAGTCGGCGCAAACACGGGTTCGACGCCATGATGGATGACGGCTATTCCGGCGAGACGAAACGGCGCGGCAGCGGTGTCTGCGACATAGCGCGAGACGGCAATCGCGCGTCGTACCACCAGCAAAGACAAAAAGGTCATCACCCGCAAGGCGGCCCAATAGATCTTCTTGGCAAGTCGGCCCTCATGGGCTCCGACGCCAACCGCGTTTTGGATGACGATTGCCTGGACCGGCAATGCCAGCGGGGCAAAATTCGCCGGTGACAGCATCGCGTCGAAGCCGATACGGCAGGCGATGAATGGAAGCACGATTTGCTCCCAGAGGAGGAGCGCAAACCAGCGTCGCGGCATCGTAACTTCGTGCAGGCGGATCATCGGCAGAGCGGCGGCGAAGCTGTCCTTCTGATCGGGATGGGCGATGAGATGGAGCTCAAGATCGGGCTCGGTGGCGAGCAGCGGCAGGAGATTGCGCAAATAGGTGACGCCGCCGCCGGCGCGGGCATGAATCGCGTTGATGAGAATGCGATGACGCCGACCGGTCGTTGTCATCGGGCAGGCGTCGGCGTCAGCAGCCGAAAATAGTCGACGGCGATCGTGTCGAGCCGATAGGGCTTGAGGAATTGCTCGATTGCCACGAGCGGAATTGGGGGTGGCGCGGCGATGAAGGCGAGGGCCGCCTTGATGGTCCGGTGGTCCGGCGCGGCGCGTGATTTGAGCGTTAGGGCGGCCGGGTGGCCGGCGAGGAACCCGCTCGCAGTGTCCTCGGCGGTGGAGGCGAGGTTCAGAATTGGGCGCGCCGCCGCGGCGTACTCCACCAGCTTGCTCGGCAACTGATGTGCCGTAACATTGCCGATATTGATCAGCACATCGGCGTCGCGCATCGCGCTCGCCGTCATTGCGCGCGACACGACGCCGTGGCAATGGATCTTGGTCGCGAGATCCTCCTCGAGGCGATCGAAACACGGCGCGCAATCGTTGAGGGCACCGAAGAAATGCAGATGAAGATCGCCGCGCTGTCGGTGAAGCTCGCGAAACAGGGCGAGAAGGTCCGAGGGATCGCGAAGTGCGCGGTAGAGCGTCCCGATGAAAACGAGATGCGTCTCGCCTTCGGCAAACAGCGCGGAAGCGGGAGCGGCTGCTGGCGGCAGCGACAGGAGCGGTGGGATGACGGCGACCTTGCCGGCACTCGCCGGAAATGCCGCGACGACATCGCGCCGGCAGCGCTCGACGGTCACCGCGATGCTGTCGGCGCGGTGGAGGACGGCAGCCTCAGCGCGCCGATTGAGACGGCGGTAGAGGGTGACGTTGTTGAGCGGGATCTCTTCGAGCAGACTGAACGGATCGCCGATATCGACCAGCCAGCGCAGGGCGGGAAGCTGCAGCTTCAGGGCCAAGCCGACGAGATGAGGCGTGAAGGGATGGGATACGCTGATCATCGCATCGTAGCGCGTCTGTCGACAGAGGGTGCGTCCGCGCGCCAGTGCTGCCGGATACCAGTGGAAGGCGTAATCGGGCCAATATAGCTTTCGCAATGTCCCGACATAGAGCGCCTTCGCGGCGCGCCGCAACAGCGGCGCTGCTTCGCGGATTGCGGGTTGGGTTTCGGCGATACGGTGACTGCTCTGGCCGAGCATGCCGCGCAGTCGCTCGACGATGCCGCCGCCGACCCGATTGATCGTCACGCCGCTGCGCCGTTCGATACGCTCGTCGCCGTGCTTCCAACCGCTGATGACGTCGACCCGATGGCCCTGGCGGCACCAATGCTCTGCGAGCGCGGACCAGCGATATGCGCGCGGCGACCGATCGGGCGCATAAACGTAGCTGACGATCAGGATGTTCATTCCGGCGCCGGCGTCGGATCGCGATAGATTTTGCCGTAGCCGGGCGAGAATGGCACCGCGACCGGGAAGCGGGCGGTGAATTCCTGCCGTCCGATGCAGCAGATCGGTCCGTCGCTCGCGCCGTCGGGTCCGAAGCTGTCGTCTATCGTGATGCTCGTCGCGCCAATAACCACGATACGGCGAACCGGCCTGCCGAAACCGCGATGCTCACCGATGAAGCCGGCATCGTGGAAGACGATGCAGCGCGCCTGCGCTTCGTCGCCGAGCCAGAAATCGCCGAGATCAAGGCGTCCTGGCTCGCGGTTGCCCCGCTGCGGGGCGTAGTGAGCTAGTACCGAGCGATAGGCGTTCCGCAGCTGCGGCGCCGCCGTATAGAGGTAGCTTCCGGGATCTGCGATCCAATCCTCGCCGTCGATCGTCAATTCAAGCGAGAGCTGGTCGTTATGGGCGTGGGCACCGCGTCCGGCATGGCCGATGGCGCCGCAGCGGATCGCCAGGAAGAGGCGATCGGAACGGAATATCCAGAGGCCGAAATCGGGAAACGCCATTCGCATTAAGCCATCGCGCAGATCATCGCCCGGCGCGACGATCTCGACGCTGCGGCCGGGATGGTCGCCGGGGCCGATGATTTCCGCGCCGTATGCGCGGCTGCGTCGCGCCGCGGCGTCCTTCACCATCGTCGTGTCGGCCGAAACATGCCGGCCGCCGCTGAGCGCCGCGATCACCGCTGCATCGAGCCATGGACCGCCAGCACGGGCAATGAGATCGTGCTGGTCGAGAAGCGTCCCGATACCGGCGATCAACGGCCGATGATCGAGCGTCTCCTCATCGAGATAGGGTGCGGTCTCTGGAAGCCCGCGGTAGCTCGCCAAATTGGCGTAGGTCGATCTTGTTTCGGCGACGCTGCGGGCGGCAAAGATCGGGTGCAGCTTGAGAAAGCGGCCGCTGTCATTGTCACCGATCTGCGCCACGCGGCCATTCGGCTTGGTCACCGCGAGGCTGAATTCGGCGGCGAGGGCAAGGCGGGCAAAATGCTGCGCGTCGAGCGCGCGGGCCGCGCGGGCCAGTCGTCGTACCGGGCGGGTACGCAGCGCCGTCGCATCCGCTTCGTGCAACGCCGCCTGCTTCTCGTCGGGAAGCCCGACGATGAGGGCGCTGGCAAACAGGACCATCTCGGCGGCGAGGCGATGATAGCTGGTCGACGCTTCGAAATTGGCGCCGTCGGCGCCGAATTGATATTCCGTCTCGGCAAGCAACTCCTGGACGGCGAAGGCAAGCCAGCAATCGGTTTCACCGCTACGCGGCAACGCGGCCGCGACAAAGGTCAGCCCGGCGATATCGGCGAGGTAGTGGTTGCCGCGTCCCTCGGGATGGAACTCGAGATGCCTGACGATGTGTCGACCATGATCGAGGAGGCTGGCCTTGAGGACAGCCAGGAATGCGCTGTCGAAACGCGCGCCGAGAGCACGAAAGAGATCGAGCGCGACGATCCAGTTGGCGGCACGGATTGCCACGTCCATCGTGCAGCGCCAGTTGACGCCGAAGCGTGGCGGGTTGGTCGCGATGAAATCGAGGATTTGGTTGCGGAACGCCGCAACGTAGCGGCCTTCCGGCTGGATGCCTTCGACGCCGTTCCGACGCGCCAGCCCGCAAGCCCAGGCGAGCGTTGCAAGATGCTGCATACGGGTGACCTCCCATGGCACCTTGACGTCGACGCCGGGGAGGTGGCCGATCGGCGTATCGGCAGACCATTGGCTCTCGCGCCAGCGGTAGCCCGATTTGACGTCGAGCTGCCAGTCGATCGGCTGGTAGTCGGGATCGGTGAGCCGCCAGATCCGACGGCTTATTTCGAGGTTCGCCGGATTGATTCGGCTGACCAGCCAATTGCCGTCGTGATCCGCCGCAACGGCAGCGGTGCGCGGATAGCGATGACCCTCGACGCCGCCGCATTCCATTCCGTAGGTGTTCTTCAGCCATCCCGAACCCAGCAGGTCGAAATGATGGGTGCGATACAATTCGGCCGCCGCAGCGATCCATCCGCTTGCCGCGTCGAGGCAGTCGCCGGGAATGGTGGCGATCAGCTGGAGCAGGTCGCCGTCGGGAGGATCGCTGCAATAAGTCGTGCGCTGGCGATCGCGCCGTCGGTGAAGCGCCGCGCCGGCGGTTCGGCCGACGAGGCCGACGGCACGCTCGACCACGACCTTGGGCGGCAAACGGCGGATAAGGGACAGCCGGCCGCGCATTACGCGATACCCCAACGCCGTTCGTTCAACCGCTTGCGCCAACTCGCCCATGGGCTGCGACGCCAGGCGAATGGCGCCGTCAGGCGCGGCGCTCGAAGCTCGAACATCCAATCGCTGGCGCACCATGCCGGCAGGTGATCGGCGATTTCGGCGTTCCATGCGACGAGGCGACGATGGCGCATCAGGCTGTCGATCAAATAGCCGCATAGCAGCGTGCGCGCGCGATAGCGGTCGACGACGAAGCCGGTTGCGGCAAAGAGGCGGCCGAGCTCGCGAAAGGAGAAGAAATTGACATGCGGGCTATTGGCCAGAGTCGCTTGCGTGCTCTCGTCGGGAACCGGGCGCCGTCCCTTGAGGCGGCGCAGCACAGCCTGAATGCTGGAGAGATTGAGCAGGACCTCGGCAAGCGCCATCCACTCGAAGACGCCGTAACCATTTGGGACTGTCAGGATGAGGCGGCCGCCAGGCGTCAGTCGTGCGGCGAGCTGCCGCAGGAACTGGCTCGGATCGACCACATGCTCGAGAACCTCCGAGGCGATGACCAGCGCGAACCGGCGGTCCGCCGGGAGCTCGGCGGGGGAAAGGAAAGAGAGATTGTGCGCCGCGACGTGCTCGCGCGCCCAGTCGAGCGATCGCGCATCCTCGTCGACCCCGGTTATTGCGATGGCCGGAAATGCGGCGGCCAGCGGCGCCGTCAGCTGCGTGCCGACGCCGCAGCCGATGTCGAGGACTTCACGTGGTTGCCAGGCTTTGATGCTTGCACAGATGAAATCGAACCGCTTGGCGCGCCCATAGGAATCCTCAGGCAGCGACATAAGCCTCCCACCAAAGCGCGAAATTCAACAGATACCAGGTTTGCGCACCGCGCCCCTCGGCGAGCAGGCGATCGACCTCGCCGCGATCGAGGAAGTCCGTTGCGCGGCAGAATCTGTCGAGAACGGTGCGTGTCTCGGCGCCGAGCTTGCCGTTGAACCAGTCGCGGATCGGCACGCCGAATCCCTGCTTGCGGCGATTGAGGATGGCATCAGGGAGCACGTTGCGCACCGCGCGCTTGAGAATGTATTTGAGCTCGCCATGCCGCGTCTTGACGGTAGTCGGCAGCCCCATCGCGAGGCCGACGATTTCATGGTCGAGATAGGGCACCCGGGCCTCGAGCCCGACGCCCATGCACATCTTGTCCACCCGCATGAGCAGCAACTCCGGAAGCCGCAAATTGAGATCGAGATAAGTCATCCAATTGAGCATCGAGGGGTCTGCGGCGCGATCTTCAAAACGCCGGCGAAGCGGCGACAGCGCATCCCAGGAGCTGAGATCACGAAATCTCTCGCGCAGGCGCGGCGACAGCAGGCGGCGCTTGCGTGTCTCGGTGAAAGCCTCGGCGCCGCCCCAGAAAATCGATTGTCCGGCGCCGGCGCGCCGCAACAACTCGGTGGCGCTGCGCTCGCCCTGTCCCGCACTCTCGAGCAGCGACACACCCATGCGCTTCACGGCATTGGGCACCGGAAGCGCATTGAGCCGGTCGAGTTGCGTCATCGCCTTCCAACCTGGATAGCCCCAGAACAGTTCGTCGGCGCCTTCGCCGACCTGGCAGGCGGTGACGCCGTGCTGGCGCGCCAGCTTGGCGACGAAATGGACGGGCACGCACACCGGGTCGGCGATCGGCTCGTCTTGCAGCCGGATCATTTCGGGAAGAAAAGCCAGGAGGTCGGATTCGGTGAGTCGGAGCTCATGATGCTCGGCGCCGACCTGCTCGGCCATCAGGCGGGCATAGGGAAGCTCGTCGGCGACGCTCAGATGGTTGCCGGCATAGCCGATCGCGAAACTGCGGATGCGGTCGGTTCCTGTCTCTGCAAATAACGAGAGGTTGGTGCTCGAATCGATGCCACCGGAAAGAAAGACACCCTGCGCGACATCGGCCACCTTGTGATAGGCGACGGATTCGCGCAAAGCGGCGAGCAACCGCTCGGCGATCGCATCATCGCTTTCGCCGACAGGCGGGCAGGCGCTATCGAGCGCATCCCACCAGCGCCGTTCGGTCGCCTTGCCGTCGGCGTCGATGCGGAGCCAATGCGCTGCCGGCAACTTGCGGATGCCCTTGAAAAGCGTCGTCGGTGCCGGCGCGGTCAGGAAGGACAGGAAGTGGAAGAAAGCTTCCTCGTCGACCTCGCGGCGGCGCCGCGCGTCCTTGAGCAGGGCCTTGATCTCGGAGGCGAAGGCGATGCCGTCCTTGTCGATCGCGTAATAGAGCGGTTTGATGCCGATGCGGTCGCGCACCAGCCAGAGCGCCCGCTCGCGCTCGTCCCACAGGCCGAAGGCGAACATGCCGCGAAAGCGGTCGAGGCAGGCGATGCCCCATTCGGCGAAGGCGTTGAGGATGACTTCGGTATCGGAATGGTCGGTCTGCCAGTTGCGGTGGCCGCGCGCTTCGAGCTCGCGGCGAATTTCGGCATGGTTGTATATCTCGCCGTTATAGACGATGCGAAAGCGGCCATCGACGCTGACCATCGGCTGCAGCGCCGCGGTAGAGAGATCGATGATCGAGAGCCGGCGATGCGCCAAGCCGATCCGGTTATCCGGCGAGAGAAACAGCCCGACGCCGTCGGGGCCACGATGCGCCACCGCTTCGCGCATGGCGAGGAGAAGCGCACCGTCGACCGGAGCGCGATCGGGTGCGAAGGAGAGGATGCCAGCAATCCCGCACATGACTATTTTGCGGCACGAATGGCGGCGAACATGCCCCAATGAATCGGGAACCAGCGGGCAATCCACCGTGGCCAATGCTGCAGATCGTAGGGGGTCATATAGGTGGTTAGCTCCCTGGTAGCGAAAGCTGCCAACAG
>WNFD01014662.1_pt1 | contig 10882 bp, 8 predicted proteins | sample 5400491 | NCBI WGS metagenome assembly WNFD01 (sample SAMN13153343, study PRJNA577476) | soil metagenome | isolation source: 120 cm saprolite under Douglas fir tree site 2 hole 2 replicate 2 | place: USA:California | collected 2015-04-18 | reverse complement strand
AGCAGTCAATCAAAGCATTCCAAGTATGTGCGCGCCTGGGGCATTCGCGCCTGCCGCGTCGAGTCGAGGATGCGACGACCTTCCTCGGAGCAATTGACTTCTGCGCGCGCCCCCGAACCTGAGGAGGAAGCCGTTGTCGCGGGCCGCTTTCCTATGTAGATTGGCATCGCGAAAAACCGCCGTCCGCCGTCCGGGCGCTGCGCCCGGTGCAGCGCTGTGACCTCTGCGCGTATGATCGGCAGCACGCCTGCCGCCGCGCAGGGCCGCAGCGCCGGGCGACGCACAGCGTTGGAACCCGAAGTCGATCCTGGCCCTCCTGACGAGACCTATCATGGCTAAAGTCCAGTCTTTGCTCGATGGAACAACTCCAGGTGCCGGCGGCTTCCTTGCACACAGGATCGCGCCGCCGGCCGATTTTCGCGCGGCCGCAGGAACGCGTCCCGGAGTTACGCCAGAATGGCCAAGCGCATGCTCATCGACGCCGCCCACCCGGAAGAGACGCGGGTGGTGGTACTCAATGGTAACCGTCTCGAAGAGTTCGATTTCGAATCGTCTACCAAGAGCCAAGTAAAAGGTAATATCTATCTCGCCAAGGTCACCCGCGTCGAGCCGTCACTCCAGGCCGCGTTTGTCGATTACGGCGGGGCGCGCCACGGCTTCCTGGCGTTCAGCGAGATACACCTCGACTATTTCCGGATCCCGATAAGCGACCGGGGGGCTATCGACGACGAGACACCCGGACACGAGGGCGATGCGCGGGAAGCGGCGCTGGAGGAAGCCGGGGTACCTCTCGCCACTGCCCTACCCGAACCAGTCCCGGTCCCAGCGGCGCCCGAAGGCGGGCAGGAGGAGGGCGCCGAGGACGAACGACCAGCGCAAGCCGAGCCGGCTGTCGATGAGCCCGCATCGGCGTCGTTACCGCCGGAGGGCGAACCTCGATGGGAGGCGCACCTTGCCCCGCCGCCCTGGGAAGATGTCGCGCCGCTTCGCGAGGCCACCGCCGTGGAGACCGCCTCGGAGCCGGCCACGACGGTGTTCGAACCCGCCGCGGAGAGGGCAGTCGAGGGTGGCGCGGGCGGCCTCGACGGGTCGATCGTGTCGATTGGGGAATTCGCCGCCCGTTCGTCCGGAGACTACCTCGCCGAAGCTGAGGAGACCCCTTCGGCCGACGAGCTGCACGCGGACGGCGACCGTGTCGAGGCAGCAGGCGAGACCATCGAAACGATCGATGGCGACGAACTCGAAGAGGACGAGCGTCAGCGCTCGCGTACCGTCCGCCATTACAAGATCCAGGAGGTGGTCAAGCGGCGCCAAATCATGCTCGTCCAGGTCTCGAAAGAGGAGCGCGGCAACAAGGGCGCCGCGCTGACCACCTATCTATCGCTGGCCGGGCGGTATTGCGTGCTGATGCCGAATACGGCGCGCGGCGGCGGAGTATCACGCAAGATCACCAGCATCAGCGACCGCCGCCGGCTGAAGGATATTCTCGAAGACCTGGACATTCCCGAAGGCATGGGGGTCATCGTACGTACCGCGGGCGGCGAGCGTTCCAAGGCCGAAATCAAGCGCGACTATGAATACTTGCTTCGTCTGTGGAACGAGATCCGCGATTTGACGCTGCGATCGACCGCGCCGGCCCTGATCTACGAAGAAGGAAACTTGATCAAGCGATCGATCCGGGATCTCTACACCCGCGACATCGACGAAGTCCTCGTCGAAGGCGAAGAAGGCTACCGCACGGCAAAGACTTTCATGAAGATGCTGATGCCGAGCCACGCCAAGCGGGTGCAGCCCTATCGGGATCCGCAGATCGGGCTGCTGCACCGCTTCCAAGTCGAAAGCCAGATCGACGCGATCCATTCGCCGATCGTCCAGCTCCGCTCGGGCGGCTATGTCGTGATCAATCAGACCGAGGCGCTGGTTGCGATCGACGTCAATTCGGGACGCTCGACGCGCGAGCGCAATATCGAGGAAACGGCCACCCGCACCAATCTCGAGGCAGCCGAGGAAATCGCGCGGCAGCTCCGGCTGCGCGATCTCGCCGGGCTGATCGTGATCGACTTCATCGACATGGAAGAGCACCGCAACCAGGCGGCAGTAGAGCGCCGGTTGAAGGAGGCGCTCAAGAACGATCGCGCCCGCATTCAGGTCGGTCGGATCAGCCCGTTCGGCCTGCTCGAGATGTCGCGCCAGCGGCTGCGGCCGTCGCTGGTGGAAACCTCGACGCAGCCCTGTCCGCATTGCGGCGGTACCGGCTTTATCCGATCGACCGAATCGACGGCACTCTATGTCCTGCGCGCGATCGAGGAAGAGGGGATGCGGCGGCGCTCGGCGGAGATCTGCATCTACGTACCGACCACGGTGGCGCTCTACATCCTCAACCAAAAGCGCCACTCGCTGGTCCAGCTCGAGACCCGCTACAATCTGCTCGTGCAGGTGGCGCGTGATGACGCGCTCGTCCCCCCGGCCTTCCGGCTCGAAAGACTGCGCGCCTACAGCCCGGTCGACCCTGCGGTGCTGCCGACCGCTCCGCTGACTCAGGCGCCGGATATGGAGAGCGACGACGAAGAGATTGATGAGGAGGAGGCAGACGTCCCCGTATCCGACCGGGAATTGGACCGGCGGGAGCAGGAGAGCGAGGAGGAACCGGGCCGCAGCCGGCGCCGCCGAAAGCGGCGAAAGCGGCGCGATGAAGAGCCCGCCTCCTCCCCTTCAGCATCGCCGACGGAGGTCGCCGAGGAAGCGAAAGACGGGACCGGCGAAGTCGCCACTGAAAATGGCAGAGCCGGCGATGACAGCGACGGCGAAGGGGAAAGTGACGCGGAGCGCCGCCGGCGCCGCCGCGGCCGCCGCGGCGGAAGACGGCGGGCACGGCGCGAAGGTGGCTTCGAACCCTCCTTCGGGGAAACGCATTCGCCACCCGATTTGGTGGAGATTTTATCGACCTCCGATGTCGAGGAACGTGAACCGGCGTCGGTTGAAGCCCTAGCGGCTGCACCCGTGGAGGCGCACGCTATGGCAGTCGAACGGGTCGGCGCGCCGGAGCTCGTCAGCGAAACCCAGGGTGACCGGGGAAGCATTGAGACCGTCCGCGAAATCGAACCGGCCGCGCCCGAGCCGGTTGCAGCCGCAGGGGAGATCCGTGCGAAGGTTCCAGGAGGGATCCCGGGTGAGACCCCCAGCTTGGCGACGCCGTATCTCTATTCGCTCGAGGCGACGACGGCAGGGCAAGCAGTGAGCGGCCCGCCCGGGGTGCCGCCAGCTGCCGAAACTCGGCAGCTGCTGCCGATCAGCGAGTTGGAGCCGGTTCGGGAACCGCCCGACACCACTCCACCGCCGGAACCGAAGCCCCCCGTCCACGAAGTGAGCGATAAGCCGGCGAATCCGCGCCGAGGCTGGTGGCAGCGGCTGATCCAATCGTAAGGATTCGGCGACAACGCGCCCTCGGCACGGGCTGGCTTGCCCCGCCTCTGCCGTATTTCTATTCTTGGGTGGGCTCGCCGACCCTCCCCATCTGCGCCCGGCGAGCGCGCGTCCGTGGCGCGGAAGCCGATGCCGATGGGCTCTTGAAAGCAACCATGGTGGCCGCACGGGATTCCGTTCTAGCTGCGACAGTCGCTCTCGCAACGTTGCTCGTCTTCAATCCGACAGCGGCCGCCGCGGAGACTTATATCCGCGACACCGAGATCGAGGCCGATATTCAGGCAATGATGGCCCCGGTCTGGAAGGCCGCGGGGCTCGAGCCGAGCTCATTGCACGTCTATCTCGTCGAGGATAAGCAGATCAATTCCTTCGTCGCCGGTGGGCAGAACGAATTCATCAACACTGGCCTGATCATGCGTGCGAAGACGCCGAACCAGTTGATCGGCGTGCTCGCCCACGAGAGCGGCCATATCGCCGGCGGGCATCTGACCCGTTTCAACGACGCGGTGCGCAACGCCGGTATCGAGGGGATTATTGCGATGGTGCTCGGCGCCGCGGCGACGGTCGCAGCGAAGGGCAGCGGGGGCGGTGCGGCCATGTTGCCCGCAGAGGGTGTCGCAGAGCGCGCGTTTCTGCAATATTCGGTGACGCAGGAAGCCTCGGCCGACCAGGCGGCTCTGACCTTCCTCGACCGAAGCGGCCAGTCCGCCCGCGGGCTTTTGGAATTCTTCCAGGTCCTTCAGGGCGAAGAGCTCCTCTCGGGGGCGCGTCAGGATCCCTACCTGCGCTCACATCCGCTGACCTCCCGACGGATCGAATACGTCCGCAACCACGTCGAGCATTCGCGCTTTTCTGACGTGCCGGATTCTCAGACCAACGTCGACATGTTTAAACGGATAAAGGTCAAGCTCGATGCCTTCATCTCGCCGCCCTCTTCGACACTTGCGGCTTATCCGGAGAAGGACCAGTCCATCCTCGCGCGCTATGCAAGGGCGATCGCCTATTACCGAATTCCGCAGCTCGACAAGGCGCTCCCGATCATCGATGGGCTGATCCGGGATTTTCCGAAAGACCCGTATTTTCGCGAACTCAAGGGTCAGATGTTGTTCGAAAATGGGCGCATTTCCGAGGCGATCCCGCCTTATGAGGAGGCTGTGCGGCTTGCTCCCGGCGCCCCGCTGCTGCGGATCTCGCTTGCACAAACCTACGTCGAGTCGAATGATCCCAAGATGAACAAGCGGGCGATCGCGTATCTGAACGATGCTTTGCGCACCGAGGGTAAGGAAGCCGGCGCCTGGCGTCTGTTGGCGACCGCCTATGGGCGGGACAATCAGTTGGGCATGGCCGCATTGGCGCTGGCCGAGGAAGGGCTTTCTGCCGGCAAGAAGAAGGTTGCCCAGCAGCAGGCCATGCGAGCCAAGGCGCTGTTGCCGAAGAATTCCGCCGCTTACAACCGAGCCGAAAATATCCAACGACAGGCAGGAGAGATCGAGGATTGAGTATCAAGCCTCGACCCATCCTTCCACTAACACCTTATTTTGGAGTATTCGTTATCATGTTCCGAGCGTTGTTCATACTGCTGTCATTCGCTTGGACATTTCTTGCTTCCGTGCCGCCCCGACCGCTCGGAGCCGCCGAGATAACACCCGAACAGCGCGGCGCGATCGAGGCGATTATCCACGACTATCTGATGCAAAACCCCGACGTGTTGATCGAGGCGCTGAGGGAGGCGGAAGCCAAGGCGAACACCGACGCCGACGCCAAGGCGGTGCAGGTGCTTCGCGATCGTCGGCGTGAGATCTTCGATGACCCGGCGACCCCGGTGGGCGGCAACCCACAAGGCGATGTTGCGATTGTCGAGTTCTTCGATTACCGGTGCCCATATTGCAAGCAGGTGCACCCCACAATACAGAAGCTGCTCGATCAGGATCGCAAACTGCGTTTTGTTTACAAGGAATTGCCGGTTCTCGGCCCGCAGTCCGACATGGCCGCCCATGCCGCGCTGGCGGCCCGGCTACAGGGCAAATACGAGCCGTTCCACACCGCCATGATGGCAATCAAAGGCCAGATCACCGACGAGGTCGTGTACCGGGTCGCGGGCTCGATCGGGATCGATGTCGACCGCCTCAAGCGCGACATGACAGGCCCGGAGATCGATCAGGCGCTGAACGCCAACAAGGCCCTCGCCAGCGCGCTCGATATTCGCGGCACGCCCGGCTTCATCATCGGTGACCACATCGTCCCCGGGGCGATCGATCTCGACGCCCTGAAGAACATGGTCGCCGACGCCCGAAAGCAATAGCCGCGATCCCTGGCTCGCCGGTGCGATAAAAATGAAGCCTCACGCCTCGTGATCGGGCTGGCGGTCGGGATGCGCGGCCGCGAAGGCTTCGAGCGCCATGCAGCTCTGGTAGATACGGACGATCGTCGGATAGGGGGCGAGGTCGAGCCGGTACCGCTCGGCGTTGACAACCTGAGGCACGAGGGCGACGTCGGAAAGACCAGGCCCGTCGCCATGGCAGAACGCGCCGGTCCGACCATCCTCCACGAGCAGCCGCTCAAACGCCCGAAAGCCCGCGTCGATCCAGTGGTTGTACCAGTTTACGATCGTGGCCTCGTTTCGGCCGAGCGAGTGCGTCAGGTAGCGCAGAACGCGCAGATTGTTGATCGGGTGGATATCGCAAGCGACAATTTCGGCGAGCGCGCGCACCCGCGCCCGATCCGCCGGATGCTCTGGCAGCAAGGGCGGGTCGGGATAAATCTCGTCAAGATATTCGATGATCGCCAACGACTGGATCAACGTCCGGCCATCATCCTCGAGTGCCGGTACCAAGCCCTGGGGGTTGACGGCGAGATAGTCGGGCTTGGTCTGGTCGTTTCGACGCAGATGGATTGCGGCGGTCTCGTAGTCGAGCTTTTTCAGATTGAGGGCGATGCGGACGCGGAACGCCGCGGAGGACCGAAAATAGCCGTAGAGTTTCATTGCCATTACACGGCTCCGGGCCTGGTGATTACGAAGCAAGATATTCGGCGAAGTACTCCTCGGCCGGGATCAGACGACCGACGATGCCGAGTTCATATGCCTGACGGCAGAAGATATCGATCGTGCTCCGGTTCTCCTCAAAGCCGTAAGGGTGGAAATCGCCGCCCATCACCGCTTCGGTCTCTTCCAGCTCGGCGTCTAGCCAGGGTGAGACATAGGGAATTGCCGCTGGGCTGTCGTGAACAGATCGTTGCAGCGGATGAAGGCGTCTGTCAGGTGGCGCGCGATCCACTTGTCGTGCTCCCAAACGTCACGCCGCAAGATCACGAGGTGCTGCGGCGGGAAACAGCCGGTCCGCCGGAAGTAGTCGCGCTCGATCGCCCGGATGTCGGGAAAGAGGCGGATGATGGGTCCGTTTACCGGATCGTAATGCTGCGGCCGCGGCGGGCTGTAGAGCGCGTCGAGCCCGCCCGCGATCAGCATCTCCGAGAGCGAGCGCCCCGCCGGCGGCCGGTGCACGCCTTCCGGTAACGTGTAGAGGTGGGTCGGCGCCCGCGGCGTATCGATGTCGCCGATCCACCATTCGAGGCTTTCCGGCGGCACCTCGATAAAGCGCAGAAAGTGCCGGTACCAGATCGAGCCGCTGGCCACCCAATCGTACATGCCGATGCGTTTGCCGATGAGATCGGCCGGTGTCTTGACCGGGCCGTCTTTGCGCACATAGAGGTCGCGCGCGGTGAAGTTGCGCAGCGGGAAGACCGGCAGTCCAACAAAGCTGCGGTCGCCATTGTCGATGCGGCGCAGATGCCCGGCCATCGACGCCTCGCCGCCCTGCACCGCGGGGTCGTTGAGCGCACGGCGCAACATCTCCGCCCGCATTTCCCACGATCCCCCGCGGCCGAGCACAAGGGTGAGATCGATCCCATCGGGTTTGATGTCGCCCGTAGTGAGTGGCATCACCCGCGCATAATCGGCGTTCATCCCGCACCTGTCAAAATCAGAGATATCGGGTCGGGCGGATCAGGGTGCGCCACATATGCGCCGAGGGGCTGCTGTCCCAGCCGAGCCCTTCTCTCGGCTGCTTGAAGTTGCGGCCGATGATGTCGGTGAATTCCTCGAGCTCGACCACGACGTTCGGATCGAACGAATAGATGTCATGAACCGTGATCATCCGCGCGCTCATGTACCATTTGTGATCGCAGGCGCGCCGGTACTCTGCTTCGATGTAAGGATCCGGCCGATAGTCGGCGCCGAAATTCTTGATGTAGGATTCGGGGTAGGAATAGCCGACCGACTCGTCCGGATAAAAGCGCAGCGCCTGGTGGGCGCGAATCGCCCAGGAGACCTCTTCGTCGACATAGGGTGCCACCATCTGGGCGCCCCAATAGCCGTGATCGGCACGGATGAAGCCGATGACTCCGATATCGTGCACCAGGCAGGCCATGACGATCTTCTCGTCCATGCCGGCTCGGACCGCGTGTCTGGCGCTCTGCAGCAAGTGGTTGGCGGGACCAAATCGGTACTTGAAGAAGTCCATCAGGGTCGGCCGCTCCGGCATTTTCGGCAGCCGCGGGTCGTCCCCCATCAGCATGTGCGTGCCCGGGTTTTGGGCGAGCAGCGCCGGACCGTTGGGGATGCTCGTATCACCGTCGGCGAGGTTGAACAGACGCGACTTGACGATGATCGCCTCGAGCTCGCGCATCATCTTATGCTCAAGCGCATCGGCGCGCTCGGCCAGGCTCATCGCGTCGTTCATTTTAGCATCCTTTCTGATTGATTTAAGTCATGTGCCACCCTAGCAAACCGACAACCTCTACCGCTAGCCCAGACACGGAATCTTCACCATCATTGCACCCGGAAACGATTCCATCGCCATTCAGCACTCAGTCAATGAAGAGGAACCGCAACATGACCCGCCATTTCGGCGTCCTGATTCCGGCAACCAACACGACCGTCGAGATCGAGTCCCGGTTGCTGCCGGCGAACTACCAGGCCCATGTCGGCCGGCTGATGACCAGCACACCCGGCCGGACCTTCTCGCCGAGCCGGGACGAGGACATCGACTATCAGTCGCGCCTGCTCGGCACCGCCAAGGTCGAGCTGGTGATATTGGCGCAGACTTCGGCGAGCCTGTTCGCCGATGACTACGACGACGTCGTGACCAGGCGGATGAGTGCCGGTGCGGGCGTTCCTGCAGTAACCTCGGCGCAGGCGGTCGGCCGGGCGGTGCGCGCGCTCGGGGCGCGGCGCATTGCCGTGGTGTCGCCCTATTCGGATGAGGTCAACCAGCGCGCCGGCCGCTATTTCGCTGCCAAGCACGGGCTGGAGACCGTCGCCCTCGAAGGCTTTGGTGCCACCGATTCCTACGCGATTGGGCAGCTCGGTCCCGAAAATGCGCGCGACGCCTTCGCCCGGATCGACCGGCCCGAAATCGAGGTTTTCGTGGTTCCCGGCGGCAACTTCCCGACGTTGAATTCGATCGCCGGCTGGGAGCGCGAATTCGGCAAGCCGGTGGTGACCACCAACCAAGCCTCGTTCTGGGCGATGCTGCGCGCATTCGACACCGGCGACCGCATCCCCGGCTTTGGCCGCCTGCTCGACGAAGTGCCGGCAGGCTGAAGGGTCAGGGGAGATAGTAGGCGAAGACGACGGGCGAGACGAAGGCCCAGGTCTCGATGAATTCGGAGCGGTCCGGTTTGCGGCCGAGCTCCTCCATGGCACCCAACAGGCAGAACCAATTCAGCACCTCGTGCTGGCCGCTGTCTTCGATCTCGTCGGTGGTGTAGCGGTGCCAGGCCGCGTAATCGCCCTTGTCCAGCGCATCGTAGAGGCGCCGGTCTGCCGCGACGTCGGGCCAGAGCTGGTAGTTCTTCTCGGTCAGGAACGAATGCGACCAGCTCGACGAAGCCATGATCGCGGTCCGCCACGGGCTCTTGGCCATCACGCGGGCGGCGGCGGCGCCGACCGCCATGCAGCGCGACGGGTTGGGTGACGGCGGATCGAGCTCGCGGATTTTGTCGCGCATGGCCAATGGCAGGCGCAGCCCGCGCGCGGCATTGACCCGCCGGCCATAACAATTCACCGAGAACGGCACCAGCGGGTAGTCGAACCCGACCCGGTCGTCGTCCAGCAGCAGGATCGTGTTCTCGAAGGCGTGACCGAGCGGGTGGTGCAGCGGCTTATAGGCATAAGCCGCCTCGATCCCGGCTTCGAGCAAGCCCGACGCGAGAAACTTGCCGGCCTGCCGATGGCCGCGTAGGCGAAAGGTCGTATCCGGCGGCTCGTTCCACGGATTGTAGGACGAGCGGCGGTGCTTCCAGGGCTGGATGTCCTGGTCCTCGTAGGCCAGCACGGCGAAGGGGGGAACGATGTCCTCCTTGAAATTCTCGTACTGGTCGTCGCCGAACATGACGATCACGTCGGGCTTAAAGTCGTCGAGTGCCTTCCGCGCCTCGGCAAAGTGCCGGCGATAGACCTCGCGCGCCCGCGCCGCCGCCGCCGCACCGAAATCGTTGCCGAGTTCTTCGCGCAGTTGAGCCGGCCAGCGCGACGGATCTTTCATCTCCGCCGGCATGTCCGGGTCGTCGAGCGAGGTCCGCATCATCGCGGTCCAGTCCTCGTTCCGGCGCAACATCACCGGCCGATGGGTACAGCCCAATCCCAAAATCTCGCCCATTCTTTGCCTCCCATTTTACCCTCACCCTCCCAGCCCTTCGGGCCGGGCCCCTCCCTCTCCCGCGGTGCAGGAGAGGGGCTTTGATCTTGTGCACCTTATTATAGCCCCTCTCCCGCACCGCGGGAGAGGGTGCCGAGCGCAGCGAGGCGGGTGAGGGTCTTGCGCGAGTTATGCGTGGTTCGCCTGATAATAAGTGTTGCGCAGCACACGGCCGGGCAATGCCCCGGTGTGCTTGCCTTCGTTGTACAGCACCTGACCGTTGACGACGGTGGCGAAGATGCCTTCCGCCGGCTCCTTGATGCGCCAGGCGCCCTTCGGGAAGTCGCGGACGACGACTTCGTGGCCGCACTTCACGGTGGCGGGATCGAAGATCACGACATCGGCGGCCATGCCGGGACGCAGCAGCCCACGATCGTAAAGCCCGAAAACCGAGGCCGAGTCGAAGGTCAGCCGCCGCACCGCCTGCTCCAAACTCATCACCTGCTTTTCGCGCACCCATTCGCCGAGGAGCTTGGTGAGATAGCCGTAGCCGCCGTGGAACTGAACATGCGCGCCGCCGTCGCCAAGCCCGATCACCGCATTGGGATGGGTCAGGATTTTTGTCAACGCCTCGTCGTCGACATTGTTCTCGGCCTGCAGAAAGCGGGTTTCGAGCTTCTCCTCGACAACGAGATCGAGGAATGCATCGATCACGCGCTTGCCCTGCTTCTCGGCGATCTGCCCGATCGACTTGAACTGCATCCACTTGTTCTTTTCGAGAACCGGCTCGTTGACCCACATGTAATTCCACCAGGTCTTCG
>WNFD01007413.1_pt1 | contig 10883 bp, 10 predicted proteins | sample 5400491 | NCBI WGS metagenome assembly WNFD01 (sample SAMN13153343, study PRJNA577476) | soil metagenome | isolation source: 120 cm saprolite under Douglas fir tree site 2 hole 2 replicate 2 | place: USA:California | collected 2015-04-18 | reverse complement strand
CCCACGGCGCGCTGGTGCTTATGAAAGCGCGCGTGACCAGCGGCACCAAAGTATTACTGCAGCACAAGGGCACGCAAGAAGAACAGGAATGCCACGTGGCGTTTCTGGGCCCGGTGCGCGCGGGCAAAGCGGAAATTGGACTGGAATTTTCGTCGCCGCGGCCGGCCTTCTGGCGCGTGGCGTTTCCTCCCGAAGACTGGACGCCCCGGTCCCCGGAAGCGCGCACGGTAGCCAGCCATCGCGGGGACAAGTCGTAGAGTCCAGCCATCATCATTTCCTGCCGCCTCTTACACGATCTCGTCGAACTCGCAATTCCGCTCAAAACAAGGAATAGTAGCCGTCGCGGCGCGCGATCTGAATGTTGGCGCCAAATAAAGCGGAAAGCTTTTCGGATGTAAGCATGTCCTGCTTTGGCCCGTCGGCAACGATGCGGCCCTCACGCAGCAACACCACTCGCTCGATTTCTGGAATGATCCCCGAAACGTGGTGCGTCACCAGGAGAATGCCCAGGCCGCCATTTGCTAGCGCGCGCATGGTGTCGCGCAGCTGTATCTGCGCGCCTATGTCGAGCGCGTTGCTGGGCTCGTCGAACAGCAGTGTCTGCGGGTCGTGAACCAGAGCACGAGCGATTAGCGTGCGCTTTGCTTCACCCGAGGACATCTGCGCCACCGGGCGCCCGGCAAGGTGCGCGATCCCCATCCGGGCGAGCGCCGCGTCCGTTTTTTCGATCAACTTGGGATTGGGCGCGTGATGCGGAAAAATGCGCGTGCTGCTGAAAAAACCGGAGAGCACCACGTCGCGGCCGGTCGCATCGCTGGTACAGGATGCCAGGAGGTCGGGAGAGACAATGCCCAACAGCGAGCGCAGCTCAAAAACGTTCCAGCGCTCGCGGCCGAAGATCGAGATAGAGGACCCATCGTTCGCGACCGGATAGCATTCACGCGTGATGGTTTTGATCAGTGTGGACTTGCCACAGCCATTCGGGCCGAGAATGCACACATGCTCGCCAGCCTCGACGCGCAGGGTGATGCCTTGCAGCGCCGCAAGCTCTCCGCGCATCACCGTGACGCGATTCAGCGCGAGGAGCGGAGGCTGGCCTTGATTTTGCGCCATAGGACTAGCCGGCATGTCCTCAAGAGTTTAATTCGTCAGGGGGAGAAAACAAAAAGGAGGTGAAAACGTATGGGTTCTCACCTCCCGGGGTGGTGGGGTGTTGCGGACATTCCCTCAGCAGCAGAACAAGCCTGCCCTGCCAGGCAGGTCTGGTTCCTCACTCGCGTGATGTCGCCGCAATGCGGTAAGAGACTTACCACCAGAGGGCATGTCTGAGCGTTTTGTAACACCGCAAAACGTGCGTGTCAACGCCAAAAATCGCTGCCGAATAACGCTATTCTGAAAGTTGGAACGGCCAGTTGCTCAGTCGCCGATGGCGTACTCCGGGGTAGCCAGGGCAGTGAAGCGCCGCGCGGGCTGGCGCCGGTATTCCAGGCGCGGGCGGACCCTCGCGCTTTCATGGTGCGCGGCGGGCCGCAATTCGCCTTGCAGCTTTTCGCGCAGCCGTCGATGCGCGCGGAACAACCTCAGCCGCACGGCCACCACCGATATTCCCAGGCGGCTGGCGACCTCCTGCGTCGAATAGTGCAGCACATCGCGCAGCAGGCATGCCTGCCGCAAATCCGGCGGGAGTTGCACGATGGCTTTCGCCAGCAGCCGGCCCATCTCGCGTCGCGCGCAGCGCTCTTCCGGATCCAGTTGCTCTGACTCTATGCTGCTGCCGATCGTCTCTTCGCTTTGGCCCTTGCGCTGATCCAAAGACGCAATCTTTCCATCGCGGCGCTGGCGCAGCAGGTCGATCGAAGTGTTCGCCGCGATGCGCGAAATCCACGCGCGGAAATCGTCCATCGATTCGTCTTGCTTCCCCGCAAACTGTTCCAGCCGCGACCAAGCCTTCAGCACCGCTTCCTGGCTAACGTCTTCGGCGTCCGCTGGGTTCCCGGTAAGCCCCCGTGCACGGCGGTACAGCGTCGGCATGTATGGCGAAATCATTTCCCCGAACGCGTCAGGGTTTCCGTTTCGTGCCTGCGCCAGCAAGCTGGAACGGCCCCGCGGAGGGGCATCAAGGCAAAGGGTGACAGTTGCCGCGCTCATAATCGGCGGTTAAGGTGGCAGTCTGAGAGCCACGGCCGCTGTTCCGTCTATGTATCAGAAAACATGGGGCATACCTGTGAGTAACAGGAAGAAAATACACGTCTCCACCGACCGTTTTTGGGACGGCGTTGTCGCAAAACCGGTCAGGGTCCCTACGCAAATGGCTTTGCGTGTGACGCGTTTAACGTGTGCTTTTCGCTTTCGAGGCAGGCCTTTCGGCGCGGTGCTCATCCAGGGTCTGGCGCACCAGCCGCCCCAGTATCGTTGGGCTGTAGGGCTTCTGCAGGTAGTGCGCTTGCGCCCCGTCCGCCGAAAGTTTGCTGGCGTCCGCCGAATAGCCGCTGGTGAACACGACTGGCAGGTCCGGAAACATCTTCAAGAGGCTCGCGGCAGTTGCAGGCCCGTCAAGCTTGGGCATGATGACGTCCAAAATGGCCAGCGCGGGCGTTTCGTGCGAGCAGAGCTGCAGCGCCTCCTGGCCGTCGCAGGCGGACAGTATCCGGTAGCCCAGGCTCAGAAGCGCCTGCCGCGACATCTCTCGAATCGACTCATGGTCTTCGGCAAAAAGAATTCTTTCCGTGCCGCGTATCTCCGCCAAGGAAGGAGCCGGCACTTTTTCCGCTCCTCTTTCCGCCGGCGTGCCTTCCAGCGCAGGCACGTACACGCGAAACAGGCTGCCGTGCCCGGGTTCGCTGTACACGTGGACAAACCCGCCGTGCTGTTTCACGATGGCGTAAACGGTGGCCAGACCCATCCCGGTGCCTTTACCGCGCTCTTTGGTGGTGAAGAAAGGCTCGAAGATGCGCTCGCGAGTTTCTGCGTCCATTCCTACGCCCGTGTCTGAAACGGAAACCACCGCATAGCGGCCGGCCTGCACATAGGGATAGAAGCGGCAATAGGAGTCGTCCAGTTCCACCATCTCCGTCTCGATGACCAGCCTGCCGCCCTGCGGCATGGCGTCCCGCGCGTTGAGGCAAAGATTCATCAGCACTTGTTCGATCTGCGCGGAGTCTGCCTTTACCAGGTCGAGCTTGGCGTTCAGAAACTTGAACTCGATGTGTTTGCCGATCACTTTGTCGAGAAAACTGACCAGTCCGCCGGCGACGGTATTGAGGTCCACCGCGCGGGGCTGCAGCACCTGGCGGCGCGCGAAGGCCAATAGCTCGCGAGTTAGCGTCGCGGCGCGCTCGGCCTGTTCACGGATGCGCGTAAAGCGCTCGGCCACTGGCGGATTGTCGCGGCTCTGGTCAAATCCCAGCTCCGCCCAGCCCAGGATCGCGCCCACCATGTTGTTGAAGTCATGCGCGATGCCGCCCGCCAATTGGCCGACGGCTTCAAATTTTTGCGCCTGCCGCAACTGCCGTTCCATGGCGCGCAACTCGGTGACATCCTCTGCAATTATCTCCAGGCCCGCTGGCTGGCCGGCCGTCGTCAGTTGCCGAACGTTCATCCGGACGGTAACCAGGCCGCCGTCGCGGCGCCGCCATTCCGCTTCCGCCCCGTGAACTCGGCCGGTTTCCTGGCAAGAGCTGGCGAGCTGCGCATATTGTTCGGGAAAGCGGAAAATGTCCCGCGCCAGGTTCAGCGCCAGCAGGTCTTCCGCGGAGGCACAGCCGGTAATGCGCAGCAGCGTGGGATTGGCGTCCAGGAACGAACCGTCAACGGAGACCCCGAAAATGCCGTACGCCGAATTTTCCACCAGGTCGCGATTGCGCTCTTCGGAAATTCGCAGTGCTTCTTGGGCCCGGGCATTCTCATCCCGCAGCGCTTTTTCGGCAAGGGCCGGCGTCAGCGTTTCCGATTTCATAACGTCGCTCCCACCACGTTTGCGGCACTCCCTAGCTCTTCATCTCCGCTACATCCAGCCGCAAGCGCTACTCGATGCCATCCAGAAATTCCGCGAAGGTGCCCGCGTCCGGTGCGGTCCAGGAACCGATGCTCGTCCGCAAACCGATGGGGCCCCACGGTGAGCGCGTCTGGTTGTGCACCGCAAGGTGCTGCTCCAGGCGGCTGCGCATCACTTGCGCGCTCGGCGCGACGGCATCTACTCCAAGAATCGCAAACCGCGCTTCGCCCAACCGCCCCACCACGTCGCTTCGCCGGCAACATCCTGTTAGCAATCCGGCGACATCGCTCAACGCGCGGTCCGCTGTTCCCGAGCCAAGCGCTTCCCGCAGCGCCTGCAAGTTCTCGAACAACACGCAGATCAGCACCAGCGGGCTGCCTCCACGCATCGCTTCCTCGTGGCGCCGTGCCCCCACCGTGAGGAAACCGTCCCGGGTATACAGCCCGCTCACCTGGTCGCGCAGCAGATCGGTTAGTCCCTTCAACGTGTTGTGCTCCAGCGCTGTTCGCAGCACCCGTTCCAGCGTGTGCGCGTCTATCTGTCCCTTCAGGACATAATCCATCGCTCCTTCCGCCAGGCTGCGGATGGCTTGCGCCTTCTCCGCGGGATCGGCGATTACGATCAACGGCACTCCGGGCGCGGTCCGGTGCACCAGGTGCACCGCGTCCAGCGGCTCGCGCAAGTTGAGCCGCAGGTCCAGCAGAATCACTTCCGGTTCCACCACCTTGATAGTTGGCAGCAGCGTTGCGATCGTCGACACCGCGGTCAGGTCCAGCCCCGGATCACTCCCGGCATAAAGCTCATGCAGTGCCCCAGCGGTCTCGCCGGGACTTCCTTCCGCCAATAGCAGTCGCAATCGTCTTTGTGTCATGTGCTCAAGCTCTCGTCTTTCGGCTTCGGGCATGGTTGTCACGCGCAAGCCAGCGATCGAGGCGTGTTTCGCCCGCATTTGTCGCTAACCAAGGTTAAAGGACTGGAGAGGACAGCCCTCTAGACAGCGGACTTCAGGAAGGGATTGTTATCTTGACTCGTGGAACTGCGGGCGTCAATAGCCCTGCCTACCAGCGACGCCTATCTGTTACGCGATACTGGCCCTAGCAACTCGCCTTCGGAGCACCAACGCCGCCGCCCCCGCGATCAGCCCGCCTGCTATCACCACGCCTTCCCACACCAAACCGGCCGCCAGTACCAGGTGCCCCGGCGCTCCAAAGGGAGAAAGCAGCGCCACCAGTGCGGCTTCCCGCACGCCGATGCCGCCCTGCGTTAGTGGCAGCACCGCGGCAAGCTTCGCCAGCGGCCAGGCGAACAGCCACGCTCGCAGTTGTAGTGTTAGCCCGCAATAAACCGCGAGTCGTGCGGTAAGCATAAGGAAAACGAGCTGTATGCACGTGCCTAGCAGCCAACCGAGCGCCAGCACATGCGGACGATTCGACACGGCACGCAGCGCGTGCCGTTGCCGCGCCAGCCGCCTGCGAAAGCGCACCGAGCGTCCGCCCAATATCCTTTTACGCAGCAGAAAGAGCAAACCCAACAACGCAATGAGTCCGCACGCCGCTCCCAGAAGAACGTTCTGCACCGTGTCTTCCACGTTTTCCGGCGCCAGCTCCAACTCGGGAATCAGCAACAATCCCAACAGCACGAGGCCGGCCTGCGCCGTTACGTCCAGGAAGCGGTCCACCAGGTTGCCCGTCAAAACCGCGGCTGGCCGCGGACTGCGCTGTAATCCAACCGCCAGCCGCACAACGTCGCCACCGACAATCGAAGGGAGAAAGAGCGTGCCAAAGAGCCCCCCAAAGTAGCACTGCGCGCTCGTCGCGAAATCCAGCTCTGCTCCGGCTGCGTTGACCACCATCCGCCACTTCGCCACGCCGACGCAGTGCGCCAGCAGATAGCCCAGCAGCACAGCAAAAAAACTCCAGACCGGAACTCTTGCGATCGCTGCGCGCAGAGGCCCTAGCGGAAGGAAATGCAGCAGCACACCAAGAACAGCCAGTGCGGCGGCCCACCGCAAAATAATGAGCAGCCAGCCGCGCGAACCTCGCTCAGGGAAAGGGCTCATCATTCCGTAGTAGAAGTTATCTCACAGGCGGTGCGCCAGTCCCCCCATCCTTTTGCTGGAGTAGCGCCGTTAACAACTTGATTGCGCAGATGCAATCAGCTTCATAAATCCTTGCGAAACGCTCCCGGATGCACTACACTGTAGTGCATGAAGACCGAAGTCTATAGCTGGCGGTTGGCCGGCGAACTCAAGTCCGACCTGGAACGCCAGGCCCGCCTCCGCAGAGTTCCGGTTTCCTCGATCTTGGACACCGCGGTCCGCGAGTGGCTGCAGAAAAACAATGGCGACTCTACCGGTAACGAGGCTCAACGCAGGCTTCATGCCGCCGTTGCGCATTGCTTCGGGACCTTGGCCGGGGGCGACTCGCATCGCGCTGAAACGGCCGGTAAGGCCGTTCGTCGGCGCCTCCGCCGTCGTTATGCCCGCTGAAGCGTTGATCGACACCGGAGCGATTCTCGCCCTTCTCGACAAAAGCGATCGCTGGCACCAACCCTGCGTGACTGCCTTCGCTCAGCTCCGTTTGCCCTTGTTGACCTCCGAAGCTGTGCTCACCGAACTGTTCCACTTAGTAGGCGATAAGCGCGTCGAGTTGGAAGCAGCTTGGAAGTTCGTCCGCTCGGGAGCACTCGTGCTCGGTCACATCGAGCACGGGGAGCTGCCCTACATTCACGCATTGATGTCTCGTTATTGGGATCGACCCATGGATTTTGCGGATGCCACGCTTGTTCACCTCGCAAAACGCGAATCGCTCTCCGCGATTCTCACCGTGGACCACGCGGATTTCACCACTTATCGCATCGAGGGCAAGCGCCAGTTTCGTGTTTTACCCGCCAATCGGTCCTAGCCGCGCAAAAATCCGCCGCTTACTCCGCACCTTGTTCTTAAACTCCAAATATCTCATCGATCTTTCCCGCCAGCGTAAAATCGTAATCACTGATCCCTTTCACGCTGTGCGTGTTCAAATCGATCACCACTTTGTTCCATACATTGAACCATTCCGGATGATGGTTCATCGACTCCGCCACCAGCGCCACCCGCGTCATGTTCCCAAACGCCGCCACAAAATCCTTGCACTGGAACTCCCGGTGCAACTTCCCATTCACCAGGCTCCACCCTTTCGCCTTCTTCAGCCGTTCTTGTATTTCGCTGTCTGTCAATTTCTTAGCCGGCATGCTCGCCTCCAAATCGCTTCGCTGGCCTCCATTATGCGGTGCGTCCTAGTCGCCAGCAACAGAACAGCGAACTGTTAGCGAAGCCGCTTTCTCGTGAGAGTGGCTTTAAACGCCCAAGGCCTTGCATCCCCACATCCTGTAGGCGCATCCTAAAAAACATAAGAACACCCTCGGTTCGTACAGGCGAGCAGCCTGTGTGTCCCGCCAGCCCCACAAGCCTCAACAAGGAGGAATACCGTGAAACGTTCCATTCTCAGTATGGTAGCAGTGGTGGCGCTCGCTTTTGCTGCCCCGGCTTTCGCTCAACGCTCGTCGCATCCAGGCGGCGGACCACCCGCGGGACACGGGCCTGGAAATAACCCCGGCACAAGCAGCTCGCACGATGCCAGCTCTACGGCCCGCTCGGACATGTCGCACGGCACGCCGAGCGACGTCTTGAGTCACAACACCGCGATCGCCGGAAAGATCAAAACGTTGACGGGCGAGGACGCGCAGACCGCATGCAGCGGCTTCAAGAATATGGGCCAGTGCGTGGCCGCCGCGCACGTTGCCAAGAACCTGGATATCCCCGGTGGGTTCGCCGCCCTCAAGGCAAAACTAACCGGCAGCGGCTCCGTAAATCTCGGCAAAGCGATTCAGGCGCTCGCCCCTAACGCCGACGCCAAAGCCGAGGCAAAAAGGGCCAACAAGCAAGCCTCGGATGACCTAGAAGGAACTGGTTCGTAAAACCACGCACTCCTCAGGACTTCTCAAAAGAGTCCAGCCCAGACTGCGCGTTCGATGAAGCTTGATCGGGGCACCGGCCGGCGGTGCCCCGAAAGTTTACTCACCTTGCGTTTTGCACGAGTCGAACTTGAAGGCAGCGATTCGCGTGCTCCAGTTAAAGCCTCCCGTCGTTTTGTAATATTCCTGCGAGTACCAAAAGGTGCAGCCGTCTTCGGGATCGACGGACATGCTGCTGTAATCGCCCGAGCGTTTGAAGCTGTTTACCTGCACACCAGTCCCGTTCACCAGAAAGAGCGGCGCTTCCATTGTGTTTAATGGATCGCTCGGAATCCGGCCCACAACAGCGACGCTTGGATCGACTGAGTCGCTCGACACGCTGAACCCGAGGGCAATATTCCCCGCTTTGTCCATAGCAATGCTGCCCATCCAATAATCAAGGCTGGGATCCACGACGGTTCCCTGCTGAAACAGAAATGGGGACGAGCCTGGGTTGCGGATTTCATACCAGCGCACTCCGGAAAATGCGCCTCCTTCGACGCTGTGAGTCGCCACCAGGGATTCGTGATCGCCAAAGTTGCGGTACGCCAGACGGTACATCAGCCGGTCTCCGAGGGAGTCGACTCTTTCGCCGGGTGAAGGCTGAGGGATGCAGGCGCGATCCGTTGCCCTAGCACACAACTCGCTGAAGGGAGCCACACCAATTAAAGTAGGTCCGGAAAAACTTGAGTTGGAAGGGTTGGCGAAATCAACGTGGAACCGGAAGAGGTTTAGGTGGGTGGAGTCGGCGAGATCGACAAAGAAATTGGGTTCGCCCGGCGCAGGCGGCGTCTTGCTATCAAGGTCGGAGGGCAACAGGCTGCCCACGCTCTTGGGCTCTTGGAAGCAAATCGCTGTGGCGGGATTGCCCGCCAGCATATTGCTGCGGTCATAGGCGCAGGCCAACGCTCCGGCAAAGCTGGGCGAAAAGATGTTAAACGAAGCGTAGTAGCCGTGTGGCCAAACGCCCACCTTGGGATAATCCGGGAAGGCGCCGGCGGGAAGCGAGAAGGCATACCGATTGTAGCTGCCTGTCGCGTCCGAGGTGGTCGAGACCGCCACGCAGTACAAAAATGGAGGAGAAAAGACTGGTTGCGCTGCTACCCAACGGCCGGCCGATTTGTCGTACTGAATGATGATGTCGCCGTCGTTGTGCGTCTCGCAAGTTCCGCCAAAACCCTTCCAGAAAGCGTTTCCGGGCGTGGGGCCAATCACCGTAGCGCCTGTGGCTTTGTCGAACACTTAAAATGTCACGTTGACCCATTCCACAAATTGCGTTGCTCCTACCGCCCCGTTCGTATCCAGGGGCACGAAGGGACCTCCGCTTGCCACCGTATCAGCGGCGCTCAGACCTTCAAAGTTGAGACCTACACGGACGCTCACCTGCGCACCCGAAGGTACGTGAGCTACCGGATCTGGCTGAGAACTGGTGATCGCCGCTCCAGTCCTCTGCGGAAAGGGCGTTTGTTGCGCGGCTGATGGAACTGACTGAGCCGATGCCGCGAGATCCCGCAGCGGCTGCGAGCGATCGCGCTTCACTTCGTGAATGACCATGGGATTGTCGGCCAAAGCCGAAACTGGCAGCGTTCCCATTACGGTCAAACACGTGGCGCGAAATACTGTGCGCACAGAATTTCGGCTGATCATGAAAATTTCCTCCTTCTAATCAATAGGCGATTCCCACGCCTCCAGCGTCGCCGACGCGTGAGCACAGCGTCAGGGGATTGGGATCGTGGCGACCACCTGTTGCTGGTAGTGCTGCGGGTTCGAGCCGTCGTCGTAGGTGCTGACAAACGTCGAGTAATTAGTCGATCCGGCGATGGCGTTGCCGAAGTAGTCTCCGATAAAAGTGTAGTCATTGTTCGACGCGTTGCCCGGGTGCGGGCCATTCAGCTGCGGGTCCCAGTTGTGAGCGGTCAGCCGGATATTGTGACCGATCGGTGTCAGGTCTGCCCGGTAGAACTGGATGGCGGCGTTCACGCAGTAATTGGCCGCGCTGTAGGGGGGCAGGCTCCCCAAGTAGTTGGGGTTCACCGTGTCTCGGCTTAGGCCGGCGGCCAACGCCTCGGTGGTTCCGCTAGCAGGGCAGCTCAGCCGACGATCGTAGAAATTGACGCTGACCGTCCCGTCCGCTGCAGTCGCCAGGTTCGGCTGGAACTCATCGATGTTCCCGTGGGCGTTGTCGTTGACCTGAATCGGGGAGCTCCAATGCTGGCCGTCGTCAAAGGAGGCGCTCAGGATGATGTTGTCGAAGCCGGTGCTGAAGTCCTCCCAAGCGGCGTAGAGCGGGTAGTGGCCTGCCACGAGTTGCCTCCCGACCCCGAAGGTAATCGCGATGCCGTCCCTGAAGGTGGTGTTGGAGTAGCCGGGTCCAGGGAAGGGTGGGGTCTGGATCGCGCTCGAGATGACCAGCGGCCCCCGCCAAGTCTGCCCGCCATCGGTCGAGAAATCCACCGTGTGCGTAACGCAGCACTGGCCCTTCTTCCCCGGGAACTGGTCCACGGTCGTCCACACCACGCCTGAGGGAGCGACGTGTGGCAGCAGGTCGGTGTTGTTCTGCTTCGAGTCTAGGACGGGAAGCAGCAGAGGCGTGGTCCAGTCGGTGTGCGTGCCGTCCGGCAACGCCTTGGCCGTCGAATAGAAGGGCTTGCTGCCAAAGCCGTTGAAGTTCACCCACATGGCGTAGATCGTGTCGTGTAACGGACTCGCTGGGTTGTTGTCGATCGCGATCCATTGCTTGTCCGGCTCCTGCCCGAAGCCGGCATTTGTAGCGAATAGGACGTCTGGCTGGCCGTTATGGGTGGTGATCCACTGCTTGGGGTCCGTCGCGCCATGCGGCCGGACCGCGACACTGATTGCCTCGTTGCTGACGCTGGGATTGGGTTCCTGGCCGGTG
>WNFD01018596.1_pt1 | contig 10886 bp, 8 predicted proteins | sample 5400491 | NCBI WGS metagenome assembly WNFD01 (sample SAMN13153343, study PRJNA577476) | soil metagenome | isolation source: 120 cm saprolite under Douglas fir tree site 2 hole 2 replicate 2 | place: USA:California | collected 2015-04-18 | reverse complement strand
TCGCGCACCCCGGCATCGCCAGTGAAAATGTTGACCCAGAGGTCGGGGAAGATCGCAATCAGCGTGCCGATCAAGCCCACTGAAACGAAGGAAACCAGGCCCGCGGTCCAGGCGATCCGCCGCGCACGCGCGATCCGCCCGGCCCCGATCGCCATGCCGATCATCGGCACCGACGCAATGCCGGTCGCGAAGGCCACCGAGGTCAGCATGAATTCGAGCCGCGCGCCGATGCCGTAGCCGGCCAGGATTGCGGTGCCAAACCCTGCCAGCATGTGGGTGAAGATGCTGATGGTCAGCACCGACTGCAGCGGCGACAAACAGGAGACCGCGCCGACTTTCAGGATGTCGATGAACATCGAGCGCCTGATCCGAAGTCCCCTGATCTTGGGAACGACGCGCGCCCGCCCGGAGAACAGATACCACGCCATCACCGAAAGACTGATCGAGTAAGCGATCAGCGAACCCGCAGCGACGCCGCGCATGCCGAGTTGCGGAATCGGGCCGAGACCAAGCCCGAGCGTGCCGCCGAGAATGATCTGACAGACCGCGGACGAGAGCATCATCAGCGACGGCAGTTTCATGTTGCCGGTGCCGCGCAGGATTCCCGTCATCGAATTCATCAGCCAGGGCAACACCGCGCCGCCGAAAAAAATCTGCGAATAGCCGATGGCGTCAGCCAGAACCTTGCCGCGGCCGCCGAGCAATTCCAGCAATGCCGGCCCGAAGATCAGCATGCCCAGCATGAAGGTCAGTCCAAAGCAGATACCGATCAGCATGGCGTGGGCGGCCAGTGTCGATGCGCGGTCGACGTCGCCGGCGCCGAGCGCGCGCGCCACCGCGGAGGCCACGCCACCGCCCATCGCGCCGCCCGACATCGTCATGGTCAGGATCACAAACGGAAACACCAGCGCCATCGCCGCCAGCGACTCGACACCGAGCCGGCCGATATAGGAGGTCTCGGCGATGACCACGCAGGTGCCGGCGCTGAGCGCGACCACGTTGGGCCAGGCCAGCCACAGCAGCGTGCGCAGAATCGGACCGTCGACCAGCGCGTTTCTTATCGGCGTCTCGGGCGGCGGAAGCGGACGCTCGTCCTCATCGACAGGTATTTCGGCGACGCCGATATCAGACATTTCTCACCCCTTGGGCGCGCGATCTAGCTGCCGCGCCGAGCCGCTTCCTAGCACGGTCAAGGCCGATTCCACGTGCATCAGGCGCAATGGCCCTGTGCGGGATTGCAGGCGCGTACCAACAACGAGGATTTAGCCGATCGACCACACAAACGGCGGGACACCGCCGGCGGCGGCTCTCATCTCGACGGCGATGCGGCGGCCACAGCCTGCCGCCAAGCCTTCGAACAATCCCTCAAGTACCCTCGCGCAAGCCGGGTGGTAACCGCCTACGTCCGCCATCAGCTTCCATGTCGCTTGCCTGATTTCAAAGGCGCCGCCGGACACGCTGAGTTCTGCAACATCGTCCTGCGCCTCGAACAGCGCGCGCAGGAAGGCTGCAAAATCGCTTGCGACTCCGCGACCCAAACCAAAGCCGCGCGCGATTTCATCGAAATACTGCATGCCGATCAGCTTGCCGGTGAGGTGCAGGAGATAACCGGCATCGTCGGGACCAAAGAGTTGCACCAGCACGGGTGCTGCGGTCCGCACATACTCCATCGCGTAGTTCCGATAGGCTTTTTCCAACCGCGGCTTCGGCCAGCTTGCAACCGGCAGAGCCGGCGCGGTCGCGGGATCGAACATCGGTGCTTCGAGGTGGCGAGCGAATACCAGGCGCGCATCGATCTCGAGCGCATGATCGTATTCGCAGTAGTAACCCTCTAACCCGTCCTGGCCGTCGACGCTCTGCTTGGTGCAGACAAAGCCGAGGTTGGGATTGCCGAGCGCAACGCCGTTGTTGGCGTGCCAGCCTCGCAGCATCGCGCGCGACACTTCGCCGGGCACGCCGCAGATCGCGGTGCCGCGCCAGATCCAGCGCGGCGGCGGATAACGGATCCAGGCCTTGCGGTCGGTCTCGTACATGTACTCGACCGATACGCCGCCGATCCAGTTCGAGAGATAATGATATTGCGCCGCCGCCACCGCCGGCGGCAAATGGCTGAGGCCGAGTTTTTCCAGGCCGGGCAGGAAACGCTCCTGCTGCTGGCGGCGAAAAACCCGGAACACGAATTCCGCGGCATCGGCGGTCCCGCGCCGCGTCACGACGGTGAGGATCAAGCCGGTGAAAAAAGCGTGATAGAGGTCGGCGACACTGCGCCATCGCAGCCATTTGGCCTCGTCCGCAGTTCCGCTCGCCTCGGTCATCGCCATCCCCAAACCCTGTTTCGCTGTTCTATACCGCGTTTGCCAATTCACACGAAATTCATAGCAGAGACCGCGAACATCGGCGGGTTTTCCGCATTGTCAGGCCGACATGCAAGGAGCCATCATGCGCAACAGGATACTGCTGGCAATGTGGCAGAGACCGCGAACATCGGCGGGTTTTCCGCATTGTCAGGCCGACATGCAAGGAGCCATCATGCGCAACAGGATACTGCTGGCAATGTGGGTTGGAGCGCTGGCGCTTCCGCTCGCCGCCTGTAACGAGCCTTCCACCCCTGCCGTCGCCGAACAGACCTTTGGACCTTCTCCCACCCTGCCGGCTCCGCAACATTCCTGGATACCGACCATCGATATCGCCGCCGCCACCGGATGGCCTGCCGGCGGCAAGCCCACAGCGGCCAATGGAATGGCGGTGAATGCATTTGCCAGCGGGCTCGATCATCCGCGCACAGTCTATGTGCTGCCCAACGGCGACGTGCTGGTGGCCGAGAGCAACGCGCCGCCGAAGCCCGACGATACCAAGGGCATCAAGGGCTGGATCACGAAAATGGTCATGAGCCGCGCCGGTGCCGGCACGCCGAGCGCGAACCGCATCACGCTGCTGCGCGACACCGATGGCGATGGTGTCGCCGAGACCAAAAGTGTCTTCATCGAAGGCCTGCATTCACCGTTCGGCATGGTGCTGGTCGGCGAGGACTTCTATGTCGCCGACTCCGACGCGATCATGAAATTTCCCTATCATGAGGGCGATACCAAGATCACCGCGCCCGGCGTGAAGCTGGCCGACCTGCCCGCGGGCACCATCAATCATCACTGGACCAAGGATCTCGCCGCCAGCCCGGATGGATCAAAGCTTTACGCCACCGTCGGCTCCAACAGCAATGTCGGCGAGAACGGCATCGAGGCCGAGACCAATCGCGCGGCGGTGCTCGAAGTCGATCGTGCCAGCGGCAAGTGGCGCGTGTTTGCCTCCGGCCTTCGCAATCCGAACGGACCGTCGTGGCAGCCGCAGAGCGGCGCGCTGTGGGTTACCGTCAATGAGCGCGACGAACTCGGCAACGATCTGGTGCCGGACTACATGACCTCGGTAAAGGACGGCGGCTTCTATGGCTGGCCCTACAGCTATTTCGGCCAGCATGTCGACGACCGCGTCAGTCCGCAGCGGCCCGACCTGGTCGCGAAAGCCATCGCGCCGGATTACGCGCTCGGCGCCCACACCGCTTCGCTCGGGCTGACCTTCAACACCGGCAATCTGTTTCCGCCCGAAATGGCCGGCGGCGCCTTCGTCGGCCAGCACGGCTCCTGGAATCGCAAACCGCCCGCCGGCTACAAGGTGATCTTCGTGCCGTTCGCCGATGGCAAACCCGCAGGGAAACCGCAGGACGTGCTGACCGGTTTCCTCAGCGATAACGGCGAAGCCCAAGGACGCCCGGTCGGCGTCAGGATCGACAAGCACGGCGCGCTATTGGTGGCCGACGATGTCGGCAACGCAGTATGGCGCGTGACGCCGTCGGAAAAGTCGGCGGCGCGGTAGCACAACATCGTCATTGCGAGCCAACGGGTCGGCGCAAAGCGCCGCCCGATGACAGGCTCCGCGAAGCAATCCATGGCGCCGGGAAGCCAGAGTGGATTGCTTCGCTTCGCTCGCAACGACGACTACTTACACCCGAAAATGCTTGCTCAGCTTCAGGCCCTGCGCCTGATAGTTGGAGCCGATGCGCTGGCCGTACATGGCAGCGGGCCGCGCCAGCATTTTTTCATATACCAGCCGGCCGACGATCTGGCCATGCTCGAGGATGAACGGCACTTCGCGCGAGCGCACTTCCAGCACCGCGCGGGAGCCCTGCCCGCCGGCGCCGGCGTAGCCGAAGCCGGGATCGAAGAAGCCGGCATAATGCACGGAATTCGCCGACCAGTGGGTCGAACGGCACCATCTCCGCGGCATAGTCCGGCGGGATCTGCACGGCTTCCTTGGACGCCAGAATGTAGAACTCGCCGGGATCGAGAATGAGGCTGCCGTCGGGCCGCGCCGCGATCGCCTCCCAGAATTCATCGACCTGGTAGCCGCCGCGCCGGTCGATATCGATCACGCCGGTATGGCGCTTGGCGCGATAGCCGACGAAGCCGCTGGTATTCTCGCCGGAAAGATCGACGCTCAGCGCCACGCCGTTGATGAGATCGGCGTCGTCGCAATCGACCAGGCGTTCCCGGTCATGCAGCGCCTCGAGTTCGTCCGATGTGAGGACGGCATCACCGGTGCGAAAGCGAACCTGGCTGAGCCGCGATCCCTCGCGCAGCAGCACCGGAAACGTCTTCGGACTGATCTCCGCATAGAGCGGGCCGTGGTAACCGGCGCCGATCATGTCGAACCGCCGGGTACCGTCCGCGATCACCCGGGTAAACACGTCGAGCCGTCCGGTCGAGCTTTTCGGATTGGCGGCGGCGACGATTTGCGGCGGCAGCGCCAGGCTCTCCAATAACGGCACGATGTAGACGCAGTTGGTCTCCAGCACCGCGCCATCGGTCAGATCGATTTCATGCAGCTTGAGCTCGTCGATGCGCTCCGCCACCGTCGCGCCCGGCCCCGGCAAGAAGCTGGCGCGCACCCGATAGGCGATGTCGCCGAGCCGTAGATCGAGGCTCGCCGGCTGGATCTGGCTTTCGACAAACGGGTAGGCTGGCAGAATAAGGCCAGCGTCCGCCATCGCCGCGATCATGCGATCGGGCAGAATGCCATTGGCGTCGGGTTGAAGCGTAAACGGCACGTGGCGGTCCCCGGGATGACATCGCTGCCATCCAGACGCTGAAAATACGGACTTTTATGCGTTATCCGATAGCCGGCTTGACGGAAAGGGCATGACGGAATATCAGGATGATTATCCCGTGGTGATTTGAGCCGGCCGGCTTGCAGCCACGTTAAATAAGTCGCTAAACAGGCCGGGGACATGTGTGATCCCGGCCTGTGGAATTTTTCCAGGCCGGTTTTTTGTGACCATTTCAAAGGTGGTCACGATGGAGGTCACATGTCTGAGACTACGTCACCCGTATCGTCAACCGCCCATTATCGTCCCGAAACCCGGCTGGTCCATTCCGGCACGCTGCGCTCGCAATTCGGCGAAACGTCCGAAGCGCTGTTCCTGACCCAGGGCTTTGTCTACGACACCGCCGAACAGTGCGAAGCACGGTTCAAGGGCGAGGACCCCGGCTTTCTCTATTCGCGCTTTTCCAATCCCAACGTCTCGATGTTCGAGCGCCGCATGATCGAGCTCGAAGGCGCCGAGGCGGCGCGCGCCACCGCCACCGGCATGGCCGCGGTGACCACCGCCGTTCTGGCGCCGTTGAAGGCCGGCGACCACGTGGTGGCTGCGAAAGCGATGTTCGGCTCGTGCCGCTATGTGGTGGAAGATCTGCTGCCGCGCTACGGCATCGGGTCCACTTTGGTCGACGGCCTCGATCTCGACCAGTGGAGACGCGCGATGCGGCCGAACACGAAAAGCTGCTTTCTGGAAAGCCCGACCAATCCGACGCTCGACGTGCTCGACATTGGCGCGATTGCCGAAATCGCGCATCGAGGCGGCGCGCGGCTGATCGTCGACAATGTGTTTGCGACACCGATCTGGCAGAGCCCGCTCACATTGGGCGCCGATGTCGTGGTGTATTCCGCCACCAAACACATCGACGGCCAGGGCCGCTGCCTCGGCGGAATCATTCTCTCGTCGGAAGCGTTCATTGCCGAGCACATCCACACGTTCATGCGCCAGACCGGCCCGTCGATGTCGCCGTTCAACGCCTGGGTGCTGCTGAAGGGGCTGGAGACGCTGGCGATCCGCGTCCGCGCGCAGACCGAAACCGCCGGCGCCGTTGCCGATGCGCTGGCGCAACATCCGAAAATCTCACGGCTGATCTATCCCGGCCGCGACGATCATCCGCAGGCAGCCCTGGTCAAGAAGCAGATGCGCGCCGGATCGACGCTGGTTGGCTTCGAGGTCAAAGGCGGCAAGGCGGCGGCGTTCCGTTGTCTCAACGCGCTGAAGCTGTCGCGGATTTCAAACAATCTCGGCGATGCCAAGAGCCTCGTGACCCATCCGTCGACCACCACCCATCAGCGGCTGACGCCGGAGGCCAGAGCCGAACTCGGGATCAGCGAGGGCTTTGTCCGGTTCTCCGCCGGCCTCGAGCATCGCGACGACCTGATCGAGGATTTGCAGGCGGCGCTGGAGAAGGCGTGAGGCGATTCGAAATACCATCGTCGTCCCGGCGAACGCCGGGACCCATAACCACCAGCATTTGTTGATAGCAGAAGGCATCTGCCACACTGCCCGAACGAAAGTCCTGGGCGTATGGGTCCCGGCGTTCGCCGGGACGACGTTGAAATTGGTGTGACGCTTTATTTTAGGCGCGCAGGCGAATCACATCGGCCGGTAGGTCTGCACGTTGGACGGCACGTTGACGCCGAGCTTGATCTGGCCGACCGATTTGATGATGTCGTCGCCCAGCAACTGGGCGAAGCAGGCGTAGCCCCAGTCGGTCATGTGCAGACCGTCGGCGATGACGAAATTGTCGATCGGGATCGCCTGCTTCTCGTGCCATTCGCGCATCACCTCGAAGCGCGGAAAAAATCCGACATGGCGGAGCTCGGCGACCCTGCCGAGCAGCTTCACCATCCGGCTTGCGCTTTCCGCACGCTCGTTGACCCTTGGCGAATATTGCGGATCGACCAGCACGAGATCGGCGCCCGCGGCCTGAATGCGCGCGATGCCGTCCTCCACCAGCTTTGCGGTCTCGGCGGGATCGAGGTTGCGCAGCACGGCATTGGTGCCGACCTGCCAGATCACGAGATCGGGCTTCATATCGAGCACCGCGACCTGCAGCCGCTTCATCATTTCGGGCGCGTCTTCGCCGCCCTGGCCGCGATTGACGACGGTAATGTCGGCACTCGGATATTGTCGATGCAGCTGCGCAGCCAGCCGGTTGGGGTAGGTGAATTCGGGTGACGTCGTGCCGTAACCGACCGTCGAGGACGATCCGAATGCGACGATCACCACCGGCTCGCCCGAGGCGAGCTTGCTCGCCACATGCGGCAGCGATCCCATCGATTTGGCGCCGCCCTTCGGCGGCAGGCACGGAACGCGGTTAAAAATATCGCCGGCCGATTTCGCGACCTGTTTCACCTTTTCGATCGCCTTGCTGGTGAGGCTCTTTTGCTGCGCCGGATTGGCCTGATCGACCGCCGCAACATTGCCCGCGCCGGTCGTCTGTGACGCGGGCGGCTTGGCGCTGTCAGATTTGGCGCTGTCAGATTTGGTGATGTCGGATTTGGTGATGTCGGAGAGAGTCGCCTGCTGGGCGGCCTGGGCGCGCACGGGCACAACCTGCGCCGGCGTCAGCAGCACGAGTGCCGCGGCTGCGGCTGCGGCCAGCGATGTATTTCGGCAAAAAGGGCGGTGACACCTCATTAAGACTAATTCCTCAATTCTGCTGGGCCGGGTGAGCCGCGTCGATCACAAACTTCGACAGAGCCCGGCCGAGGCAGTCATGGACGCGCTTGGCGAGTTCGAGGCCATGCGATGCGCTGAACAGGTCGAAATCCCCGGCGTCGTTCCAATGGCGCATGATGGCAAACCGGTCGAACAGCGGAACGTCGTGCTGCTGCGCCACCACGCGCATATTATCCAGGTACGGAGGCGCGGAAATCATGGTTTCGGTGCGCGGGCTATATTGCAGATTCATCAAAATCACGTCGGTTCCCGCATTTTGCAGCGCAGCAACTCCTTCGTCGACTGCGCCGCGAAAATCATCGGGATCGATGGATCGCATAGCATCGTAGGTGCCGGTCTGCCAGATGACCAAAGTAGGCCTTTTTCCTTCCACCAGCTTAACGAGCCCGCCGGCTACTTCTTCGGCGGTTTTCTTAACCTGTAGTTCTACGGATACGTTCACCGCGACCGAGGGCAGTCTTTCACGAAGCACCGCCTGCAGCCGGCCAGGATAGGCGCTGCCGTCCGAGGTATTGATGGTCGACGATCGGCTGCCCACCACCAGAATATCCAGCGGATGGCCTGTTTTCAGGGCGTCGGCGACCTTTGGAAGCGCGCTCTCGGTTGTGAGCAGGTAAGCCGGAACGTCGCAGGCCGGGGCAGCATCGTCGGCGCGCGCGGGCGCCGCGGCCAAAAGACCCGCCAGCAACGTCAGGCTCAGCACGGCCGCTGAGTTGGACTTCATCATCCCCCTCCCGCCATATCGGCGTTGCCGCCGGTGCTTTTGGTCCGGGATGCACTCTTGTCGGCGGAGTGTTTGTACCACGAAATTACCCACGCCATCCCGGACATAATGACGATTCCGGAAATACTGATAATGAAATGTAGCCCCGCGCCGCCGGAAATCTCGGCCAGCACGAAGTGCCCCGCGAACGCCAGGAACACGCCGAGGCAGAAGATCTCGAGCGAATGCTGCCCGCACAGGATCAGCGGCTTCAGCCAGGGCGACTTCAATCCGGGCCAGTCCTTCGGCAGGAAGCGCACCGTAATGGCCGCCAGCGCCAGAAAATGCGCGAACCTGAGCACGTCGAGATCGGTCTTGTTGATGGGATACATCCATTGCTCGACCCGCCGCGGCATCAGGTGATTCAACTGCGGGAAATACCAGGTCAGCGTGACGAAGAACGCCGCGAACAGATAGGCGAACGAAATCCCCAGCGTGATCCGCGACGAGAGAATCCGCGACATTCGCCGGGCGCCCCCCAGCGCGCACCATGCGCCGAACACGAACAGCAATTGCCACGCCAACGGATTGAACGCCCAGAAACCGTTCGGATAGGCCGACAGGTACAGATCGTATTGCCAGGTGACGGCATAGAGCGCGACCGACAGCGCCAGCGTGACATCGGCTCTCCACTTCATCAGCCACAGGATCAAAGGCAGGAAAAGCATCAGCACGATATAGAGCGGCAGCACGTCCATGTTGACGGGACGAAATCTCAGCAGCAGCGCCTGGATGATGGTGACGTCCGGCTGCTTGAGAAAATCCATGATTCCCATTTCTTCCGAATACAGCGGGTTCTCGAAACTGGTGGCGACGTAGGAAATCTCCGCGAGGAAGATCGTGAACAGAAACACGTGCGCGACATAAATCTGCCAGACCCGCCGCAGGATGCGCGCGGTCGCCACCACGAAACCGGCCTCGAGCATCGCGCGACCGTAAACGAACGCCGCGGTATAGCCCGAGATGAAAATGAAGATCTCGGTGGCGTCGCTGAATCCGTAGTTGCGGATCGTGAACCAGGTCAGAAGGTTGGGCGGCAGGTGGTCGATGAAGATCAGCCACAGCGCCAGCCCACGAAACAGATCGAGCCGCAGTTCGCGCTCGCCGCCGACGGGAAGCGAAATAGCCGGTGCCGAGGCAGCCGCCGCCGGCGCGATCGCATCCGCGGGCTCTGCAAGGGTTGGTCCGGCAACTCGGTCGGCAATGGACGTCATCGGGCACCGTTTTGAGAATCGGCTTTAGGCGCTTGCACGACACGAAGATAGTACCGGCCCGCGGGTTGCAAGCAAGATACGGGGCCGGGCGCCGAACGGGCGCGCTTTAGATCGGAACTATGTTGAAACCGCGATTGGAATAATTACGGCATCGGCCGCCCATGCCGGCCCGGCGTTTGGTTCCGCCCGAATTTTTCGGTATGATGCGAGAGCCGATTTTCGGAAAGTTCGCCCGCATGTACCGCGCCGTTACCCGCCAGATCGAAGTCACCGTCGAGCCGAACTTCATGCCGGAACGCTCGTCGGTCGAAAGACGTGAGTATTTCTGGTCCTACACCATCGTTATCACCAATACCGGCGGGGAGACGGTGCAACTGCGGACCCGGCACTGGATCATTACCGACGCCTCGGGCCGCAAGCAGGAAGTCCGCGGCGAAGGCGTGGTCGGCGAACAGCCCGTGCTCGCGCCGGGCGAGCGCTTCGAATATACCAGCGGCGTGCCGCTGCCGACTGCGTCGGGTTTCATGACCGGCCGCTACCAGATGGTGAGCGAGAGCGGCGAGCGGTTCGAGATCGACGTGCCGACATTCTCGCTCGACAGCCCCGACAGCAAGCGGGTGTTGAATTAGGGTGTGGTGCACTGCCCCGCTTCCCCTGAGGCGTCATACCCGCCAACGGGTCGGCCGAATGGCCGCCCGATGACGGGCTCCGGCGGGTATCCAGTACGCCGCAGCCTTTCGATTTCATCATTGATGTCTCGGAATACTGGATCGCCCGCTTTCGCGGGCGACGACGGCCGGGGGATATGGCGCGGTGATCGCATGATCACGTCATTGCGAGCGCAGCGAAGCAATCCATCTTGCCGCGCAAAGAAAGAATGGATTGCTACGCTGCGCTCGCAATGACGGCTAAACACACGGACGGCTAAACATACGTTCGCGACCTCGCCGCGCCATGCGCCCGAGGCGTTGATGAATCTTCCGCCCAAAGAGGGCGTGGGGAACGCCGGATGCCCGTTGCACCCGCGGCCTCGTGTGCACTTGGTAGTGGTAGAACGCACACGAGTAACAACGAGTAC